>Ga0184633_10000940_pt1 | contig 11622 bp, 7 predicted proteins | sample PLM31_170_b1_FD_133156 | JGI IMG/M metagenome (GOLD analysis project Ga0184633, IMG submission 133156) | Groundwater sediment microbial communities from an aquifer in East River, Colorado, USA - PLM3-1_170_b1 | ecosystem: Environmental > Terrestrial > Soil > Riparian zone | place: USA: East...
GTAGCGGCAGCGTTTGATTTCGCCCTCCGCCGCGCGAAGAACTTGGCGCTGCCCTTGTGAACCACGTCGAACAACGTTCCGCCAACCACTGCAAGTGTCATCAGGACGATGTAGACCTGCATGGCGAGCGGGGGCAAAAAATCGGTCAACGCAGCAAATGGATTGTTGGTGAACATCATTACCTCAAAGGAATATTCTGAACTTCGAATCATACCTGACCCACCCTGGGGGCTAAATCCATTTCCATCCATTGGTATTCAAGATACTTATGTCGGGATAAGGCAGGCTCGCGACACGCTCGACCGCTTCGGACGAGTTTTCTTCCGAATTGTCAGCCGGACTTGCTGATAGCAGCCTGTTGGACTCTCAGGTCCGACAGGCTGCTAGTGCCGTTCCAACTATTTGTGCCAATCCGACCGTTTCTCCAAGGGCAGACTGTCCGCGCCAGACGCGCCGCCGGAATTCGGACAAACAAGTTGGAACGGCACTAGTGTTAGCTGACAGCCTGCTTCCTGCCGACGAGATATCTGGAAACGTGCTCCAGCAGGTCTGATTCCTGGAAGGGTTTTCCGAGGAACGCGTTAACCCCGATCTGAGCCGCGTGGCTCCGGTGTTTGTCCGCGGTGCGGGATGAAATGATGATGATGGGGATCCCTTGCGTGCGCGGGTCGCGGCGCACGATTCTCGCGAGATCAAATCCGTCCATGCGCGGCATCTCGATGTCCACCAGCATGACATCGGGGAGCGTGTCCCTCATCTGCTCCAGCGCGTCCACGCCATCCTTCGCCGTGAGGACCAGGTAGCCTTCGCGCTCGAGCAGCCGGCTCGCGACCTTGCGCACGGTCAGCGAGTCGTCGACCACCATGATCACCGGGCCCGCCGGCTTGGCGAGGGCCACCTCGGGCGCCGCCGCCCTTGCCGGCGCGGAGCGAGCAAAGCGCTGCGCCAGCTGCACGGGGTTGACGATAAGCGCGATCCTGCCGTCGGCGAGCACCGTGGCTCCGGCGACGCCCGGCACCCGCGACAGTTGCGGCCCGATGTTCTTGACGACGATTTCCTGGTTGCCTATGAGCTCATCCACGTGCAGGGCGATGCGCTGTACGCCGCTGCGGAGGAGCAGAACGGAATTGTAGTTCTGGATTTTGGTCGCGTCGGCTGCGCCGAGCAGGTGCTGGAGGTAATAGAGGGGATAGGAGCGATCCTGGGTTTCGACGACCTTCTTCTGGTAGAGGCCAGCCATGTCAGCGGTCTTGAGGCGCAGCACCTGCTCGACCATCGCCGAGGAAATGGCGAGAACGCCGCCGCCCGCGCGCACCATCACCGCCTGCGTCACGGCGAGCGTGAGCGGGAGATAGATGGTGAACGTCGTTCCCTTGCCGCGTACCGTGGCGATATCGACGCGCCCGCCGATTGAGGAAATCTCGTTGCGGACCACGTCCATGCCGACACCGCGGCCGGACAGCTCCGTTACCTCTTCCGCAGTGGAAAGGCCCGCGAAGGTCAGCTGCACGAGCTCGGCTTCGGTCACGTCCTGATCGCGCCGCAGAATGCCTTTATCGAGCGCTTTCTGGTGCAGCATTTCGAGGTCCAGTCCGGCGCCGTCGTCGCTCACGATCAGTGCGATCTCGTTGCTTTCCTGCCGCAGGGTGACCGTAATGCGCCCGGTTTCCGGTTTCCCCGCCGCCGTGCGCGCGGCGGGAGACTCCAGGCCGTGCGCCAGCGCATTGCGCAGCATATGCTCGAGCGGCGCGCCGATCTTTTCCAGAACGCCGCGGTCGAGTTCGACCTGGCTGCCCTCGATTTCGAGCTCGGCCTTCTTGTCGAGCTCCCTCGCCACCTGCCGCACGATGCGGTACAACCGCTCGTTCAGGTTCGAGAACGGCACCGCGCGCATGCGCATGAGCTCCTGCTGCACGTTGCGGCTGATGCGCGCCTGCTGCAGCAGGGCCGAATCGGTTTCGCCGAGGTTCTTGAGCAGGCCCTGCTGGATCGAGGTCGCGTCGTGCAGGCTCTCGCCCATCAGCCGCGTGAGCTCCTGCAGGCGCGTATAGCGGTCGAACTCGAGCGGATCGAAATCGCGATCGTGTTCTTCGAGCATCGAAGCCCGCGACTGCAACTGGCTGTCCGCCTGGATCTCGACTTCGCGCAGCTGGCCGCGGAGGCGGGTGATGCTGTCGTTGAGGTCGGCCAGGGACTGCTTGACCACCCGCAGCTCCGCCTCGACTCGGGACCGCGCGATACTGACCTCTCCGGACTCGTTGATCAGGTGATCGAGGGTATCGGCGTTGATGCGCAACATCGCGGCCGGGCTGGGCAGGGGCGGCTCGGCCCGCGGCGCCGCTCCGAGCGGAACTTCGCCCCGAGGCGCCGCGACGGGCTCGGCGGACGGGATCCTGAAAGCAGCCTGATCTTCCTGCATGCGTTCGAGGTCCAGGCTCAGCCGGTCCATCTTCAATTCCAGTTCCTCGAACAGTTCGGCCGGGATCTGGTCCGCATCGATGGCTGCTTCGATGCGGCCTTCCATGATGTGCGTGAGCTCGCCGAGCCGGATCGCGCCCGCCATGCGCGCGCTGCCCTTGAGCGTGTGCAGGGCGCGTCTCAGAGATTGAGAAATCCTCTCGTCACCGGGGTTCGTCTTCCACTCACGCAAATCGCTGCCGATCAGCGGCAGAAGCTCCTGCGCTTCCTCAAGGAAGATCGGCAGCAGCTGCTCGTCGATGTCATCGCGCATCTTGCGCAGTTCTTTGCCCTTGGGGGCGGGAACTGGTTCGGGCGCCGAGGCAAGAGAAGCCGGCGTGGCCGGAACGGCGCCGGCTGCTGCCGCCGGTTTCGATTCGAGCGGCGGAGGTGGAGAAGTTTGAACTTGCAGCCGGGCTGTTAACTCGTGCAGGCGGCGCGCGGCCTCTTCCGCCGGCGTGGGCGGCTGTCCCTGGGCAACGGCATCGACCATTTCCCGCAGCTTTCCAATCGCCCCCTCCACCGCGTCCATATCGCGCTCCTCGGTAACCTGCCGCGCGAGCGGCGTCCAGTGCTCGACCGCGACCGCCAAATCGGCAATTACAGAGAAACCCGCCGTACGGGAACTGCTTGCGAGCGTGTGCGCCGCGCGCAGAAACTCGTGCGACACTTCCGCGTCGGGCGTGTTGCACCATCCGTTGTACTCCGCCTCGAGTGCGGCGACGTGCTGCGCGGCTTCGCTGAGGTAGATTTCGAAGAAGCTGTGCGTCAGACGCGTGCTGCCAATCGTCACTTCCTCCGGCTCCGGCGCGAAGTCGGCAGGAGCGGCTGCGGTGGGCTGCGGCGCCGCGACGGGCGCTACAGGCTCGATCGCCGGCGTTTTCGCCCACGACGCGGCCGGTTCCACGCCGGCTTTCAATCGGCGCGCGAGGTCGGTGATGCGCTGCCCATCGACCGTGAGCGGCTCGCCTGAGCGTGGATGCGCGACCCAGGCTGCGAAGGATGCGCTCGCCGTCGTGATCAGCTCGAGCAGCCCGGGCGAGGCCGGCCGCTGCTGCTCCAGGTACTGGTTCATGACCTGCTCGATCTCCCACGCGATCTCTCCGAGGTCCATCAGCCCCACCATGCGGCCGCTGCCTTTGAGCGTGTGGAAGCCGCGTCGTATCGTCGTCAGCACATCGCGGTTGTGAGGCTGCTCGCGGCATCTGGGCAATGCCGCTTCGATGTTCGCGAGTATTTCGCCCGCCTCGTCAAGAAAGATCGCAAGGATCTCGTCGTCGACCGGAGGCTGCGGTGCCGCGGCCGTTTCGACTTTCTCCGGCTCGGGCGCGGTCGCGGCGCTTTCTTCCGCCACCACTGGAGCGAACCCGGTGTCCAGGCCCGGTAACGCAGTGGCGGCAACACGCCCCGAAGCTGCGGCGGACGCCATGATGATGGTGATGACGTCCTTCATGGCGTGAGCGGCTGGCGCGTCGCGTTTTTCGAAGCGGCTGAAGAAGAGCCTGATCGCCTGCTCCGTGGGTTCGCCTCCGTGCAGGCAGGGTTCAAGGTAGAACTCCAGGGTGCTCAGGCCTTCCGCGATCCAATCCAAATCCCGGGCGGTTTGGGTGTGGGTGTGCTCCGCCTTGGCGCATTCCGCGATCATGCGGTCACACACGGACAGAACTTCCGCCGCTTGCTCAAGGCGAAGGATTACCAGTGCGCCGTGAATCTGCCGGAGGTAGGGCTTCAGGCCCTGCAGCGCGTCGCGCTTGACCGCGTCGCGTGCGAAAGCGTCCAGTACCTGTTCGATGTGCCGAAGGTTGGCGAAGATTTCCTTCGCGACCTGCGCGCGCAGCTGCAGCGTACTGATCCGCTGGCTCAAGTCCACGCGTAATCCGGGCGGCGGCTCGCCGGTGGACTTGCCCTTGGCAGCGTCGAGCAGCCAGCCGCCCATGATTACGATCTGCTGCTCGAGGTCGGCGGGCGGACTGGTGAAACTGTCAATGACGCTCTCGACGAGCAGGAACGCGGACGCCATCTCCACGACCATGAACTGGTTCTGCCCGCGATACGGGTCGGGCAGCCGCGTTGAGACGAGCACGATGACATCGAGCAGCTTGACCAATTGCTGGTTGCCGAGGTCGCTGGCTTTGGCCTTGAATGAGCTGACCAACTCGCGGAATCGCGCTGCACTCTTCGGCTCTCCCGATACGTACTGAAGCCAAACGCCCTTCAGCACTTCGAGCCGTGAGCGGGCGTCGTTCAGCGCGGGCTGCAGCCAATCCATGTCGAACTTCATCAAGCCCGGCAGATCGAGCTCGGGAAAGAGGATGTCGAGCTGGTAGAGCTGCCTGATGTCCTTGATCCGGGCCGTTGCCGGCTTGCACTTGGCGATCGCATACAGCACTTCGCGGAGCAACGCCTCGTTGTGCTTTTTCGATCCCGACGCGAGATCGCGCATCTGAAAGTCGATTTTGTTGCACAGCCCCTTGGCATTGCCGAGCCAAACCGCGTCCGGCGCCTTGAGCAGGCCGTCGATCAGGCCGACCGCAGCCCACCACAACGCGTGTGGTTCGGGCAACTGCGGGGCAACCTGATGCAGCGCGTCGAGCGCCTGCCGCATTTCCTTCAGGCCATTGGATTGATTGCGCAACCATGCGAGGAGCCCGCGCTGGTAGCGCGCGCGTTGCGCCTGCAGGAACGGCGCAAGCTCGTCCCTGGCAAGGACTTTCGCGTCGGGATGGGGCGGCGCCTGCAGCTCCAAATCGGGAAAGAAGAGGTCCTTTTCCGAGATTTCCGACTTGCCCTGCAGCTTCGTCAGCTCACGGTAGGCGGGAAACAGCCGCAGCGGTACGTTGGCCTGGCCTCGCGCAAGATCGTCGACGAATTCGTTGAGCTCGAGCACCGCCCGGTCGATGACCCCGATCGCCGCTTTGCCGGGCCGCGCATTGTTCAGCCTTCCGAAGGTGCCCTCGATCGTTTCGCAGAAGCGTGTCGCGCCCGCGAGCCCAACGATTCGCAGCGCGCCGCTCACCTGGTGCAACTGGTGTGGGCAGCCGCGCAGCACCGCGGCGTCTTCGGGCGCGGCCGAAAACTTTGCGATGTTGTCCCGAACGACCTTTAACGCGTTGTCGACCTCGGTCTTGATCCAGGACAGAAGGGTGAGGGGGATGCCGGCCATGACCCTCTTCAGGCTACCTTGAAGCCCGCCACCGATTGCTTCAATCCGTCGGCGAGCGCCGTCAGCCTTGCGGCGGAGGCGGCCGTCTTCCTGGTGCCCTCCGTCGTGAGCTGCGTGACGCCGAGAATTTCCTTCATGCTGGCCGCGACCTTGGTGGCGGAGTTGGCCTGCCCCTGGGTAGCGTTCGAAATCGCGCCGATGAGCTCCGCCAGCCGGTTCGAGACTTGTTCGATCTCGCGCAATGCCCGCTCCGCCTCGTCGGCCGTCTTCGTGCCCTCGACCACTCCCTGCGTGCTGCGCTCCATCGCTTCGACCGTCTCCTGCGTGTCGCGCTGAATGCTCTTCACGATGGCGCTGATGTGCTTGGTTGCCTCCGCGGAGCGCTCCGCCAGCCGCTGCACTTCCTCGGCCACAACGGTGAAGCCGCGTCCCGCTTCGCCGGCGGAGGCCGCCTGGATCGCAGCGTTCAGCGCGAGCACGTTTGTCTGCTCGGTGATGTCGGATATCAACTGGACGATCTCGCTGATCTCCTGCGAGCTTTCACCGAGCCGCTTGATGCGTTTGGAAGTCCCCTGTATCTGCTCCCGGATGTCGTTCATGCCGCGGATGGCATTCTGCACGGCTTGCGCGCCCTTCTCCGCCGCGTATAGCGAGGATTGCGCCACCTTGGCGGAATCGCTGGCGTTTTTCGAGACTTCGTTCATCGACTGCGCCATCTGCAGCACCGAGTGGCCGGTGCCTTGGATCTCCGCGGCCTGCTTCTGCGCCGCCTTCAGGAGCTCGCTGGTTATGGTTTGTGCCCCCTGCGTGGCCGACGTGACCTGCTGCGCCGCTTCGTTGACGCCCTTCACCAGTCGCAGCAGCTCGCCGACGGCGTAGTTGATCGAGTCGGCAATCGCCCCGGTGATGTCTTCCGTCACCTTGGCGCGCACCGTCAGGTCGCCGTTTGCCAGGTTGCTGATCTCGTTCAGCAGCCGCAGGATGGCGTCCTGGTTGGCGCGGTTCTGGCGCTCACTCTCCGCGGCCCGGCGCAAACCATCGTCGAGGTACACCTTGCCGAGGAGGAGCAGACTGCCGAGCGCGAGGAGTGCGCTGAGGACCGCGCCCCAGACGTAGTAGCGTTTTGCCTCCAGCTCCTGCCGGTAGGCCGAGGCGAGTTCCAGCGGCGACTTGAGCAGTCCTTCGCTCGCGGCGAATATGTCGCGGCTCGCCTGCTTGGCCCGCGCGAGCGCCTGCATGTTGTCGAGAATGGCCTGAACGTTGGCGGCAAACGGCGCGAATATCTTCTCCAGCTCCCGGGCGCGGCGCATGACCTGCTCATCCGAGATTGGCGACACCCCCTCGACTTTTCCCTCGCCCAGCAATGCCTTCAGCGTGCCCAGGTAGCGGCGCGTGTTGCTGCCCAGCTGCAGCGCCACCTGCGGATTCGGGTTGTCGGTGGAGAGCAGCCGCGCCGCATTGATGAAATCGAAGTTCGCGGTGTCGACATAGAGCTGATGCGAAAAGGTGACGGCGCCGTATCTCTCGCGAGCATCGCGCGCGCTCACCATCAGCTCCAGTGCCTGCAACGACAGCTGGGGCGCGGTTCTCGCGATTGTCTCTTCGCGCTTGCGCAGCTCGATCAGGTTCTTTTCCTGTGCCTGAATGAGCGCGATGTTCTTCTGGACAGGGCCCCACTGCTTGTCGAGCGCCTGCAGCATCGGTTGGATCGTCTCCGGCGAGGCTGCGACGGTCACGCCGAGCTTGGTTCCGCCTCGCGTGAGCAGGTGCAAGCTTTCGACGAACTGATCCTCGCTCCGTCCGAGCTGACTGAAAGCGGTCGCGCTGCCCTGCACGGCCTGCTGCGCGCTGTTCGCGATGCGCTGCGAGAGCATCTGCATCTCGGTCGCGGTCGCAAGGTACTGCGCATTCTGTGCGGCGTGGCGGGCGTTAAAATAGACGCATACGGCGCCTGCTGCGAGGAAGAAGATCACCAGACCGATCAGGATCGGCACCTGCCTGCTCACGGCTCGGCGCCCGCTCAGCGGCAGCCCGCTGCTTCGGGTCCTCGTCGGCGCCGCGGCGGTTGGCTGGCTGCTCGCGCGCGGTTGCGCCCGGCTCCGGTCAACCGCTTGCGCGGGCTTGGGGCTGCCCGCCGGTGACGCCTTGATCGCGCTTGCGTTGGTTGCCATATTGTTGTCCCTCGGTTGTGTGGTGATTTGACTGCCTGGGCCTTACCGGGCCCCTTGACCCGCGATGTTGCCGCTGCGACCTGTGATCGTGAGTTCGACGAGCTTCGAGCTGTTGTGGATCCTCGCCGCAGTCGATGGCGGTATCGTTGTGAGCGGGTCGAATTCCCTGGGCACGACCGGGCTCACGACGCGACACCCAGAAAGTCGGGGTGCAGGACAAGCTGCGATAGGTCGAGCTCCTTCCAGCCTCCGCCGTCCGGGTCGGTGTATTCGGCCTTCACCCAGGGCTCGTGGGCGCCGCCGTTGGGACGCTGCCGCAGCTGCGCCGGATTACGCAGGCCGAGCGACCGGTCGATCAGCAATGCGGCCCCGGTGCGGAACCGCTCGCCGATCAGGAGCAGCCGCGACTGATCGGTGATCGGCGTCGGTGCGCCGCCGAGAAACGCGCAAAAGTCCACGACGCTGTAAAGATTGCCCCGGATGTTTGTCATGCCCTTGAACCACGGGCGAGTGAGCGGGACCGGCGTGACCGGGGGCACCGGTATGACTTCGCCAGCGTCGGCGAGATCGACCAGCCAGTTGTCAGGGCCGACCCGCACGCCGAGCTTCGAGGTCGCGCGGCCGACTTCCCCGCCGCGCAGGCGCTCGGCCAGCTCGCGCTGGTAGTCCCGGAGTGACGTTCGCTCCGCCATTACCCGAACGCCGCAATTTTCGCCAGCAAATCGGCCTGGCTCACCGGTTTCACGATGTAGTCTTTCGCTCCCTGCCGCATGCCCCACACCCGGTCCGTTTCCTGGCCCTTGGTGGTGCAGATGATCACCGGGATATGCTTGGTGCTGGCGTCCTTGCTCAGCTCGCGCGTCGCCTGGTAGCCGTTCTGTCCCGGCAACACGATGTCCATCAGCACGAGGTCCGGCTGCAGCTGCTTGGCCATGGCGAGCGCCTCCTCCCCGGTTTCGGCGGTGGAAACGTGGTACCCCTTCTTCACCAGGATGTCGGTCAGGTACTTCCGGTCGGTCGGTGAATCTTCCACGACGAGAATGTTGCGTATGGGCATGAGCTAACGCCTTTCAGGATGGGTCACGGTGAAACGACGGATGCGTTGACGTATTCGTTGACGGCCCCGATCAGCCCTTCCTTGGTAAACGGCTTGGTGAGGTAGCGGTCCGAGCCGGCGAGCCGGCCGCGCGCGCGATCGAATATGCCGTCCTTGCTCGACAGCATGATGACCGGGGTGGACTTCAGGAGCGGGTTCTGCTTGATCAGCGCGCAGGTCTGGTAGCCGTCGAGCCTGGGCATCATGATGTCGACGAAGATGACCCTGGGCTGGTGGTCGCTGATCTTCGCGAGCGCGTCGAACCCGTCCTCGGCCAGAATCACCTCGAAGCCGGCCTGGCGCAGGAACATCTCGGCGCTACGGCGGATGGTATTGCTGTCATCGATGACAAGGACCTTGATGGGTCCCGTCGGCGGGTGGTCCAAGGACATCGCCCCCAATATGTGCGAGCCGCTTATAGTCATTCAGGTGGCATCGTGCTGCCGAGGCTGACGATGGACCCCTTGAGGGCGCTTTTTGGGCGGATCAGCCGCTGAACCTTAACGGCAGTCTCTTATGTCTTACCACTCCTTTTGAAACAACTCCGAAATAACAACTCTTTTTCTGTCCATCTGTTACGGCGTTTTCTTAATGTTAAATGATACCAAACTCTGCGCAAATATCAACATATTGAGTGGCATCGGGGAGAGTCCGGACGCAACAATCGAGCCACTTTCGCGTAGGGCCGAATGAGGGTATATCCCGTCCGCGGCCAATCTCCGCGCGGGCGCTGCCGGCAGGCCGCGGTTACGTCGGGCGACCCCTCAGCCATATCAGCTATGGATCGGGAAAAATCACGGTGATTCGGCGGCAAGTGGCGATCGTTATGAACAAGCCCTACCGTGACACCTGGACGAAGGTGGGGGAAGGGAATCCGGCACAGCGGCGCGCAGGTCGCATGCTAGGATTGACCCGGATGTGAACTCGGGAGACAGGCTGATGAAGCTTTACATGACTCAGAACTCCGGCAATGCCTACAAAGCCCGCCTGCTGCTTTCCATGCTGAATGTCCCGTTCGACAAGGCGATCATCGACACGCGGGGCGGCGAGCACAAGAAGGAACCGTACCTCAAGGTCAATCCGCGTGGGCAGGTGCCGGCGCTGGACGACGGGGGCCGGATCTACTGGGGTTCGACCGCCTGCCTCATCTATATTGCACGCAAGCATGGCGGGGATAAATGGCTGCCGACCGAACCTGCCGGGATGGCGGAGATGATGCAGTGGCTGGAACTGGCGCAAAACGAGCTGCACTACGGGCTGCAATGGGCGCGCGGCGTGAAGACCGGCATTCGCAAGTTCGGCAGCTACGACGAGTACCAAGGTTACGGCAACACCGGCCTTGCCGTGCTCGAGGGCCGTCTCAAGAACAATCAGTGGCTCGCGTTGGGCCGGCCGACGATCGCCGACGTCGCCTGCTACCCGTACGTTTCGGTAGCGCCCGAGGGCGGCTTCAAGCTCGAGGACTATCCGGGCGTGATGGCGTGGGTCAAGCGCTTCGAGGCGCTGCCCGGCTGGATCAAACGCGTCTAGAATCTGGACGCAGAGGCGCAAAGGCGCAAAGAATGATGAGAATATTCTTGTTCGGTTTCCTTCGCGTCTTCGCGTCCTTGCGTCGAGATTTTTAGGCCATGCCGGACTTCCGCTACGGGCACGCCGCCGCGCAGGATTGGAAGCAAGCCGCGGAAGCCTGCATCACGCAACTGGGCCAGGGCCCGGCGAGCCTCGGGTTCCTCTACGTGACGGACCTGCTCGCCGACCACCTCGGCGACATTCTCGCGCATTTCAGGAGCAGGACCGGCATCCCCCACTGGGTCGGCACCGTCGGCATCGGCGTCTGCGCCACCGGCCGTGAATATCTCGACGAGGCGGCGATCGCGGCGATGGCCGGCGATTTCGAGCCGGACTCCTTTCGCGTGTTCTCGGGAGTTGCAAGCGCAGCCGATGTCGACAATGTCGCGCTCAAGTGCGGCGGGGCTACGCCAAATTTCGCGATTGTCCACGCCGACCCCCACAACCGGCACGTCGCCGACCTCGTGAGCCGCCTGGCCGGGAGGGTGGAAAGCGGTTTCCTGGTGGGCGGACTCACCAGCTCGCGCCGGCAGAACCTGCAGGTGGCGGACGGCGTGGTGGAGGGGGGGCTCTCCGGGGTGTCGTTCGCCGACAACGTCACCGTCGCGACCCGGCTCACGCAGGGCTGCTCGCCGCTCGGTCCCAAGCACGTGGTCACCGCCAGCCAGCAAAACGTCATCATCAGTCTCGACGGGCGCGCCGCGCTCGACGTGTTCAAGGAGGACATCGGCGAGTCCCTCGCCCGCGATCTCAACCGCATCGGTGGCCAGGTCTTCGCCGGGCTGCCGATCGCGGGCAGCGACACCGGCGACTACTTGGTGCGCAACCTGGTGGGCATCGATCCCGCCAACCGGCTGATCGCCATCGGCGAGCTGCTGCAGCCGGGGGCGAGCGTGATGTTCTGCCGGCGCGACACGAAGACCGCCAACGAGGACATGACCCGCATGCTGGAGAGCATACGCAAGGGAATGTTCTCGCGACCGCGCGGCGGCGTCTATTATTCCTGCGTCGGGCGCGGGGCGAGCCTGTTCGGGCCCGATTCGGAAGAGCTCAAAATGATCCGCGACGCGCTCGGCGAGTTCCCGCTGGTCGGCTTCTTCTGCAACGGCGAGATCTCCCACAACCGGCTTTACGGCTACACCGGGGTGCTCACGCTGTTCGTTTGA
>Ga0184633_10000942_pt1 | contig 11610 bp, 11 predicted proteins | sample PLM31_170_b1_FD_133156 | JGI IMG/M metagenome (GOLD analysis project Ga0184633, IMG submission 133156) | Groundwater sediment microbial communities from an aquifer in East River, Colorado, USA - PLM3-1_170_b1 | ecosystem: Environmental > Terrestrial > Soil > Riparian zone | place: USA: East...
CTTCGCTTGAGCGCCGCTTTGCTCCGCGGCGGATCCCCTCCTCTCTGGATTTGGAACGCAGGCCCGTCTTTGGCCCCTCGGGCGACATCTTCTTTAGGGCGTTGGACGCGTCGGGCGATGGCATTCATCGGATGAAGGAGGACGGGAGCGAGCGGCAGAGAGTCCGCCCGGACGCCGTGGGGGCGCTCTCGAGCGTCTCGCCGGATGGAGAGTGGATCGCGGTGCGTTCTACAAGCCTGTCCGGCGAAGAAACGAGTGGCAGTCTGCCGATGCTGGCTTATCCGGTCCGTGGCGGCCCTCCCGTGAAGATCTGCGAGGGGTGCCGCCTCGTGAAGTGGTCGGCGGACGGGAAGCTCCTTTACTTCTCCTATATCGGGATGGGCATCTGGGCGACGACCGGGAAGACCTTCGCGCGTCCGATTCGCCCCGGCAGGGCCCTGCCCGACCTGCCCGCCTCCGGCGTGCGCTCGAAAGCCGAGGCCGCCGCCCTCCCCGGCGTGCGCGTGATCGAGCATGGAAACATCTCCCCCGGCCGCGATCCCTCGGTCTATGCCTTCACCAAGATCAGCGCTCACCGCAACCTGTACCGCGTCCCGGTGCCTTAAGAGACCTCTTCCACCGCCGCCCGGATGTCTTCCATTCCCTCCTTCATGCGATCCAAGTGCGTGCGGAAAGAAAGCACGCAGATGCGGATGGCGAAGCGGCCGGAAAGGAGGGTCCCTGTCAGATAGACGCGCTTCCTCCCGTTGATCCTCTCGAGAAGCGACCGGTTCAAGCGGTTGAGCGCCTCCTCGTCGAGCCCTGGCCGTACGAAGCGGAAGGCGACGATCGAGAGCTGCGGCTCGGCTAAGATCTCGATGCCGGGGATCCGGCGCAGCTGTTCCGTGGCCCACCGGGTGAGTTCTAGCTTCTCCTCGAGGTTCGTGCGGAAGGGCTCGATGCCGTGCATCTTCAAGGGCAGCCAGACGCGCAGCCCGCGCCAGTCGCGCGAGAGCTCCGGGGAGATTTGACAGAAATCCACCAGGCCCGGGTCCTCCTGCATCGTGGGCATGTAGTCCGCGGAGACCTCGTGCGCGCGTTTCAGGGCTTCGCCGTCGCGGACGAGCAGGCACCCCGTGCCGTACGGGAGGAAGAGGCCCTTGTGCGGATCGAGCGTGATCGAGTCGGCGCGCTCGATCCCCGCCATGCGGACCCGGCCCGATCCGGTCAGCAGGAAGAAACCCCCGTAGGCGGCGTCAGCGTGGAGCCAGAGCCCCTCCCTCTCCGCGACTTCGGCGAGCGCTTCGAGGTCGTCCACCGCGCCGGTGTTTGTCGTGCCGGCGTTGCCGACGACGAGAAAAGGAGTCAAGCCGGCCGACCGATCTTCGGTGACGAGGCGAGCGAGCTCGTCGATCCGGATCCGAAACTGGGCATCGGAAGGGACTGCCCTTACGTTTCGAGGCGGGAAGCCCGCCAGCCAGGCTGATTTCTCGACTGAATGGTGGGTCTGGTCGGACGTGTAGATCGTGCCCTGGAGAAAGTTCTCCGGGAGCTTCTCCCGCCTCGCGGTGACGAGGGCCGAGAGGTTCGCGAGAGATCCGCCGGAGGTTAGGATCCCCTGAGCCTCCACGGGATAACCCACGATCTCGCAGAACCACCGGATGACATTCGTCTCGATCTGGGAGAGACCCGGCGCCGCGGCGAAGACGCCGACGAAGCGGTTGGTCGCGCCGGCGATCAAGTCCGCGACCGCGGAATGCGGGAGGCCTCCGCCCGGGATGTAGGCGACGTAGCCCGGACCGGCCGTGTTGAAGCTCTTCGGGATGACCTTCTCAAAGAGAAGATCCAGAAGCTCCCGGTAAGGCGTTCCCTCGCGGGGCAAGCGCTCGACGAGCGAGCGGGCGAGCGCGGCCCCCCCCGCCGTGTCCGCGGAGGGTTGCCGAGGCAGAGACTCGATGTGAGCGACGATGCGCTCGGTCGCCGCTTGGATCAAGGCCCGCAGCTCGCCGGAAGAGAGCTCGAGGGTGCGGTCTTCACGGTTCATCGCGGTGTATCTGAAGCGGACTCGCGCCGTTTTTCAACCGCTAAATGAGAAAGGTAGAGTGCCGGCGTGCGTAAGCTTCCCGCCTGGGGACTGGCCGGTGTCCTTCTCTTCGGCGCCGGCCTCTGGGCCCTCGCCGCGGACATCGAAGGCTGGAACGCGGTTTGGTATATCCCGGCCTGGTACGGGTACCTGCTCGTTCTCGACGCTCTGATCTTCCGGCTGCAGGGGCGCTCCTTCCTGGCGGGCCGGCGAGCCGAGCTCAGACGGATGCTCTTCTGGTCCGTTCCGTTCTGGTTCCTTTTCGAGGCTTTCAACTTGAGGCTTCAGAACTGGTACTACGTCTTCGGGCTGCGCACACAGTGGCTCTCGGCGATCGTCTCCGTGCTCGCCTTCGCGACGGTCCTGCCTGTTTGTCTCTTTCACGCGGAGCTGGTCAAAGCGCTCGGATGGTGGCGGGGGGCGCGCTGCCGGCCTCTACGGGTGACGGGAGCGGTCGAGCTTTTCTGCGCTGCGATAGGGGTCCTTTCGGTCGCCGCGCCGCTTCTCGCGCCCCGATACGCTTTCGGGATGGTCTGGGGGGCGCTGCTCTGGCTCCCCGAGGTCATCAACCGCCGGGCCGGGGCGCCCTCGCTCCTGGCGGACCTCGAAGCCGGCCGCTGCGAGCGGCTGATCCACCTCCTTGCCGGTGGGCTCTGGGCGGGCGCCGTCTGGGAGACGTTCAACTTCTGGGCGCGGTGCAAGTGGATCTACACGGTCCCGGGCTTCGAGCACTGGAAACTCTTCGAGATGCCGCTCGCGGGCTTCCTGGGGTTTCCCATTCTCGCTCTGTCGGCCTTCGCGTACTTCTCCTCTTTCCGCCATCTCCTGCGGAGCGGCGGCCGTGTCCTTGCGAGAAGCGCCGCCGTCGCTGCGGCCCTGCTCTTCTCCGCGATGACGTTCCACGCGATGTTCGAGCGCACCGTCCAATCGCGGCGGCCGCTCCTCTCCGACCTGGACGGGATGGACTCTCGTTCGGTCGCGGCGCTGCGGGCCGCCGGAATCCCGACGCCGGAACGTCTCTTCCGAACTGTTCGGCGGGAAGGCCTGGCGGAGGTCGCCGGTCGCACGGGGCTCGCGCCGGCCGTCGTAGAGCGCGCTTTCCGGCACGCCGGCCTCGCGCTGCACAAGGGGATGGGAACGCGAGCGGCGGCGCTGCTGCGGAGGGCCGGAATTGCCACCGTCGCGGACCTCGCCCGGGCCGATCCGGGCCTTCTGTTTCTTCGAGTTCGCGCCGTCGCGGACGAAAAGCCGCCGCGGCTTGCCGAGGTGAAAGTCTGGGTCCGCGCGGCACGGGTGAGGGGCGAGACGCGGCGCTGACTTGCGATCCGGATCAGACCGTCGCCTGCCAGTTGTCCTTCGCCTCGGCGGGCGGGAGCCAGGGAGGCAGCGGCATCAGAAGGAACGCGCCGAGCGTATTGATGTGGGGGTCGTACATCGCGCGCAGCTCCGCGAGCTTGCGATTGGCGGCCTCCCCTTCGCAGAGCGGCATCCCCGCCGCGGCGAGCGTTTCGCGCAGGCGGGCGAGCTCGGCCGGAGGGAGGCGGTCCGGCTGCGGCGGGAACGGCTGCCGGTGGAAGACGTTGGCCATGTCCACCACGGCGTGCCTTGCCATCGCGAAGGTGAGCCTGGCCGGCCAGACCGGAGCGCGCTCGATCCCCACGATGACGAGGGCGCACGTGTCGAGGATCGCGGTTAAGGCCGAGATCCAGGACTGGTTGTCGTGCTGCGAGCGGAAGAAGGCGAGGACGGGGAAGGAGATGTGGCTCTCCAGAAGCTCCGCGGACCATCGCTCCCAGTCGCGCAGGAGCGCGCCGAGCTCCCTGCGGTCGGGGTCGCTCGCGTGCCGGCGCAGCAGCTCGGCGGCCGTCGGGGGAGACCCCGCGCGCTCGTCCAGCATCGAGATGTTCAGCTCCCGTCGGGAGAAGGCTTGCGAGAGCATGGGAAGGTACCCGATGACGCTCGCGAGGAACCCGAACCCGGTGCCCGACTCGATGACCGCGAGCGTCCGGCCAGCGGCGTTAGGGGCGTCACGTCGCCGAAGCCGAGCGTGAAGAACGTCGTGCCGCTCAAATAGAGATACGTCGCAAGGTCCATGGTCCGCTCCGACGACGTCACCCGCAGGGCGAGCCCCCACTCGAGCAGCGCGAACCCGAAGATGAGCGCCGCGGCCCAGACGGCGAGCAGCAGGAGGATCGAGAAAGGCCCGTAGAAGGAGAGATAGTTCTCGCGCTGGTTGACCCTGCGGATGATGCGGCGCACCGCCGAGGAATACGGCCCCCACGTGAAGGCGTAAAAGAGGCGGGTCAAGCGCAGGCGGCGGGAGACCCTCCGCGCGAGGAGCATCGTCTCGAAAGCGTCCCAGAGGACGACCAAGATCAGGAGGGACCCGGCCAGCGTGGCGAGCGGGGACATCAGGCCACCCGCAGCCTGTCGATCTCGTTCTGCATGCGCGCGCGCGCCCGCGAAGCGATCTCGGGCAGCTCCGCCTCCTTCAGCTCCGCCGGGGGGAGAGGTTCCAGGACCCGCACGCGGAGCCGGCCGGAGCGCGCGAGGTAGCGGCGCGTGTCGGCGATGACGGTTAAGGGCTCGGCGACGATGGGAACGACGGGGACGCCCGCCGCCCGCGCGAGGCGGAAGGCCCCGGTCTTGAAAGGGAGCAGCGTCGAATCGGGGTTGCGGTGCCCTTCCGGCATGAACCAGACGGAGACTCCCTCTTCCTTCATCGCGCGCGCGGCCTCCTCCAGCGATGCGAGCGCGCCGCGGGGGTGGTCGCGGTCGATGATCAGGTTTCCCGAGAGCCGGTAGAACCAGCCGAAGATCGGGATCCGCCCGATCTCGCGCTTGCCCGCCGAGACGGTCCGTCTCGGGAAGATCGAGCCGAAGGTCACCACGTCCAGAAAACTCTGATGGTTGGCGATGAAGACACAGGGGCGGCAGGCGTCGAGCCTGTCCCGGTTCTCGACATCGATCTCCCAGCGCATGAGCCGCACGAGGCCGCGGCAGAAGACACGCCCGTAGATGTAGAGCGTCTGGCGGTTCCCGGGCGAGACGAGGAGCCACAGGATCCCGAGGCCGGAGCAGAGGAGGAACCAAAGAACGCCGGCCGAGAAACCGAGGAAAAAGGTGATCGTTTCCTTCGTCCGCGCCACGACGCGGGAGCTTATGCGATGTTCTCCCCGCCCCTCACGTCTTCGAAAGGCTCCGGCGAGGGAGCGTCAGGACTTGCGACCAGAGGATCTCCCCCTTGCGCCTCAAGAGGAGCGTTCCATCGAACTTCTTCTTGTGGCGGGTCCCCGTCAGCTGTAGGACCAGCTCTCCCTGGGTCGCGAAGAGCGAGACCTCGTCTCCTTGCGACGTGCCGCGCATCTTGAGCGGGTCCATCCGGCCATGCACGCTCAGCGTTCCGTCCACGGAGCCGTCCCAGATCAAGAGCTCCAGCTCGACGCCGGCGAAGTCCCCTTCGGACTCCTCGAAACGAACGTCCGAATAGACCTCGAAGGCGCGCTTCTTCTCCTGGCCCGAGAGGGGGCCGGCCGCAAACAGGAAGAGAGCGCAGAGAAAGAGAAGGCAGGGCCGCGTCCCGCGGCCTTCCCGGCTGCGCATATTCGTATGGACGATGAACAGGTCGCTTGAGAATACCCTAAAAAGAGGGCAAAACCGCCTCTGGGGATCCGCGGAATCAGCGTTCCCGGATCCGGAAAGTCCCCTTGTACGTCTCGAGGCGCAGCCTGGGGCCTCCCCCGTTGACGGACCCGCGATACTCCTCCCGGCCGAACCGGCGGCCAGCCCGCGTGCTCACCTCGAAGGCGATGTCGAGGACTCCCCGCCGGCCGACACCGGCGTCCAGATCGAAGCGCGCGTTCGCCGGCAGCGCGAGGGAGATGTCCCCCTTGTAGGTCGAGAACTCGCTTTCCCGGTCGAAGCCGGCAAACGCGGCCCGGACGTCTCCCTTATAGGTTTCCAGCTCGACGCCCCGGACCCCGTCGAGTTCCACGCTTCCCTTGTATGTGTTGAGCTTGACGTCCCCGTCGAGCGCCGTGACCTTGATCCGCGACTTGTAGTCCTGAATGTCCAGCGAGGCGGAACGCGGCATGCGGATCGTGTAGTGCACGAAGGGGAGAGTGCCGTCGTGCCCCAAAAAGCCGAACCCCCACCGCTTGACCCGGTCGTAGTCGGACTCGACCCGGACGGAGCTTCCGGAGCCCTCGATCCGGACCTCGGTTTTCCGGACCTTCTCGGCCTGGTGCCGGTCCGTCCCGTCCGGCTCCACCCGGGCATGGACCTCGACGTGCGGTTTCTCCCAGGTCGTGATGGTAATGCTCCCCTTGTAGGTCTCGACGGAGACCCGTCCCGAAGGATCGAGGGGAAGCTCCCTGCGGAACTCCCTGGCCTCCCCGGCGGAGGCCATGCCCGCCGCGGCGGCGCAAAAAGCGAGCAACCCGAAGAACGCCTTCTTCATGAAGACACCTCCCCTTCGCGGTTCCTTTCCCTCAATACGCGCGCGCGGCGAGGAAGTTCCGCTCGCCGGCAAAGTCCGCTACTTCTTCGGCGGGCGCGTCGGGCGCAATTCGATCCGGGAGGGCAGCGCGCGGTCCGGGAAGCGGACGAGGTCGGCCACGGCCTCCGCGACGTCTTCGGGCGAGAGCATCCAGGAAGACTCCCGGCCCGCGTGGGAGTCGCCGAACTCGGTCGCGACGGAACCCGGCAGGACCGCCGCGACGCGGATCCCATCGTGGCGCAGGTCGAGCATCGCGGCGTCGGAGAGGCCCAGCAGGCCGAACTTCGAGGCGTTGTAGGCGGCGCCGCCGGCGAAGGCGTTGATCGAGGCCAGGGAGGCGATGTTGACGACGAAGCCGCCGCCGCTCCTCTTCATGAGCGGCGCCGCGGCGCGGATGGCGTAGTAGGGGCCAAGGAGGTTCGTCTCGACGACCGCGCGGAACCGCTCGGGCTCGAGCCGGTCCACCGGGCCGAACTCGCCGATGCCGGCGTTGTTGACGAGGACGTCGAGGCGGCCGAACGTCTGTTCCACGGACGCGATGAGAGATTCCTGGTCCTCCTCGCGCCGGGCGTCGGCCACGAATCCCGCGGCGTCGGGCTTCTCTTTCCGCAGCTTCTCGAGGGCCGTCTGGACCGAGGCCTCGGTCCGCCCGGAGATCGCCACCGCGAAACCGTCGGAAGCCAGGCGGCGGGCGATCGCGAAGCCGATGCCGCGCGTGCCTCCCGTCACGAGCGCCACGCGATCCCGCGATTTCTTCACCGCGCCATCCTATCGAACCGATTCCCCCGGGGAAATCGACGCGGCCTCGGCGCGCCTCGCGGAGCGGGAGAAGGGAGACGCTCAGGGCGTCTCGGCCACCATCCCGGGCGACTCCTCCACCCTTGCGCCCAGGCTCAATCCCCAGTAGAGAAACCCCGCGGCGAAGAAGCCGACGAACCAGGCGTAGGAATAGAGGGGCGCAAGCAGGGGCACGACGAGGCCTCCCCAGGCGAGGGCGCAGCCCACGAGCGTCGCGGCGACAGCCTTCCAGTTCCATCCCCCCCCGTAGCGGTAGGCGCCCCGGGCCAAATAGAGGTCCTCCAGGCGCAGCCGCTTTTTCCGCACGAGCCAGTAGTCGGCGATCAGCACACCCGCGATCGAGCCCAGCCCTCCCGAGTACCCGAGCAGCCACGTGAAGATGTAGCCCGACGGATCGGCGAGGAGCTTCCAGGGCTGCATCAGGATGCCGAGGAGGCCCGTGATCAGGCCGCCCGTCTTGAAGGAGATCAGCTTCGGGAACGCGTTGGCGAAGTCGTTGGCGGGCGAGACCACGTTGGCGGCGATGTTGACGGCGAGCGTCGCGACGACGGCGGTGAACATGGAAATCGCGACGACAGCCGGCGCCTTGAATTGCCCGACCAGCTGGACGGGGTCCCAGATCGCGCGCCCGTAGATGATGACCGTCGCGCTCGTGATCAGAACCCCCATCGCCGCGAAGACGGACATCGTCGTCGGCAACGCCACGACCTGCCCCACGATCTGCTCCCTCTGGCTGCGCCCGAAGCGCGTGAAGTCGGGCATGTTCAGGGAAAGCGTCGCCCAGTAGCCGATCATGGCCGTCAGCGACGGGATGAAGACGGGAAAGAACTCGGCGAAGGTGTTGAACTTTCCGGACTGCGCGAGGAGAGGGCCCAAGCCGTTGGCTTTCTTGACCGCCCACACCAGGAGCACCGCCGTCATGACCAGGACGAACGGGGCCGCCCAGTTCTCGACCTTTCGCAGGAGGTCCATTCCCCGATAGATGATGAAGATGTTGATCCCCCAGAAGAGGAGGAAGGAGAGCCAGGCGGTGGCCGTGTGGCCGCCGAAGCCCGCGCCGAGCAGAGACGGCCATCCGGGGAAGAGCGCGGTGAAGAAGGTGTGGAGCGCCTCGCCGCCGATCCAGGCCTGGATCCCGAACCAGCCGCAGGCCACCAGCGCGCGCATCAGGGCCGGCAGGTTCGAGCCGATCGTGCCGTAGGAAGCCCTGGCGAAGACCGGAAAGGGAATGCCGTACTTCGTGCCGGGATGGGAGTTCAAAAGGATCGGGATCAAGACGATCATATTGCCGAGCAGGATCGTGACGAGCGCCTGCCGCCAGTTCATCCCCGCGGCCATGAGGCCGGAGGCCAGCATGTAGGTCGGGATGCAGTGCGCCATCGAGATCCAGAGGGCCGCGTAGTTGTACGTCGTCCACTTGCGCCGGGAGACGGGCACCGGCGCGAGGTCCTGGTTGTAGAGAGGGCTCTTCTCGATCACCGAGGTGTCGGAGAGCTCGACCCGGCCGTCGGCATGGTGGATCTCGTGGGAGGCTTCCGCGGTCGCCATGCTCACCTCTCGTGTGGAAGGACTGGGTGGATTCTAGGGCCGTTTATGATTCCGGAGAATCTTGAAAGCCGCCGAGCTCGTGATCCGAAGCCGCCGTGTCGTGACTCCCGAAGGAGTCCGGCCCGCCTCCCTCCGAATCCGCGGCGGAAGGATCACCGCCGTCGAACGGGATAACCGGCCGGCCCCCGGAGCGCGCGTCCTCGACTTTGGCGACGCCGCCGTCATGCCGGGCCTCGTGGACACGCACGTGCATGTCAACGAGCCCGGACGCGCCGACTGGGAGGGATTCGAGACGGCGACACGCGCGGCCGCCGCGGGCGGGGTCACGACGCTCCTCGACATGCCGTTGAACAGCATTCCGCCCACGACGACCGTCGGAGGGCTCGCGGCGAAACGGAGGGCCGCAAAGGGACGTTGCTTCGTGGACGTCGGGTTCTGGGGGGGACTGGTGCCGGGAAATGCCGCGGAGCTCGTCCCGCTGCTCGAGGCCGGGGTCTTCGGCTTCAAGTGCTTCCTCGCTCCCTCCGGCGTGCCGGAGTTCCGCGAAGTCCGGGAGGAGGACCTGCGCGCGGCGATGCGGGTCCTGGCCGAGCGAGGCGCGCTCCTTATCGTCCACGCCGAGCTGCCGGAGCGGCTGGACCCCGTCTGGAAGGGAGAAGGCCGCTCCTATGCCGCGTACCTCGCCTCCCGCCCGGGAGCCGCGGAGCGGGAGGCCGCGGCGCTCCTCGTCCGGCTCTGTCGCGACTTCCGGTGCCGCGTTCACCTGCTGCACCTCTCGTCGGCCGAAGCGCTCGGGCCACTCGCCGCGGCGCGGGCAGAGGGCCTTCCCATCACGGCGGAGACCTGCCCGCACTACCTCTTCTTCGCCTCGGAGGAGGTGCCGGAAGGGGCCACGCAGTTCAAGTGCGCGCCTCCGATCCGGGAAGCGGCGAACCGCGAACGGCTCTGGCGGGCGCTCGGAGAAGGAGCGATCGGGATGATCGTCTCGGATCACTCTCCGGCGCCTCCCGAAAAGAAGAAGCTCGACTCAGGGGATTTCCGCGAGGCCTGGGGCGGGATCGCGTCGCTCGAGTTGACGCTCGCCGCCGTCTGGACCGCCGCATGCGAGCGAGGCTTCTCCCTCGCGCGGGTCGCGGAGTGGATGTGCCGGACCCCGGCGCTTCTTTCGGGCCTCGCGCCGCGCAAGGGGGCCCTCACCCCCGGCGCCGATGCGGATATCGTTGTCTTCCGGCCCGAAGCGTCCTTCTTAGTCGAGCCGGCGCGGCTCCATCAGCGCCACAAGCTGACGCCGTACGCCGGCCGCGTCCTGAAGGGCGTCGTCGAGGCGACGTTTCTGCGCGGGGACTTGACTTTCGACCGGGGCGGCTTTCCCGCCGGCCGGATCGGGGAGCTTCTGACGCCGTGAGTGACTTTCGAGAGCTGGTGGATCTGGCCTCCGAGCGGCTCGGTGGAAAGGCGCTCGAGGCGAACGACGAGTTTTTCGCGCCCAAGGAGAATCTGCTGAAGGCCGCGAGGCCCGTCTTTCGCGAAGGGGAGTACACCGACCGGGGCAAATGGATGGACGGCTGGGAGACGCGCCGGCGCCGCGAGCCGGGGCACGACTGGTGCGTGATCCAGCTGTGGCTTCCCGGGATCGTCCGCGGGGTCGTCGTGGACACGGCGCACTTTACGGGGAACTTCCCGGAGGCCTGCTCGTTGGACGCGCGCGAGGACGCGGGCGGGCCGTGGCGTGAGATCCTCTTGCGCTCGCCGCTCGCCGGCGACAGCGAGAACCCCTTCGCGATCGAAGACCGCGGGCCCGCGACACACGTTCGCCTGAACATCTTCCCCGACGGCGGCGTGGCGCGGCTGCGTGTCTACGGCACGGTGCTGCCCGACTGGGAACGGCTCGCGCGGGGAGGAGCCGACGTGGACCTCGCGCTGATCGAGAACGGAGGCCTCGTCGTCGCGGCCAGCGACGCCTTCTTCGGCTCCCGCCACAACCTGATCCTGCCGGGCCGCGGAAAAGACATGAGCGACGGCTGGGAGACGAAGCGGCGGCGCGGGCCGGGGCACGACTGGGCGGTCGTGCGGTTGGGCACCGCGGGCACGGTTCGCCGCGTCGAGGTGGACACGCTTCACTTCAAGGGGAACGCGCCGGGAAGCTGCTCGATCGAGGCCGCGAGCGCGGCCGCCGGTCCGTGGAGAGAGCTGCTCCCGGAAACGAAGCTCTCGCCGGATTCTCTCCACCGCTTCGAGAAGGAAGTCCGCGACGCGGGGGAGGCGACCCACGCGCGCCTGAACATCTTTCCCGACGGCGGAATCAGCCGCCTGAGGCTCTTCGGAAGGATCGCCGGAGCAAGAAGTTGACCGCCGCCGCGGTCGAGCGCTGGAACGCGCTTTCTCGCGAGGAAGCGGTAAAGCAGATTCGGACCTGCTGCGGTTCGACGGAGTGGGCGCGGCGGATGGAAGAGGCGCGCCCTTTTCGAGGCATCGCCGACCTCCTCGACGCGGCGGACAGGGTGTGGCGCTCTCTTCCGGAGACGGATCGGATGGAGGCTTTCCAGAAGCACCCGCGGATCGGAGAAGAGACCTCCGGCCAGGCCGGCGAGGAGCAGGCCGGGACGCGAGGCGCCTCCGCGGCGGCGAGGGAAGCTCTCGCCCGAGCCAACCGCGACTACGAGGAGAAGTTCGGCCGCATTTTCTTGGTCTGCGCGACGGGAAA
>Ga0184633_10000943_pt1 | contig 11605 bp, 10 predicted proteins | sample PLM31_170_b1_FD_133156 | JGI IMG/M metagenome (GOLD analysis project Ga0184633, IMG submission 133156) | Groundwater sediment microbial communities from an aquifer in East River, Colorado, USA - PLM3-1_170_b1 | ecosystem: Environmental > Terrestrial > Soil > Riparian zone | place: USA: East...
GCCGGAGGCCACCCCGAACGCGAGCGCAAGCGGAAGCGCGACGGCGGCCACGGTCAGGCCCGCGAGCAAATCCTTGCGGAACTTGTCCAGCGTGTAACCCGTCAACTCACTTTTCCAGAGTTCAGGCAAACTGCGACGAGGCATAGACACTCCTGTGGATATAAACTCAGATTTGGTTCTGTTAGGGAGCGAGGCGGATTATACGCAGAAGGCGAGTTTCATCAAGGCTCATCCGCTCCCGCGCGCCAGCGCCGTCAGCGAGAGCGCGCCCATGGTGAAGAAGGCGACGACAGCCAGCGCGCCCTCGCCTTGCACGCTGTAGCCGATGAGGAACGAGAGCGCGAGCGCGCCGTAGGCGATGACCGGCAGCGCGGCGAATAACGGTGAACTCTCGCCCACGGGGCGCGTCGGCCACCGCCACGTCGCCGCGCGATAGGCCGCGAGCACGACGAGCGAGGTCGCCATCCACCCGACGAAGTTCTGCACCGGCACGCCGAAGAATTCGCCGGGCTGTTCCCAGACCCATAGATTCGTGCGCGCCATCTGCGGGTCGGCCACCACATCCCAGGCGGTCGCCACCACCGCTCCGAGGACACAGGCCAGCAGAGCGCGGCCCACCCTCTGGCGGTCGTCGCCCAGCAGCCGTTCTGTGACGGCAAAGGCCAGATAGATGACCATGAACCAGGAGAGCGGGATGAGCACCGGGACGTGGAACAACTGCGGGCCGAGGCGCGGGCCGTAGTGGTAGCCGCCGTACACCCAGCCCGTGGCGACGCCCACCGCCTCGAACACCAGCCCGACGACGAAGGCAAGGCCAAAGAAGACGAGCGCGTGCCGCCAGCCCAGCGTCCACACCGCGTGCCCGAGCGCGAAGGCCCACACGAGCAGCGTCGAGACCGGGCCGAGCAGGCGCGGGATGGGCCAGCCGAGCAGAGGCTTGAGTGCGAAGAAGAAGATCGAAGCAAAGTAAAGCCCGAGCAGGGCATACATGGCGAATTGCCAGAGGGTCTTCGCTCGCCCTGCCCGGGCTTCCCGAGTTGTCATGGTGAGTCAGCCTCCCGGCCCTCACCCCGCGCCGGTTACTTCTGCAGGGAGCGGACGTGCGCGACAATGTCCGCGAGGTCCTGATCGGTAAAGGCGGGGTTGCCGCCGCGCGGGGGCATGTCCACGCCCGTGGTATTCAGGGGATCGCTGGCCGGGCGGCCCTTGGTGATGAAGAGGATGAACTCGGCGTCGGGCAGGCCCTTGGCAAACTCGCTGGTGGTCAGGTCTTTGCCCAGCCCGGCGATGCCTTTGGCGTCGGGGCCGTGACACGCGCCGCATGTGCTCTCGAACTTAGTTTTGCCGGCCGCGGCGTCGCCCTTCAGCGAAGCGTATTTTTCCGCTTCGGCGGAAACAGTGGGCTTGCCGGAATCCGACCCGCCACCGCCGCAGGCGGCGAGGAACATGGCGGCCACAATGAGGCCAAAGACGGTGATGCGCAGTGCTTTCATTCTGTGTTTCTCCTTATTCGTCTTTTGATTGTGAATTATACTGCAAAGTGGTGAGAACGACCGCTCAGGCGCTCTCTCATGGCTCACGCGCTAACTCACGGACTTTCCGAACTATTGTTGCCGGATCAGTCTGCAAGCCGAACACCGACCGGAGCTGGCCGCGCCGGTCTATCAGCACGATCGTTTCGGTGTGCGCCACGCCGTCGCTCGTGCGCTCGACGTACACGGCGTAGGCAGAGGTCACGTACTGAATCTCCGCCGGGCTGCCGGTGAGGAATGCCCAGCCGCCGAAGTCCGCGCCCCATTTTTCGCCGAACGCTTTCAGCACTTCCGGCGCGTCGGTCGCCGGATCAACGGTGATCGAAACCAACGCTGCAGTCCTTCCGAAGTCCGCGCCGAGGCTATCCTGCGCGGCTTGGAACGTCGCCGTCAACAGCGGGCAGGTCGTGGTGCAAGACGTGTAAATGAAATCCAGCACGACGACTTTTCCGTGATAATCGTGCAGGCTCACCCGTTGGCCATCCTGATTGATGAGCGAGAAGTGCGGGGCCGGGGCGGGATCGAGGTCTATTCCCGTGCTCGTCGTGGCCCCCGTGGTCACTGTTGCATGGCCGTGGCTGGAGTGACCGCCGCTCGCGGCGAAGGTGGTGACGAGCGGCGTCCCGCGCACCACGGTGAGCACGCCGAGTGTGATCACCAGCACCCCGGCGGCGCGCGCGAGGGCCGGGCGCAGCGGCTGCCACGCCGCCATCGCCGCCCCGCCCCATCCCACGGCCACGAGGATCGGCGCGGTCCCCGACCCGAACGCGAGCATGGTCAGCATCGCCGCGCCGGGCGAACCGGTCCCCGCCGCCGCGAGCGCAAACGAGTACACCAGTCCGCACGGCAGGAAGCCGTTGAACAGACCGAGAAAAAAGGCCGCCGGTAGGGGCGAAGCCATGCTTCGCCCTCGTGAGGCTTGCCCTCCCGCCTGTTCGCGGAAGGTCTTGAAGAACGGGCTAAGGAACGGCCCCAGCCACAGGCGCGCGGCGATCCGGTTGACGAGGTTCTGCCCCGGCACGAGGCCGAGGGTTTGCAGGCCCACGACCACAATCAGCACGCCCGCCGTCACCGAGAACGCGACCTGCGCCGCACGGATAGCCGGGTTGTTGAGCAACGCCGCGCCCGCCAGGCCCGCGATGGCGCCGATGAAGATATAGGTGAAGAGCTTCCCGGTGTGGTAGGTCGCCATGCGCACCAGCGACGCGCCCGTCTGGCCGGGCCGCACCAGGCTCAGCGTGAAGCCGCCGCACATGGCCGCACAGTGCACGGAGGCCATGGCGCTGGCCGTGAAGACGAGAAGCAGCTCAGCAAATGTCATTCAATTTTCACCTCCCGGATGTCCAGGGAGGCCTCCGGGAGGTGTTATGCGCTCGTAATCCATGAATCAATGACCCGTGCCGGGCGCCTCCGGCGAATACACGTCGAGATTCCAATCTCCCGACACGACCAGCGCGCCGGCCGCGCCTTTGCTCACCCGGTAGATGGCGTGATCCACCAGCAGGTAGGTGCCCGGCTCTTCCAGCTTGAGCTCGAAAGCCGACACCGACCCCGGCGGCACATACCACGTTTCCTCATTCGCCACGTAAGTATCCGGCGATCCGGTGAACACCTTGTCGAAGATTTCGCCGATGATGTGGAAGTTCGAGCCGATGTTCGGCCCGCCCACGCCGAAGTACAGGCGGATGGTCTCGCCGACATTGGCCTTCAATGGATAAAGATTGGTCAGCGCGTCGCTGCGCCCGTTGAAGGTGAAGTACTCCGGCTGTTCGGCGGCGGCCTTGGTCTCGCTGAACATCTGGTGGCCCTGAGCGCCGTTCGCGCCCGTGGTGTACCAGTCGCTCTGCATGACGTAGAACTCGCGGTCCACTTTGGGCAGGCCGCCCTTCGGCTCGACCAGAATCGCGCCGTACATGCCCTGTGCAATGTGGTGCCACGGCGGCGTGAACGCGCAGTGATAGATGTAGATGCCGGGGTTGAGCGCTTTGAACGTCAGCGTCTTCGTCTCGCCGGGGTTGGCATTCAGCACAGCCGCGCCGCCGCCCGGGCCGTTGACGGCGTGGAAATCTATGTTGTGGCCGACCTTATTCTCCGGCGGGTTGACCAGCGTGACCTCGACCGTGTCTCCCTCCATCACGCGGATCATCGGGCCGGGAACTGTCCCGTCAAACGTCCAGAAATCGTACGTCACGCCATCCGCGAGTTCCGCGGTGACTTCTCTGGCCGTGAGCGTGACTTCGACCGTGGTCGGCTCCGTGCGGTTGAGCGGGGGTGGTACGAGGGACGGGTCGCGGGCGACGTTGGGCAGGGTGGTGGTGTGCGCGGCCTCAATCGGGGCGGCCCCGATGCGCTTGGCGGCCAGGTCGGCGCCGGCGGGCACCGAGGGCAGCGCGGCGATCTTCGTCTGCAGCGCGGCGGCCTGCGACCAGCCGAGCGCGCCGACGACCAGAGCGACAATAGCCACAATGACTGCGGCGATGCTGATACGTTGAGGTGTCATGGTGTCATCCTCCCGATAACTATCAGGCCTCTCGAATAAATCGAGCGGGCCGTCCGGGGCCTATTTCGGACTGGGGATTCCCGCTTACTTCACGATGAGCGTGGCCTCCATCCCCGACTCGATGTGGCCCTTGAGGCCACAGACGCTCTTGTACTCGCCGGGTTCGCCGGGCGCGGTGAACTTGTCTGTCTTAGCTTCGCCCGCGGCTACTTCCGTTTCCCAATAGACCTTGTCCTCGTCGTCGTCGTCGAAGGGGACGGTCACCGTCTCGCCCTTCTTGATGATGACCCACTCGTGCTCGTTCGCCCCCTTGTTGGTGAGCGTGATGGTAAGCTCCTTCCCGGCGGGCACGGTCCACGTGTTGGGGGTGAAAGTGAAATCGGCCAGTGTGACTTTGACGCTGGTACTCACCCCCTGCCCCCGCAGCCGGCCAGAAGCAGGCTGAGAATGAGCAGGCCTCCGCTCACGCCGAGCAGGGTCGTACGACGGTGATCCTGTGAGTTGTTCATTTTCCCCTCCCAGAGAACAATGTGAGGTCATGCAGGACGCATGATCATTTCAACTCGAAAGTGCCCGTGACCCGGTTGAGCACAAGCGTGTGAATCTGGCCGGGACCAAAGTTGACGGTTTGCTCGATCACCGTTTGCAGCTCGCCTCCGGCGTCGTCCATGCTCAGACGCACGGTGTGTTCGCCTGGGGCGAGATAGAACTTTTCGTAGGCAAATGCCGACCCCTCGTGCCGCAGGCCCAGGGCCGCGTAGGTCTCCTCAAGAAACACCTGTCCGTCAATCTCCAGCCGGAGCCGGGTGGGAAAGCGCCCGCCCTGCTGCTGCTCGCCGAGATACTTGGCCTGTTCCTCCGGCGGCAACTGCGCCAGCTCCGGGCCGGTCAACTGCGTGGTGTTGTCACGGAACTGGCCATCGTTCCGCATCCCAAGATGCAGCAGGCCCTCGTTCGGGCCGAATGGCTGATATGGGATGTCGGTCAGCACTACCTGCAGCGCGAGCACCACCGCCAGCAGCAACCCGCCCCGGACAAAGTGAATGGGCTTGACGGGCGACCTGACCGGGCTATCTTTCGCCTGTGGCGCCGCAGTCACCGGAGCGGCAGCCGGGGCTGGAGACTTGAGCGCCCCTGCAAATTCATTCGGGGGCAGGAAGGCGGTGCGGATGGCCGCGCCGATGTAGTTGCGCTTCAGACGCGGGGCGCGCGTCCGGTTCAGGCGCGCGTCAAGCCACTTGTTGCCCTCGCGCTGCGCGCAGTCATCCGCCGGGCAGCCGACCACCAGCACCTCCGCCGCGCCTGCGTCCAGTGCCTGCCCCACCACGTTCGGGTGCAGCACGCCCACACAGGGCATGACAATCGTGACGGGTGAAGCGTGACGAGTGTCGGGCGTGCCACTTGCCACTCGCCACTTGCCACTTGCCACTTCTTTTGCCCCGTGCGCCCCGTGCCGCTCGCAGGTAAACACGACTTTCAGCGGCTCACCCGCCGCCGCGCGCGCCGAGCGGACGCGGGCAAGGACGGCTTGATAGTAAGCCATCGCGGGCAGGTCGGTGAGGCTCACCGCCATCCCGTCGCACGAGCCCACGCAGATGCCACACGAGACGCACAGGTTCGGGTTCTCAATCGCGATCAGTTTGTGCGGCCGGCCGTCGGTGCGGGGCAGCATCACGATGGCGTTGTACGGGCAGTCCTCGGCGCACTTGGTGCAGCCGGTGCACAGGTCTTTGTCAATCACCACCTTGCCGGGCTGCCGCTGGGCCGGGCCGCGGAAGAGCCACGGGATCGCCGTGACCAGCCCAAAGACGATCAGCGTCGCGCTCCAGAAATAAACCGGGTTGACGCGCAGGGTGGCAGGCAAATAAAAAAGGAAGAACGGATCAAAGGTCAGTTTTCCGGGCAGGCGGCTGAGGTCGGCCTCCAGCGCGCTGCGCGCCGGCCAGATGAGCGCGGCGGCGACGAGGAGCACGCCGAAGGCCCACATGAAAAAGCGCGGCGGCAGGAATTTGGCGCGGCTGAGGCGCAGGACGTGGAACCAGTAAAACGCGCCCAGCACGGTGAACAGCGCGATGTGCACGAACAGCAGCAGCAGGAAGAACAGCCACGCCTGCTGCGTCGCCTCGTTCGTGAGGAAAGTGAGCGTGAACGGGATGCCGACCGACGGGAACGTCGTGGCCGCCCGGATGACCGTGTCCAGAATCAACTGCGCGCGCGCGTCCCACGGCAGCCAGTAGCCGGTGAGGCCTTCGAACCACACCGCGCCGAGCAGGAGCATGCCGGTGATCCACGCCAGCCAGCGCGCGCCGCGGAAGCGGTCTTGAAACAGCGTGCGGAGGGCGTGCAGCAGGGTCGCAATCACCGCCGCGCCCGAGGCGTACCGGTGCACACCGCGCATGATGCGCCCCAGCCCCAGCCAGTGATTGTCGAGCGCCGCCACCGCATCGTAGGCGACCGTCGTGCCGAGGCCCGGGACGACGTAGAAAATTGTCAGGTAGAGTCCGGTCACGGCGACGACGATCAGCAAAAACACCGCGAGGGTGCCGGTGTGATAGAAGGGGTTGAGTAGAGACGCAACCTGCTGCGTCTCTGCTGAGGCACCGATGAGCCGGTTGACCAGACTCTCGACGGCGAGGTTGATTTTTTCAATCCATACCAACAGGCCGCGCCCGGTGACTTTGGGGCGCTCGGCCCACGGCCACCCGCGGGGCGCGGAGGGCGCTTCTTTTCCTACGCCAACGGCCTGCCACTCGGCCTCGTGCTCTTCTTCATCCGCCTCTACGACCGGCGCAGCGACACAATCCTTCTCCGGATCAGCCTGAGACAGCAAATCTTTCCACGAACGTTTCTTCAGCATGTTCTACCATTTCCGGCACCGGGCGCTGCGCGAGCCGCAGGGAATTACCGACGACGAACAGATTGCTGACGACCATCGCCAGCGCCGACACAATCGGATGCAGCACGCCGACCATCGCCAGCCCGATGCCGACGATATTATAAATGAACGCCCACCCCAGGTTTTGCCGGATGGTGCGATAGGTCTGCCGCGCGAGATGGATCGTCCACGCGACCCGGCGCAGGTCGGAGCCGACCAGGCTCACGTCGGCAGCCTCGCGCGTCACGTCCACCCCGCAGCCGAGCGCGATCCCCACGTCGGCGCGGGCGAGCGCGGGCGCATCGTTCAGCCCGTCGCCGACCATCGCCACCGGGCCGAGTTTCGCCTGCGTTTCCGTCAGCAGGCGCACCTTATCTTCCGGCAATAAATGCGCATGCACCACGATCCCCAGCCGCCGCGACAACACGCCGCCGGCGGCGAGGTCGTCACCCGTGAGCGCGTTCACGGCGACGCCGTCCGCGACGAGTGCGCGCACGGTCGCCTCGGCCTCGGGCCGAATCTCCTCCACAAAACCAATCAGCCCGCGCACACTGCCATTCCACCCGACGCAGGCAACCGTGTGACCCCCGGACTCGAGGCGCATTTTCTCAGCGGCGAAACTCGCCTCCATCGTCCAGCCGAGGCGTTCCATGAAGCGGCGGCTGCCAACGGCCACATCGTCGGGCACGCTTCGCGCAGCCTCCGGCCCCACCATTCCGCGCACGCCGAGGCCGGGCCACGCACGAAAAGCGTGCATCGGGCGGAGGGCGAGGCCGCATTCCCGCGTGTGAGCGGCCACCGCGCGCCCCAGCGGATGCTCCGAGGCGCCCTCCAGCGCCGCCGCGCGTTCGATGACCTCGCCGCCTCCGACGATCTCGCTCACTTTCAGCGTGCCTTTTGTCAGCGTCCCGGTCTTATCAAAAAAGACGGCCTTGACGTTCGCGAGTTTCTCCAACGCCTCGGCGGAGCGGATGAGCACCCCGCCCTCGGCGGCGCGGCCCATCCCGGCCCACAGGGCGAGCGGAGTGGCGACGCCGAGCGCACACGGGCAGGCGATCAACAGCACGGCGAGCGCGGCCATCAGCCCGTGCCCCGCACCGTCGCGCCAGCCCCAATAGGCAAACGCCCCTCCGCTGAGGAGCACGACGAGCGGCACGAACACCGCCGAGACGCGGTCGGCGAGACGCTGGATAGGCGCGCGGCGGGCGAGAGCCTCGCGCAGCAACTGGACGAGGCGCGCCATCACGCGCTGCTCGCCGACGCCGGCAGCCCGGACGACGAGGCGGCCGTCCAGGTTGGCCGTGCCCGAAAAAACCTGCGCGCCCGGCTCTTTGAAAACCGGCCCGGCCTCGCCCGTGATGGAGGCCTCGTTCACGCTGCCGGCCCCCTCGATCACTGCGCCATCCACCGGGATCGTCCCACCGGGCCGCACGACGACTTCATCGCCGACGGCGACGGCGGCGGCGGGCAGTTCCACTTCTTCCCCATCCCTGCGTACAAGGGCAGTGTCCGGCGTCCGCGTGAGCAGCGCCTCCAACGCCTCCGAGCCGCGCGCGCGGGCGCGCAGTTCCAAATAGTGTCCGGCGGTGACGAGCACGAGGATGGTCGTCGCCGTGTCGAAGTAAACATCGCCGCCGCGCGCGATGCCGTACAGCGAGGCCAGGTAGCCCGAAAGGCTCCCGAGCGCGATAAGCGTGTCGGTGCTGACCCTTCGGGGCCGCTGGCGCAACCCCTGCCACGAACTGCTCAGGATCGGCGGGACGAGCACGAGCATCGCCAGCGTCGAGCCGACGAGCATGTTGAGTTTGAACAGCAGCACGATGGCCGGGGGGATGAGGGGCGCCTGGCTGAACAGCGCGGCCCGCGCCCAATCCGAATACAGGAATAGACTCATCATCATCGTGTCCATGCTGAACACGATGCCGAGCGCGAGGCGGGTGAGCACCTTCCACGCTTCGTCGCCCGGATCGGATTGGTCGAGGTCAATACAGCAGGAGGCGAATTGCCACTGGGGGTTAACGTGTGGCGCGTGACGTGTGGCGGGGAAGGCGTGTTGCATTGCCGATTCACGAAACGAGTGACGGATGACGCGACGCGGGCCACCCGTCACCCGTCACTTTTCACTCGTCACTCTCAATCGCCCGCTGCCCCCACGAGCACCGGTTTCTGAGCGGCGACGGTCTGCGTGCTGCCCGTCTTCCGCAGCAACGACCACAGGAGGATGGCGACGAAGAGCGCGCCGCCGAGCGCCGCCACGCCCGCGCCGATGCCCATGACGACCATCGGCTTGAGCCAGGCCACGCCGGTCACTGCCGCGTCGTAGGTCTTACGCGGCGCGCCGAGGTCGCCCGCGCCCAGCAGCCCAAGCACGAGGAAGATGATGCCGCCCGCGAACAGGTACGGCTGGATCATCGCCGCCCTGCGCCAGGCCACGCTGCGCTGGAGGCCGCGGAGCAGGTGATAGGCCAACCCCATGAAAGCCAGCGTCACGCCGCCGACCACGACGCTGTGATAGTGCGCCGGGGTGCGGAGCGTGCCCTGCCGGACAGCGGGATGAATCGAGAGACCGAAGGCGAACAACATCGCCGAGAACGCGAACGCGATCACACGCGGTTCGCTCCACGGCATGCGCTTGAGCCAGGCGACGAGGTTGTCTTTCCGCGTCCGCCACACCCAGACGAGAATCATCGGGCCGAGGAACATGATGGGCAGGCTGAGGCCGCTGTCGAGCGAGATGCCCCAGACCTTCTTCATCGGCACGGTGTTCGGGTCGTAAAGGAAGTATGGGAGCGGCGTCACCAGCGGGAAGAGGGCAAAGAGGGTGAACAAGCCTTTGGCGAACTTCTGATTGACCTTCGGTTCGCCCAACAGCGCGCCGATGAGGGCATACCAGGCCACGACCATCGTGGCGGCGTTGGCATACTGGAACGAATGCCCCATGCTCCAGAACATCGCCTGATAGTAATCTTGCGGCACGCGCCCGTTCTCGCCGAGGCCCAGCCGCAGCGCGGCGACGCTCAGCGCGACGAGGCCGACGAGGATCGCGACGGCGGCGCACGCCATCCCGTAGGCGGTCAGCGGCAGGGGGCCGGAGGCCCGGTCGCGCCGCGAGACGGCGGCGAGATAGTTCGCCGCCGTGATCCCGATCCCGGCGATAAACGTAACGTAGCCGACGAAAAACAGCGGCGTGTCCTGGAGGGGCACGTAGTCGTTCATCACCGACTGGCCCTGAAACAGCACAATCGGGATGGAGATGATGACGGCGCCCGCCAGCGCGACCGCCAGCCCGCTCCAGCCGATGCGCCGGTTCAGCGGGAGGCCCGCCTGCGCGGCGGCGTACGTCCACGCCGTCGAGATGAAGGCCAGCAGCCAGATGGTCAGCGCAAAGGTGACGTGCCCGACGAGGATGACGTTAAAGGCGCGCGCCGAGGACAGCAGCCGCACGCCGGGGGTGCGCGTCATCGCCACGGTGAAGGCGAGCGTGCCCGCAATCGCCGCGGCGCTGATGGCGTAGAGCAGCCAGCCGTAGAGGAGTCTGCGCTGAGCCGGGGTGAGTTCAAGGGATGATTTCATAGTTGCCTCGAGCGTATCGCCTATCGCTTATCGTCTCGTACATCCGGACGGTGCGATAAGCGATAGGCTATCAGCGATATGCGATCAGCGAATCCCCCAGGCCTGAGCGAGCGTGACCCAACTGAAAAACCACAGGAAGCCGATCCAGGTCAGCAGGAGAAAGGTCAGCACGACCGTGCCAGGGGCCTCCGGGCCGCTGTGTTTCTTTTCCATGTTAGTCTCCTAGTCAAATAGTCGCGTGGTCCGGTGGTCGGGTAGTCTCGCGGCTCTTCGGCCACTCGACGACCCGACTGCGCGACTAAGCCTCCAACGGACTCAGCGCCCGGGCTTCCCGCTTCGGCATGAAGAGCGAGCCGACACAGACGACGACGTACATGATCCCGCCCGTCACGGCGATGAGGGCGGCGATGCCGGTGAGGGTCAGCGTCAGGTTCAGCAGCGGCTGCAAGGTCACCGGGAGGCCCACTTTGGCCGCGTCGGTAAACGTCACGTCCCAGTGGCGGCGCGGCGCGCCCAGATACCCGGCCCAGGTCATCATAGTGGTCATGAGGATCAGCCCGATGCCGTACACCCACGGCTGCCACTGCGCCAGGCGCCTGGCGAACAGCGGGCGGCGGAAGATGAGCGGGATGACGTAGTAGGTGAAGCCCATGAAGGCCAGCGTCGTCCCGCCGACCACCGTGGCGTGGAAGTGGCCGGTGATGCGCCAGGTGTTGTGGGCCAGCAGGTTGAGTTGCCCCGCGCCCAAGACTACGCCGGTCGGCCCGCCGATGAACCCGAAGATGAACAGCGAGAAGATCAGCGCCGAGAAGCCGGGCTCCTTCCAGGGCGCGTTCAGCAGCCAGCCGAACAGGCCCTTGTTGTAGCCTTTCTTCCGCATGGTGACCTCAACCGCCGCCGGGATGGAGAAGGCGTGGATCAGGCTGCCCAGTACGGCCAGGTACATCGCGTAACTGGTGTTGAAGAACTTGGCCGGCGAGCCGATGCCGGGGTCCACCAGCAGGTGGTGAATCGAGCCGAGGTTGATGAACAGGATGTACAGGAAGAACGCGAAGCGCGAGAGTTTCTCGTTGACCGGCTTCGCGCCGACGGTGAGCGTCGCCAGCGAATACCAGATGGCGATCA
>Ga0184633_10000944_pt1 | contig 11599 bp, 13 predicted proteins | sample PLM31_170_b1_FD_133156 | JGI IMG/M metagenome (GOLD analysis project Ga0184633, IMG submission 133156) | Groundwater sediment microbial communities from an aquifer in East River, Colorado, USA - PLM3-1_170_b1 | ecosystem: Environmental > Terrestrial > Soil > Riparian zone | place: USA: East...
GCCATCGACGAGTACATTCAAGTGCACAATGCGCAGCCGAAGCCCTTCGTGTGGACGGCCTCGGCTAAGAAGATCCTGGCGAAGGTCGGCAAGTGTAAAGCCATTTTCGACACACTACACTAGCGCGTCGAGCCAGGTTTGGGTCGTCGTGGGGTTGGGCGCCGTCTCTGGGGACTGCTCCCAGACGAGCCCCGTCTCCCTATCATAGACGGCGGCGCCGCCGAAGTCGTTCAGGACCTTAAACCGCCCTGGGTTGTTAATCTGTTTGTCCCACGACGGCGGTTTCGCCGCCGCCAGGGGGACCACTATGAGCAGAGCCACAATTCCGATCAGAGCCGCGTAGAACGTCTTCATCGCACTCCTCCTTGCTTCGGTCCTGCGTTCTAGCCCCCAATTGCCAGTGGACATGCTCAGTTGCTCCGGTATGTCGCCAAGGAACCTATATCAGCACCCCCCCTCTGTCAATGATGAACTCCGCCATCCTGGTGTCCTGAGTCAGAAGTTCTATCAAGAAATCCCCCCCTTGACGGGAGGGGGCGTGGGGGAGGGTGACCAGTCGATCCCCGTCGTCACCCCCACCCAAACCCTCCCCCATCGAGGGGGAGGGGGAAAGAGACGAGCGCCCTCCCTGTCAAGGGGAGGTGCTGCACGGAGCAGGAACGGGGCAGATCGATGACCATTGCATGGAAGTCGAAGGGCCGGGCTGCCAAACGGCAGCCCGGCCCTTCCGCCCAACGATCGAACGCCAGATGATCCTCTGTGATTTATAGACGCATATCCCCCTGGGCCACCGTCCGCTTGGCCAGGAAGCACGGCTTACAGAAGACCGGTTTATCCAGTATAGGCTTGAAGGGAACGGTGGTCTTCTGGCCGCAGGCAGAGCAGACGACCTCATGCTCCTCACGTGGACCTCCCGGACCCATACCCTTCCTCACCGTCTTACAGCTCTTACAGCGTTTCGGCTCGTTCATGAATCCCTTCTGCGCATAAAACTCCTGTTCGCCTGCCGTAAACACAAACTGCTGCCCGCAATCGACGCATGTCAATGTCCTATCCTGGAATGCCATTGGTCACCTCCCACCACACCGAACCCCGTTTCTGCCGTGCCCCCCTCGCGCCAGCGCGTACCCGGTGTCATCAACTCATACGCTCATAGGCCCCCCCCTGATCGAACCTAAACCTCACAAGCCATGCCGCGGGAACACCAACCGCTTCAGACGCTCCACCTCGGTCCGCACCGCGCCCCAGGCCTGCTCTTTCATCGAACCATCAATTGTGAATGGGCCATCCATGAATGACCCGTCCTTGAACCCGATCCCCCTGTGCCGGGCTAGAAAGGCCACCGGGAGCGAGGCCGGCGGCTCGCGATCGTTCATAATGGCCCAGGCTGCCGCCCAGGCGCGGGGGACGTTCGTCAAGTCATATCCCCCTCCGCCCAAAGCGATCCAGCGGCCGCACAGCTCCTTCAGGCGACGGACCGCCTGGGCGAACGCCATGAGGCTGATCCCGACGTGGGCCAGGGGATCGGTCCGGTGAGAGTCGATCCCGAGCTGAGTCACCAGGATATCGGGCCGGAAGGCTTCTACCAGCGGAGGGATCACCTCATTGAATCCCCAGAGGAAGATCTCATCGTCGGCGGAGGGCGGCAGCGGAAGATTCACCGAGTACCCCTCACCTTTCCCTTCGCCAAGCTCGTGAACGAACCCGGTGCCCGGAAACAGGGTCCTCCCGCTCTCATGGATCGAGAGCGTCAGGACCTGGTCGGTGTCATAGAACGCCCACTGGACCCCGTCGCCGTGATGCACGTCGATGTCCACGTACGCCACCCGATGCCCGCGCCGGCAGAGGTCGGCGATGATCAGCGCGGCATCGTTGATATAGCAGAACCCCGAGGCCCTCCCCGGCCCGGCATGGTGAAGACCACCCGCGAAATTGAACGCCCGGCCCACCTCGCCCGATTCCACCAGGCGCATCGCCAGCAGCGAGCCGCCCGCCACCAGCGCGGACCACCGGTAGATCCCCGGCAACACAGGATTGTCACCGTTGCCGAGCCCGTAGCGGAACGCCGAAGCTTCCGCGTGACCGGCATCAGCAGCCTTCAGGGCCGTCAGGTAGTCGGGCTTCAGAAACAGGAGAAGCTCATCGTCGGTGGCGGGCTCGGGCTCAAGGGATCGGATAGAAGGAAGGGCCAGCAGGTCACAGGCGCTGATCAGGTCATAGGTCAGTTCGAGCCGCTCGTTGCGAAGGGGGTGCCCCGGTCCATAGTCAAACTGGAGGTACCGTGGGGTATAGATCAAGGCGGTTCTTGGTTCAGACGACATCCTGAGCTACCGGGCTGTATGGCGGGGCCTTGTATCCTTTGGCAGGGCCTGTCAGGGACCTGCTCCGTTCTCGCCGGGCCGGCGATACGTTCCGCTTTTCCCTCCTCTTTTTTCGACCAGACGGATCGATCCGATGACCATCTCCCTGTCCACCGCCTTACACATGTCGTAAATGGTCAGGGCCGCCACAGCCACCGCGGTCAGCGCCTCCATCTCCGCCCCGGTTCGTCCCGTGATCTTGATCCGAGATTCGATGGTGAGGCGACCGGCCCCCTCCACGGGGGTGAATTCGACCTCGGCACTGGTCAGGAAAAGGGGATGACAGAGTGGAATGAGGTCCGGGACCCGTTTCGCCGCCATGACCCCGGCGAGCCTTGCGGCGGCCAGGACATCGCCCTTGGGGAGCGCCCCCTTCTGGATCATGCGGAGCGTCTCGGGTTGCATGGAGATCACGCCTCGGGCAACAGCCTCCCGCCTGGTCTCGTCCTTGTCGCTGATATCGACCATGCGGGCCCGGCCGTGCCGATCGACGTGACTGAGCCGTTTCATTTTTCTGTGGCGGTCGTGGCGTGTCTGAGTCGGTATTGCCGCATGATGACGTACATCTCGTCCTTGATTCTCAACTTCAGTTTCTGCAACTCCTTCCGCTTCCGCTCCTGCTCGCTTGTCAGGTAGTAGATCCGGTCGAACTCGCTGATCTTCAGGTCGAATTCCCGATGCTTATCAGCCAGCCGTCGAAACTCCGAATCCTCCTCCCTGAGGCGAGCAAAGAGTTGTGCCTCCGTCTCTTCCATCTATTACCTCCTTTCGGGGGGATGTAGACCGCCTGGGCCGGATCTTCATCGCGGGATGAGGGTCAACCGTAGAACGCTCGCAGTGACGTTCGCCTATTGGCGCAGATAGGATGGGCGACTCTTGGGCGAGGGCAGGCATACGCTATGAGGGATTATTCCTTTTCACCCTCAGACTACTCAGGGGGAGGAAGAAAGTCAAGGAGAAAAAGGCTCAGGCACGGTGGATGACGTGAGGGGCGGTCGCCTTGAATGAGGTGACAACCTCGACTCCATCGGCGAGGCCAAGCTGCTGCCACGACTGCCGGGTCACGGCTGCGACGATCAGGACGCCACAGTCGATCGTCACCCGATAGGCTGCTCCTGTGGGCAAGTGGCGAATCACCCGACCGTGAAGCTGGTTTCGCGCACTCGACAGCGCAGCGACCGTTCCCTTCGGGAAGAGGGTGATCTCCTCCGGTCGAAGGCAGAGCAGGATGCGCTCCCCTGGGGTGAGGGGCGCCGCCACCTCCAGGGTCCAGCCCGGGACCTCGACGGCGGCTAGTCCGTCGTTCACCGACCGGACCAAGCCGGGGAGAATGGTCTCCACGCCGACAAAGCGGGCCACCTCCTCACTGATCGGATTGGCGAAGACCCGCTCGGGAACGTCCGCCTGGAGGATCCGGCCGCCGATCATGACGGCGACCTGATCCCCGAGCGCCAGCGCCTCATCCCGATCGTGGGTCACGAAGACCGTCGTGATCCGAGCCTTGGAGAGGATCGTCTTCAGGTCAGCAAGCAGCCCTTCGCGGGTCGGAGGGTCGAGGGCGGCGAATGGCTCATCCAGCAATAAGACCTCGGGCTCCAGGACCAGGGCCCTGGCGAGGCTCACCCGCTGGGCCTCGCCGCCCGAGAGGGTTCTGGTGTGGCGTTTTGCCAAGTCCCTGATACCGAGTGCCCCCATCCATTCCTGAAGGCGCCTGGTCACCTCGACCGGATCGGTCCGCCGGAGCCTGAGCCCGAGCGAGACATTCTCCTCCACCGTTCCGTCGGTAAGCAACGGCTCCTGAAAGACGCTGGCCATGCGCCGACGGAGTGAGAGGAGAGCTGCGCGGGAGGGGACAGGCCGACCGCGAAAGAGGACGCGCCCTTCGGTGGGGGCCTCCAGCACTCCGAGGAGCCGGAGCAGCGTTGATTTCCCGGCCCCGTTCGGCCCGATGACGGCCAAGGTCTGGCCCTCCTGGATCTCTAGCGACGGGACATCCAGGATCAGCGCCCCGTCGTAGGCAACCTGGATTCCTTCGAGCCGCAGGATCGGCGCGCTCACGTGGTCCGCCCCCGCTGCTGGATCATGGTCAGGGTCCAGTTGACCGCAAAGGTCAGGAGCAACAAGAGGAGGCTCAGCGCAATCGCTATGTCGAAGTTCCCCTTGCTGGTCTCGAGGACGGTGGCAGTGGTGAGAACGCGGGTCTGCCGGTAGATATTCCCCCCCACCATGATGGAGGCGCCGATCTCGGAGATGACCCCGCCGAAGCCGGCCATTACCGCAGCCAATAGGGGCAGACGCGCTTCCTTGAGGAGGAGCCAGACGACCTGAAGCCGCGATGCCCCGAGGCCGATGAGCTGCAGGCGGAGCTTTGGGGGCAACTGCTGGACGGCGGCGACGGTGAGGCCGGTGACGATGGGGGCGGCGATCACCAGTTGGGCGATCACGATGGCGGTCGGGGTGTAGAGCAGCTCCAGAAACCCAAGCGGGCCGCTTCGCCAAAGGAAGATGCTGACGAAGAGACCGACCACGACCGGTGGCAGCCCCATTCCGGTGTTGACTAGGCTGATGGCGATCCCTCGCCCCGGAAAGCGGGTCAGGGCCAGAGCCGTGCCAAGCGGGATGCCGACCAGGAGGCTGAGCAGGGTGGCAGCCCCTGAGACCTGCAGCGACAGCAGCGTGATGCGCAGGACGTCCGGATCGCCCCGAATCAGCAGTAGGGCGGCTTGCTTGGTGCCCTCCCAGATCAACTCCATATTTCCTCCAGGACTGTTACTTGGTCAATTCGACGAGCGATTTGCGCGAGAAGTAGTGAAGCAGCGTCCCAACAACGAGCCCGAGGAGATACCCATAGGGCAGACCGCTGGCCATCAAGCCGACCAGAAGACAGGTGGAAAAATCTCGTGTCGAATCAGCGAGGTCCGCGACTAATCTCATCAGGGTCAGGCCCTCAAACAAGAGCACGACACCCAGAATCGAGAGGGGAAAGACCTGAACGATCCGTCCAAATCCGTTGCTAAAAAAGAGCCCTAGCACCAGGTACATCGACCCATAGATCACGACAGATCCCCCAGTCCGAGCGCCAAATGCGTAATGTCCCGCCATACCGCCGGATCCGTGACATGTCGGAATCCCGCTGAAGAAGGGACTGACGAGGTTCATCAGGGAATACGTGAGGCTGATCTTGCGCACGCCGATCGGCTGCTCGGGAAAGAAGTCTTGCGCGATCTGGCGCGTTGCGAGGATCGAGTTGCCAATTGAGAGAGGGATTTGCGGAAGCGCTAGCAGGGCAAAACCTTGCAAAACATCACTGACCGCAGGTGTGTGGAATTGCGGCAGGCGGAACCCGATGTCACCCAGCGCCGCGATGGCGTCCGGCTTGAAGAGGAACGCGTATACCACCCCAATGGATAGGACGAATGGGGCAGGGGGATACCTCCGGTTTCCGATGAGCAGGATGGTGACGATGAAACCTATCGCAGCCAACCCGTACCCGATCAGGCCATCGGCCCGAAGATACTCTCTAAGCGCCAGCCACGCAAGTTGAAGCCCCAAGCCGAACTGAATTCCGCGAACGACGCTTTTGGGGATTACCCGGGCGAGCCAATCAACCAATCCGGTCACCGCCAGCAGCAGCATCGTGACCCCTATGATCAACCCCCCGCCATACAGGATGTGGCTACCGAGCTTCTCTGTGATCAGGATCACGGCAACGGCCTTCAGCGGCTGCACCGGCATGGGGAGTCCGTAGCTGAGCCCTGTCAAAAGTTGCATCGCGCCAAACAGAATCAACACACTCGCCGCATCGAGACCGGAGGCAAGAATCATCCCGACGATCAGAGGCAGGTCCGTCCCGATGTCTCCAAACGCCCCTGACAGTTCATTGCGGTCGAACCTGACTGTCCCGTGGTGTCCCTGGATAGGAGAGGTCATGTCTGTTCCCCGATCCGACGAGCTGATCTGCGGCCTCGTGGTGACATAGGACGCTAGTGCTCCTCCAACTATTTCGCCCTAACATGGTGGCACGTTGTGCCGAGCCAAGAAACGAGCATGGCAAGGCGCGGACCCCAGGACCGACCGAGACGTACACTGTCTGGTACGTCGTCCCGGTCCGTGAGCCCGGTCCGGGATCGCGGACAGGGAGCGCCCTGGGGGCCAGCAACACCGCTAGGCGAAGTTAATTGGAATGGCATTAGTATATCCCGATTGTTCGCCCAAAGGCAAAGGGGCGGCGACCTCGAATCTTCCATCCCCTAACCTTCTATATGCTCGCGAAAAAAGAGAGGTTGTCCATTTAGAACCACAATTGCAGGCGCGTGAGGAACTCCCACGAGTTATCCTCGCCCCTGATCGGGCTTCGGTTCTCGTCTGAGAACCAGTTCTCCACAAAGTTGAAGAGCCATTTTACGTTCGGCGTCAGGTACCAGTTGACGCCGAGGGTCAGCGCATTGACCCGGTTGCCTTTGATATCTCTTGCCCGAAAATCGAGCTGGGCGAAACGGGCCGCCAGCTCCCACGCGCCCCAGCCTGGTTCCGGTCCCACGGGCGTGGCCCAGCGCTTAGGCGTGACCGTCTGCCCCGGCACTTTTGTCTCGCCGGTGAGCATATAGGTCGTGGTCACGTACCACCCTCGGCCGAAGAGATCAGGCAGATCGCCCCCTCCGGCCCCGAGCCCCTTCCGCTCCTCCTGGCTCTCGATATACTCCCCATAGACTGTGAACGGCCCCGTGTAGTAGGCCACCTCGCCGCTGTAGCGCACACGGTCTCCTCTCGTATTGATTCGATTGAAGTACACAAACTGGCCATCGGTTCGCCCTCGCAGGCTCATCGGCGTCGCGCCGGGGGGCCTGACCGTTTGGTCACCCCACGTCACATCGGCGCCCAGGTGCAGATTCCTCAGCAAAGCGAGCTCGGTCTGCTTGAACGGATAGACCACCAGGCGGGCCGCGAGGTCCTTCGAATCGTTGGTGTCGGCCGTGTTCTGGCCGGTGCCGTTGAAGATCCCTCCTGCATAATTGACGGCGCCGCCGAAGAGCGAGCCGTGCAGCATTGCGCCCAGGTCTCGCGACGGGGCCAGATTGTCCGCGACCGAACGCTCCACAAAGTCGATGTTGTTATCGGAAAACAGGTCCTCGTAGCTGAATGGGATTTTGAACTGCCCAGCGCGCAGCCTCAGCTCCGGCCAGTAGCGGAATTCGAGGTACCCGTCCGTGAGGACCGCCGCACCCTGGCCGAAGTCGGCCTCCACGAAGAAGTCGAAGTATTTGTAAAACGTTCCCAGCAGGCCGATCCGACCCCGCCTGACTAGGAAATTGTTCGTCAGGTCGGTGCCCACAGATTGGCCGGCTGCTGGCAGGTTACGAGCGCCATCCTCATAGGCGCGAAAATCGACCTGGATGCGACCGACAGGGCTCAGCTTGAAATTACCATCGGTCGATCGAATATACGGCTGCCACTCCTTGAAACCCGCCTCGAACTTCGGCTTTGCAGTTGCCTTGAGCTGTTCCACCTCCCGGCTAAGCTGCCGGTTCTCCTCTTGCGCCCGCTTCAGCCCCTGCACCTCCTGCTCTAACGCCTGCTGGCGGGCACGCTCTTGTTTCAGGGTGTTAATCTCCTGCTGGAGCAAGTCAATCGTTTTCTTCTGGGCCTGCAACGCCCGCTCGAGTTCGTCCAGTCTGTCGGCGGCTGGTACTTGCGAGGCGGTCCCTGTTAGGATGATCACGAGGCTTATTGCGGCGACAGCGTTTCGCATCGTTTCCTCCTGAATGTTGTCGGTGTTCAAAATACCAGCACCTAGAGTCCGAGATCCTCCTCGCGCTTCCCGGCGTCAGGGAAGAACAGCGGCTCGCCGAACTTCTCCACCCCGAATGTCTTGATGACGCCCTGGGCCTCGGCCGAGAGCATGAAATCGGCGAGCGCCTTCCCTCCCGGCGCGTTGACCTTGGGAAAACGAGACGGATTGACCTCCATGACTGAGTAGATGTTCAGAAGTGGCCTATCCCGCTCCACAATGATGTCAAGCGCGATCCGCTTCCTGAAAGCCAGGTAGGTTCCACGATCGGTGAGCGTATAGGCCCGCTTTTCCGACGCGATCCCGAGGGTCTGCCCCATACCCTGTCCTGACTGCAAATACCAGTTCCCTTCCGGCTCAATCCCTGCTTCCCTCCACAGTTTCCTTTCCAAGATATTCGTCCCGGAGTTATCGCCGCGAGATACAAAGGGCGCTCTGCCCTCAGCGATCTTGCGGAAAGCCTCCGGTGCCCCCTTGACGCCTCGAATCTTTGCCTGGTCTGTCTCAGGACCGACGAGGATGAAGTCGTTGTGCATCACCAGCCGGCGGTTGACCAGGCTGCCTTCCACAAGATACTTCCTCTCCGCTTCCGGAGCGTGGACGAGCACCACATCGGCCTCTCCCCGGCCTCCCAGGGCCAGCGCCTGTCCGGTCCCGACCGAAATGGTCTTCACGAGATAGCTGGTCTGTTTCTCAAACATCGGAACCAGGACGTCGAGCAAACCGGAGTCCTGGGTGCTGGTGGTGGTGGCGAGGATCACAGTCTTGCTGGCTGCGCCGGCGCGCTCGATCGGACCACAGAGCGCGAGGACAGCACCGACCAGCCCCACAATAGACCTGAGACCGGCATGAACCGACGCGACTCGACCCATATCCCTCCTCCCTGGACGGCATCGTGGCCTGTCCGTTTCTCGCAGCAGCCCCTCCCGCCGGGCGCTCACGCTATTCCTTGGCTATCATCACCTCCGTGGCCTTGATGACGGCGAAGACCCGATCGCCCGCCTTCAATTTCATCCGCTTTGCCGAGCCGCTGGTGATGGCGGCCACCACCTCTTGGTCGCCAACCTGCACGACCACCTCGGTCATCACGGTTCCCACCTTGACCTTCTTCACCATCCCAGCTAATTGATTTCTCGCGCTCATCTCCATCCCCCTTCACCTCCGTTCTATTGTGTGTCCGAAGAGACTTCCTGATGAGCTCTATTGCGACCATCAGCTTAGTACGAGAACAGCAGTCGAGATTTTTTCTGTACGGTCGCGCTCACGTCCCGCTGGAATCGTTTGTAGTCTCGAAGGAGCTTGCGTCCTTCCGGCGTGAGATGCGTCCCACCCCTCGATCTCCCACCATGGCTGGCAACGAGAATTTGCATGCTGCAGTTCCGCTCCATATTCTTGAGATATCCCCACGTGTGCCGATACGACCATCCGAGCCGTCCGGCAGCTTTCTGGATCGACCCGAGCTGATCTATCGCCTCCAGGAGAGCGATTCCGCCCTCCCCGATGACGAACTTGTCGTTCACCTCAAGCCAGGTCTTCGATTTCACCTGAAGCCGCACCGGTTTACCTCGTTATGTTCAAATAAACATATCGGTGATGTCGATTACTACCACGACTCTCTCATCGGCGCAAGCAGAATGATTGGAGCCTATGAGGTGCCAGGGAAAGCGCTTGCGGCTTCCCGTGAGGGAAGGTATCATCTGGCTGAGCAGGGCAGTTGGGAAGCCGGGCCTACTCAGGAGGAGGCGAAGGCGTGAAGGTCCTTGTTGTGGACGATGAGAAAGATATTACCGCCCTGGTGGCCTATCATCTTGAACGGGAGGGATTCCGCGTCCTTCAGGCGCATGACGGCCTCCAGGGCCTGGAGCTGGTCAAGCGGGAGCGGCCGAACCTGTTGATCCTCGACCTGATGCTGCCTCATCTCAGCGGGCTGGATGTCTGCCGCCGGCTCCGGAAGGAGCCCGACACCGCTCGGCTCCCGATCTTGATGCTGACTGCCAAGGCAGAGGAGACCGATAAGGTCCTAGGTCTGGAGCTGGGCGGCGACGACTATCTCACCAAACCGTTCGGCCCGAGGGAGCTGGTGGCGAGGGTCAAGGCCCTGATACGCAGAAGCGAGGAGACACAGGACGAAGAGATCGTAAAGGCAGGCGGGCTCGAGGTCGATCTTGCTCGCTACACGGTCTCGATCCGGAAGCGGGCGGTGGAGCTGACGGCCAAGGAGTTCGACCTGTTAAAGGCCCTCATGCTGGCCAGAGGGCGAGCCCTGACCCGCGACTACCTGCTGGACCGTGTCTGGGGATACCAGCAGGCTTCCGAGATCGAATCCAGGACGGTTGATGTCCACGTCAGGCGCCTCAGGGAAAAGCTGGGGCCCGAGGCGAAGCGGATCGTCACTGTGAAGAACGTCGGGTATCGGTTCGTTCAGGACGGATAAGCGGCGCGAGGCCATGACCTCCGTGGTCGAAGGCAGATTCCAGCGGAAGCTGATCGGGACGTATCTCCTGTTGGTGCTGGCCATCGTGGTCATGGCCGGGCTCTACATTCATTCCTCACTGGAGCGCGCCTCGATCGATCGATTGAAGGCAAGCCTCGCCGCCCAGGCCCGCCTGATGAGCAACGAGGTGAATCCCCTGCTCGCTGGCGACGACCCCGGGCGGCTTCAGCGTCTGGTGGGAAGACTCGCCCAGCAGGTCGGATCCCGCGTGACGGTCATCCAGTCCGAAGGCCGGGTGCTGGCCGATTCCGAACGAACACCCGAACAGGTCGCCCTGATGGAGAATCATCTGGACCGCCCAGAGGTTCGAGCTGCCATCTCGAATGGGATCGGAAGCGCCCTTCGTCGAAGCGACACCATCGGCGTGAAGATGCTCTACGTCGCCATCCCGCTGCGCCAGGATGAGAGGATCACCGGGATCGTCCGTATCGGTATGTCGCTCTCCGATCTGAGCCGCACCATCGCGTCGATCCGGCAAACCCTAGTCATGGGGGGTCTGATTGCCATGGCCGTCGCTACGGTGCTCGGGTTCCTCTTCGCGCGTCGCGTGACCCGCCCGATCGCCGAGATGACGGCCGTCGCCCGCCGCATGACGGACGGCGACTTCTCACAAACCATCTCCCCATCCTCCTCCGACGAAATCGGCCAGTTGGGGCGGACTCTCAACCTGATGGCCCGGCGGCTGGAGGATCGGCTCACCGAGCTGGAGGAGGAACGAGCGAAGGAGGCGGCGATCCTTGACGGGATGGTAGAAGGGGTGCTGGCGGTTAACAGAGAGAACCGCATACTGTTCATCAACGCCAGCGCGTGCCGGCTCTTCAACGCCTCGTCAGTCGGGGTGGAGGGCAGGCCCTTTCTCGAAGTGATCCGGAACAAGGAGATCCTCGATTTGCTGGATCGAACGCTTCGGGAGGGAGCATCTGCCACGCAGGAGTTTCAGATATACGCCCCGGTGGA
>Ga0184633_10000945_pt1 | contig 11593 bp, 10 predicted proteins | sample PLM31_170_b1_FD_133156 | JGI IMG/M metagenome (GOLD analysis project Ga0184633, IMG submission 133156) | Groundwater sediment microbial communities from an aquifer in East River, Colorado, USA - PLM3-1_170_b1 | ecosystem: Environmental > Terrestrial > Soil > Riparian zone | place: USA: East...
CCGAGTTCAGCGAGCCCGCGGGCCATCATCCAGTTGGCATTGACCCACACGGGTCCGCGATGGTAGCGATCAGACTCAAAGCCTGACTGGTCCGGGAGAACCGATGGCAGCTGACGGCAGTTCCGGCAGCGACTCGCATAACAATCGTACATCACCTCGGCCTGCGCTGCGTCCACGAGTCCGGCATAGATCGCGGCCAGACCAGCCCATGTATGCACCGGAATCTTCGCGCGCGAGGTCAGGTCAACGTCCAGAAACATCGCACCCTCGTCGTCCCATAACGCGGCGTGATACGCGCGCCGGAACGCATCCATCGACGGCTCCGACACGACTGCGGGCCGGTCAATCGCGACGGCAATCCGATTGAGGTCCCGAGCCGCCCGGTACCACACCGCGTTGAACATCGCGTCGTACACTGCAAATGGCGTCTTCGCAATGTAATCGCGCAGCTCATAGCGATGGGATGCGATCAATTCTACCAGGAACATGTAGAGGTCATAGTCGCGAGACGTCGGGCGCTCAGCCGCCGCCACTTTCGTCGTGTCCACCCGCCGGTAGGGCCTGCTCGGCCGGAAGCCTCTTGCGACCGCGGTATCCCACCGAGGACTGTTGTCCAGTCCGCTCTCCCACGGGTGCACGAGCACGATCAACGGTGAGTTGCCCGTCGTCCGATGGCGCGGGAAGTAGAGCAGTGCATCGGACAGCGCATCATAGATGCCGTTCCACCAGCCCCTCCGGCGTTGCTCATCCGGCTGCATCAGTCCGACGATGTGCACGATCGAAGGCAAGACCGGTGGCTGCGAGATGCCGCTGGTGAGTTCTCCGGCCCGCTTCACCGGCGTGTGTGTCCACCACTCCGGACCTGGAGCGTAATCCGTCACCGCGGGATTGTAGCGAATGTGCGGCAGCATCCCGTTGGTCCACTGTGCCGCCAGAAACGCCTCGACCTCGCGTGTTCCACGACCCCAATCCAGATGGGCCCAGCCGAGCGCGTTGAAAGCGCTATCCCAGTTCCACTGATGAGGGTAGAGATGGCCGCTGGGTTTCGTGTAATCGCCCACGTCATTGGCGCGCAGGACCGCCTCCGCGCCGACCAGGAGTTGCTGATCTGTCACAGGGTTAGGAGACGATGGCGTCCCCGGTCCGAGGATCCATCAATCGAATGCGCGAGGGATCAAACCGCAGCCAGACGCCCTGCCCCTGCTGCACGGCGAACTCCACCGGCGTCGTGACCTTCAACGTGGATGTTCCGGCCTGCAGGGTGAGCAGTTTTTGGGGACCGATGGGTTCGACGACAACCACAGTGGCGGGGATGCCGCCTGGTTCCGGCGTGCGGTCAACGGTGACATGCTCGGGCCGAATGCCGATGAGCACGTGCGCTGCTGCCCGCGCCGGTACACGCGGGAACGGAAGGCGTACGCCACCCGTTTCCACCACCACCGCGCCATCTGAGGCCCGCAGCACGCCTTCGAGAAAGTTCATCGGCGGACTGCCGATGAAGCTGCCCACGAATTGCGTGGCCGGCACATCATAGACGCGGTCTGGAGTATCGCACTGCACGATCCTCCCGTCTTTCATGACGGAAATCCGATCGCCGAGGCTGAGGGCTTCGACCTGGTCGTGAGTGACGTAGACGGTGGTCGATCGTACGTCGTGATGCAGCCGCTTCAGTTCGCTCCGCATCTGCAGGCGCAGCAGCGCGTCGAGGTTGGACAGCGGCTCGTCCATGAGGAGCACCCTGGGGCGCATCACGATCGCGCGCGCGACGGCCACGCGCTGGCGCTGCCCGCCCGAGAGCTGCGCCGGATAGCGTGCCAGCAACTGCTGAATCTGCAGCAACTGCGCACCTTCGTCCACGCGCCGCTGGATCTCGCCGGCCGCAGCACGCTGCATGCGAAGCCCGAAGGCGATGTTGTCGAACACGGTCATGTGCGGAAAGACGGCGTAGGACTGAAAGACCATTGCGATCCCGCGCTTTCCCGGCGGCCGGTCCGTCACGTCATCACCGCCGATCAAAATCCGCCCCTCGTCTACCCGCTCCAGCCCCGCGAGGCATCGAAGCAGCGTCGTTTTGCCGCACCCGCTCGGCCCCAGCAGTACCATGAACTCGCCTTCCCTGATCGCGAGCGAGACGTCCGCCACCGCTTGGACTTTCCCGAACATCTTGCGGACCCGTTCAAGTTGGATGTCAGCCATGTTTCATCTGACCGTGATCCCCCAGAGGGTCAGCAGATACCGTCGGATCACAAAGATGATGATGATCGCCGGGATGATCATGAAAAATCCACCCGCGAACCGGTAGTCAATCGGCGCGCCCGCAAGCCCGACCGCGTTCATCACGAGCGCCGGGAGAGTCCGGTTCCGAAGGGTTAAGATCGTCGCCGCGAAGACCTCATTCCACGACAACACGAACGTAAAGATCGCCGCGGCGGCGAGCCCCGGGATCGCGATCGGCATCGCGACCCTCCAGAACGCCTGGCCCCGGCTGCAGCCGAGCGTCATCGCGGCTTCCTCGAGCTCAAACGGCACCCCGACAAAGACACTCGTCGTGATCACGACCGCAAACGGAAGAGCCAGCGCCGTATGCACCAGCGCGACGCCCAGCAGGGTGTCGTAGAGGTTCCAGTTGATGAACGAGACCGCCAGCGGCACGGCGAGGATCGTCGCGGGGAACATCTTCGTACCGAGGATGCCGAGCCTGAACGCCTCCTTTCCTCCGAAGTGAAACCGTGAGAGCGCATACCCTGCCGGCGCGCCGATGGCAACGGCCAGCACAATCGTGAGCGCGGCAACCAGGAGGCTGTTCAGCAGGGCCTGCAGCACGCCCTGGGACTGAAAGAAGAACCGCATCGTCTCGATGGAGAACGGCGACGGTAAGAGCGATCGCGGCCAGGCGTAGAGCTGCGTGCGCGTCGTGAAGCTGGCGAGCGCGATCACCAGGATGGGAAACAGCACCCACGCCGAGATCAGCACGACCAGCGCTGCCAGAAGCGCGTTGCGCCCGGGCGCACTCATCCGCGTCCAGCCTCTGCTTCCTTCGTCCGCAGCAGCCACAGGTAAAGCACGGTGATAGCCATCGACATCACCATGATGACCACCGCGTAGGCGCTGGCGAGGTTGATGTTGCGGTACAGCCCGTACTGAAAGTACGCTTCTCCTGCCATGACCGGCACGATGCGACCTGCCATGACGATCACCGTGGCAAACAGTTGAAACGCCAGGATCGTGCGGATGATGAGCGCGGTCTGCAGCGCGGGTCGCAACAGCGGCAGGGTCACGTGCCGCAGCTTTCGCCAGCCGCTGGCGCCGAATACGTCGGCCGTTTCGAAGTAGTCCTTCGGGATGAGTTGCAACCCCGCGACCAGGATCACCATGACGATCGCAGTCGCACGCCAGACCTCGGTCGCCACAATGGCCCCGTACAGCCATGCGGGACGCTCGAACGTGAGGAAGGTGATCGGCTGCTCAATCACACCGAGGTTTTGCAGGATGAGGTTCAGGTAACCCCGCTCGGTGAAGAACGATGACCAGATGAGGCCGGCGGCCAGATCGGAGATCCCGAGCGGGATGGCGCAGATGAAGAGAAACCAGGCGTGGCCATGGAAGCGTGTGTTGATCAGCAGCGCGATCACAAGCGCCAGGAATATCTGGAGCGGAATGATCAGCGCGGTAAGAAGGAAGCTGTTCCGCAGCGCCGACGAAAAGTACGTGTCTCGGAACATCGCCTGAAAGTACCGCACTGTGAGCGCGCCGTCGGGCGACCGGAAGCTCAGCACGAATGCCTGCAGCATGGGATATACGAAGAACACGGCCAGAAACACGACCGTCGGGAGAAGAAGAACATACGGAAGCCAATCGACCGACTGAGGACGGACCGGCGGCAGTGCCTGTTCCACCCGCTGTTCTGCGACAGTCATGAAAACGGTGCGGGGGAGGTGATGACCTCCCCCGCGGTCAGCACTTAATCAGGCCTGCAAGGCCGCTCTGCCGGATCGGGCGGCGGGCACGGCGCGTTCGTCGTCCGATACATGTCCTCGAGCTTGCGCGCCTGTTCGGCCAGCACTTGCTGGATGTCTCTTCCCTGCACGGCGATCTGTCTGAACGTGTCGAGATACAGTGGCACAAACTCGCCGGTGCGCGCCCCGAGGCCTACCGGTAGAAGGGCCGTGCGGGCGTCTCTCGCCGTCGCCTGGGCGGTCACGCCTTCAGCCATGACCCGCAGTCCCCCGGTGGGAACCACACCGGCCGCCTCACGAACCACCGGGAAAAATCCGACGCCCTGCAGGGTCATCACCTGCGTGCGCGGACGTGTCAGGTATTCGATCAAACGCGCAGCCGCCTCGGGGTTGGGCGAGTTCTTTGGAACCCCCAATCCGACGATGACCGCGAGGAATGATCGCCCTCTGGGACCTGCGGGTGATGGGAGCGCGATGAAGTCATCGGGACGCTCCCGAAATGCTGGCAGCAATCGAGCCACGTGGTCCCACGCCACCCAGACCTCGCCTCGCAGCAGCGGTTCGTTCATAAATCCGTACAGGAAGGACGAGGGGTGGCTCACGCCCCACAGCCGCCGGAGATACCGCCACATTTCGACCGCTTCCGGCGATTTGAATCTCTTCACCTGTGCGCCGGTAAATGACGGATAGGCGTACCCGTGCAGAAAGCGGCCGTAGAGTCCCGTACCGTCCAGCGCGGGGAACCCGAGGCGCCGCAGCCCTGTGGCGCTCCTGATGTTCTCGCCCCACTGCAACAGATCGTCGTAGGTCATCGCGTAGGGATCTCGACCTGCAGGGAAGTACCGCATGGCCTGCTTGTTGACCGCAATCAGATACGTGGCCTGCATCCACGGCACGAACGACTGAATGCCTCCGATCTGGCCCGCTCTCATCAGATCGGGCGCGAATGTGCGATCAGGGCGCCCCTCAAGCTGCCGCATTAATGCGGCAACATCCTGCACCGCGCCCTCTGCGACAAGCAGGGGGAAGTCGCCATGAAGGGTTCCGATGATATCGACCGAGCCGCGGCCCGCTCTTGCCTCGGCCACCAGCCGGTCAATGAACGGACCCGCTAAGTCACTCACGAACCGGATCCGCATGCTTGACTCTTCCTCGAACGGCCGCAGCAGCGTGTTGCGGGCCCACTCCTGCTCGTTGACCGGGTTCAGCTGGGTCGAGCTCCAGGTGATCTCAACCGACGGCGCTGACGCTAGCGGTGTACCCGCGGCCAGCACGAGCACCCCGAGCAGCGTAATAATCCTCCAGAATCTCACGTTGGTCCCTCCTCGAAGCAAGACTGACCTGCGGAAGATACTCTACGAATCCTGATGGGTGCTGTCTGTCTTCGCGCTCCTTGCGGCCCCTCTCCTCTTAAGATTCGCAACGAGCAAGCTTCCTCCGACCTCGCCACTGCCCACGAGAGACACCCGTTGGTGCCTCGCGCGTTATGTCGCTCCGGCTCGGCCTCTGACTTAGGCAACGAGCAAGCCCCACCGGCCTCGCCACTAGCTCGGCCTCCTCAACAGCGCCGCCGGCCGCTTCGCGGCAAATTGGTGGTCGCCACCTACTTCTTTGCTGCCGCGGCGATCGAACAGCACAACCGGTGCGACTCGAGCGCTTCGGGGTATGTACAAAAAACCTTGGATTGATCACCTGAGCGAACGGCCGCGAGAAATGCGCGATTCTCATCACCGATGGGATCATTACGCACTGGCACGTCACGCTTCGTCCGACCGGTGTCATACGTCACCTGGTCCCGTAAGATGGTGATCAACACGCCATCACACACAAGCCGCAGATAGACGGCCGCGGGACCTTCGAGCACGTTTGTGGCGGTGAAGACTCCGGGCACCCCGTTTTGAAACCGCAGCAGCGCGGCAGTGGCCATGGCCACATCGACCTCTTCGCTGCGTGCGCCGCTCTCGGTCATCCCGAGAACCTCGGCTCCGCCGACGAGCGAGCGCGCGAGGTCGATGGGATGTGTGGCCTGCTCGATGATCTGCCCGCCGCCGGTGGCTCGCTTGTGCCACCATCTGGTAGGCGGCAACGTGTCAAGCCAAGCGCCCTCCACCAACCGCACCGGGTGGCGGGAAATCACGGAGCGGACTTCCGGAATTGTGTCCATGGCGCGCCAGTGATATCCAACCGCCGCGATGACCGGCCTGCGTTCAAGTTGCGCCGCGATGGCTTCAGCGGTCGCCAGATCGACCGCGACCGGTTTCTCCACGAAGAACGGCACTCCACCACCAATCAGGGCCGATTCGATTCCCCCGTGCGCCGCGGGCGATATGGAGATCCACACCGCGTCGGGCGATGCCGCACGTACGAGATCCCGAGCGTCTGCGTATGCCCGCCCTCCCCATTCTTTTGCGGCGGCCTCCGCGCGCTCTGGACGCGACGACACGTGGCCAACGATTTCAATCTCAGGCTCGCGGGAGAGCACCTGAAGGTGCCGGCGGGCAAAATCACCCGTGCCGATCATCCCAATCCTCACGCGAATTGGAGGACGACCTGCACTACTTGCTGAGGTTCAGTGTTAAGCAGCGTGAACGCTTCGCAGAATAGTGTGAGGATCCGGACTTGATTCGCGTCTAGCTCAGGGTCGTCGTGGTGCTCGAAATCGATCGTGCGGGGGCCGGCAAAGACGAGGGATGTCCCCATGCCCGGTCATTCTGGAACATAACGTTTGAGGCCTTTCCACCAACCCTCCAGGCGCGTTCTGACCTCCTGCTCGAACCCGGCATCTGACGGCTGGTAGTAGATGCGGTCTTTGACGCTGTCAGGAAGATACTGCTGGGGGACAAACCCGCCGGCGTAGTCGTGCGCGTATTTGTACCCACGCCCGTGTCCTAGATGCTTTGCGACCAGCGGATGCCCCGGCTCGCGTAGATGGACGGGGACCTGATCCGCTCTTCGCTCCTCGACGTCAGACATCGCGGAGCCGATGGCGCGAACAACCGCATTGCTCTTCGGCGCGGTCGCGATGTAGATCGCGGCCTGGGCCATCGGAATTTGTGCCTCGGGCAGGCCCACGAACTCCACCGCATGGGCGGCAGCCGTCGCGACAACCAGCGCCATGGGGTCTGCCATTCCAACATCTTCCGATGCGTGAACAACCATCCTGCGCGCAATGTAGCGTGGATCTTCCCCCGCTGCAAGCATGCGCGCCATCCAGTAGACCGCCGCGTCTGGATCGGACCCGCGCATGCTCTTGATGAAGGCCGAAATATGATCATAGTGCGAATCGCCCGCGCGATCATACACGAGCGCGCGCCGCTGCGCTGCCTCTTCGATGCTCTGGAGCGTGACCCCTCGAACTCCCGCGGCATCGGGCGGCGCGGTCATCGCCGCCAGCTCGAGCGCGTTCAGCGCGATGCGCGCGTCCCCGTTGCTGACGGCAATGAGATGGGTCATCGCATCGTCGTCCACCTGGACGCGGAAGGCACCGAGACCACGATCCGGTTCGGTCAAGGCGCGCGCCAGGATCGTACGTAGCGCCTCCTCGCCGAGCGGTTCGAGTCGAAACACTCGGGAGCGCGAAACGAGCGTGGCGTTCACCTCGAAGAACGGATTTTCGGTGGTGGCGCCGATGAGCACGACGGTCCCATCTTCCACCTGGGGGAGCAGCACGTCTTGCTGCGCCTTGTTGAAGCGGTGGATTTCATCAATGAAAAGGATAGTGCGCCGGCCGTGCAGCATGCGCCGGTCTTTCGCGCGTGCGATCACCCCGCGCAGCTCGGCTACGCCGGAGGTGACGGCGTTGATCTGTTCCACATCGGAATCGGTGTGCCGCGCAATCACGTGCGCGAGGGATGTCTTTCCCGTTCCCGGCGGGCCATAGAGGATCAGTGAAGTGAGCTCGCCGCTCTCGATCGCGCGACGGAGGACCTTACCCGTCGCCAGCACGTGCTCCTGGCCGACGAACTCATCGAGCGTGCGCGGCCGCATCCGGGCGGCCAGCGGCGCCTCGGCCGCCACCCGCTCTGCCGTCCCCTGCTTGAACAGCTCCACCTCTTTCCTCCGGTTCATGAATCTTGCTCCGATCGTAACACACCGGTTTTTGGCCTGACAGGTGCACCGTATGCCTTGACAGTCCTAGAGCACATTCCTATACTCATGCAGGAAATCCAATATTGACGCGGGAAATCGCATCCGGACACTGACTCCGGGACGGGGGTGGGTAGATGGCAAAGGCCATGACGAAGTCGAAGATCGCTGATCACCTGGCCGGCAAGCTGGACGTACCGAAGAAGGCCGCGAACACGTTTCTGGACGAGCTGGCCAATCTTGCATACAGAGAGGCGAAGAACTCGTTCACGATTCCAGGTGTGGGGAAACTCGTGCTGCGAAACCGCAAGGCCCGGATGGGGCGCAACCCTCAGACCGGCGAACCACTCCGCATTCCGGCCAAGCGCGTCGTGCGCTTTCGTGTGAGCAAGGCGGCCAAGGACGCCATTCTGGGCGGCCGCTAGAAGCAAGGGGACTCTTAAGACTGCGCGGGCCTCGACGTCTGTCGAGGCCCGCGTCATTTCCCCACCGTGCCGTAAGACTGCAGTTCCCGAACCTGGTCTCCCAGGTGGGTGCCCTCCTGCGCGCGTCTGACTACCTCGGTCAATCGAGGCGTGTCATCGACGAACAGAGCCGGGCTCCCGTTGTGCAACGTGTTGGATCGGAACTAACGGCCCCACGCGCACGGCAGGACCTCTGCCCTCTCGATCTTACCGCGAATCGCTCATCTTTCAATCTATATTTCGGATGATATCGGTAGATTTCGGATTGCCAAAGTCAACAATCACGGATGGAGCCGGGTCGGCCCTCTGAAGAGGAAGGTCACTTCCCGGATATTGGAGTGGTTCAAGAGGACCATCAACATGCGCGCAAGGCCAGCGCCAAAGCCGCCGTGCGGTGGGCATCCATACTTGAAGAAATCCAGGTAGAACTGGATCGGCTCGAGACTCAGGCCTTTCTCCCGCGCCTGGGCGACGAGGACATCGTATCGGTGCTCTCGCTGCGCGCCGGTTGTCACTTCTATCCCTTTCCAAAGCAGGTCGAAACTTTTCGTGAGATAAGGCGCCTGCACGTACCGCATATGGTAGAAGGGCCGAACGTCGGCCGGATAGTCCGTGACGAACACAAACTCATGCCCGAACCGCTCCATCGCGTACTCGCCGATGAGCCGCTCGCCGGGTGGGTCCAGATCGCCGCGCTCGGGAGAAATCACGTGACCCTTGCCGGCGATAATGTCCCTCGCTTCCGCCATCGGGACTCGGGGAAACGGAACCGCCGGCACCGACACCCCAATGCCGAACGTCTCACGGATTGAGTCGCCATACTTTCGCTGCACCTGCCCGAGACTGTAGGCCAGCCACCGTTCCTCGAACGCCATCACATCTTCATGTGAATCAATCCATGACATCTCCATGTCGAGACCTGTGAATTCTGTCGCGTGGCGCGCGGTAAACGACGGGTCGGCCCTGAATACCGGAGCGATCTCGAACACCCGGTCAAACCCGGCCGCCATCGCCATTTGCTTGTAGAACTGAGGCGACTGTGCCAGGTACGCCGTGCGGCCGAAGTATTCAAATGGGAACACCTCGGCGCCGCCCTCGCTGGGGCTCCCCATAAGCTTGGGCGAATGGATCTCGAGGAACCCTTCTTTGATCCAGTACTCACGCATCGCGTGCTCAAACGCGGTTTGGACCTGGAAGATCAACGCGATCTCAGGGCGCCGCAGATCAAGAAAGCGCCAGTTCAGGCGCACTTCTGAATTTGGCTCGACGGGCCCATCCGGGTCGATCGGAATCAACCCGTCGGCCCGCGACTCCACGATCAGCTCGGAAATCAGGATCTCCACGCCCCCGGTCTTCACGATGGGGTTGTCGACGACGGTCCCGATCACGGTGACTGCGGACTCACGCGTCAACCCAGCGATCAGATCGTTGATGGGCGCCTTTGCGGCTGAGCGCTCGACCGTCGCCTGAACGACACCGGTATGGTCCCGGATGAGCAGAAATTGCATCTTCTTTTGGTCGCGAATCGTCTTGACCCAACCTTGCACCTTAGCGTCCGAACCCACCCGGTTCCTGATGTCTTTGATCAGTGTACGTGGGAGCGAGGTGCTGAGGGCCTTCACTGCCGGTCGTTGACCCGGTCCGTCAAGGTCTGCAGGATCCGATCCAGCGCCACGCCGTCCTGCGAGCCGTCGCGCATGTCGCGAACCCCGGCCTGCCGTGAGGCAAGCTCCTGATCGCCGAGAATGACCGCATAGCGCACCCCGAGCCTGTCGGCCTGCTTCATCTGGGCCCGCAGACCACGGCCCTGCGTCTCACCGACCGCGCTGATCCCGGCGCGTCGTAGTTGATCCAGCAGCCTAAATGCTTCAAGATCCGCGGCGGCACCCACGGACGCGACGAAGACCGCGACGCCATCTGGTTGCCTCGTATGACGCGGGATCTCGAGTCCCTCCGATTTCAGTACCAGGAGCAACCGTTCAAGACCCTGGCCGAACCCGACGCCTGGGGTCGGCGGTCCCTCTAGTTGCTCCGCAAGGCCATCGTAGCGGCCGCCGCCCAGCATCGAGTTCTGCGCGCCGCCAAGCCGGCCCGAGTGGACCTCCACGGCGGTGCGCGTGTAGTAGTCCAGTCCGCGGACGATCATCGGATCATCCACATAGGGGATGCCGACCGCCGTGAACAAGCTTTTCACGCCCGCAAGGTGCTCCCGGCAGGGTTCGCACAGGTACTCCGCCATTTTTGGCGCATCCACCGCCACGGCGTGGCACTCTGGCTCCTTGCACTCCAAAATGCGGAGCGGATTCACCTGCAGACGGCGCCGGCAATCGTCGCACAGACGATCAATGTGCTTGGTGAAGTACGCACGCAACGCGTCCTCGTACGCCGGACGGCATACGGGATCGCCAACGCTGTTGAGACGAACCGAAACCTCCGTCAGCCCGAGGCCCTGAATCAGCCGGATGGGCAGACTCAGCACCTCGACGTCGGCGACAGGTGACGGAGAGCCGATGATCTCTGCTCCGAACTGATGGTGCATGCGATAGCGACCCTTCTGCGGCCGGTCGTAGCGGAACATCGGTGCAATGTAATACAGGCGCACCGGCTGCGGCTGCGACGCCATTCCGTGCTCCAGGTAGGCGCGCATCACGGCAGCCGTTCCCTCGGGACGCAGCGTCAGGCTGCGTCCGCCGCGATCGGTGAAGGTGTACATCTCCTTCTCCTCGATCGTGCGCTGGAAAACTTCTGTGTGCTCGACGACGGGTGTCCGGATCTCGCCGTATCCGAATCTGGCGGCGAAATCTCTGATGACGGCTTCGAGCGCCTGCCAGCGCTCGGCCTCGTCAGGAAGGATATCGTGCATTCCGCGCGGGGCTTTCATCCCACCCAATCTACACAATCTACCCAATCTACACAATCTACACGATCTGCAGAATCAACTACTGAGCATGAGTTGTGCAGATTGAGAAGATTGTGTAGATTGTTCTCATGCAAGCGATTATTCTGGCCGGTGGCAGGGGGGAACGCCTGCGGCCATTTACGGAAGACCGGCCCAAGCCGATGGTCGAGATTCTTGGAATCCCGATC
>Ga0184633_10000946_pt1 | contig 11586 bp, 10 predicted proteins | sample PLM31_170_b1_FD_133156 | JGI IMG/M metagenome (GOLD analysis project Ga0184633, IMG submission 133156) | Groundwater sediment microbial communities from an aquifer in East River, Colorado, USA - PLM3-1_170_b1 | ecosystem: Environmental > Terrestrial > Soil > Riparian zone | place: USA: East...
CGGGAAGCTGCCGGAGTCGCTCGCGCAACTGGGTCCGGCGCCGAAGGAAGGCATCTCGCCCGATGCGGCAGGACTGGTGGACGCGGAGCTCGCGTCCGGCAGCAAGGGCGGATACGTGTTCCGCTACCGCATTCTTCCCGCAGCGGACGAGAACGCGGAGCCGCACTTCGAGCTGGCCGCCACGCCGAGCGAATATGGCAAGACCGGGCGCCGCTCGTTTTTCCTCGATGTGAGCGGCATCTTGCGCGGCGCCGACAAGCACGGCGAAGTCGCTACCGCCACCGACCCGCCGATCGAGTCGCGCTGACCCCCCGTTGACAATTTCTTTACAGCCCGCTGCGTTGCCCGTTGCTCTTTGCCGCAGTCCGCGGGAGAATGGTTTCACCCTTCCTATCCACGACGCTGGCACTTGGCGGCCAGGGTCGCGGGACCCCCTTGCAGACAAAGCGCGGCGGGATCAGGTGGTCGAGCCATTCCCTCCGCCAGAGAAGCTTATGGACTGGCCGAGACGCAAGAACTCCACCTCGAAGAGCATTGCCACGCAGGACAGCGTCTACAAAGGCGCTTCCGCCGCCACCCTGCCCCCGGAGGTCGAGCGCCGCGCCAACATTCGCTACGCGTGCGTTGCCACAGCGAACGTCGTGGAACCCAAGTCCGGAGCGAGGGTTTCCGGGCGCCTCACGGACCTGGGCTTGGGCGGCTTCTACATGGACACCATGAGCGTTCTGCCGGTGGGAATAGCCGTGAAGGTGCGCATCGACCTGGCGAATCGGAGTTTCGAATCGGCTGCGAAGGTCGTCTACGCTCTTTCAGGGATGGGCATGGGCCTGGCATTCGCGGAGACTCCAAAGGAAGACCAGGAGATTCTTCAGTCGTGGGTGTGCCAGATGAGCGAGGGGATGGTTCCCTCCTGGGAGGCCACCGCACCCCCCGTCGAGAAACCTGCGGCTGAAAGAGAGCGGGAGTTCTCCAGGAAACTAGTTAGGCTCCTCGTTCAAAAGGGGATCCTGACCGAAGCAGAGGCCTACACGTTGCTCGATCTGCTCTTCCGTTGACCCGCACATCCCTCTGGCCACCTTCGCATCAAAAGAGAGGAGAGTTTTCCCCGTGGCGCCAATCGAGCCACGCTGACGCATGGTTAACAACTCCCATACGGTCCATCGCGTTTCCCATTGCCTTGCACTGCTCGTGCGCCCGACAATCGAGTGGTAGTTTCTCCCACGGCGACCCTTGGACCAGCATTGCAGGGCCGCCCAGAGACACGCTCGGGCAGCGGGGACTCGACGCAAAACTCTTAACGGGAAAGATCGCATGAACGAAGAATACAGCCAGAAATACGACGCAAAGAGTCTCGTCGGCGAGGGCACAGCCGCGTCTGTCGCCGCGACCGTCGAGCGCCGCAACAACCTGCGATGGGCCTGCTCGGCAACGGTGGAGGTTCTCGAGATCCAGTCCGGAGCGAATATCAAGGGGCGAACCACCGACCTGGGCCCGGGCGGCTGTTATGTGGATACGATCAACATTCTGACCGCGGGGACGCTCGTGCGGGTGCGGATCGCCCTGGCCAGACGAAACTTCGAAGCTGACGCCACGGTGAAGTACGCCCTTCCCGGCATGGGGATGGGGCTCGTGTTCACTGAGATGGCGCCGCAAGATCGCGCGATCCTGGAAGAGTGGGCGAACGAGCTGCAGCGCGGCTCCGCGCCTTCGTGGGAAATTGCTGTGGCCAAGGGCGCCGAACCGTTGCGCGAGAAAGAGCGCCAAGCCTTCAACAAACTCCTCAAGCTGCTCCTCCGAAAAGAGATCTTGTCGGAGGAGGAAGCCTCCTCGCTGCTCGAATAACTCTCTGCCGGCCCGCACATCCCTCTTGCTACCTCGGCGTTGAAATAAGAGAATTCCTGCGGTCAGGAGGTGAACTCTGGAACCTTCTCGCTCGGAACGCCGGACGCGAGATCTCCGGCGGCGCGAGTTCCTCTGGACCGGGGCGCGGTGGCTGGGCGCCGCGGCGCTGACCGGGCCGCTCGCAGGTCTCGATCCGTTCGCTGAACTGGCTGCCGCGCAACAGCGCGGGCTCCCGCGCGGCAAGGAGCGGATGATCGTCCGCTCCGATCGCTACCCGGACTTCGAGATGCCCGTCCACCTGCTCGACTCCTGGATCACGCCGGTGGACCTGTTCTACGTGCGCACCCACCTGGCGCAGCCCACCGTGAACATGGACGCGTGGCGGCTGGCGGTGACCGGCGAGGTCGCCCAGCCGCTCGAGCTGACGTTCGCCGAGCTGACGCGGTTCGAGCCTTCTTCGGTGATGAACACGCTGGAATGCGCCGGCAACGGCCGCGCCTTCTTCCGGCCGCGCGTGCCGGGCATCCAATGGGTGCGCGGCGGCGTGGGCAACGCGCAATTCTCCGGGCCGCGGCTGGCGGATGTGTTGCGCCGCGCGGGGGTGAAATCGACCGGCACGCACGTGGCGTTCAACGGGATCGACGTGCCCCCGGGCAACGTGCCGGACTTCATCCGCAGCATCCCCATGGAAAAGGCCATGCACCCCGATACGCTGCTCGCCACGCACATGAACGGCGCGCCGCTCACGCTGCCACATGGTTACCCGGTGCGCGCTGCCGTGCCGGGCTGGCTGGGCGCGGCATCCGCAAAATGGCTGATCGAGATCCGCGTGATCAGCAAAGAGTTCGAAGGCAACTTCATGAAGCCGGGCTACCGTTTCCCCGAGCACGAGGTCGCGCCCGGCGGCGAAATCAGCCCGGAAGAGACCGCGACGATTACGTCGCTGCCCGTGAAATCTATTCTCGCGCGGCCGGGCGACGGCTCGCACCACAAGCTCGGGCCCATCCGCATCTCGGGCGCGGCGTGGGCGGGCGAAGCCGATGTCACGCGCGTGGATATTTCCACCGATGGCGGGCGCACCTGGCAGCCAGCCACGCTTGGCCGCGACAAGGCGCGCTACGCCTGGCGGCTGTTTGATTACGTGTGGACGCCGCCGAAGCCCGGGGCGTACACGATCCTCTCGCGCGCCACCGACGACGCGGGTCACACGCAGCCGAGCGAGCCTTCCTGGAATCCCTCCGGCTACCTCTGGAACGTGGTGGACCAGGTCCGCATCCACGTGGGAGCCACCTAGTGCTCCCGCCGATGCGACCCTCCCTCTCGATGATGGCCCGCAGCCGAAACAAATGCCTTGGAACGCGGAAGGATACTTGTACAACGCCATGGATCGGGTGCGGATTCATGTGGAAGCGTGATCGTCTGATCTCCGCTTTGCGCGCAGCCGCTTGCGCTGCGGCGTTCCTTTGCATGGCGCCGGCGGGCCGGGCCCAGCAGAACGGCTTGCCGCCGGGCCCGCTGCAGCAGAAGGCGCAGCGCGCTTGCCTGGGCTGCCACACGGTGGCGATCATCGTTCAGCAGCAGCTTGACCGGCACGTGTGGACGAAGGAGATGGACAAGATGATCCGCTGGGGCGCGCCGGTGGCTCCAGAGGACCGCGAAGCCCTGATCGATTATTTTGTGCAGCACTATGGGCCGCGGCCCGAGAGCAGCACAGAAGCCGCGCTCGCGCCCGGCCCGGGCGTAGTGAAGGTGCGCGCGGCATGCCTGGGCTGCCACGGCGCGGGGGTGATCGCCGATCAGCATCTGAACCAAGCCGGCTGGAAGGGCGAGCTCGACAAGATGGCGCGCTGGGGCGCCGCGGTGCGCGCGGAAGACCGCGCCGCGATTCTCGAGTACCTCACCCGGCACTATTCCGTCGCAGCCAAGACTGCTCCGCCGGCAAAGCACAAGTAGGTTCTTCGGGTCTTCCAAAGACGGCTTCGGTATAATCGCTGCACGTTTCGAGGGGTGCGAATGGCGACAACACGAGTGGAGGCACGACTTTTGGGCGACCGGCTGATTGCGCGCGAGGGGGCGGCATGGGACGTCGCGCGCGTGGCGGCGGCGAACCTGCTGCTAGTGCTCTGCGCGTGGATTGCGCTGCCCCTGCCCTGGACGCCCGTGCCCGTCACCGGGCAGACGTTCGGCGTGATGCTTGTGGCGGTGCTGCTCGGCTCGCGCCGCGGCGCGCTCGTCCTGGGTCTTTACCTGCTCGAAGGGTTCGCGGGCTTGCCCGTGTTCCAGCCCTTTGGTGCGCCGGGTGTCCTGCGGCTTGCGGGGCCGACGGCGGGCTACCTGCTTTCCTATCCGCTCGCGGCTTACATAGTCGGCTGGCTGGTGGAGCGCAGCAGGGATTCTTCGGCGGCGCGGCTGGCGGGCGCGCTGCTTGCAGGCGAAGCGATCATCTTTGCTCTCGGCTGCGCATGGCTCGGGCACGTGATGCACGCCGGCCTCGCGGGAGCGCTGGCTGGGGGCCTGGTGCCTTTCCTCCCCGGCGAAGGAATCAAGATCGCGCTGGTGATTGCGGCGGTGCGCGGCGTAGAGTATGCGCAGGGCCGCGCCGAACGCGCGTAGCGTCGCTTGCACTTTTGGCTGTTCGACTCTTCGTTTCCTGAGTTCCATGCCCATCCCAGCCGCACCGCGCGAAACTCCCGAGCAGGAAGTCCGCGACGCCAACCGGCGCTTCTACCGCGCCCTTGTCGCGCTGGACATGGAGCAGATGGACGACGTCTGGTTGCACGAGGACTGGGTGGAATGTGTGCACCCGGGCTGGAACCTTCTGCTCGGCTGGGACGAAGTGCGCGAGGGCTGGCTGCGGATCTTTTCGAGCACGCAGCGGATGAAGATGGAGATCAGCTCGGTGTGGGTGCGCGTCGAAGGCGACGTCGCCTGGGTAGCCTGCACCGAGCAGGTCACCAGCACCTTCGAGGACGGCTTTGACCAAGCGCTTGTGCAGGCCACGAACATCTTCGTGCGCCGTGAACTCTCCGAGGCTGAGGCGCCGGGAGCGCCGCGCTCCCGCTGGCAGATCGTGGCGCACCACGCCTCGCCGCTCCCCGCCAGCCAGCCGCCGACGGTTCAATAGCGCCGGCCAACCCTGCCTGCATTTGGAGTCGCCGGCGCTTTCGACTAACATCATCCGGCTTGCCATGTGCGGCGCGAGACGCAAAACGACTGTGGCACTCCTGGGGATCCTACTGGCCGCTTCAGGCGCTCCGGCGGTGCGCGCCGGGCAGCAGGCACCCTCAAGCACGGCAGCGCCGGTTCCCGTCTTCGAGTTTCACAGCGGCTTCTGGATCAACCTGCACCATTTTCTCTATGCACAGGCGCGCGCGCCGAAGGGCCCTGCGCCCGACTCCAGCCGAACTGCCGCGGAAGACGCCGCTTCCCGCAGCCCGGCTCCACGGCCGATTTCCCTCGATGCGCTGAACGCCAAAGAGCGGGAGGACTGGAACGCGGCGGTGGATTATTACGCGCAGGACCTGGCCGGCCGCGATCTGCTCTTCAACGGCGACATGGTGAACATCAACAACCGGCTGGCCGAACTCGAAACCTGCGCCGACCTCTCGGGGCGCAGCATGCCGCAATGCGCGTCGGGCCTGCGGCCCGAACTGATTGCGACGCTCGAACGCGCAGCGCCCGTGTATCGCGCGCGCGTGTGGCCGGAGCACGACCGCGCGAACCGCATTTGGCTTTCCGCCGCGGCTCCGATGGCGCGCCAGATGGGCCTCGACCTTGCCCATCAACTCGCGGCTGCCTATCGGGCCGACTGGCCGACGGAAAAGCTCCGCGTGGACCTGGTGATCTTCGGCGGGCCGTTCGGCGCGTACACGACGCTGGACCCCGTGCACCTGACGATCTCGAGCACCGACCCGCGCAACCAGGGCTTCGCGGCGCTCGAAGTGCTTTTCCACGAAGCCTCGCACGCGCTGGCCGGCGCAGTGCGCGACGCCATCGTTCGCGAGTGCCGCACGCGCGGCAAGCCCATCCCACGCGATCTATGGCACGCGCTGCTGTTCTACACAACCGGCGACGCGGTGAAACGCGCACTGAGCCACGACCAGCTCGCCGCGGGCCAGGCAGCCTACAGGCCGTACGCCTACCGCTTCGGGCTCTACGCGCGCGGCTGGAGCAGCTACCAGCGCGTGCTCGAGCGCTTCTGGCAGCCGTATCTCGACGGCAAGACCGATTTCGATTCCGCGGTGGCGCGAATCGTCTCCGCGCTCTGAGGACGGGCGCCCGGATTTTGAGAAACCGGCGCGGTGTGTTACGCTGCTGCGTCGGATGCGGCCCGTCAGAAAGTCCCCGACTCCCGGCACGCGGTCCGCTCCACGTCGCGCAAGCATCCCCTTCCCGTCGCGCGCGCCTGTGGGACACAGGTGGGCAGGATTCAGCCTTCCCGTGCCAGAGTCTGTTTTTGGGACCGCCAGGCCGAATGCGGCAGTTGTTCAAGGACACTTGGGGTCTAGTTCCATTTGGGTAAATCTATGCTGGGCAAACAGGCCACAACGCGGGTGATGGAAATCAAGCTGGCGCATTCGCCGGACTCCGACGACGCGTTCATGTTCTACGCTCTCGCCACGAAGAAGGTGCGTACGCCGGGCCTGAAGTTCACGCACGTGCTCGCCGACATCGAGACGCTGAACCAGGCCGCGGCGGAAGAGCTCTATGACGTGACGGCACTCAGCTTCTCGGCCTACCCGCACCTGCGCGACAAATACGCTCTGCTCGATTGCGGCGCCAGCTTCGGTGAAGGCTACGGCCCGATCGTTGTGGCCTCGCACCCGCTCAAGCGGGAAGACCTGGCGGAGCGCCGCGTGGCCGTGCCGGGCCTGAGCACCACCGCATGTCTGACGCTGAAGCTCTTCGAGCCGCGCTTTGAGCCGGTACCCATGGCCTTCGACAAGATCCTCGATGCGGTGCAAACCGGTGCGGTGGACGCGGGCCTGCTGATCCACGAAGGCCAGCTGCTCTTCTCGCAGATCGGCCTGCACAAAGTCGTGGACCTCGGCCAGTGGTGGCTCGAGCAGACGGGCTTGCCGCTACCGCTCGGCGGCAACGCGGTGCGCCGCTCGCTCGGCCCCGACGTCGGGCGCCAAATCGCGCGCGCCATCCGCGAAAGCGTTTCTTATGCGCTCGAACACCGCGAGGCCGCACTCAATTACGCGATGCAGTTCGCCCGCGATATGGACCCCGACCTAGCCGACAAGTTCGTCGGCATGTACGTGAACAATTGGACGCTGGGCTACGGCGACCGCGGCCGCCAGGCGGTGCGCGAGTTGCTGGCGCGCGGCGCCAGCGCCGGCCTGTTGCCCGGTCCCATTGACGTGGACTTTCTCGGCAGCGAGGTTGACTGATTCCCTGCTGCCCGCCTGCTTCGCGCCGGCCTGTGCTAAACTAGCAGGTGAAGAGCAAGGGATCGTCGAGCGGTTCGAACAGCCAGAGGAGTGACTTGCTTCCAGATTTGCTTCCAGCACGGATCAAAGGGCTCCGCGTGGGCGGAGTCTGCAGTTCTCTCGAATAAGTCTGCAATCCTTTTCCCGGCAGTTTCTCAACACAGGCACCAGGTTCCTCGAAGGAGTGTCTCCGGGTGACGCCGCGCGCCACAAATCGCCTCGCTGAGCTTCGAGGGATCCTCGAGCTGCGCATCGCTGTGCTCGACGGCGCCATGGGCACAATGGTCCAGGCGCGCAACCTGAGCGAGGCGGATTTCCGCGGCCGCGAATTCGCCGCGCACCCGAAGGACCTGCGCGGCAACAACGATGTGTTGAGCCTCACCCAGCCGCAGATCATCGCCGAGATTCACCGGGAGTACCTGGCGGCCGGCGCAGACATCATCGAGACAAACACGTTCAACTCGAACGCGATCTCCATGGCGGAGTACGGCCTGGAGAGCCGCGCCTATGATTTGAACTTCGCGGGGGCGCAGGTTGCGCGGCGCGCGGCGGAGGAATTCGTGGCGGCAAACCCCGGCTGCCACGCATTTGTCGCCGGCTCGATGGGGCCGACGAACCGCACGGCTTCCGCTTCGCAGAATATCGCCAGCCCCGCGGCGCGCGCCGTCACGTTCGACCAGCTGCGCGACGCCTACTCCGAGCAGGCGCGCGGCCTCGTCGAAGGCGGCGCGGACCTACTGCTCGTCGAGACCATCTTCGACACGCTGAACGCCAAGGCCGCGTTGTTTGCCATCGAGCAGTACTTCGAGGATTCGGGCAACCGAGTGCCGGTGATGGCTTCGGTGACGATCGTGGACCGGAGCGGCCGCACGCTCTCCGGACAGACGGCCGAAGCGTTCTGGAACTCGATTTCAAGCGCGCCGCTTCTGAGCGTGGGGATCAACTGCGCACTCGGCGCCAAGCAGATGCGGCCGTTCGTCGAAGAGCTCGCGCGGCTCGCGCCGATCTACATCAGCTGCCATCCGAACGCCGGCCTGCCGAACGCGTTCGGCGGGTTCGACGAGACGCCGGAGCGCATGGCCGCCGACGTGCGCGAGTTCGCCGCAAACGGCTGGCTGAACATCCTGGGCTCCTGCTGCGGCTCGACGCCGGCGCACACGCGCGCGATTGTCGAGGCCGTCCGCGGCCTGCCGCCGCGCGCACCCGCGCGCCCGGAGCCGTATTCGCGCTTCAGCGGGCTCGAGCCGCTCGTCATCCGGCCGGAAACGAACTTCGTCAACATCGGCGAGCGTACGAACGTGACCGGCTCGCCGCGCTTCGCGGAACTCGTCCGCGACGCCGAGTACGAAAAGGCGCTGGCTATCGCGCGCCAGCAGGTGGAAAACGGCGCGCAGATGCTCGACGTGAACATGGACGAGGCCATGCTCGACTCCGAAAAGGCGATGGCCACGTTTCTGAACTTCATCGCCTCGGAACCCGACATCGCGCGCGTGCCGATCGTGATTGACAGCTCGAAATGGAGCGTGATCGAGGCGGGGCTGAAGTGCGTCCAGGGCAAAGGCATCGTCAACTCGATCAGCCTGAAGGAAGGCGAAGAAGTCTTCAAGCGCCACGCGCGGCTGGTGCGGCGCTACGGCGCCGGCATGATCGTCATGGCGTTCGATGAAAAGGGCCAGGCGGATACCGTGGAGCGCAAGCTGGAAATCTGCACGCGCGCGCACCGCATCCTGACGGGGGAACTTGGCGTTCCTCCGCAAGACATCATCTTCGACCCCAACGTCCTGACCGTGGCCACGGGCATCGAGGAGCACAACAACTACGCGGTGGCGTTCATCGAGGCCACGCGGGAGATCAAGGCCACGCTGCCGGGGTGCAAGGTGAGCGGCGGCGTGAGCAACATCTCGTTTTCCTTCCGCGGCAACAACGTCGTGCGCGAAGCGATGCACTCGGCGTTTCTCTATCACGCCATCCGCGCAGGCATGGACATGGGCATCGTCAATGCCGGGCAGCTCAGCATCTACGAGGAGATCCCCAAAGATTTGCTCGAGCGCGTGGAAGACGTGCTGCTGAACCGCCGGCCCGATGCCACCGAGCGGCTGCTCGCGTTTGCGGAGTCCGTGAAGCAGCGCGGCAAGGCGGAGGTGCGGGAGGAGGACTGGCGCAAGGGCGCGGTCGAAGAGCGGCTGGCGCACGCGCTCGTCAAGGGCATTGACGACTACATCGAAGCGGATACGGAAGAGGCGCGGCAGAAGTACAGCCGGCCGCTCGGCGTGATCGAAGGCCCGCTGATGGACGGCATGAACGTGGTCGGCGACCTCTTCGGCTCGGGGCGGATGTTTCTGCCGCAGGTGGTGAAGAGCGCGCGCGTGATGAAGAAGGCGGTGGCACATCTGCTGCCGTATCTCGAAGCCGAAAAGCAGGCCGAGGGCGGCCGCCGGGCTGCGGCGAAAATCCTGCTGGCCACGGTCAAGGGCGACGTCCACGACATCGGCAAGAACATCGTCGGCGTCGTGCTCGGCTGCAACAACTACGAGGTGATTGATCTCGGCGTGATGGTGCCGTGCGAGAAGATTCTGGCCACGGCGCGCGAGCGCCAGGTGGACATGATCGGCCTGAGCGGGTTGATCACGCCGTCGCTCGATGAAATGGTGCACGTCGCCAAAGAGATGGAGCGTGAAGGCTTCCGCGTTCCTCTGTTGATCGGCGGCGCCACCACCAGCCGCGCGCACACGGCCGTGAAAATCGCGCCGAACTACAGCCAGGCGGTCGTGCACGTCGTGGACGCGTCGCGGGCTGTCGGCGTGGTCGGCAATCTGAAGAGCCCCGAGCAGCGGGCGCCGTTCGTCGAGCGAATCCGCGGCGAACAAGAGCGCACGCGCGAAGAATACCGCGGGCCCAGGGTGCAGGCGCTGCTCTCGCTCGAAGAAGCGCGCCGGCGCCGGCTGGCACTCGACTGGAAATCCTACGCGCCGCCCGTGCCGTCCTTCCTGGGCGTGCACGCGAGCGACAGCATCCCGCTCGCGGAGATCGTTCCCTATATTGACTGGACGCCGTTTTTCCACGTATGGGAGCTGCGCGGCGTTTATCCAAAGATTCTCGACGCGGAAGGCGTGGGCAGCAAGGCGCGCGAGCTTTTTGAGGACGCGCAGCAGCTGCTGAAGCAGATCGTCGCCGAAAAGCTGCTCACCGCGCGCGCCGTGATCGGCTTCTTCCCCGCAAACAGTATCGGCGACGACATCGAGATCTATGCCGACGAATCCCGCGCCGCGCTCCTGGCGACGTTCCACACGCTGCGCCAACAGGCGCCGAAGCCTGAAGGCGAGCCGCAGCTCGCGCTCGCGGATTTTGTCGCGCCCAAGCTGTCGGGACGCGCCGATTTCTTCGGCGCGTTCGCGGTGACGTCCGGCCTGAACCTCGAAGCCCTGACCACGCGGTTCGAGAAGCAGCACGACGACTACAACTCGATTATGGCCAAGGCGCTGGCCGACCGCCTGGCCGAAGCGCTCGCCGAGTACAGGCACAGGCAGGCGCGGGCCGCGTGGGGCTACGGGAAAACTGAAAACCTCAGGACGGAGGAGCTGATCCGCGAAAAGTACCGCGGCATCCGCCCCGCTCCCGGATACCCGGCCTGTCCGGACCACAGCGAGAAGCAGAAGCTATTCGATCTGCTGCAGGCGGAGAAAAACACCGGCATCCGCTTGACGGAGAGCTTCGCGATGTATCCGGCCGCATCGGTCTGCGGCTTTTACTTCTCACATCCCCAGGCGAAATATTTCGCCGTGGGCAAAATCGGCCGCGACCAGGTGCTCGACTATCAGCGCCGCAAGGGCCTGGACCTGCGCAGCGTCGAGCGCTGGCTCGGGCCGTACCTCAATTACGAGACCGAAACGTAGGCCCGGCCTGCGCGTTCCACAGCGGTTTTCTTGACGCTTCTGCGTGTTTTCGCTTAAAGTCAACAAATTGTGATGTTGCGCCGATTCATAGCCATCTTTTTCGCGCTCTTGCTCCTCGGCACGTTTGCACGGCCCGTCACGGCCCAGGACCCGGAGCAGCGCGACCTGAAAGCGGGCGAGATCCCGCATCCAGATTGGCCCGCGCAAGCTGTGCGCGCGCCGAAGGCCATGGTGGTCAGCGATGAGGTGCTGGCCTCGCAGGCAGGCATCGAAATCCTGAAAAGAGGCGGGAATGCGGTGGATGCGGCCGTAGCGGTCGCGTTCACGCTGGCTGTAGTCGAGCCTGCGGCGGGCAATATCGGCGGCGGCGGGTTCATGCTGGTGCGCCTAGCCGATGGCCGCACTGGTTTCGTGGA
>Ga0184633_10000947_pt1 | contig 11584 bp, 13 predicted proteins | sample PLM31_170_b1_FD_133156 | JGI IMG/M metagenome (GOLD analysis project Ga0184633, IMG submission 133156) | Groundwater sediment microbial communities from an aquifer in East River, Colorado, USA - PLM3-1_170_b1 | ecosystem: Environmental > Terrestrial > Soil > Riparian zone | place: USA: East...
ACGGAGAAAGTGAAAGGATAATTTCAAACTCCAAAGGACAAACTCCCAAGACAGCGTGAGAATGCTTTGTGCCTTGAGGTTTGGAGTTTGAAGTTTGTTGTTTCATGACTGAGGCTTCCAAGTTCTATTTGATCGCTATCAACGACGGGTCATACGGCAGCGAGCGCCTGTACAACGCTCTGCGGCTGGCGCTGAATCTGGTCAAGCGAACAGGCGTCCGCGTGCGCGTGTTCCTCATTGGCGATGGGGTCCAGTGCGCCGTCGCCGGGCAGAAGACCCCTGAGGGCTATTACAACATCGAGCGCATGGTAAAGTCGCTGGCGCAACGCGGCGAGGTGGCCACTTGAGGGACGTGCGCTGAGGCCCGCGGGATCGGGTCTGAGAAATTGATTGAGGGCGTGCGACCCGGCAACATGGAGTTGTTCGGCGAGTGGACGGTCACCGCCGACCAGGTACTCGTCTTTTGACGCATGGAGATGATACGATGGCTGGCAAAACGATCCTGATTTTGGGCGGCGGGGTGGGCGGGCTGATCGCCGCCAACGAACTGCGGCGGCTATTGCCGGATCAGCATCGCATTGTGCTCGTGGAGAAGAACACGCGGCACGCCTTTGCGCCCTCGTTCCTGTGGCTGATGACCGGCGACCGGAAGCCGGAGCAGATCACGCAGGATGTGCGCCAACTGGCGCGGCCCGGCGTCGAAGTCGTCGTGGCCGAGGCGCAGTCCATTGACCTTGCGAACCGCCAGGTGCAGACGAGCGCGCAGGGTACGGGCGGGTTTGAAACCCACCCCTACGACTATCTGATCGTCACGCTCGGCGCGGAACTCGCGCCCGAGGTGATGCCCGGATTGGCCGAGGCCGCGCACACGTACTACTCGCTGGAAGGCGCAGCCAAGTTGCGCGACGCGTTGCAAACGTTCGGCGGCGGGACGGTGGCGGTGGTGATCAGCGCCCTGCCCTACAAATGCCCCGGCGCGCCGCACGAGGGCGCGATGCTCATCGCCGACTTTTTCAGGCGGCGCGGCCTGCGCGATAAGGTGGATATGCATCTGTTCACACCGGAGCCCCAGCCCATGCCGGTGGCCGGCCCCGCGCTGGGCGACGCGGTCAAACAGATGTTGGCCCGGCAGGATGTCGCCTTTCATCCGCTGCACAAGATGACGGGCGTGAATGCCGGGGCGCGCGAACTGAACTTCGAGAGCAAAGACCCTTTCAAATTCGATCTGCTCGTCGCCATCCCGCCGCATCGCGGGCCGCGCGTCGTGCGCGAGGCCGGGCTGACGAATGAGGCGGGATGGATTCCGGTTGATCGCGCGACGCTCCGCACGAAACACGAAAACGTCTTCGCGCTGGGCGACGTCACGGTCATCCCCATCCCCGGACGGTGGAAGCCGGACGTGCCGTTGATCCTGCCGAAAGCGGGCGTGTTCGCGCACGGGCAGGCAGAGATTGTAGCCCGCCGCCTCGCCGCCGAGATCGGGGGCGCAGGCCCGCGCGGCGATTTCACGGGCGTGGGCTATTGCATGCTCGAGGCTGGGGAGAGCCTGGCCGGGTTCGCGTATGGAAACTTTTTCGCCGAGCCGTCGCCGCAAGTCGAACTGCGGCAACTCGGCCAGGCGTGGCATGTGGGCAAGGTGTTGTTTGAGAAGTGGTGGCTGGCTCCCTATGGATTGAGGCGCGAGGCTTTGCATCTGGCCCTGCAGATTGGCAGCAAAGGATTGGGCATCCCGGCGATGATCTAATCCTCACCCCCCACCCCGGCCCTCCCCCCTCTCCTGTGCAAAGCACAGGAGAGGGGGGAGGGCCGCGCGAAGCGCCGGGAGGGGGGTGAGGTAACGGAGACTTCATGCTGACCCTCATCGAAAAAATCATCTTCCTCCTCATGATCGCCGTCTTCGGCGTCATCACGGCCTGGGGCTTCTTCAACGTTTACCGCGTCATCCGGCGCGGGCGGCCCGCTCCCAAACTCACCCACCTCATCCCACAAACCGTCACGGCTCTGCTCGAAGTCGGGCTGCAAAAGCCGATCTATAAATCGCGCCCCATCCTCACGACCTTTCACGCCTTCATCTTCTTCGGCTTCTCGTACTACCTCCTCGTCAACCTCAACGACTTGCTCGAAGGCTTCCTCCCCGGCTACTCGACCGCCGCCATCTCGACCGGACTCATGGGCCCTCTGAATTTTCTTGCCGACGTGCTGAGCATCGGCGTGCTCCTCGGCGTCGTAGTGTTTCTCGCCCGGCGGTTCATCGCCAAAGACAAGCGACTTGAGTACAACAAAGATGTGCTTTTATATTCGCCCGTGGCGCACGGCGGCATCAAGCGCGACTCGCTCATCGTCGGCGGGTTCATCCTGCTCCACGTCGGTTCGCGGTTCACGGGGCAAGCGCTGCGGTTGGCCGAGATGGGCCTCCTCAATCCCCTGCAGCCGTTTGCCAGCGCGCTTTCGTTCGCGCTCCGCGCTCTGCCGGAATCAGCGTTCGGGCCCGCGATCCACGTTACGTGGTGGCTGGCCATTGGGCTGATCGCCGTCTTCTTCCCGTATTTCGTCATCAGCAAGCATATTCACATCATGGCCGCGCCGCTCAACCTCGCGTTGGCGAAACAGGGTGAACGCGGCCATCTCGATCCCGCTGTCCCGCCGAACTCGCCTCCTGAGGTCTTGCCTGGCGCGGGGAGGCTGTCCGACCTCGCCTGGCCGCGCTTGATGGACGCCTACGCCTGCATTATGTGCAATCGCTGTCAGGACGTGTGCCCGGCGCATAATTCAATGCGGCCCCTGAGTCCCTCGGCGCTTGAGATCAACAAACGCTACTGGCTCAACGCCAACTTCACCGCCTTCGCCGGGGGAGCCGCCTCGCCGCCCCTGACCGAGTTCGCCATCAGCCCCGAGGCCGTGTGGTCGTGCACCACTTGCTATGCCTGCGTGCGGGTGTGCCCGGTCGGCAACGAGCCGATGGCTGACATCGTTGACATCCGCCGCCGGTTGGTGAACGACGGCGCCGAGTTGGACAGCGGCGTCCAGTCCACGCTGGAGAAGATCGGCAAGACGGGCAACTCGTTCGGGCAGGCCGCGCGCAACCGCGCCAGGTGGGCGCAGACCGGCCTCGACTTCAAGATCAAAGACCTCCGCAAAGAGCCGGCCGAATACCTGTGGTTCGTCGGCGACTACGCGTCGTTCGACGCGCGGGTGCAGGAGATCACGCGCACGGTGGCGCGGGTGCTGCACAGCGCGGGCGTGGACCTCGGCATCCTGTACGAGGCCGAGAAGAACTCCGGCAACGACGTGCGGCGCGTGGGTGAGGAGGGGCTGTTCGAGCAGTTGGCCGAGCAGAACATCGCGGCGATGAACAAGTGCAAGTTCGAGCGCGTCCTCACCACCGACCCGCACACGCTCAACGCGCTCAAGAACGAATATCCGGACTACGGCGGCAAGTGGGATACAATTCACTACACGCGCCTGCTCACGCAATTGATTGACGCGGGCAAAATCAAACTCGCGAGGAAGCTCGACTATCGCGTGACGTTCCACGACCCGTGTTACCTCGGTCGTTACAACAAAGGCTTTAACCCGCCGCGCGCCTTGATACAGGCAACGGGCTGTGAGTTTGTCGAGATGCCGCGCAACAAGGAGAACTCGTATTGCTGCGGCGCAGGCGGCGGGCAAATCTGGATGGGGACGGCACCCGAGGGTGAGCGTCCCGCCGAGAACCGCATCCGCGAGGCTCTCGCGGCCCTCGGTCAGTCCGCCAACGGCGCAAGCGGCAACGCGAAGCGACTGCTCTTCATCGTCGCCTGCCCGAAAGACGTGGTGATGTACACCGACGCCGTGAAGACGACGGGCAACGAGGGGAAAATCGAAGTGCGAGACGTGATCCAGTTAGTCGCAGAAGCGATGGGAGAAGAACAACTGCAAACTTCAAACTCCAAAGTTCAAACTCCACAATGATGTTTGAAGTTTGAGGTTTGAAATTTGGAATTTCCCAATGGCTCAAGGCCTCACCGATCTCTCCTCCGCCCTCGCGCTTCGCCTGCGCGACATCGCCCGCCTGCTCGACCGCCTCGACCGGTTGGAGTCCGGCACTGGCGAGTGGCTGGCTTCGCAGGGCGAGGGCGCGTTGCGGGAGGCCGCCACCGACATGACTCTGCGCGCCCTGCGCGCCGCCGCCGACCCGACGAACTTTGCCATTCTCGCTTTTCTCTCGGCGCACACTTCCGCGCCGATTGCCGAACTCGAGACAGCCACGGGTTTCGGCAGACTGGCGCTCACCGAGCGGGTGAACGACCTCGTGCAGGTCGGCCTCGCCGGGCGGAACATTGACACCGATCACGTCCAGGGCACGGCGGCCGGCGCGGCGCTGGTCGGCCTCATCCACAACATCGGCGAGGCGACGGCGAAGAGGCTGGCAGAGGTGTTACAACCAGTCACTCGATAACTGTTGACTGTTCACTGGTCACTTCCAGTTATCAGTCATCAGTGAACAGTCATTCGCCATGAACTGCCCTTTCTGCACTTTCAGTGATATCCGCATGAAACTCCACCGCCACCTCGCCGAGGCGCACCTCGCCCAGGTGACGACCGAGCACGACGAGGCGTCGGGGAAGATGCGCTACGTCGTCGGCTGCCCGGTGTGCGGCTTGAAATATCAGCACGCCGTCAAGCCGCGCTACAAAGACCCGCGCTTTCTCGAAGAATACAAAGCCGAGATCGCGCTTGTGGCGTTTGACCAACTGCTCTATCATCTTGAAGAGAAACATCCGCAAGAGGCGGAACTGCAAACTCCAAATGAGCACACTCCAAACTCTTCATCTGCCACGGCTGATTGAAATTTGAGTTTTGGAGTTTGGAATTTTCCCCGGAGAGAAACAATGGCAACCTGCAACAACTGCAACATCCCCGAAAATCTCCACTACTGGGTGGAGAAGCACACCTGGTGCCGGCGTGAAGCGGATGGCGCCGTCGTCGTCGGCATCACCGATGTGGCCCAGCATCTCGCCAAGTCCATCATCTCCGCCACGCCGAAGGAAGTGGGCAAGCCGGTGAAGAAAGGTAAGAGCACAGGCACGGTGGAAAGCGGCAAGTGGGTGGGGCCGGTCACCGCGCCCGTCAACGGTACGATTTCCGAGATCAACACGGTGCTCAAGTCTAAGCCCAGCCTGTTGAACAGTGATCCCTATGGCGAAGGGTGGTTTCTCAAGATCAAGCCCGACAATTGGGAAACCGACTCAACGGATTTGGTCACTGGCACGGCCGGGATCGCGGCGTATCAGAAGTTTCTGAATGAGCAGGGGATAGACTGCGCCAAGTAATGTCCATCTACTACGGCTGTGATATCCCAGAGGACTACTCCTTTGACCTCGAGCGCGATGTATGGATTCGATTCGAGGGTGACCTCGCCGTGCTGGGCATGACGGATGTGGCCCAGACGCGCGGTGGAAAGTTGGTCAACATCACATTTAAAAAGATCGGGAAGGTGCTCAGGCAAGGTCAAAGCGCAGCCACGATTGAGTCGGCCAAGTGGGTGGGGCCGTTCCCCATGCCCATCGGCGGTGAGATTGTGGCGACCAATGAAGAAGGATTCAAACGCGACCTCTTGCTCGCCAACAAAGATCCCTACAGTGCGGGGTGGCTGGTGAAGGTGCGCCCAACCAACCTCGACGCCGAACGCAGCCATCTGCTCACTGGCGCAGCGGCAGTGACGGCCTACCAGAAGAAAATAGTTGAACTCGGTGTGAAGTGTTTTCGGTGCGTTGACGAAACCTGAAATCTATTGGAGCCAATATGCCCTCAAACGGTCACACCTTCTTCCCGACCGAACTCTACTACGACAGCGCTACCCATGTCTGGGTTCGCCACGAGGGTAACACCGTGACCATCGGCCTCGACGCGCTCGGTCTGGAGTCGCTCGGCGATATGGCGTACCTCTCGTTGCAGGCGGTGGGCTTTCCAGCGCAGCGTGGCGAGTCCGTCGGCACCGTGGAAGCCGCCAAAATGGTGGGCGATCTGATCGCACCTGTCAGCGGGGCCATCACAACGCGCAACGAGGAAGTCCTGCGCGACCCGGGCCTTATTAATCGCGACCCGTACGGCGAGGGGTGGATACTCCAAATCACGGCCTCGCATTGGGAGCGCGAGTCTGCCGAACTCGTTCACGGCGCCGGCCTGAAGGCCTGGGCGGACTCAGAGATCGAGCGCTATCGATCACAAGGATGGATTGAATGACCCACTGGCGATTAATCACCGACGACGGCGTTTCCGCCTCCTTCGGCCTAGCCGCCGACGAATGCCTGGCGGGGCGCGTGGGTGTGGGCGAGAGCGAGCCGACTCTGCGGCTGTACACTTATCGCTCGCATTGCGCCCTCGTTGGGCGGTTTCAAAATCTTGAGAACGAAATTCACCGCGCGTATTGCGAGGCGCATAGCATCACGCTCAACCGTCGGCCTACGGGCGGCGGCGCGATCATCATGGGCGCCGATCAACTTGGCGTGGCGCTGACCATTCCAGGAACCGGCGACGACTCGTACAGCCGCGCGCGCGAATGGATGGCGCAGTTTTCGGCGGGCGTGGTCAACGGCCTGCAATCGCTCGGCGTCGCCGCTACGTTTAGGCGCAAGAATGACATCGAAGTCAACGGGCGCAAAATTGTCGGGCTGGGAATCTACCGCGCTCCCCTGGGCGGCCTGCTCTTTCACGCCTCGATGCTCGTGGGCCTCGACATCCCGTTCATGTTGCACGTGCTGAAGACGCCCTTCGAAAAAATTTCCGACAAGGAAATTGCCAGCGTTGCCGACCGCGTCACAACAGTGCGCCGCGAGATCGGCCGTGAGATTGAATTGAACGAAGTGCGTGTGCGGGTCGCTGAAGGCTATGTGGCTGCGTTCGGCGTGTCACTCGGCCCGGGCGGCTTCACCGATGACGAACGCCGCGCGATTGCAGCGCTGGAACACGACAAATATCTCGCCGCCGCATGGGTGAACCAGACCACGGCCGTGCCCGACACGCTTGGCTCGGCCAAAGTCAAAACGCCCGGCGGCTTGCTGGACGTGCGCGTGACGCTGGCGGGTAACACCGTCAAGGCGGCCTTCATCGGCGGCGACTTCTTCGCGGCTGAGGGCGCGATTGCCGATCTGGAGGCAAGTCTGCGCTGGCACTCCGCCGAACCTAACGCCGTCGCCCTGACGCTCGCCCACGCTTATGCGAAGCGCACTCGGGATCTGACTGCGTTGCCGCTCGACTCACTGACCCAGGTTGTGCAGCAGGCCATCCGCCGCGCGCAAGCGGCCGAGTCCGCCGCCCGCGCCGATCCCTATGGATGCTTCGTCACGCCGGAGGGCGCGCATGCTTGAGAAAGAAATCGTCTTTCATGCGCCTGGCCTCAAGCGCTTCAAGACGTCCGAGTACAACGGGCAGGCTGTGACGCGCTTTGCGTCCATCAGCGTGACCGGGACCGAATGTGCCCTCGCATGCGAACACTGTAAAACGCACGTCCTCGAGGGGATGCTGGCCCTGCCCAAGTTCGACGGTTCACTCTTTGATTTGTGTTGTGAACTCGCGAAACGTGGTGCGCGCGGAGCGCTTGTCTCTGGCGGTTGCGACAAACACGGGCGCGTGCCGCTCCTTCGCCATATCCCGGAATTGAGGCGTGCCCACCGCGAACTCGGCTTCACCATCCGCGTCCATCCCGGCCTGCCCGACGACGAAACCGTCGCGGGTCTCGCCGAAGTTGGCCTCGACGGCGCGATGGTGGACATCATCGGGGACGACGCGACCATCCGCGAGGTCTACCACCTCGACACGACGATTGCCGAATACGAAAGGGTGCTGGAGCGGCTTGAACGGTATAGCGTCCCGGCCGTGCCGCACATCCTCCTCGGCTTGCACTTCGGGCAAATGCGTGGCGAGTGGACGGCGCTGGAGATAATTGCGCGCCACGCCCGAAAATTTCTCGTGTTGGTGATTCTCATGCCGCTCACCGGCACGCCGATGGTGGGCGTGACCCCGCCACCCGTTCCGGAGATCGCCAGCTTTTTCGCGCGCGCTCGCCAGGCACTGCCAGACACGCCCGTGATGCTCGGGTGCGCCCGTCCGCTCGGCAAAACCAAAATTGATATTGATCGTGCCGCGGTGGACGCCGGTTTGAACGGCATCGCCTATCCGGCCGAGGGCATCATCGCGTACGCGCGTGAGCGCGGCTACACGCCGAAGTGTGTGGATGCGTGTTGTGGGGTGCAGTGGTAGCAGAGTGCGTACCGTTGCTGGCCGCTTCGCGTGGCGTATTGCGATATGCGCTACGCGCTATGTGATCAGCATAAAGGACCTATGGCTAAAGTAGCACTTTCTTCCAAAGAGCAAGCCGAGCAGTTGCAGATTAGCCCGGAGTACGTTCGTATTTCGATGGCCGCGGCGATTGAGCTTGGCCTAAAGCCGGGCCGCATGTTCCGTGACGCTCACTGCGGCTGTATCAACCTGCTTCAGAATTACCCGGAGGGGTGCTACGCCAACTGCACCTACTGCGGGCTGGCCCGCGAGCGGCCTGGCGTGCCGGAGGACAATACTTTCATCCGTGTGGCCTGGCCGTTGTTCCCCACTGATTTAGTGGCCGAGAAGATCGCCGAACATCCAGAGCAGGTCGGACGGGTGTGCATCGCTCAGGTGCAAGACCATCGGGCCTATGCTGATCTCATTGACATGACCCGGCGCGTGCGCCGCCTGAGTAAGGCGCCGATCTCCGCCCTCGTCTCGGCGACGACGCTGAACGAGGAGCGGCTGGTGCATATCAAAGAGGCCGGCGCGGACATCATCGGTGTTGGGTTGGACGGGGCCTCCGAGCAGGTCTTCTACAACACACGCGGCAAGGGCGCGCGCGGCCCGCACGATTGGGATTATCACTGGCACATCGTCCGCGCCGCCCGCTGCCTATTCGGGCCGATGAAGGTCAACTGTCATATCCTCGTCGGCCTCGGCGAAACAGACCGCGACCTGGTCAATCTCTTCTATCAACTCAAGTCCGAGCAAATTGCTGGTTATCTGTTCTCGTTCAACCCGGAGCCGGGCACAGACATGCAGCATGTCCCGCGCGCCCCGATTCATCGCTGGCGGCGGATCCAACTGACCAAGCATCTGATTGAGAACCACAACCTGCCGCGCGAGGTGATTGAGTTCGACGTTGAGGGCAATATCAGCCGCGTCAACGCGCCCGACCTAATCGTGGAAGTTGCGATCAACACCGGCCTGCCGTTCATGACGAACGGTTGCCCTGATCAGAATGGCGTCATGGCCTGCAACCGCCCTTATGGCTCGTACCGCCCGCGCGAAGAGTTCCGTGATTATCCCTTCCGGCCCGAAGCCGACGACCTCATCGTCATCCGCCAGCAGATGAGGCTGGAAGAAATCTGGCAGTGAGATTACGGAATGCAGCTGGCGGAGAGACGCCGCTTCTGAAATCCGCATTCCGACATCGGTCATGAAACCGATCCGCCTTCTCTCTCTCGGCCCGACTGACTGGCTCCGCACCCAGTCAGTCTACCACGCGCTGGCCAAGCTGATGACCCGAGACGCGCCGGATACGATTGTGTTGGCTCGACCTTTACAACCCTATCTGTGCATTGGCTACCATCAAGAGTTGGCCTCGGTGCTCGACCGCGCCGTGTGTGCGCAAATGGGTCTGCCCATCGTCCGGCGGCGGGTGGGAGGCGGCGCAACTTACCTCGACCGCCAACAACTCTTTTATCAGTGTGTCTTTCATCATACTCGCGTGCCGGCGATGGTGGGCGATGTCTATGCCCGGTTGCTAGCCGCGCCCGTAGCGACACTGCGTGGACTGGGACTGGCCGCCGAACTGCGCGGTGAAAACGAGATCGAGGTCAATGGCAAACGCATCGCCGGGATCGGCGGCGGGAGAATCGGTGAGGCGGCGGTTGTCGTCGGCAATCTGCTTTTTGATTTTGATTATGAGTCGATGACGCGCGCCTGGCGTGTTCCTTCGGAGTCGTTCCGCCGTCTGGCCTCCGAGGCCCTGCGCGAGCGCGTCACTACATTGCGGGCTGAGTTGCCGCGTCGCATCTCCCCGGCTGAGGCGCGGTCTAGCCTGATTGACGAATTCACCCACGCCCTGGGTCGCCCAGTGAAGCCGGGTGAATTGACGCTGGAGGAACGGCGCACGATTGAAGAACTCGACCGGCGCCTTGTCTCAGAAGAATGGTTGAGCCTCCACGCCAACGGTGCGAAACCGATGGCCGCGCTAAAAATCTCGCGCGGCGTTTTTATCCGCGCCGCCGAGGCCGACACCGACGGTTGCCACGTGCGCGCCTCATTCCGTGTCCGCGATGATCGGATTGAGCAAGCAGTATTGGAAAGTGAGCCGGAGCGCGACTGGGGAGGCGCAACGGAGAAATTGAGAGGCGTGAAATTGGGGGGGTGGGTAAGCGTCGTGGAAAGGCAACCATGATCTCCCCCAATGCCCTCCGTCTCCTCAACCTCGGCCCCACCGCGTGGGCGCGGACACAATCCGTGTATCGCGCGACCGCCGAACTCTTCCCCACCGACTCACACGGTGCAGTGATCTTCGGCCAGCCGTTGCACCCGTATCTCACACACGGCGTCCAGCAGTTCGCCTCGGAGACGTTTGACCTCGCCGCGTGCGAGCGATTGGGCCTGCCGGTGGTGCGCCGTCCCTTCTCCGGCGGCGCGGAATACTGCGACGTGAATCAACTGCTGTTCCAGTGGGTTCTGCCGCCTGCGGTCGGCGCGATGCACGCGACGTTTCTGCGGGTCGCCACTGCCGTGCTGTCGGCTCTGCAGGAATTCGGCATTGAGGCTGATTACGGCGGAGGCCAGTTCATGGTGAAGGGCGCGCGCATCGGGACGCTCGCTGGTGGCCGATATGAGGCGGCGCTGGTGTGCCTCGGGTGCGTGTATCTCGAATATGACGCGCGACGATTGGCGCAAGTCGAGCGCGCGCCGCGCCCCGAGAAAGCCACGTCCCTGTGGGCGGAATCCCCACGCCCGTTGTCGCCGGAAATGATGCAGGATGCGCTCATCGAGCATTTTGCGCGCGAGATGGGGCGGCCCATCGAGCGGGACACGCCCCGCGTGCCCGAGACGCGCGCGGCGAAGCGCATCGAAGCAGATTTGCTTGGCGTGAAATTGGAAGAGTTGCCGCCGGAAGAGGCGGAGCTGTCTGAACATTGAAAAGATCAGCCACGAATTGCACGAATTGCACGAAGGAGAGTTTCGTGAAATTCGTGTAATTCGTGGCAAGAAAGAAACCCATTATGCCAACCCAAGACGAAATTCTGAAAGCCCTCTCGCGGGTGCAAGAACCCGAGCTCCATCGCGACCTCGTCTCGCTCAACATGATTCGCGATTTGAAGATCAGCGATGGTTCGGTGCAGTTCATCGTGATGCTGACCACGCCCGCCTGCCCGCTGCGGGGCCGGATCGAGCGCGAGTGCCGGGAAGCGGTGCTGGCCGTTCCGGGCGTGAAGGACGTGGCGATCAAGTTCGACTCCAACGTCGTCCGCGACGCGCGCATCCGGACGCAAATGAATCTGCCGTTCCGCAACACCATCGCCGTCGCCTC
>Ga0184633_10000948_pt1 | contig 11584 bp, 10 predicted proteins | sample PLM31_170_b1_FD_133156 | JGI IMG/M metagenome (GOLD analysis project Ga0184633, IMG submission 133156) | Groundwater sediment microbial communities from an aquifer in East River, Colorado, USA - PLM3-1_170_b1 | ecosystem: Environmental > Terrestrial > Soil > Riparian zone | place: USA: East...
CTCGAGCTGGACGCCCTTGCCCTCGCGGCATCGGACCCACCCCGCTCGGACGAGCGGGATGCCGTCGCCGATCTGGCCGCTATCGCGGGTGCCATCGTCGCCCGGCGGCCGGACCTGCTCACGGTCCTGGCGGGCGCGGCCGCGGAGGAGGTCGACCGCTTCCCCGTCGACCAGGTCGTCCTGGCGCCCGCGCCTCCGGCGGTCGGCACCCTCCGCGCGGGGAACGACCTGACCCGCCTCCTGATGGCCCTTGCCGGACAACCGGACGGCGCGCGCCTGGCCGCCGCGAAGGCGCTGTCGACGCTCGCGACGGTGTTGGAGCGGACGGTCGAGTCGGTCGACGTCGGCGCTTCGGGAGGGGCGTGGTTCCGGGCCCTGCCGCCACCGCCCGACCAGGCGGCCGAGCCCACTCGGGGGCGCGATGCCCCGATCGGTGGGGAGGGAGTGATCGGGACCGCAGCGCTCGACGGCTTCCTGCTCGCCGCCGGCGCGATGGTCCCGGAGCGGGCCATCGACGACGAAGAGGACCTCGACGCCGTGATCGCCTGGTCACCGCTGCGCCTCGACCGGCCCACACATCGCGATCGCCTGCGCGACCTGCGGACCCATCCGTGGCAGGACGCCGCGGGCGACGGCGCGCTCCTGCGCATGGCCGCTGGTCGGGCGGCGCTCGCCCGGATCGAGTCGGAACGGGTCCGCCTGGGCGGCGCGCCGGCGGAGCGGATGCAGGCTCCCGACCTGCTGGTCCTCGGCGGTGGCGCCTTCGCCCTGGCTCCCGGACCGGCGATCGCCCTCGCTGCCGCCGACACGATCCGCCGACCGGGGATGACCCAGCTCGCCTACGACCACGCGCGACTCCTGTCGCCGCTGGGGATGGTCGACGACGCCGAACGACTCAGCCTGGTGGCCGACCTCGTGGACGACCTGCTCCTGCCCCTCGGGAGCGTGCTGGTCCTGGCCGGCGGGCGCCCCGGGCGGGAGATGGGCAGGCTCCACGTGGCGAGCGAGTGGGCGACCGATGAGGTGCAGCCACTGGCCAGCGGAGCGCTCCGCCTGGTCGAGCTGCCGCCCGGCGCCCCGGCCCGGGTGGAGCTCGAGGTGCGCGACGGGCGCTTCGGTCGGACGCGTGCCCGCCGCGTCGGTTTCGAGGCGACCGGCGGGCTGGCCGGCCTGCTCGTCGACACGCGGGGTGTCCCGCTTCGACTTCCGCAGCGCAGCGAGCGGCGCCGTGAGGTCCTCGCGCAGTGGCAGCGCTCGCTCTGGCCGGGTGCCGAATGAGCACGTCGATGCCGCCCGATGAGGGCCTCTTCCAGGAGAGCGAGCTCGCCGCCGAGGGAGAGCCGACGCTGGAACCCGAGCCGACGCTGGAACCCGAGCCGGCACGGGAGTCCGAGCCCGAGCCTGAGGTGGTCGCACCCGCCCCGGGGCCCGTAGCCGAACCGCACGCGGCGGAGCAGCCTCGTGCAGACGACGGTCCGGCGGCCGCCCAGGTCGCCGTCGAGCGCCTGGTCGTCGCCCGGCCATGGCTCGAGCGCGGACGACGGGCCTGGATCCCCCTCGAGCCGGGCGATCGCGCGGCGGTCGCCGTGGGCGACACCGTCACGCCCATCACCGTGGTCGCGGAGCACCTGCGCGACGCGCGGCTCGCCAGCGTGGACCCGCACGACCGCGATCCGGCGCGCTTCCCGCCGGGCTCCCGCATCGGGCCCCGGGACGCCCGGCCGCGCCGTCGACGAGGCGGCCTGGTGGACGAGGGCACGGTCCTCTACCGATCCTCGCGCTCTCGCCTCAACGTCGTCATCGGGCGCCACCGGGAACCGCTCTACGCGCGTGCCGACGGGACCGTCGTGGCGGTGACCCCCGGTGGGATCTCGATCCTGCTGGCAGGGCAGGCCCTGGCCGGCGTCGCAGGTGCCGGCCAGGCGGTGCACGGCCGTCTGCGCATCGCGGTCGGGGATCCGGGCGATGAGCTCCGCTCCGCCGGCCTTCACGTCGCCGACGCGGGGAGCATCGTCGTGGCCGGAGCCCGGGTCGACGTGGAGACGCTCACGCGCGCCCGCGCGCTGGGGATCCAGGGGGTCGTCGCTGGCGGCATGGCCGGTCATGACCTGCGCGCCTTCACCCGTTCAGAGGCGAGACAGCGCGAGGCTCTGCACTCGCTTGCCCCGTTCGCGGTGCTCGTCCTGGAAGGATTCGGGCGGCGCTCGCTCGCCGGTCCCCCGTGGGAGCTCCTGCTCGCGGCGGCCGGGACCGGCGTGTCGATCTTCCCCGACCCGCCGCTTCTCGTCTTTGATCCCCGGACGACCCTGCCGCAGGTCGCTTCCGGGACGCTCCGCATCGCCGCGGGGCCGGGCGCAGGGACGGCCGGGACGATCGATGGGCCGGCCGTGATGCAGCGCTTCGAGGAGGGCGTCCACGTCCTCGCCGTTCCTTTCGTTGGCGGCGGCCGGCGCTGGATCGTCCCGCTCGCCGACCTCGAACGCTTCCAGTAATCTCGGCCGTGTGGCCCTTCCCCGCGATGTCGTGACCGCCACGGCGCAAGAGACGCGCCGGCTCGCCGCCACCCTGGCCGGGGTGGCTCTGCCGGGCGACGTGATCGCCCTGTTCGGGGATCTGGGCGCCGGCAAGACCGAGTTCGCGAAGGGGTTCGCCGAAGGGCTCGGCGTGCCCGCCGTGGTGAACAGTCCGAGCTTCGTGTTGATGGCCGAGTACGCGGGCAGGCTCCCGCTGTTCCATCTCGACCTCTTCCGCCTCGGCGACCCGGACGAGGTGGTCGCGGCCGGTCTCGTCGACGAGCGGCGGTCGGCCGGCGTCACCCTGATCGAGTGGGCCGAGCGGATGGGACCGCTCCTCCCGCGGGCGCATCTGGGGGTGACCGTCGAAGGCAGCGGCGATGAGCCCCGCCGGGTGGTGCTCCGGGCCTCGGATGCCCGGTACGCGCGGTACGTCGCTGCCGTGCCGGCCGCGTCACGCGGGTGAAGCGAGTGGCTCCCCGCGCCGGCGCGGGGCGGGTGCTCGCGCTCGACACGTCGACCGAGGAAGCGGTGGTCGCGGTCGGCGATGGCAACGGTACGTCCATCGCGGAGGAGCGCTGGCAGGCGGGCCACCTCCACGGGGAGCGACTGCTCGGCTCCGTCGAGCGCGTCCTCGACGCGGCCGGGACGACGCTCGACCGACTCACCGCCATCGTCGTCGGTCTCGGCCCCGGGTCGTTCACCGGCCTGCGCGTCGGTCTCGCCGCCGCGAAGGGTCTCGCCTTCGGGCTCGGGATCCCCGTGGTCGGGATCGCCACCCCCCTCGCGCTCGGCGCGGCCGCCGTCGGCGAGGAGGACGGCGGTGCGGGAAGCGCGCTGACCGTCGTCCTGCTTCCGGCCGGCCCGAACGGCCGTTACCGCACTCTCGTGGAACGGGACGCCAGAGAAGTGGTCCGCCTCGCGGGACCTCCCGCCTTCGAGCCCGCCGAGACGGACCGGGCGATCCCACCGGGAGCCCGCGCGCTCGCCCTCGACCTGCCCGAGGCGCCCGCCGCGGCGCGGGCCGCGGGGGAGCGCGCTCGCCGCCGCCTCGGGGAGGCCCTGTTGCGCCTGGGGACCGAACGCCTCGCATCGGCGGGACCCGACGATCTCGCCGTGCTGGTGCCCGTCTATGTGACCCTTCCGCGCGGCGCCGTTGCGACAGGCGGCACGATCGCATGGTCGCGCGACCCCCGCTGAGGGTCCGCCTCGAGCCCATGCGGATGGCGGACATGGACGCCGTCCAGCGCATCGAGCGCGCCAGCTTCTCGACCCCGTGGCCCGCCTATGCATACCGCCAGGAGATCGAGACGAACCGGCTGGCCCACTACATCGTGGCGCGCGCGGCCGGCGAGGTCGTCGGCTTCGCGGGCATGTGGATGATGGTGGATCAGGCGCACGTGACGACGTTCGCGGTCGATCCGAGCTGGCGCCGTCAGGGCATCGGGGCGCGCATGGTCCTCGCCCTGTTGCGCATGGCGGGGACACTGGGTGCCCGTCAGGCGACCCTCGAGGTGCGCCTCTCCAACCTGCCCGCGAGGCGCCTCTACGAACGCTTCGGCTTCCGCCCGGTGGGCATCCGGCCGCACTACTACAGCGACAACGGCGAGGACGCCCTGATCCTGACCACCGACGACATCGACGGCCCCGAGATGCGCGCCCGGACGGCCCGCCTGGAAACCGAGTTCGAGGGGCGGGAGATCCAGGTGCCCGAGGATGCACCCGCATGAGCCCCGCGCACGTCGGCCCGACCGACCGATCGGGCGACGGCGTCGTCATCCTGGCCGTAGAGACCTCGTGCGACGAGACCGCCGTGGCGCTCGTCGAGGACGGGCGGCGGATCCTCGCCACGGTGGTCGCCAGCCAGGTAGCCCTGCACGCCCCGAGCGGCGGCATCGTGCCCGAGCTGGCGGCACGGGAGCACCTGCGCTGGATCGTGCCCGTCGTCGAACGCGCCCGGCAGCAGGCCGGGGAGTCGTCATGGTCCCGCGTGGCGGCCGTCGCGGTCACGGAAGGACCAGGACTGGCCGGCTCGCTGCTCGTCGGCATCAACTTCGCGAAGGCGCTCGCCCTTGCGCGCCACTGGCCGGTCGTGCCGGTGAACCACCTCGAGGGCCATGTCTACGCCGCCTGGCTTGGCGACGCGGACGGGGAGTTGCCGCCGGCCCCCGAGTTCCCGCTGGTCGCCCTCGTCGTCTCGGGCGGGCATACCCTCCTCGTCGAGATGACCGGGCACCTGGAGTACCGGCTCCTCGGGCAGACCGCCGACGACGCCGCGGGCGAGGCCTTCGACAAGGTCGGACGGCTGCTCGGTCTGCCGTACCCGGGCGGGCCGGCGATCATGCGCGCCGCCGCGGGCGCCACGGATCGCGCGCTCACCCTCCCGCGGGCGTGGATGGGCGACAGCTTCGACTTCAGCTTCAGCGGCCTCAAGACGGCCGCCCGGCGCATCGTCGAGGGCTGGCGTTCGGCCGGGGGCCCGGCGTCCACCCAGGTCGCCGAGCTCGCCTGGGCGTTCCAGGAGGCGGTCGTCGAGGTGCTCGTGGCCAAGACGCTGCGCGCCGCGCTGGAGCGGGGCGCCCGCAGCGTCGTCCTCGGCGGGGGAGTGGCCGCCAACTCGATCCTGCGGGAGCGCCTGGCCGAGGGTGCCGCCGCCATGGGCCTCCCGCTCCATGTCCCGCGAGCGGACCTCTGCACGGACAACGCCGCGATGATCGGAGCGGCGGGCTACCTCCGCCTCCTCGCCGGGCGCTCGGCCGGGCTCGACCTCGACGCCCGACCCTCGCTCCCGCTTGCCGGCTGACCGTGGTGCCAGAGCAGGCCCGCCGCGCCCCGCCGCGCCCCCTCGACGTGCGCCGCCTCGGACCACAGGCCGTCCGACGAGAGCTCCGCAGGGCCGGCCTCGGGGCGCGTCATGCGCTCTCCCAGAACTTCCTCGCGGACGGCGAGGTCCTCGAGACCATCGTTCAAGAGGCCGACGCAGCCCCGCGACGGCGGATCGTCGAGGTCGGTCCGGGGTTAGGGGTGCTGACGGCCGAGCTCCTCGCCGTCGGAGCCACCGTGACCGCCGTGGAGCTCGATCGCCGCCTCGCCGACTACCTCCACGAGCGCTTTCGTGGCCCACTCCGGAAGAAGCCCGGCACGGTGGGAAGCCTGCGCCTCATCGAGGGCGACATCCTCGACGTGCCCCTGGACGAGCTGGCCGTGCCACCCTATGAGGTGGTGGCCAACCTCCCGTACCACATCACGAGCCCCGTCCTGCACCTTTTCCTCGGCGCTCGGGAGCGGCCCGAGCGCATGGTCCTCATGGTCCAGCGCGAGGTGGCCGAGCGAATCGCGGCCCGCCCGGGGTCCATGAGCTACCTCTCCGTCTTCGTCCAGTACCACGCCACGGTGCGCATCGCCCGTGAGGTGTCGGCCGCCGCGTTCGAGCCGGCGCCCGACGTCGAGTCAGCGATCGTGGTCCTCGAGGTGAAGCCCCGGGCGCTGCCGGGGAGTGAGGCCGAGGAGTGGCTTTGGCGGGTCGTCCAGGCGGGCTTCCGGGAACGCCGCAAGATGATCCACAACGTCCTGCCGCGCCAGCTTCCGGGCCTGCCGCCGGATCGCGTCGCCGAGGCCCTCGCCGCGGCCGGGATCGACCCCGATCGACGGCCGCAGACCCTCGCGGTCGAGGAGTGGCTGCACGTGTCCGACGCGCTCGGCCCGCCCCCGTGACGGTCTGGCGCCCGCCCGCGAGCGCGGCCCCGCGCGAGGGTCCCCTCCACGAGGCGGCGGCCCCGGCCAAGATCAACCTGACGCTCGCCGTGATCGGGGGGTCGCATTCCGACGGGTATCACCGCCTGCGCGGCATCTCGGCCCGCCTTGCGCTGGTCGATGACCTGTCGTTGCGCACGACGGGCAGCGCCCCGACGCGGAGCGGGGACATGCTCCGCATGCGACCCGGATCGGCCGGCGTGCGCAGCGGAGACGACCTTGCCCTCCAGGCCGCGGAGGCGCTCCGCGCGTGGGCCGCTCGGCCGCTTCCGCGCCTGGCCCTCGCGCTCCGGAAGCGGATCCCCGTCGGCGCGGGGCTGGGCGGCGGGAGCAGCGACGCGGCGACGGCACTGCGCCTCGCTGCCCGGGCGTGGGGGCTCGAGATCGGCGATGACGAGCTGATCGCCATCGCGCTCGGACTCGGATCGGACGTCCCGTTCTTCCTCGGCGCCTCACCGGTCGCGCTCGTGAGCGGGCGAGGCGAAGTGGTCGAATTCCTGCCCGCTGCCGGGGTCGCCGGGACGGGGGTCCTGCTCGTCAGCGGCGAGGGCAAGCCGTCGACCGCCGAAGTCTTCATGGCCCACGACGCGTTGCGTCGCAGGACAGGCCGCGAGCGGGCGCAGGCGGGCCATGCGGCACCCGCTGGCCCGAACCGACTCGGCGGAGGGACTCGGGGCGCCTCTCTGGGCGGCCCCCTCGACGCGAGCGATCGGCTGGTCGCCTTCCTGACCGACGATCCCAGCCCGGCCGGGCTGGTCGATATGGCGCCGTTCCTGCGCGACGCCAACGACCTCTACCCGGCGGCCGCCCGGGTGATCCCCGGGCTCGAGGGCCTGCGTGAGCAGGTCGAGCGGATCCTCGGCCGGCCGACCCTGTTCTCGGGCGCCGGTCCCACCCTCTTCGTCCTCTATCCTTCGCCGGCGGAAGCCCGGGAGGCGCTCCGGGCGTTGCGTGCCGGCCTGGACACGGGGCGCGCCGCGGGGCGCGCCCCGCGCCTGATCGCCACCGCCATCGCCTCCCGCTGATGAGGGGAACCGGATGAAGCGTCGGATCGAGACGGATCTCGCGCCCCACCCCGTCGGACCGTACAGCCAGGGGATCGAGTGGGACGGGTGGATCTGGTGCGCCGGCATGGTCGGGCTCGACCCGCAGACGGGGCAGCTCGTCGAGGGCGGCGTGACGGCCGAGACCGAGCGGGCGCTGCGCAACCTCGAGGCCGTCCTCGACGCCGCCGGGGCGACCTTCGCTGACGTCGTCAAGACGACGGTCTTCCTGGCCGACATCGCCGATTTCGGCGCGGTCAACGAGGTCTACGCCAGCTTCTTCCCTGACCCGCCGCCCGCCCGCTCGACCTTCGCGGTCGCGGCCCTGCCGCGCGGCGCCCGGGTCGAGATCGAGGCGGTCGCGCGGGCCCCTTCCAGCTGAGCCGCGCATGGCCCGCGCTGGCCGCCCCCATCGGCGGTGAAGCCGCCCCGCATGACGCCGCAGGACGTCGTCCGGCTCACCGTCGAGCGCCAGGGACTGCACCGCCGGACGGGCCGGCTGGAGCCGGTGGCCGCTATCGAGCGCTTCGGCCCTCTCCACGCCTCGGACCACCGCACGCCGTATCTGTCGCTCCTCGCGCGGGTCGAGGACTTCGCCATCGCCGACCTCGACCGCGCGTGGCTCTTCGAGCGACGACTCGACCGCCGGACGTCCATGCGCGGGACGCTCCACCTGCTCCCCGCCGCGCGCCTGCCCGACACTGTGTGCTCCTTCGGTCCTGCCCGCCCGGAGAACCACCGCGCGCTCCGGGAAGCGGCCATCCCGCCTCTCGAGGCCCGACGGTTCCGCCGGGCCGTGGAGTCGATCCTCGAGCGCGAGGGTCCGCTCGAACTGAGCGGGCTCAAACGGGCCCTCCCGGCCAACCTGCGCGATCGCGCGACCGAGAAGACCGCCGTAGGGCCGTCGGTCCTTGCCGTCGTCGTCCGCTGGATGACCGAGGCGGGCGTCCTGGCCCTCGGCGCGAACCCGGTCCCGCAGAGCCCCGGGTCGCCTAGCGGCTGGGGGCGCGCACCCCAGGCGTACGAGCGCTTCGATCCCGTCTTCGGCCCGTTGCCGCCCTGCCGGCGCGACCAAGCCGACGCCCGCCTGGTGCGCTGGTACTTCGAGGCACATGGACCGGCGGCGTTCGAGGACTGGGCCTGGTGGACGGGCTTCCCGGCCGCGCGCTCGGCGGCCGCCTTCGAACGCATCCGCTCGGAGCTGGATGAGGTGGCCGTGGCCGGCTGGCCTGAACGGGTGTACCTCCCGGGCGGCGACCTCGAGCGGGCCGCGCCGGCGGCCGAGGCGGACGGGCCCGTCGTGCGCCTGCTGCCCTACGAGGACGCCGCGCTCAAGGCGTACCGTTCGACCCGGAGACGCTTCTTCGACCCTGACGTCGGCGAGCGGCAGCACACCCTCTTCGGGGAGGTCCTCCCGACCGTCCTCGTCGACGGGACGGTCGTGGGCACGTGGTCCAGCGGGGCGAGGGGCTGGGCCGGAGCCCTCGGCGCGGCCGCGGGCCGGCCCGATCGGGGATTGGCCGTGGAGCTCTTCGTGCCCGTGGCTCCGTCCGTCCATGATCGCCTCGATGCCGAGCTCGCGCGCCTGCGCGCCGCGCTCGAAGCGACCTCGCCCGATCGAGCCCGCGTTGACGCTCCCCCGGGCGGCGGATAGATTCGCGCGACGACCGTGAACCCCCCAAGCGCGATCGCGATCGTCCTGGCCGCCGGGCTCGGGACCAGGATGAGATCGCGCCAGCCCAAGGTCCTCCACCCTGTTTGCGGGCGCCCGATGCTCGCCTATGCGCTGGACGCTGCCCGCGCCGCCACCTCGGCTGACCCCGTGGTCGTCATCTCGCCGGTGACGAAGGCGATCCGCGACGTGTTCGATGGCCAGGCCCGCTTCGCGATGCAGGACGAGCCGCGCGGCACCGCGGACGCCCTGCGGGCCGGGCTCGAAACTCTCGATCCCGACGTGGCGGAGCTCCTCGTGATCGGTGGCGATACGCCGTTCCTGAGCGCCGGGACCCTCACCTCGCTGCTCCGGGAGCGCCGCAGTAGCGGTGCCGCGGTCGCCCTCCTCACGATGCGGCTGGAAGCGCCGGACGGTTACGGGCGCGTCGTGCGGGATGAGCGCGGTCGGGTGACGCGGATCGCCGAGGAGAAGGACGCGACGGCCGACGAACGGGTCATCCACGAGGTCAACGCCGGGGTGTACGCGTTCGATGCCGCCTGGGCGCGTCGCCGGCTCGGCGATGTCGCGCCCTCGGATGCGAGCGGCGAACTTTACCTCACCGAGCTGGTGCGCCTCGCGGTCGTTGACGGCGGAGGGGTGTCCACGCTGTCGGCCGAGGCGCAGCAGGCGGCCGGCATCAACGACCGCGTGCAGCTCGCGGCCGCCACCGCGGCCATGCGCCGGCGCATCCTCGAAGGCCACATGCGCGCCGGGGTCACGATCGTCGATCCGGCGACCACCTATGTCGACGCGACGGTGACCCTCGCGGCGGACGTGACGATCGAGCCGGGCGTCATCTTGGGCGGACGGACCACGGTCGGGGCGGATACCGTGCTCGGGCCGGGCAGCCAGGTCATCGACACCGTCATCGGCGAGCGCTGTCGGGTGTGGGCCAGCGTGCTCGAGGGGGCGGAGGTCGAGGACGACGTCCACATCGGGCCCTACGCGCACCTCCGCGCGGGCGCCGTCATCGGACGCGGGTCGCGCCTCGGCAACTTCGCGGAGGTCAAGCAGAGCCGCCTCGGGCCGGGCGTCCAGCAGCACCACTTCAGCTACATCGGCGACGCCCAGATCGGCGCCAGGGTCAACATCGGGGCCGGCACGGTGACGGCGAACTACGACGGCACGCGCAAGCACCGCACGATCGTTGGCGAGGGCGCCTTCATCGGCTCCGATTCGATGCTCGTGGCACCGGTCGAGATCGGGGCGGGGGCGATGACCGCGGCCGGGTCGGTCGTCACGAAGGACGTCCCGCCCGGGAAGCTGGCGATCGGAGTGCCCGCGCGCATCCGCGAGCCGAAGCGGCGGTATCCCACCCCCGAAGAGGAGCCTCGTTGAGCGAGTTCGGCGACCTGCTCTTCATCGCCTTCCTCATCCTCCTCAACGGCGTGTTCACGGGCGCCGAGATCGCCCTCATCACCATCCGCCGCACGCGTGTCGAGCAGCTCGTCGACGAAGGCTCCCGGGCGGCGCGCGTGGTCCAGCGCCTGATCCGCAATCCCGGGCGTTTCCTCGCCGTCGTGCAGGTCGGCGTCACCTTCGTCGGGTTCCTCGCTTCGGCCGTCGCGGCGGTGTCGCTGAGCCTGCGCGTGGCCGAGCTGCTCGCCCGCGTCCCGGCCCTTGCCTCGGTCTCGGAGGGGCTGGCGCTCCTCCTCGTCACCGCGGTGGTGGCCCTCTTCACGATCGTCTTTGGTGAGCTCGTCCCCAAGACCATCGGCCTCGGGAGGCCTGAGCCGGTCGCGCTCCTGCTCGCCCGCCCGATCGACCTGATCGCCAGGCTGCTGGGCCCGCTCGTGGCCTTCCTGACGGCGATCACGAACGCCATCACGCGGCCGTTTGGGATCCGGCCCGGGGACGAGGCGCGCATCACGGCAGAGGAGTTCAAGCTCCTCGTCGAGCGCGGCGGCGAGACGGGTGTCCTGGAGGCCGAGGAGGAGCAGATGATCCACGCGGTCATCGAGCTCGGCGATCGGCGCATCCATGAGGTCATGGTCCCGCGCATCGACATCGACGCGGTCGACGTGGGCACGGACTTCCGCGAGGTGGTCGACAGGATGACCGAGGCGAGCCACTCGCGACTCCCGGTCTACGAGGACTCGATCGACAACGTCGTCGGCATCCTGTACGCGAAGGACCTGCTCCGCATCCTCAAGGGCGAGGATCGCCGACCGTCGCTGCGCGAACTGGCGCGCACCCCGTTCTTCGCGCCCGAGTCGATGACCGTCGACGACCTGCTGCACGAGTTCCAGCGGCGCAAGGTCCACATAGCCATCGTGCTCGACGAGTTCGGCGGGACGGCGGGGATGGTCACGATCGAGGATCTCCTGGAGGAGATCGTCGGCGAGATCCAGGACGAATACGACGTCGAAGAACCGCTCGTGGTTCGTCTCCCCGACGACCAGGCGCGCATCGACGGGCGGGCGAGCATCGACGATCTCGTCGAGCTGTACGGCCTCCATCTCGAGGAGGATGAGCTGGAGCAATTCGACACGGTCGGCGGCCTCGTCTTTCACCGCCTCGGTGGGGTGCCCCACGTGGGCGATGTGGTCAGCGTCGATGGC
>Ga0184633_10000951_pt1 | contig 11570 bp, 9 predicted proteins | sample PLM31_170_b1_FD_133156 | JGI IMG/M metagenome (GOLD analysis project Ga0184633, IMG submission 133156) | Groundwater sediment microbial communities from an aquifer in East River, Colorado, USA - PLM3-1_170_b1 | ecosystem: Environmental > Terrestrial > Soil > Riparian zone | place: USA: East...
ACCGCCTCGCTCACCTCTGCCAAGCCACTAGTGCCAGACTGATCCACATAAGCACCGACTGTGTGTTCTCTGGCCGTAAGGGGATGTATACTGAGGACGATGTGCCCGATCCGGAGGATCTCTATGATCGATCCAAGCTCCTGGGTGAAGTCGCCGGCCCTGCCTGTCTGACGTTGCGTACTTCCTTCATCGGCCGCGAGTTGCAAAGCAGCAACGGCCTGGTAGAATGGTTCTTGAGTAACCGCGGGGGATGCGTGCAAGGGTTTACCAACGTGATTTTCTCTGGTCTGGCCACACGAACCTTCGCTGGTCTCATCGCCGACGTGATTGAACGACACCCGGATCTCTCCGGCGTGTACCACGTTTCCTCGGAGCCAATTAGCAAGTACCACTTGCTTTGCCTGTTACGCGAGGCGTTTCGGGTTCCCGTCGAAATTGAACCTTTTCCCTATCAGCAGATTGACCGGAGCCTGGATTCGCGCCGCTTCCGGTCGGCGATCGGGTGTGTTCCACCGCCGTGGCCAGCGATGGTCCAGGCAATGGCCAGCGATCCCACAGCGTACGAAGCGTGGAGGCGTACCAGTGGTTCTTGAGGGGAAGCGCGTCCTGGTGACCGGGGGAACGGGTTCTCTGGGCAGAGCCGTTATCCGTCGTTTGCTGACCGGACAAATGGGCCGTCCGAAGAGCATCGTCGTGTTCTCGCGCGACGAGGCCAAGCAGCACGACATGCGCCTCGAGTATCTACGACGCCTGGCCGCTACCGACGAGATCATTTACCGGAATTCCAAGGAGTTGCTGACTTTCCGCATTGGCGACGTGCGGAACTACTCTTCAATGGTTCAGGCCGTGCGTGAGGCTGATGTTATCCTTCACGCCGCGGCGCTCAAACAGGTTCCCACCTGTGAATACTTTCCCTTCGAAGCGGTCCAGACCAATATCTGGGGCGCGGAGAACTTGGTGCGCGTGATCCGGGAAAACGATACGTCGGTGGAGCTGGTCATTGGTGTCTCCACGGATAAAGCCTGCAAACCGATCAACGTGATGGGCATGACGAAGGCACTCCAGGAGAGGATTCTTGTTCAGGCAAATCTGGCGTGCCCCGGGACCCGTTTCACCTGTGTACGGTATGGGAACGTGATCGCCTCACGTGGCTCGGTGGTTCCCCTGTTCTTGAATCAGATTCAGGAAGGTGGCCCAGTGACCATTACCCTTCGGGAAATGACGCGATTCCTGCTCTCTCTGGACCAGGCGGTTGACACCATTTTCGCTGCTGTTCGTACTGGGCTGCCCGGTGAGACCTACGTCCCGAAGGTACCATCAGCACGGGTGGTAGACATTGCCGAGGTATTGATCAATGGTCGGGATGTTCCGATTGAATATATTGGCATTCGCCCGGGTGAAAAAGTCCACGAGATCTTGGTATCTGAAGAAGAATGCTATCGCACTATTGTGCGAGACGGCTATTATGTAATCGGTCCAGTTCTCCCTGAATTACGCCGAATGCCGACGGAGCTACTTGCCATGAAAGGTGAGTATTCATCGGAACATGTAACAGTAGACCAAGAGGTGCTCCGAGTCTTGCTGGCACCTTGCGTGGAGCCTCAATTCAAAAGGACGCTCGCATGAAATTAATGACCATCCTCGGAACGCGACCGGAAATCATTCGACTCAGCGTGATCATTAAACACCTCGACCGATTCTGTAAGCAGGTGCTGGTGCACACTGGCCAGAACTACGATGCGAATCTCAGCGACATATTCTTTCGGGAGTTGGAACTCCGTCAGCCAGATATGTACTTGGGAGTCCAGGCGACCAGTTTTGCCGAGCAGGTGGGACAGATCATTTCGCGCACCGGCGAGGTCATGGAAAACATCAACCCAGATCGCGTGATGATCCTCGGGGACACCAATAGCGGGCTCGCCGCCATTGTGGCCGCTCGACGAGGTATCCCGGTCTTTCACCTGGAGGCGGGCAATCGCTGTTATGATGACCGGGTGCCGGAGGAGATTAATCGGCGCATTATCGACCAGTGCAGTACGGTCCTGATGCCCTATACCAAGAGGAGCAAGGAAAACCTCCTGCGTGAAGGAATATCACCGGAACGCATTTACGTTACCGGGAATCCGATCTACGAGGTACTCAATACCTATGCCCGTCAAATTGAAGCTGCGGAGACCCTGAAGCGGCTGGCCTTGGAGCCACAGCATTATTTCCTCGTGACGACGCACCGCGAGGAAAACGTAGACGATCCGGAGCGGTTGGGGAAGATCCTGCAGGGTCTGGAGCGGCTGGGGGCAATATATCAAGAGCCCATCGTGGTCAGTCTGCACCCGCGTACCCGCGACAAGATGCGGAAGCATGACATACACGTCGAGTCGGAGTACATCCGGCTGCTCGCCCCCCTCGGTTTCTTCGACTTCGTGTCTTTGGAGCGGCACGCCCGCGCGGTGCTGACGGACAGCGGTACCGTGCAGGAGGAGTGTTGCATCTTCCGTGTCCCAAACGTCACGATCCGGGATGTGACGGAGCGGCCGGAGACTGTGGAATGTGGGAGCAACATCTTGAGCAGCGTGGAACCTCATATGATCGTCGAGGCGGTGGACCTTGTCCTGAACTCTCTCTGCGAGTGGAAGCCCCCGCCGGAATACATGGAGGAGCGCGTTTCGGCCACAGTGGCGAGGATCGTATTGGGGTATCACTGTGCGTCGCGCCAGCGATAACCTTAAGGGAAAACCGGATGTCTGCTTTTCCCGAGCCGCTGACGAAGCGGGTCTTCGATTTTGGTTTGGCCGCCTGTGGATTGCTGCTGTCTTTGCCGCTGTGGCTTGTGATCAGCGTTGCCATCTACCTCGAAGATGGAAGGCCGATTCTGTTCATCCAAAAGCGGGTGGGCAAGGACGGGAAGGAGTTCATCGCGTACAAGTTCCGGACGATCTACCGGCGGTATGATGATCAGGTGGGCCACGCCCTGGCCCTGCATGCGGAAGATAAGAAGGTGACGCGAGTGGGCAGGATGCTGCGGAAAACGGCGCTGAACGAGCTGCCGCAATTACTGAACATCTTGCGAGGCGAGATGAGCTTTGTCGGTCCCCGCCCGGAGCCTCCGGAGTTTATCACAGCCTACGAGAAGGAGGTTCCCAATATCGGTAAGATTCGCTACCAGGTCCGGCCGGGCCTGACCGGCATCGCACAGGTCTATGGCCGACATAATGCTTCTCCGCGTGATAAACTGCGCTATGACCTGCTGTATATGCGAAAGCGCAGCTTCTGGCTGGACGTGAAGCTGATGACGGTGTCTGTGTGGAATACCTTGCGGGCAAAGTGGGATACATAGGCGAGAAGATCCCATGGATTGGGCAGACGTAAAAGTTCTTGTCACGGGCGCCGCTGGATTTATCGGGAGTCACATGGTAGAGGAGCTCGTGCGCCTCGGTGCCCGAGTCACGGCGTTTGTCCGGTACACGTCTCGAGCGTCCGTGGGCTTCTTATCTTCTCTAACCAGTGATATCCAAATCGTCGCCGGCGATCTGACAGAGTTCGAGAGCGTGTACCAGGCAATGAAGGGTCGAGAGTACGTCTTCCACCTGGGTGCGCTCATCGGGGTCCCGTACTCGTTTGTTCATCCCCGCGAGGTCGTCCATGTGAATACGATCGGAAGTCTCAACGTCTTGACGGCGGCGCGAGAAACGAAGCCTCGACGGGTCGTCCTTACATCGACGAGTGAGGTGTATGGTACAGCCCGGTACGTCCCCATCGACGAAGAGCACCCACTCCAGGCTCAATCGCCTTATGCAGCGAGTAAGATCGCGGCAGATAAATTGGGAGAGTCCTTCAGTCACTCGTACGGCCTGCCGGTTTCGATCGCGCGACCCTTCAATACCTTTGGCCCACGGCAGTCCCTCCGGGCGGTGATCCCGACGATCATCGGGCAGACACTTCGAGGAGGGCAAATTTCCCTCGGGGCGACCACGCCAACGCGCGACTTCACATTTGTCAAGGATACCGTACGTGGGCTGGTTCGATGCGCAGAGGCGGACGAGGCTGTGGGGGAGGCGATCAACTTCGGGACCGGTCGGGAAACTTCAATCGGCGACCTGGCGAAAAAGATTGCGTTGCTGATCGGCCGAGATATTGAGATTGTAAGCGACGAGCAACGGCTTCGGCCTGGAGTTAGCGAGGTCCATCGACTTTGTTGTAACAACACAAAGGCCCAGCGCCTTTTGGGTTGGCAACCCCAATGCTCGCTCGAGGAAGGCTTGCGGAGGACTATTGACTGGTTCAAGGAGTCTGACCACCCCCACGAGCCACGCAGATATCACATCTAATAAATAATTAAAGCGAGCGTCTCCGTCCTCCCCTCTTGTTCCCGTCAGTCGCGGGCAGGAAATTCTCATAATGTCGTCAGGCGTCCACGCTCCTCCACACAGCTCTCGAGCGTCAGGGAGGGCCTTGACGGCACTTGGAGGTTCCTGCTGACCATATCGGGACCTACATCGAACACCTAACCACCATCTCCCTTTCTTTACGTAGCCCTCCTGGCTTTGTCGTAACAGTCTGTTAATCCCATAAAGGTAGCTATTGTGTTCAGTGTTTGGAATATCACCAAAGGTCTATTCATTTTGTCCCTAGTATTATTGCCTTTTGCGGAGTGGAGAATCTTTTATCTTCCGTTGCAGGGTAGGAAACTGGGCATAGACTGGACCGGATATCGGTCAGCATCAGCATTTGATCTAGTCTATTTCTTGTTTCTCATCCTACTATCGCCTTTTGTGTGGAGATTCTTAAGAGAAAGACGATTTATGAATCGTTACATGTTGTTTTGGGCCCCAGGGGCCATCCTCGTGCCTGTCCTATACATCTATCTGTGGCCTCAGCTGCCATATTTGACTCCTTCGCAAACCAACGTGATTGATGCGAGAAGCTTTATAATACACTTCTCAGTTGCGGTGGGAGTGACCATATTTCTGAGCTATATTCATATCGACAAGATGATAAAAGGGAGCCATTTGTTTTATTGTGGGATGATGTTGTTTGTCGCGATATTGTCTTTGTTGGCCTTAGGCGAAAGCAGTGTGTTTTATTTTAATTATCCCTTCACCACACCATTCACAATATCGTTTCCTTTTCCAAACCAAAATGTGGCTGCACCTTTTATTAGCATCTGCGTGGTGGGAATGATAGGTGCAGCAGAGATTTACAAGAACAAGTTTGCGGTTATGTTGACGATTCCCGTAGGCGTGATGGCAGCAGCCCTGACTGGGTCGCGATCGAATATGGCCGTTTTATTGATGGTGCTGGCAGGGTACGCAGGTATGTGTGCGTTTGGATGGGTCAGGGGGCGAGAGAGTTGGAAAAGGCATAAGGGGATGGGAATCTTGGCGCCGGTGATTGGTATTGGGGTGGCGGTTGGGGGGTTAGTGCTTACATACGACTGGCAACCGGTCCGGCGTTCACTTTCGATATTTGAGATGGTGGTTAGGGATCCAGGAAGGGTTCTGTGGGGTGCGGGAGGAGAGTCGCCGAGATTGGAGATGTGGAGTAAAGTATCATCCGGTGAGGTTATGGAAAACGCAGAGAAAGAGGAGAGGTTAAAGAGCTATATTGTATTAGTTGAGAACGGGCGGGTGGCACGAGGAGGTGCGGTTGAAAATTTGAAAGTCGGAAAACCATATTACGTGCGTTTGAGGGTGAGACGAATATCCGGAGAGGTACAGGCGAGTCTTTTGGAGGTGTTTTTGAACGGCAAACGGAAGCGACTTGTAGGGAAGTCAGCAGTGGTAGGGCATGAGATCCCGCTGAAACATTTGTTCTTGTTTGTAAGTGATACGGGAACGAAGAGAGGCCTAGTAACGATTAGCGCTTCTCTGGATAATTATAGGGTTGGTGGCAGGGATAAGGGTGAGTTGGTGTTTACGTTTTCTCGCGACGAAGGGCTTGACTGGCATGAGGAATGGTATGATGAGACATATGGGGATTTCAGGGGAGTAATCAGGTCTGACCGAGGAAGATTAGATGTGGTGGCATACGAAAAGGCGATCAAGGGATACGTGAACAGACCGAATATTCTCGAGGGAAACGAAGTAGTCTATTCGCTAGAATATGAGCTGTCCGTACATAATCTAAAACCTGTTTTTCCAACGAGTGGGCCGGCACGTTTTTGTGTAGGATTTCATGATGGAAGTCTAGACAGCCCGGGGGCGAGATGGGAGGAGGTTAAGAACGCCTTGTTGGTTTGTCATGAACGTAGCCTACGTAGGTATGAGGAGGGGGTCCTGCTTCATCAGAGGTGGTTGAGACTCGGGCAATTGGCAAGGAGAGACACACATGAATTCGGCGAAACAAATCGGGTGAGAATCGAAAACCTCTGGGAACCGGTGATAACGAAAGAGGAAATAGAGAAGGCGAAGGACTACCAATTCGGTGCAAGGATCAAAGAGGAAATAGAGAAGGCGAAGGACTACCAATTCGGTGCAAGGATCTATGAGAAAGACTCCATTTCCGTTGAGCCAGACGAATCTTGGTCAGCAGAAGAGCATCTTTCTCGAAAGGGCTCCACACACAACGTCTACTTGGACTGGTATTATTATGTGGGCAAAATTCCATTTGCTCTATTTTGCACATTTATAGCACTGCTCTTGCTGGCATTTTCCCTATTTTCATGGAGGCACAGAAAAAGCAAGTGGGCACCATTTTATCATGCGACCTGGTTCCAAATTGTTGTGCTGATCGTAGCTATGTCCGTGCACCCGGGTATTTGGATAAAATATATTTGGTTTCTATTTGGTGTCGCCGGTGGAATAATGCTCTCGGAAGAAAGACAACCGGTACCTACGAAGAATGCTTGGTGGAACATAAGATGAGTTATGATGCTCTGGAGAATGTGAACACGATAAAACTGGGATTTGTAGAGCGTTTGCGGTTGAGCGTATGTTTCGGTATCTTTTCCCTTGACATGAAGCGCCTCGTCTCGTTAGATTGCTCTCACCCAAAAGGGAGTTCTTATCCAAGAGGGGGATTCTAATATCAGGCGCACGAGAGCTGCTGCCTACGGGCAGCACAACGGTGAGCAGCAGAGTCCGGTGCGCGAGGCTGTGACGCTCGGAGCCACCACACCGGCCGCGTTTGGTAACATTCACGCGCTTTTTCCTATCGGCTTCACCGCATGGATCGACTAACCCGATTTCCAAACCTTTGGTTTCTTGCACTGAGGTTGTCCCATCTCATTTACAGAGGCGGCGAGCAGCGAAATGAAGCGCTGAGGTCGCACATACAACTACAGGAGGATTTGGCAGCGGATAGTCTCCATCGCACCGTGACGGACCACTATCTTGGCGGCGCTGGAGAGAAGGATAAATGGTTTAGCTACAAACAGAAATTCGCTTCGAGGCACGTGGATGAAGTCGTATTTCGGAACCGCACTATTCGGGATAAGGTCATCGCGCTTCGCCCTCGTCGGTTTCTGAATTTCGGCTGCCTGTACGGTTGGTTGGAGAATGAGCTAAGCCGAGCAGGAATCGAGGCCCATGGGGTTGATCGAAGCGATGAGACGCGGAAATTGAATGAACAAGAGTTCGTAGCGGCCAAATATCACGCAGCTGACATCTTTGCGTTCTTGGAGCAAGCTCGTGATCTGACGCCCGGAGCCATACTTGCGCACATCAACACCGGTGTCTACTTCCTCCCCAGGTTTCTTACGCGCCTATACGACACGGCGTTCCACGCCGATGTCGAAGCAATCCTCGTTTGGGAACCTTGGGGACGGTCGAGAGTGAATGGAGAGTACCAAACGGTCAATGCAGATATCGATCTAGCCCCCATGGTGTACCGGGGTCCGATGCTGCTTCACAACTACGCGAGACTTCTCAAGCTCGCTGGTTACAGCAACCTCGTACACAGCGAGATTGTAAGGCCTCCGCATCCGCACCCTGACTACCGCTCAGTGTTCCTCATCGCTAGTAGGCAACTTCCGTCTGCTTGAGGAAGGATTTCCCAGAGTTACGGAAGCGGGGTACGCGGGATAGAGTTTCCGACAGAATTCCCACGCCTTGATCGGTTATGACGGAGTAAACAGAGTGGAAGGCACGCAAAATGCAGTCCAGACGCTGGACAAAGATCCGAAAAGAGTCGCAGGCGTCATGAAAATCAACAGCCACAACGAATGGGACAAGCTTCGGGAAGTTGTCCTGGGAACGGCCGATGGGATGATGGCTGTCTTGACATGGGCAAGACCTGATCCGATTCCCGAGCCTGTCCTAAAGGCGGCTTATGAACTGGCGAAGCAGGCCTACCCGCAATGGTTCCTCGATGAGGTTAACGAAGACCTCGAGGGCGCGTCCGATATTTTCAAGAAGTTAGGGATTAAAGTCCATCGGCCGAAGGTCCACGATATTTCGAGAATGTATACGTCGCCCTATGGCTGGAGTTCGACTGGAAACAATATCTACAACATCCGAGATCTTCATCTGATCGTCGGGAATAACGTCATCGAGAGCGTTTCTCCAGTTAGATGTAGATATTTCGAGGCGACTGCACTCTATAACGTCTGGTACGAATACTTCGAGAGTGGCTTCAAGTGGTTGGTGGCTCCGAAGCCCAAGCTGGAAGGAGAGGTTCTGCTTCCCTACTTCAGGGACGAAGATGCAAGGGAATTGACGCGCGAAGACCTCAGATACCAAGAGTTAACCGACGGTAGGCTCGAGAATCTGCACAAACTTCCAGAACAGGAGATCCTCTTCGAGGCGGCGAATACGGTCAGAATGGGTCGGGACATCCTCTACTTGATCTCATCTGCGGGAAACCTATTGGGTGCCAAATGGCTCCAAAGCGTCCTTGGTGACGAGTACAGGGTGCATACGACGAGGGATATCTATCGTTCGAGTCATATCGACTCAACTGTCCTCTGCCTGCGGCCCGGGTTGGTGCTACTGAATAGCACAAGAGTCAATGAAAAGAATTGTCCGAAGATCTTCGACAAATGGGAGAGGATCTGGTTCGAAGACGTCGCTCCCGTTACGGAGGAGGAAGTCGATTTCCAGCGAAGCGTCCGCGATAAGATAAATGCGACTCTCGTGCAAATGGGATTCGAGACAAACTTGGAGCTGATGGGTTCACCATGGGTCGGCATGAACTTGTTCTCACTCGATCCGGAGAATGTGGTCGTCGATTACCGCCAAACGAAGCTCATGCGGCTTTTGGAGCGATACAAGATCACTCCCATTCCTGTCCGTCTGCGGCACCCCTACACACACGGCGGTGGGATTCACTGTGCGACCTTGGACACCGTCAGGGAGAGCAAGCTTGAGTCGTACTTCAATTGATTCTTGGCTAAGAACCGCCGGGCCTAGGAGTCGCGGAGTGTCATCGAGTGCCAGCGACAATTGAGAAGTCACGATGCCTAACTTGATGTATCACTTCGTCGGCTGCGATGACAGACTGAAGGGGATTAGCCTCGAAAACTTCAGGGCACAGCTCGACTATCTACAGAGGACATGGCCCAAGGATGAGATAGTGCTCACGTTCGACCATGGGACGATTGATCACATTGAGAACGCTGCTCCTGAGCTCGAGAGGCGGGGGCTACGGGGCGTGTTTTTCATCCTCACCATGATCCAAGAGGACCGACGAATCCCCGCCATTGACAAGCAGCGACTGCTCGAAGTATCGTTCAGGACTGAACTCGCCAGGATGCTCTGCGCCGAGCTACAGATGACCTATGCTCCCGAGGATGCGAGTGACCACTTGCAGGGGTTCCACATCTATTCTCCCGAAGAGCGCTATTTGAGGTACCTGAGAGACAAGATCGTTGCACCAGATACCTATGCCGATTTCATGGGGAAGCTCTTTGAACAGTTCTGGGGTAACGAGAAAGATTGGGTGGCAAAAAAATATATGAGTTGGGACGACATCGTGCAGTTACAAGAAAGAGGGCACACGATCGGATCGCACACTCATTATCACTATGGCACCAAGGCTGATTTCGCAAAATCCTTGAAATTGATAGAGCAGAAGACAAACGAAAAGCCGCGTTGCATTTCTTATCCTAACAGTTGGATTCGGGTTACCGAGCAGGAGCTATCAGAACTTGGAGTGTGCAGGGCCTACATATCATCCGAGAATGGGGCTGAGCCGTATAGGGTCGGACGAATCGACTGCAATCAATTCGAAATCCTCGCGGCTTGAAGGTCACTATCGTTTGGGCGGTGCTTACCTCCGTTGTGCCAGGCACGACTTTATGTTTTTGCAATCGCTTCCGCGATTCGCCAGTCGTTTATGGGTTGATTCCCTGTATTCTTGAGCCAAATGAACATGCAAGGTCATGCCGTAAAAACTGGGCCAAGCTGATTCAGAAGATCTACGAAGTGGACCCCCTGACCTGCCTAACATGCCAGGGGCCAATGCGGGTTATCAGCGTGATTGAGGACCAAGAAGTCATCAAAGCGATCTTGAAACATCTCGGACTCTGGCTGGTCACACGAAAACCCGAGCCAAGGGCCAAAGGGGCCCCCCAAGAATCCCAGATCGATTATTCGGATGTACAGATCTCGCGCGTTGCTGCATACCTTTACCGCGACCCTGAATACTCCCTGGATGTGTGCGTATCGCGATTTTAAGCCGCGGAGCAGCGTGAGGGCCGTCATCTACCCAGATTTGGGGCTACCGACACAATCCCGTCCGCTGCAACACCATTCAGCTACTCTCCACCGACAAACGCCCCCCTCTTACCCACCCTTCATATCTTGGGGCACCTGGTGCTACCCCCGATTTGACGGACACCTCAAAATGGGGACAATAGACTCGGAGCTGTCGCATGGGCAAACGGCAACGCTTTACGAAGGAGTTCAAGCGCGAAGCCCTACGGTTGGGGCGAGACTATATGCTCCTCCACATGCTCATAGGGACTTTCGCTCAGTCATGTTCACGGGGAGGAGAAATGCATCGGGGTGGGAGATAGGTGGGTGAAACGTGAGGAGCATCCGGCCATAAGGGTCGGATCTGAGCCGATCGGCTGCCGCGGAGTCAGAGGTTTGTCGAACAGAATCCTGGTTGCAAGATTACGGCGTTCGGTGTATGAGATAGACTCTTCCCGCCGGGGAGTCGCGAGGCTCCCTATGCCCACGGGATGCTGCGGGAGGATCTGGCGGAGCAAGCGAGATCGCTGCCACCGACTTGTGCCGGCTGCCGGAGACCGCCATGAGAGATGGTCGAACGTTCGTCAGCCTGAGCAGGGGTCTCGTCTTGGCACTGCTGGTATTCGGGTCTCCTCCGCCGGCGATAGGCCAGTCTGCCGCCAGGGTCGCTCCTACCGCCTTTCAGGTGACTGCAGATGTCGTGGAGAGCAGGGAGGGGGGGCGATTGCTCGCAGCCCGTGGCAATGTCCGGATCACCCGGGAGGATTGGACCCTATACGCAGACGAGGTGGACGTGAATCAGGACGAGGAGACTTTTGTTGCCCGGGGTTCGATCCTCGTCTTCGATCGGGGCAATCAAATCCAGGGAAGCTCCCTCCGCTATAATTATGGCACAGGGCAGGGGGTCATTCGGGAGGCTCACGGTTTCATCCTGCCCGCGAC
>Ga0184633_10000952_pt1 | contig 11568 bp, 9 predicted proteins | sample PLM31_170_b1_FD_133156 | JGI IMG/M metagenome (GOLD analysis project Ga0184633, IMG submission 133156) | Groundwater sediment microbial communities from an aquifer in East River, Colorado, USA - PLM3-1_170_b1 | ecosystem: Environmental > Terrestrial > Soil > Riparian zone | place: USA: East...
CATCGCGCTCGCGGGGATCGTCTCAAAGTACATCGTGTAGTCCGTGTCCGTGAAGGCGTTCATCTTCCCGCCGAGGCGCGAGATGATCTTGTCGATGTCCCCCTTGGCCAGCTTGCCGCCGCCTTTGAACAGCATGTGCTCGACCCAATGGGTGGAGCCGGTCATGCCGGGGACCTCGTTCCTCGACCCGATTCGATAGACGACCCAGGTCGATAGGGCCTTCGTGTCCGGGATCGGTCGGAGGACGACCTTCAGGCCGTTGTCCAGGGTCTCCATGTGGGTGGGCATTCTGCCGCCGAAAGGCGAGCGCTCGATATAGAGTTGCCCGACGTCTGTTCACTCAATTCCGTATTCCTAGACCCCTAGATCGGCTCTGGCGGATTTGCGACCGACGGTCTGGCCTCCTTCGGGTCGTGCGAAGCTGACGTGCCTGTGCACGGGTTGCGGCTACCCCTGAAAGGTGAGGCCCTTGGCGTTGAGCTCCCTCATCCGTCGGTAGGCAGACTCTGTATACCTCAATACCGTGGCCGGCAATCGCGCGAAGCCGCTCCCATCACGCCGCTGCTTCGTCCTCTTCTTGTGATCGATGAACTGGAGAGGGTCTTAGCGTGGCTCCGTTTGACGTGAAGATGTGGTTCGACCAAGGACAACAACCGCTCAGCCCTCCTGCCGGTCCACACCAACTTGTAGCCTGGCTTCCAGGCAGCCTTTCGCGCGGGTTGGGTTGTGATTGTCCCTTGATAGCTCCGCTGAATTTCCTCTAGAATGGCTTTGTTCGTGTTGTCAACATACACCTTGACTGAGTACGCGGGATTCCAGCGAATCACTTTCTTAGCCTTCGAGAGCATCAGGCTGCCCTCAGCATCGATGAACCCCGCCAGGTATTCTGTTGAAACTATTGGCGCCTCTTGAGTGCGAGTGTGAAATCTCGGACGTTCGGGAACGGCCTTCGGTCCTCTCCGGTTGAGCTGTTTGAGGAACTGGTAGAAGCCCTCGCGGATCTTCCGTTGGCGCGAAGAGAGAGGAAGCAGACGCCCGAGTCGATCCCTTCTGCGGCGAGTTCTGAGAACGTAATTCTGGAATTGAGCCATGGCTTGCACTTGGGTCGCCTTGACCCTCATGTGGGGCCCGACTCTTGAGATGAGTCTCGCAGCAGCGGCATTGGTCCAAATCAATGCGTATCCGGGCTTCCAACCCGGGTGTCGAGAAACGGCGCTCCCCAGATGTCCTCCCCAAGTCTGCCGAATCTCCTGGCGGATGGTAAGGTTAGTATTGTAGACCACAACTCTGAGACAATATTCGTACGAATGACCTCGAGGTATCCGCGCGACCGACACATGTCCCTCACCGTCAAGGAAACCTGCAAAATACTCGAGGGAAAGGGCGATGAAAGACTGAACCGCTCAGTTGGTATCAACCATTGTGACAGGGGTGGGTGAAAGTGCTAGGCACGACGATCCCCTCCTTCCCCCTTCTGAGCCCTGAACTTGGCCGATTCAAGATCGAGTTCAAAGTCCTCTTCCTTGACTTCGCCAGGAGTGAAGACCTTGCCCGCCTCGAACTCCAGCTTCTTTTCCTGCTTCTTTCGCTTTTTCGGCTTTTCCTCAACTTGCTGTGGCATAGGGTGCCTCCATCTTCGTTGCGTAGGGATCGAGGAGATCGATTCGCCGCCGGGTTCCGTCGTTCACGACCAACATAGACCAATCAATCATCTCGATATTGAATGTGTCGCACAACTCTCTGCGGAGCCGCGCGCGGCTGTCTGCCGGTGGCTCCTGGATCGCCCGCTTGATCGCCTCGTCGTCTGTGATACGGTCGACGAGGCCAGCCCGCTGACGCTTGTAGAACAGGGACCTCTCCGCCCCGATCTCGGAATACTGCTTGCACGCCATCATCTCCACCTCAGGTCCGGCCTTCTTTTCGATGGCCTCTTGAATCGCAATGTAGCGGTCGAGCCATTCGACCCGATGCGCGAGCTCCTTCGAACGTCGGTTCTCCAAGCCATCCAAGACCTCCTCGAAGGTCCGAAGCGCCCGTCGTTCCCAATCGTCCTCGACGATCGATTCAATCTTTTCCAAGTAGTAGCGTTGAATGTCGATCGGCGAGACGGTCCGGCCGTCCTCGAGCTCGACCTTCCACTGTTCGGGATTTCGAGTCTCGACGTTGTGCCACATGTCCCGGATCGGATCCTTCAATCGCGGCACATCGTCAAGGCGGCCCTGCTCCATCAACTGCAAGATGCCCGACGTCGCGAAGTGACGGAGCATGATCGCGGTCTCGTTCATCAACGCGTCCCCGACAATCACATGGAGGCGGCGCCACAGGCGTCCGTCCGCGTGGGGTTCGTCGCGGGTGTTCAGGATGCCCGTGTCGTGCATCGTCTCCCCGCTGATGATCTGGGAGGTCAGGTAGGCCATCGGCGAGAGGACGTACTTGCCGCGGACGATGTCCCCCGCGCCGGTGTAGATGAAACGGGTCGCGAGGTGGGGAACGAATTCCCGGATGTACTGGCCCGGGAACGGGACGTCACGAGAGACGCAGTAGTTCTCGTGCGACCCGTACGACGTCCCATCCGGCGACGTGTTGTTCTTGAACGCGTGGATCTTCGTGTCCCCGGTGTACTTTTCTTCCATGACACGGCGCAACCAGTCGAGAATCTTCTCGCCGGCCTTCTCCCACACGACGACGTCATGGAAGTTCGTCGTCTCCGCGGTGCTGACCTCGAAATGCCCGACATCGTAGTAGACGCGCGATCCGTTCGTGACGAACTCGCCCGCGAGGTGCAGGTCCGATTCCCGCAACAGGTCGAGGGCCATCATGTGGGGGTCGAACCCCATCGTGCCCATCTTGCGACAGTACAGCGTGTATTCGTGTTCGGTCCCCTGGACCATTTTCTTCATGTGTCACCCGACCATCGGGTCCGCACCGGTCCGGAAGACCTCCCGCTGGCGCTTCTCGTAGACGTACATCTCCGTGATCGCGTGCTCCTTGCTCTCCTCGTCGATCGCCATCTCGAGGTCCTTCACCGTGAGGCCTTCCTTCTTCCGTTCCGTCTTTTTCAGCAGGATGACCCGCTTCACGAAATTCTTCTTCGCGGTCGTCACGATCGCCTTGATAATCGCGCCGGAGATGATGTCCTTCCGCTTCACGGTCTTGATCGCCTCTTTCGCTTCCGCGTCGAGCTTCACCTTCACCCACTTGTTCTCGCCGTACAGTTCGTCGAGGACATACCGGCGCAGGGACTCGATCGCCTCCTTGTGGCCGCCGCTCTCCTCCTCGAGGTTCGAACTGACGGGGAGATTCTCGTTCAGGTAGATCCGCAGGATCCCTTCCGCGGCCTGGCGGTCCGGACGCGGGATCTCGATGATCTCGTCGAATCGGCCCGGCCGCAGGAGGGCGGGATCCACGAGGTCCGCCCGGTTCGTCGCGCCGATCACAAACACATCGTGGAGTTCGACGAGGCCGTCCATCTCGCTCAGGATCTGGGCGATGATGTTCTTGTGGACGCCGGAGGTGTCCATCATGCCTCGGACGGTGAAGAGGGCCTCGATCTCGTCGAAGAAGATGATGCTCGGCTTCTTCTCGTGCGCCTGGCGGAAGATCTCCTTGATGATCCGCTCGCTCTCGCCGACCCACTTCGAGAGGACGTCCGCGATGCTCACGTTGAAGAACGTCATGTCGTTCTCCGTCGCGATCGCCTTCACGAGCAGCGTCTTGCCGCAGCCCGGAGGCCCGTACAACAGGATGCCCCGCGGCGCCTCCAGAGAAATCTGTGCGAACAGTTTTGCCTCCTGGTACGGCAGGACGACGACGTCCTTGATCCGCTCGATCGCTTCGATCAGACCGCCGATCTGGGCATACGTCACGTTCGGCTTCTCTCCCAGGAGGAGGGATTTCACCTCGAGGTTCGGGAGGATGTCGAGGACCTCCATCGTCGGAGGCAACACGCTGATCTGGAATCCCGGTTTCAGTTTCTTGTACACGCCTTTATCGGCGTTGATCAAGCGCTTCTCCATGTCCCCTTCGATAGAGATGACGAGCTTCCCGTCCATCATGTCCGCGACCTTGGCGATCACGCCCTCGTTCCGGACGGCGCTTCCCTCGACGATCGCATAGGTCTGCGGGTGGACCCAGATATATTGGCCCACGCCGAGCTGGGATTTGTCCACGAGGCCCGTCGAGACCTTCAGCAGCTCCGTCGCGCGCGCGACGACGACCTGGTTCCCGTCGAGGTCCGGCCCCTCCTTGCGGACGACGTAGGCGTAGAGAAGAGGCGGCTGCTTGATCTTGTTGAACTTGTCCTCGTACGCCTTCAGCCGGTACTCCCGCTCCTCGATCTCGTAACGGAAGGAGTGGAGGTCCCGCTCGTACTGCCGGCGAAGGCGGTCCATCTTCTCTTCGAACTCGTCTCGGACCTCATCCGCCGACTTCGACGCCTTTCCATCGCTTTCGTCGCTTGACATCCGTGGATCACCGCGTGCTATCGCCCGCGAACCGGTCGGGGCGCGACGGCATTCGCGCTGTCGACGCAACCGTTAGGAACAAGATGCTGTCTCGTCCCATCCCTTGTTAGAAAGTGGCATCCCGAATTAAAGCTTTTGTTATCGGTATTGAGCTTGCGACAATCGGAATTTTCCACGGGAGGGGAAAGATTCCGGACACATCTCGAACAATTCAAACGCGTGTTTGCGACACAGAGCGAACCTCGTGCGCGAAACGACCAAAAACGAACGCTCGTGCGGGCCGCGGCGCACATGATCCGGTTCACGCATCGACCAGCGCATACCCGCCCTGAATCAACCTCTTCAGGTACGGCATCAGGACCCGCGCAATCGCCATGTCGCCGTCCCAATCCTCCAGCTGGTCCCATTGGTGATCTTCCATGTCCTTGATGCATCGCTCGATCTGCCCCGTCCACGACTGCGTTCCGTCTCCCTCGATCCGCGCCGCGAGCACGAGCCACTTGCCGCGGCCGATCAGGATATGCATGTGCCCGACCGTCATCTCGTTCAGGTCCGCGTAGTCGTCGCCCCGGAGGGCGTCTTTCACGAACTGTTGGACCGCAGTGAGCATGCCCGTCAGGATGTCCGTGTCCACGTCGGGGCGCAGGCGCCGCGTCTCGTGCTTGATCAGGATGCCGTCGCGGTGATTCAGCAGGAACACGTCCTCGATGATCGCCTCGCTCACCTTCGCCGCCGGGGCGGGTGTCGCGGGCGTCGCCTCCATCGCGGTCCGGCGCCGCAGGATCATGAACAGCGCCCCGCCCACGAGCGCCCCCACGATCAGGAACAACCACCAGAAATCGGACAGCGCGAGTCCTGCCGGTGCGGGGGCGACCGTCGAGAATTGGAAGGTCAAGGGCTGGAGCATGTGGTTCCCGGCCCGATCCGTGGCCTGCGTGCCCACCAGGACGGTGTAGCTCGTCCCCGCCTGGAGCGGCCCGTCCGGGATGAACGTCATGGTGCGCGAGTCGGAGCTCCAGACGACCGTCCCGGAGACTCCCGAAGAGATGGAGAACGCTCCCTCGACCGAGCTCCGGTCCATCGGCTCGTCGAAGGCGATCACGACGAAGGGCGTGATTGACGTGTCCCCGCCCTGAGGCGTCGAGCTCGTCACGAGGGGCCGCGTCAGGTCGACGATCGTCCACGTGTCATTCCCCGTGGGAGCCGTCTCCACGAGTCCCGCGCGGTCCTTCGCGATCGCCCGGAACGCGTAGACGCCATCGGCCGCCGCGGTGAAGGTCCCCGAAAGCGCCGACGTGGCCACGAGCCAGTTCGTCCAGCCGGACCCGTCATCGACCTGGATCGTGTACGTCGCGATGTCCGTGACGCCCGCGTCAGGGGCCCACGTCACGAGGATGGAGGTCGTGTTCTCGAATTGCGGGAGCGCGTTCACGTGAGAGGCGGGCGCGAGTGTGTCGACGATCGTCCAGGTGTTGTTCGCGGAGGGACCGGGCTGAATGTTCCCCGCGAGGTCGTCCGCAATCGTCGCGAACTCGTACCGTCCGTCCCCGGGGGCGGTGAACAGGAACTGTCCGGTGGCACCCGCCGGCTGGGTCGCGAACGCGATCCATCCGCCGCTCTCCCCCGTGCGGTACCAGAGCGTGATGTTCCCGAGCCCCTGTCCGTTCCCGTCGTTGGCCGTATACCCGACAACGAACGTCAATGCAGTCTCGTACGTCGGAAGGAGGGTCGCGGCGGATGTCGGGTCGTCGCTATCCACCATCGTGAAGTATTCCGAGTGGCTCGACGCCATGTTCACCATGCGAGGACTGGTCGTGAATACGTAACTGGCATAGGTCACGGTGACCCGCGTCTCGTTCTCCGTCGCGGTGGCCGAGTTGATGTAGACGCGGTCCGTCACCGCAATCCAGGACTGGCCGCCGGTCGGCGTCACGCGGTCCCAGACCGGGGATCCGTTGTCATCGACCCGAAGCCGCGCCCCAGTGACGGGCGTGAGGCCGTTCGGCCAGAGCGCCCCGACGTCCAGGAAGTTCCGGACGGTGAGGTTGCCCGCAGACCGCACGACAACGTTCGTGAACGGGGTGTTCAAGGCGATCGCGTCCGTGTAGTTCTCCAGGAAGAACTCGTAGCCGGCGACTCCGCTGAACGATGCGTTCTCCACGAGGAAGCGCGTCGTAAGGCTCGTGTTCCCCACGATGTAATATCCGGTCGCGTAGGACGCTTGAACGGGGGGACCCGAGCCGGCGGGGCCCTTCGTCACGCCGGAAATCGATTCCCACGATGAGATGCCGTTCGAAAGGAGTGCGCCGACGAATCCATGCGCGTCGCCCCCTTTGCCGCCATCCGTTCCGTCGAGCGCGTCTCCTCCCGCCCCGCCCGCGACGGATTCCACCGCGTTCGCGGAGGAGGTCGGCGTCACGTAGAGCGCGCCGATGCCGGCTGCGACGCCGCCGTGGCCCCCGAAACGGGAGCCCAGGCCGCCTGCACCGCCTGCGACGTCCAGAATCTGGTTGAAGTGAATGAGGGTCTCGTTGAACAAACCGTCGTCGATGCCGAGCGGCAAGATCCCGGTCGAATTCCCACCTTGACCGCCTCGAGAGCCCCGGCCACCGTCGCCGCCCGTCAGCGTGAAGATGCCGTTTCCCTGGATCGAGGCGGACCCGCGGACGCCGAAGATTGCGACGCCCATCACGGAACCTGCCATCGCCCCGTTCCCGTTGCCCACTCCGGTCGCGGTGCTGTTCCCGCCGAGGCCGCCCTGAAGTCCCTGGATGAAATTCTCGGTCACCTGGGCCTGGGCGACGGAGATGAGGAAGACGCCGTCCGAATCGCCGCCGCGTCCTCCGTTCCCGTCCACGATCGCATCCCCTCCGAAACCGCCCATCCCTCCGAGGATCCCGTCGACCGTGTTGACGGACACCCCGGTCGTGAGCCCGACCAGGGCGATCTCGATCCCGACGGCGGTGCCCGCGTCGCCTCCTGCCCCGCCCGTCGCGGTCGTGACTCCGCTGCCGCCCGCGCCGCCTCGCCCGCCGGTCATACCGGTGACCGTATTGCCTTGGACGAAGACATCGAGCGCGCCCGCAACGACGATGCCGACCGCGGGGCCGCCATTGCCTCCGCGACCTCCGATCGCGCCGGCGTTCCCCTGCCCGTCGCCGCCCCGGCCTCCCGTGACGGCATCGATGAGATTCCACGTCACGGTCGCGGAGGGCGCACCATCGACATACATGCCGACTGCGATTCCCCCGTCCCGACCCGCGGCGCCCGGTCCGACGCCGTTCGGGCCTCGCGACCCGGTGACGCCCTGGATCACGTTCGAATCGATTAACGCGGTCGCTCCCCCCGTGAGGAGGATGCCGACCGCGAATGGGCCGGTCACGTTCGTGATCGTGTTCCCCGATATCGACGGGGTACCGGGTTGCTCGATCTGGATGGCAACTCCCGTTCCGTTGATCGTGTTGCCCGAGATCTGCACGTCGGACGCGTTCGCGTAGATGCCGACGTTCGAAGTCCGCCGGATCGTGTTGTTGGTCACCGCGCTTGCGGATCGAATGAACGCGAAACCGACGTTCGCTTGGACAATCGTGTTGTTCGAGAGGGACGGCGAGCTGTCCATGACGGTCACGGCCCGATCCACCCGGTCGAATGTCGACCAGGACACGGACCCGGAGGAGCTTGCGTTGAACTGGATGCCCGCCCACGGGAAGACGACGGCGCTGCCGTTCGCATCGAACGCGATCGCTTTCGCATTGCTGCCGTCCGCGACGAGCGACCCCTCGATGAACAGGTGCACGCCGGGATCAAACAGGACCGTGGTGCCCGCGAGGATCGTCAGTGTCGCCGAAGGCCGCACCGTGACGTCCTGCGTGGCGATGTAGAGGGTGTCTAGCGAGCCCCACGTCGTGTCCGTCGTGATGACCCCGCGGACGTACGTCGTCGCGCTGGCGGTCGGCGCCCCGATCAGGAGTACGGCGAAGAGGGAGACGAGGAAGAGCGCGACCGTCGCGAGCGTCCGGCCGGGCGGCGGGAGGGGATGGGGGCGCATGCAGGGCGTCGACTCCCAGGCCGGGGATTCCTCCCGGCCCAGTGTTCTCCGCCGTTCCCGAGACGATATATTATCCACAGGACGCCGTTATCTCGCATGATAACCTTCGGACAGCGGATGGAAGGCCCGATGCGCGGGAACCTTCAAGCCGACAAGAAGGTTCGCTCGACCATGCGGCCGACGGGCTTGGACGCGGTCTTCCCCTCTTCGTCGATCGCCGTCGTCGGAGCCTCCCGCCATCCTGGGAAGATCGGGTACGAGATCCTCCGCTCACGGATCGCGACGCGATGCGCATGGTTGAATCGATCCGCACGTTCCCCATCCTTCGCGGCGTGCGCGGCGAGCTGCCTCGGGACGTGATGGCCCTCCAGGAAGCGATCCTCCGACTCGCCCAGCTCGTTTCCGACTTCGATGCGATTCAGGAACTGGACCTCAATCCCGTTCTTGTGCTTACTGCAAATGCCAGATATCGGGCGGTCGACGCCCGGGTGATCCTCGCACCGTCCACCGAGGGTGCATCGGCGGAGCCGGTCTCCGGTCCTACGTCGGTTCGGCCGGCGCCGTGAGTTCAATCCAGATTCCATCGGGGTCCTGGACGAACGCGAGCATCGTGCCTCCCTCCAGGAACGCGGGATGACCGGCTCGGGCGCCCCGCGCGAGCAATTCCCGATAGGCGCGTTCCACGTCCTCGACTTCGAATGCAATGTGGTCCAGTTCGTCGCCGGTCCGATACGGACCCGCAAAGAACTTCGACCCTTCCGGATACCAGTTCAGTTCGAGGATCTGCGGGGAACCTGGACTCGCAAGCTCCGCCCACTCGCCCCCGGTTTCTGGAACTCGAGTCCTCCGAACCAGACGCATCCCGAGCAGGTCCCGATAGAACGCGATCGAGCGGTCCATGTCTCGGACTTGGATTCCGATGTAAGTGAGTTGGAAACGCATGGCGAATCGCCGAATGCCCGCGGCGCGTATAAGCGATTTCCCGCCGGGAGATGGCGCACAATGCTTCTAGCCCCGGAACGATATTCCTGTTTTGGAGAGGGACGTGATGATTCAGATCGATATCGATGTGCCGGACCATCCGGGCGAACTCGCGAAATTGGCTTCAGTTCTGGGGACGGCCGGGATCAACATCGACGCGATCAGCGCGGAATCCGCGGGCGGTCGGTCTTACGTGAGCCTCATCGCGAACCAGCCCGTGCAGGCGCGCGAGGCATTGGTGAAACATGGCTACACCTGCTCGACGCGAACCGTGCTCGTCGTCCGCCTCGATGACCGACCGGGGGCCCTCGCGGCGCTCGCGAAGAGGCTTGGGGACGCTGGCGTCGACGTGGTGAGTGCGATCCATCTCGGGACGGTCGGCGGACATGCGCAGCTCGCCCTCGGTGTGGACAACCTCGAAAAGGCGCGGTCCTTGGTCTGATCGAGTCTCGGACGCGTCGATATCAGTGTCGGATGTGATAACGAACTCCCGCGGACAGAAACCCTCAAATGCCGGTCCAGGTCTATCTTCCACAATTCGCGCAATCGGAGGGGAAGGCGCAGGATGAAAGAGGGTCTCGTGGAGGAGGCCATCCCCCGGGATGGCACGGGTGTCGTCACGAACTTCGCGATCCAGGGCCCGAAGACGGTCCCGCGAATCGATTACGAACGAATCTTCGTGCTCGACCAAGAGGGAAAGGCGCTGGGAGAATACGTGCTGAGGGATGACTGCCCACTCGAATTTGCGGATCTCGAGCGTGCGATCCCCTTGAACGGGATGCGGCATCTCATCACCTTTTACCAGGGAGAATACGCGTTCACGCCGTTCCGGGTCGAGACCCTCTGGTTCGTCGTTCTAAGTCGCGGGGTCCCGCGAATCGAAGACCGAGGTTCGATCGGAACCCTCCTCGCCGCGATGCGAGTCCACCTTCCCGCGAGTCTGTCCCCGGCCTACGCGGCCCGCGAAGAAGACCTCCAGGAACGCCAGGTGGAGCTCGAGAATCGAGAGGCGATCGTGACGCGTCGGGAGCAGCGTATCACACAGCTCGAAGCGGAACTCAAGATTGCGGCGAAAAAACTGAAAGCCTTCAACATCGAGATTCGCGGCCGTGAAGCCCGACTCAACACCCTGCGAGACTACGCGATCCAAATGCAGGGCGCGTTCCGCCAGGCGAGATCGAAGTCCGAGTCGCCGCAGGAGTCTGAGGACAATCCGCCCGGCCCGGGAGTTTCGGTCCTTCCGCCTCCATGAGCCCTGCCCTTCTCACGACCGATAACCAAGGCCCGGCTCTTAAATAGAGTGCGGCTGCCTCGATTCCCACGTCGACGTAACGTGAGGGAACACCCTCGCGCATCGAGGCGGGCAGCGTATGCAAGGGGTGATCGAGGCCCTGGTGTCGGGCATCCTGATGCGAGGTCTTAGCCCGACCCTCGCAACCGTCCTGATGGCGGCCCCTTCGAGAAAAGCGATGCGGGCACTGTTGAAGAAAATCTACGTGCTCGACGAACGCGGCGAAATGACGGGCGAGTATATCTTGGACGAGGACTGCCCGATCGATTACAGCGACTTCCTAAAGGTGTTGCCCGCCGAGGGAATCGGCGATCGAGATTGCCTGTTCGTTGGCGAATACGTGTTCACGGCATTCCAGAGCGGCAAATCCGTCTTCGTCCTCCTGTCACGAGGGCATCTTGCACGAGAGGACGTCGACTGGACGGCCCTCCTGTTGACCGCAGCCGATTCCCATCCCGACCCAGCCGCGAGCCGACCCGCGGCGCCGCGGACCACAGAGGCGAAACCGGATCTGGACCGCGCGCTTGCGGATCGAGAAGCGCGGCTCGCGGCGAAGGAGAAGACCCTCGCGGAGCAAGAGGCGAAACTCCAAGCCGAGTCCGCGAACCTTCAAAGACGCCAAGAGGAAGTGAACCGCCAGAAGGCGGGACTCGTGGCGCTCGCGGACTACGCCGCGCGGATGCAAGATTCGGTGACGAGTGGTGTGTCCCGCGCGATGAAGACGCTCGAGATTACGGAGCGGCTCGCCGCGAGCCGGACGCTTGAATCGAAGAAGGCGGACTCGA
>Ga0184633_10000953_pt1 | contig 11559 bp, 13 predicted proteins | sample PLM31_170_b1_FD_133156 | JGI IMG/M metagenome (GOLD analysis project Ga0184633, IMG submission 133156) | Groundwater sediment microbial communities from an aquifer in East River, Colorado, USA - PLM3-1_170_b1 | ecosystem: Environmental > Terrestrial > Soil > Riparian zone | place: USA: East...
AGACTCAGTAGACCCAGTAGACTCCTAGACCCATGTGAACGTGGGTGTAGACCCAGGAGACTCAGTAGACCCAGGAGACACAGTAGACGTAGTATTGTGGTGACATGCGGCCAGGCTGGCTTCTCAACGTGACACATCATTTGACACCATACGCGCTCGCCTGGGATCTGCAGAAGCGGTTGGTGGAAGCCAGGCAGCACCAGCGAATCGGCGACGGGCTCATCCTGGTGCAGCACGAACCGGTCTTCACGATGGGCCGGTCGTCGCGCCCCGAGCACCTGCCGTATCCACGCGAAACACTCGCCCAACTCGGCTTCGACGTCTTCGAGATCGAGCGGGGCGGCAGTGTGACCTATCATGGGCCGGGGCAGCTGGTTGGATATCCCATTCTCGATTTGCGCAGTTACGGCGACGACGTCGTGAAGTACATGCGCTCGCTGGAAGAAAGCATCCTTTGTACCCTCGCTGATTTCGGCATCGAGGCCCAACGGATACGCGGGTTCCCCGGGGTGTGGGCGAGGGAGGAGAAGATTGCGGCGATCGGCGTCGCGGTGAAGCGCAAAGTTACGATGCACGGGCTTGCGCTGAATGTGGACCCCGATCTCACGCACTTCGCCTACATCAACCCATGTGGGCTCAACAAGCCTGTGACCTCAATAGCGAAGATCCTGCGCCGCACCGTCCCTTTGGCCGAGGTGGGGCAGGCATACGTGCGTCGTTTCAGTGAAGTCTACGGGTTGACGCTGTCGCCCCTTCGACTCGCTTCGCTCGCTCAGGGCATTCGACTCGATGGGTCGCAGACCATGAGAGAGTCTGCGAAGCAGGCGAGTCGAATGGCTTGACCCATCCATGACCCGGCGCCGCTTCGAGACACGCGCCATTCACGACGGGCAGGATCCGGACCCGACGACAGGCGCGGTGGTCCCCCCGATCTACCTGACGTCCACGTTTCAACAGTCGGCGCCCGCCGAGCACAAGGGCTACGAGTATGGACGCACCGGGAATCCAACCCGGACGGCCCTGGAAGCCTGCCTCGCGTCGCTGGAAGAAGGTCAATGGGGCCTTGCCTTCGCGTCCGGCATGGCGGCGATTACGGCGACCGCGTACCTTCTGAGTCCCGGTGATCATGCCGTGCTCCCCGATGACGTGTACGGAGGGACCTATCGTCTCTTTGTACGCGTGCTGGAGCGCTACGGCATCGCGTCGACGTTTGTCGATATGACCGATCTCACCCGTGTCGAGGCCGCCCTGACGCCACGGACCCGGATGGTGCTGACCGAAACGCCGACCAATCCCTACCTCAAGATTCTTGACATCGCGGCGATCAGTGAACTCGCGCACGCCCGCGATGCGCTCGTCGTGGTCGACAATACGTTTGCGTCACCGTACTTCCAGCGGCCGCTGCAGCTCGGCGCCGATCTCGTCGTGCACTCGACCACAAAGTACCTGGGCGGGCACAGTGACGTGGTCGGGGGTGCGGTGGTGGTCAACAGCAAGGACATCTATCAGACGCTGAAGTTTCACCAGAACGCCGCCGGGGCGGTTCCGAGTCCTTTCGACTGCTGGCTCGTGTTACGAGGGGTCCGGACGCTCGGGGTCCGGATGGAACGGCACGCCGCCAACGCGTTCGCTGTGGCAGAATTCCTGCGGGAGGACCCCGCTGTGACGCGGGTCTTTTATCCGGGACTGCCCGACCATCACGGCCATGAGATCGCGAGGAAGCAGATGGATGGATTCGGTGGGATGGTGTCATTCGTCGTACGTGGAGGTCTCGATGGCGCGAGGAAGGTCGCCTCGTCGACCAAGGTTTTCATTCTCGGGGAGAGCCTCGGGGGCGTGGAGTCGCTCCTGGATCACCCGGCCAGCATGACCCACGCAAGCCTGGCCGGTTCGTCTCTGCAGGTGGACGGGGGCCTCATCAGGCTCTCCGTCGGAATAGAGCACGTTGACGACCTCGTTGATGACCTCCGGCAGGCCCTCGCTAAAGCATGAGAGTCTACCCAGTCTTCCCGGTCCATCCAGTCTTCACGGTCAACCGACCCGAACGGCAGAGGTTACTAGTCAGAGTGGGTAGACTGGGGAGGCAGGGGAGACAGGGTAGACCGGGGAGACCATAAGCCGATGGCAACCATTTTTGTCCCGGCACCGATTCGCCGTCTCACGAAAGGGCAGGGAAAGGTGAGCGCGCAGGGCGCGACGGTGCGGGAGGTGCTGAACGCTCTAGAGCGCCAGTATCCGGGCGTCCGCGGCGAGTTGCACGAGCCGGGCGGCGAGGTCCGCAGCTTCATCAACATCTTCGTCAACGGCACCGAGATCCGCCACCTCCAAGGCCTGGATACACCCGTCAAGGATGCGGATGAAGTGTCGATCATTCCGGCCATGGCGGGTGGTACCGCCCGGCGGACCAAGGCGCAGACACGTCCGGGTCGGCGACGGGCGGCCCCGGCAGGACGGCAGGAGCAAATCTTTGGTTCCATTCTGGAGTCGATCGGCCATACGCCCCTTGTCCGCCTACATCGTGTGACGCAAGGCGTCCGGGCCGACGTGGTGGCGAAGCTGGAGTTTCTCAATCCCGGAGGCTCAGTCAAAGATCGGATCGGTCCGAAAATGATCGCAGCGGCCGAGCAGGCCGGCCGGTTGCGCCAGGGCGGGACGATCGTCGAGGCCACGTCGGGGAACACGGGCGTGGGGATCGCCATCACGGCGGCAGTCCGAGGTTACAAGACCGTGTTTGTGATGCCGGACAAGATGTCCGAGGAAAAGATCCGGCTGCTCCGGGCGTTCGGCGCGCGGGTCGTGATCACACCCACGGCGGTTCCGCCCAATGATCCGCGCAGTTACTACAGTGTGAGCCGGCGCATCGCAGAGGAGACGCCCAACAGTTTCTACGCGAACCAGTACGCGAACCCAGCCAACCCCCAAGCCCATTACGCCACGACCGGACCTGAGATCTGGGCTCAAACAGGTGGAAAGATCGACATTCTGGTGGTGGCGATGGGGACCGGCGGCACCATCAGCGGGGCCGGTCGGTACTTGAAAGAGCGAAACTCACGGCTGCAGGTCCTGGGCGTGGATCCCATCGGCTCGGTGTTCTATGAATACTTCAAGACCGGCCGGGTACCCGAGCCGCACACATACAAAGTCGAGGGGATCGGTGAGGACTTCCTCCCAGAGACGATGGACTTCTCGGTTGTCGATGACGTCATCCAGATCACCGACCGCGAATCGTTCCTGATGACGCGACGCCTCGTACGTGAAGAGGGCATTTTCTGCGGGGGGAGCAGCGGGACCGCGGTCGCCGGCGCGCTCAAGTACCTGCGTGGCCGGTCCGACAATGGCACCGGGCTGCGCGTCGTCGTCGTGTTCCCCGACTCCGGCGCGCGGTATCTTTCGAAGATCTTCTCGGATGACTGGATGCGCGAGCACGGGTTTCTGGATCTCGATCTGGGCACGGCGGGTGAACTGCTCCGGCTGCGACCGATCGATCTCGTGACGGCCGCCGCCGCCGATGCGGTCAGCGACGTCATCGCGAAGATGAAGCAATACGATGTCTCGCAGTTGCCTGTCCTCGAAGATGGACGTCTGGTCGGTATGATCAGTGAGCTCGACCTCTTGAACTACCTGCTCGAGGGCTCTCATCGGGCGACGGACCCGATTCACCCGATCATCGATCCTGCGCCGCCGGTCGTCTCGCCCGACGCACCCATCGATACGCTCACCGACATCTTCCTCACCGCCAACGCCGTCGCCGTCGTGGACCATGGCGAGGTCGTCGGCATCGTCACCAAGATCGACGTCATCGACCACCTGGCGAAACGACTCGGAAGATAACAGCGTCTTCCCAGTCTACCCAGTCTTCCCCGTCTTCTCAGTCTAATGAAGTCATCTTTCAGAGGCTGTAGACTGGGTAGACGGGGCAGACGGGGTAGACGAAGTACAATATGAACACCGGCGCACGAGACCCACAAACACTCCGTTTGACGACAGGCCAACTTCTGCCAGATCTGAGAATTGCGCCGTCCTCCGAGATCTTCACGCATGAAGATCATGATCCCGTCCGGGTCGATCGCCTGGTCGCCAGGCTCCGAGAGGATGGCGTGCTGCGCAATCCACCCGTCGCCGCGCCGCTGTCTGACGGCGGCTACGTCGTGCTCGACGGCGCGAACCGCGCGGGCGCGCTGGCATCCTTCGGGATCGCAGCGATCCCGCTCCAGGTTGTTGATTACAACGACGCCGGGGTCGAGCTCAAGGTATGGCATCACTTCGTGGTCGGCGGCGCAGATCTCTCATCGAGGATGTCAGGGGCCGGATTGACGCTCGAGACCTTGAGCATGCATGAAGCCGAAGAGGGACTGTCTGGCCGCGCTCTCGCCTGTTATCTCGTGATGAAGGATACAATTCTCGGCGTCCGGTCGGGAAGCGCACTGGGCATCTCGCTCGCGCGCGTGGTGGCCGCCTATCGGGGTTCGGCCCGCATCTACCGTGTGCAGGGAGGTACGCATGCTGAACTGGCGCGGAGCTTCGGGACGGACGGGACGCTGATTGTGTTCCCTTCCTTCACGAAGGAGGACATCGTGGCGTTCGCGCGCGCGCGCGTGAAATTGCCCACCGGCATCACGCGCCACGTCATCTCCGGCCGCGCCCTGCGCCTGAACCTTGCGCTGGATGCCCTGTCGAAACCAGGGGGCCTCGAAGAAAAGAACCGCTGGCTTTCCGACCTCATCCGGCAAATGCTTCTGAATAACAGGATCCGCTACTATCCCGAGGCGACCTTTCTCTTTGATGAGTAGAAGGGCGCAGCATGCGAGGCTCGGGGAATCCATCCTCGATCGGATCGGCAACACCCCTCTGCTCCGGTTGGAACGGATCACGAAGGATCTCCCGAAGGACGTCGAGGTCTATGCGAAGGCTGAGTGGTTCAATCCCGGCGGCTCGGTCAAAGATCGCCCGGTGCGGCGCATCATCGAGGATGCCGAGCGCGACGGCCGTTTCACGTCAGGTCGGGTCATCATCGACTCGTCATCCGGGAATGCCGGGATCGCATACGCCCTCATCGGCGCGGTCAAGGGATATCGCGTCCGGCTGGTGATTCCCGAAAACGTCAGCGGGGAACGCAAGCGGATCCTCCAGGCGTTCGGAGCGCAAGTGCACTACTCGGATCCATTGGAAGGATCTGATGGAGCGATCCTTGCCGTCCGGCGCCTCGTGGAAGAGAATCCGACGGCGTACTTCTTTGGAGACCAATACAATAACCCGAGCAATCCGCAGGCGCACTACGAGACGACCGGTCCCGAAGTGTTCGCGCAGACGGACGGGCGCATCACTCACTTCGTCGCGGGCCTGGGCACGAGCGGCACGCTCATGGGGGCGGGGCGCAGGCTGCGGGAGCTGGGGCCTGAGATTCAGATCGTTGCGGTCGAGCCAGACAGCGGCCTGCATGGGATCGAAGGGCTCAAGCACATGGCCTCGGCCATTGTGCCAGGCCTCTATGATCCGGCGTTGCATCACCGCAAGATTCCCATTCGCACAGAGGCGGCCTATGAGATGGCGCAGCGTCTGGCACGTGAGGAGGGATTGCTCGTCGGCCAATCCTCGGGCGCAGCAATGGCAGGCGCCCTGAAGGTGGCCCGCGACCTCGGCGAGGGCGTCATCGTCGTCGTGTTCCCTGACGGCGGCGACAGGTATCTTTCGACGGCCCTGTGGCGCACTCAAGAACAGCGGGATAAGGGATCAGGGATCAGAGATCAGGAATCCGGGAACAGGGATTAGGCACCGATGGTTGTCAGTGGGCCTTACCGTTCCCTGATCCCTGTTCCCTGTTCCCTGATCCCGTCGTTGTGTTATAAGGGAGGGTAGAAGTGATAGAGCTCACCCAGGATCAGGCCGCCGCGCTCGTGGCCCATGCCCGGGAGGCGTTTCCAAACGAGTGCTGCGGGTTGCTGGCGGGTCGGCAGGGGCGCGTCAAGCGGATCTTTCGGGGAACGAACGTCGATCGGAGCCCTTATACTTATCTCATGGAGCCGAAGGAGCAACTCGCGGCGTTCAAGGATATGGAAGCGGCGGGGCTCGATCTCTTGGCCATCTACCATTCACACACACACACCGCCGCCTATCCTTCCAAAACTGATGTGGCGAAAGCGTATTATCCCGACGCCATCTACGTGATCATCTCGCTCCTGGATCAGGGCCAGCCGGCCATCAAGGGGTATCGTATTATGGATGGTCAGATTGCGGACGAGAAGGTGATCGTGCGATGAAAGTGTCGACGCGCGCCGAGTATGGTCTTCGCGCCCTCATCGATCTCGCCAACCATTACGGTGAGGGACCGATCCAGACGCACGACATCGCGCGCCGCCAGGGCCTGCCCGAACCATATCTCAATCAATTGATGACCACGATTCGCCGGGCGGGGCTCGTGAACAGCAAGCGGGGCCCGACGGGCGGGCACACGCTCGCGCGCGCGCCGGTGGAGATTTCCCTGCGAAGCGCGTTTGATGTCCTGGAGGGCTCGACGGCGCCCTGGTGGTGCGTGAAGACTGAGGATCCCAACTGTCAGTACGCCCCTGGGTGCGGCCTGCGTCCGGTCTGGCAGGCCATCAACTCCGCCGTCGAAGAGGTCTTGAACTCGATGACGCTGGCGGACATTAGCCCGGGTGTCCGGCAGCTCGCAGGCAAAGCGTAACTCCACGATTTTTCCGCGGGAATTTTAACGGTCTCCGGAAGCGTTAGATCCGGTGATCGCCATGGGAGCACTCGCGTTGGCTGAACAGGTCCCAGTCCCGGCAAGCGCCGATCGTCAGCAGTTCGAGCAGATGGTTGAGGAGCATCTCAACGGCCTGTTTGGCGCGGCGCTCCGGCTGACGCGCAACCGCACGAACGCCGAAGATCTCCTGCAAGACACCTTCCTCCGCGCCTGGCGCTCGTTCCACACGTTCCGGCCGGGGACGAACGCCCGCGCGTGGCTGTACCGCATCCTCATGAATGCGTACATCGACAACTACCGGAAGGCGACCCGGGAGCCAGAGGTTGTCGATCACGACGACGTCGACGAGTTCTATCTGTACTCGAAGGTGCAGGAGAGCGACGAATACCGCCGCGCCGGAAACCCCGAAGAGGCGTTCTTACAGACGCTCATGGACGCAGACGTGAAGGCGGCGCTGGAAAGTCTGCCCGAAGCCTTCCGCGCGGTGGTCATGCTCGCCGATATCGAAGGATTCTCGTACAAAGAGAGCGCTGAGATTCTGGGCATCCCGATCGGGACGGTGATGTCGCGATTGCACCGCGGCCGAAAACAATTAGAGGTGGCACTCTGGGAATACGCGCGCCGCGCTCGCTACGTCGACGGGGCGCGACCGGAGCCACAGAAATACCGCAGCAAGGATCGCCCATCCGCGGATGAGGGGCGCCGATGAGCGAGCTGGACTGCGAGCAGGTCCTCGAGATGGTGTGGGGATACCTCGACGGCGAGATCGATGAGGAGCAGTACGTCGGGATCCACATGCACATCGAGAAATGCGGAGAATGCGGTCCGCGTTACGAATTTCAGCGGAAGCTGATGGCCCTTGTGGAACGAAAGTGCAAAGAGGGCCCCATTCCGTCAAACCTTAAGCAGCGCCTCTTTAGACTCCTGAGAGACTAGTCACGCTTTCGCGATCCCCTGGCGAAGGGCGTGGATCGCCGCTTCAGTCCGGTCGTGCACTCCCAGCTTCTTGTAGACCGATTTCAGGTGGTTCCGCACGGTGTGGGGACTGAGCACGAGCCGCCGGCTGATTTCCAGCGCGTCAAGACCGCCGACTATGAGCTGGAGGATCTGAATCTCCCGCTGCGTCAGCGCGAACGGATCTCGCGCGTGCAACCGTCCACGGGTGGCCAGACGCTGGAGCGCGGCGGACGCGATCTGTGGGGGCAGGACGGGCTTGCCAGCGCACACAGAGTGAATCGCCTGGACCAGCTCGTCGGGGGTGGCCGTCTTGACGAGATACCCAGACGCTCCTGCGCGGAGCGATTCGATCGCGTAGGCCTCATGGTCAAACATGGTCAGCATCAACACGGGAATCTCCGGAAACTGCCGCCGCAGCGTCCATGTGGCGTCGACCCCGTCCATGCCCGGGAGCCCGATGTCCATCAGGATCACAGACGGATTGAGATGACGGGCGAGAGAGATGGCCTCGGGGCCGTTCCCAGCCTGCCCCACGACTTCCAAATCAGAGTAATCCTTGAGCAGCCTGGCGATCGATTCCGCCACCAGGCAGTGATCGTCAACAATCAGGACGCGGATTGTCGTCACTGAAACCCCCACGCCCTCCGCGCCCCTATCTTAGTCGAGAACGGTCTCAGGGATAGGGTACGATCGGCAATTGACTCAGCCAGGCTAGTAGGCGACAGCCGGACGGAGCCGGGCACAAGACGCGCCTCCCGAAGTATGCTGGGCGCGTGTCACAATCGTCTCTTGATCGGCTGCCCGTGCGCGTTGATGGGGAGATCAGGCTTCTTCCCCTGACAGAGGTGATCTACTGTTATGCGAACGGCAACCGGACGGTAGTCGTCACCGCGCGCGGAGACCTGTCCAGCCACGCGGGGCTCCGCCGGCTGGCGGAACGGTTGGAGCCGTGGGGATTCTTCCGTTGCCATCGCGCATACGTGGTGAACCTCGGCCATATCCGCAGCATCATCCCGTGGACCCGAAATGCATACAGCCTGCTGTTAGAAGGCAATCGAGAGATCCCGCTGAGCAAGCACCGGGTGACCGCGCTGCGGCGCGTGCTCGACTGGTAACAGGGGTAAATCTTCACAGAACCCAGGGACGGCAGTTTGCGTAATCCTGGTGGAAGTTGACGGAAATATATGGAGGTATTCTTCATGCGCGGTCGACGAGTGCATCTCACTGTCATGATCGGCGCGCTGGCGATTCTGGCGCTCAGCCTGTCGATGGCCTACGCTCAGCAGGCGATGAACTGGAACCTATTCAGCGGCCAGCCGGCCATCCAGATTACCAACGAACCTCTCTATTATGTCTGGTTTGACCAGGGCGGATGGCACGTGCGCTGGAGCAGCATGGGGCCGGGCTTGTTTTCTGGCCAGGTCCTGACCAACGGTCAGTTTACGGACGTCCGATCCCAGGGGCGTCTGACTTCGTGGGTGGTGCCGGCAGGTGGGCGACTGGTCTTTCTGACCGGAACGGTCGGAGGCGTCGATGGGTTTGACTTCAGAACGACCGGCGACGCCTTGACCTTCAACCTGCTCCAAAACCAGCGGATGGTCTCACCTGCTCGAGTCGTGGTCGGCAGCGGGAATGTGCGGGCCTTCGCGATGCCATTTAGCGTGACGACGTTGCCAGCATTTGCCGCGGGGACGGGAGTGGGAGGTTTTGACCCGAGCGACCGTGTCGGTGGACCTGGCGAAGGTAGGTAGTCGTTCTCAGCTGAGGCGGGAGCTAAGATGTCTTGGCTCCCGCCTTTTCCCTTTGTTCCATGATGGAGGACGAGTGGCCGGGGAAGGCCGAGGCCTTGGGATTGATGTAGGTCATCGCGTTGTTGACCGCGGTGGCCGCTTCTCCGAACCCGGTGGCGATGAGCTTGAGTTTCCCGGGATATGCCGAAATGTCTCCGGCAGCATAGAGTCCCGCGAGCGTTGTTTCCATCTTGGTATTGACGACGATGGAGTCATCCTCGATCTGCATCCCCCACTCACGGATCGGTCCCAGGTTAGATACGAGGCCGAGAAACGCGAGGACGGCGTCACCTTGTAAGACTTCTTCGGCCTGTGTCTTGTTGTTGAAGATCACCGCTTCGCGTACCTGGCCGTCGCCGCGGATCGTACGAAGCTCGTAGAATACCTTCACTTTAATCGGTGAACTGAACAGTTTCTTGACGCTGTCCTCATGCGCGCGGAAATGGTCGCGGCGGTGAATGAGGGTAATCTCCTTGGCGTAATCCACCAATCCGAGCGCCCAATCCAGCGCCGAGTCGCCTCCGCCGATGACGAGCAGGCGTTTACCGCGGAAGTCGTCCTTTGAGCGCACGGCAAAGTGCAGACCCCGGCCCATCCACTGGTCGAGTTCAGGCCGCTTGAACGTCTTGGGTGTGAATGCGCCGATGCCGGCCGTGATGAGGACGACTTTCGTGCGGTGCGTGCCCAGATCCGTGCCCAACTGCAGGAGGTCCTCAGCGCGTGAGAACGTCTGCACATTCTCATTCAGGTGGACGGCGGGTTTGTATTGCATGGCCTGCTCCACGAGATTCGTGACCAGGTCCTTGCCCAGGATTTTGGGGAATCCCGCGACGTCGTAGATGAACTTGTCAGGGTAGAGCGCCGTGACCTGCCCTCCCAAATCGGGCTGGCTGTCGATGAGCTTGGTGCGCAAGCCACGGAAGCCGGCGTAGTATGCCGCGAAGAGTCCTGTGGGCCCTGCGCCGACGATCGTGACATCAAAGAGATCGTCTGCCATGTGCGATACCGTCCCTCCCGAAAAGCCGTGCTATTATATCATTTCACCCTGCGGAGTCGGTATTCAGTCGTCTATGATAGAATTTACCAGGCTGATTTTCCGTTAGGGTGAGTAGTGTGAGTGAGGAGGCGGCAATGAAGGTCACGGCACGCCCTGGGTCTCTGCTCACCCAGGAACAAATGGAGCGCTACGCGCGCCAGATCATCCTCGAGGACGTTGGGATTGCTGGTCAGCGCAAGCTGCTCGACAGCAAGGTGCTGCTCATTGGCGCCGGCGGGTTGGGGAGCCCGGCCGCGATCTACCTCGCCGCCGCCGGCGTAGGGACACTCGGCATCGTCGACGGTGACCGCGTGGATCTCACGAACCTGCACCGGCAAGTCATGCACTTTACGCACGACATCGGCCGCCCGAAGACGCAATCGGCCAAGCGGACCCTCGAGGACATCAACCCCGACGTGGAGGTCATTCCCTTCCAAACCGTGCTCACCAGCGAGAACGCCTTTGAGATCATCAAGGAATTCGATGTCGTGGTGAATGGAAGCGACAACTTCCCGACGCGGTACCTGGTCAACGACGCCTGCGTGATGCTGGGCAAGCCACTGGTCGATGCCAGCGTTCTCAAGTGGGAAGGCCAGGCCACTGTATTCCTGCCAGGCCGTGGATGTTACCGGTGTCTATTTCCAACGCCCCCGCCCCCGGGTGCGGTACCAAGTTGCGCGGAAGGCGGCATCGTCGGCGCGGTGGCCGGCCACATGGGCACGCTGCAGGCGACGGAAGCCATCAAGATTCTGTTGGCGAAAGGCTCGACGCTCGCCAACCGGCTGCTCATCTTTGACGCGCTTGAAGGCGATGTGCGTTCTGTGAGATGGAACCGCAATCCGGGCTGCCCAGTCTGCGGCGAAAATCCGACCATTACCGAACTCATCGACTATGAGGCGTTCTGCGGCGTGCCGGGGCGCGAGGTGCATCCTCCTGTGCCTGCGGCGGCGCCGCCCGCGGCGCTCGATATCGACCCTGCCGAAGCCAAGGCGATCATCGACCGGGGCGAGGCCGAACTCGTTGACGTCCGTGAAGTGTGGGAGTGGGTCACCTCACGCATTCCCGGCGCGACC
>Ga0184633_10000954_pt1 | contig 11558 bp, 15 predicted proteins | sample PLM31_170_b1_FD_133156 | JGI IMG/M metagenome (GOLD analysis project Ga0184633, IMG submission 133156) | Groundwater sediment microbial communities from an aquifer in East River, Colorado, USA - PLM3-1_170_b1 | ecosystem: Environmental > Terrestrial > Soil > Riparian zone | place: USA: East...
GCACAAGCCCGACCGACTGTCACTCATCGGAGGGCCATGGCGACTACGGTGACGCCCGCTCAAGCCGGATCCCTCGGCACCTCGCCGCAACCCGCGAGCCGGCATCCGATCAGAGTCGCAAGCTCGAGCACGCCCGGCCCAGGGTCATTGTCGTCCTTCCGCCACAACGCGACAGCCGTCCGCGGCTCTCAAGCGGCAAAGGTTCCCGCAACGTGCCTTGTGAAGCCGGATTGCGCGAAAAGCTCCAGTATCCGAGCAACCCGCCATCAGGTCTCCGTGAGCTGCACGGTTCGTCTGGGTTGGTAGCCGCGGGTCTAGCGCCCGAAAAACCGCGGCCACCGGTTCTTCAGCGGCGGATTCCCAGCGTCAGCCGGGCCGTCTTCAAGCGGACCGAGCCGCTCGGGAGGTACTGCTTCACTACGCAGTGACTCAAGGTCCTGCCGAAGCGCTGAGCCGAGCGGCTTGGCAAGGGCAGCCGGAGCTGCGATCTCATCGATCATGCGGCGGGCGGGAGCTTCGTCCACGTACCTGTTCCACTCCCATTGGATGACGTCGGGGTAGAACAGCACATCGTCCCTGGCGACTGAGGGGACTTTGGCTTCGATGTCGTTGTTGGGGGACGGCATCGAGCCATCGCGCTGCACGGTCGTAACCAGATCGCCGTCGACGCGTAGCGCCAGGAACAGCTTGTAGTTCCACCACCCAAACCGCGCGATAGCTTCGAGCGGCTCCGTCTCGCCCCGGAGAACCGTCTCGCTCCACAGCGGCCAGCCCTGCATGGGATCGCTGCCATCAGCCACACCGCGAGTTAGCAGCTCACGCGCGACGTTCTTCGCAAGTTCTCGAATCTCTTGCGCCGCCGCGGTCGCGCCGCGCATCTCGTCGTACGTTGCGTAGTCCGCCACGCCTCACGCTCTTCTAGTCGGATGCCACGAATACCCGCGCGCCTAGTGCTGCGCCGACGTCGGCTGCTTTCTGCACTGGGTCCTCAGCCCAGATCTTCATCGTCAGGTACACGTCCTCGGCATCCACGCCGTGTGCGAACATCACGAACGCCTCGGTCTCGGTCATGGGCATCACCCGAAGCACAGCGACGGGCGCAGGCACATGGCCGGGCTTCCCCTTCTCGATCGGCTCGTAGCTGAAGCCTTCTGCGCTCGCCGTGTACGAGTAACGGTCCTTGCCGATCCCGGCTGTGCCTGTGACGGCTTCAGCATCAGGAGCTGCGCTCGGACCGTCGTCACCGACTAACACCCACCCGTCACCGAAATGGTTCTCATCGAACGAGAGCCTGTTGCCATCTGGGTCTTGAATGGTCCAGCCCATCGGCCACCCCTCGCCGGTCCACTGATCCCAGTTCTTCCCGAGCCAAGAGACTCTGCCGCCGGGGTGGTGGATCGCCCACCAGTGATCTGAAAGATCGCGCGTGACAATCGTGTCCGCCCACTGGTCGTTCCGGACGCTGATTCGTTCTGGGAGCTGGTAAGAGGGGGCGGCGGGGAGAGCCGACAGCCTTCTCAAGACGGACACCGCGCCGTCGAGAGCGGCAAAGTTCCCAGCCAACTCGAAGAGGGTGAAGAAGGCCTGGGCCATCGTGTTGAGTCGCTCGGGATACGCGGGATCGGACGGCGGTGTTCGCGCAAGTGCGTCCTTCGCTGCGGAGAACGCGGCCATGAGCGCGTGCTCATCCCCGGTTGCCTTGTATTCATCCAGGTACGTCTTGGTTGAGTCGTCTACGGCCATCAGTGCTTCCTATGGCAGTGCGGGCATTCCCATCCCCCCATCGATTGAGCCTTCGCAGGCTCGACGTAGAGGTTCGACGCGCCGCACCCGGAGCAGGTGACCTTCACCGGGTTCGTGAACATCCCTGAAGTACTCGTCTTGGCGATGTACGCCACAGCATCCTCCTTGTGGGTCAGCGAGCGCCTTTTCTGACCGAAGCCAGTCCGCAGCACTGATGAATCCGGCGGAAACTAACACCTCGGGCAGCGTTCACGTCTTGTCGCGGAGGTGACCGCCGCCACGAACAAGCCGGCAAGCCCAAGTGCGGCGGCGAGCGCGGCCAACGAGGCAAGCGCCCGGAGCAGATTGGTCCGGCTTGGGCCTCAAGCTTCAAGCTGTCGCGGTCGTATTCGTCGATTCCCACTCCGAACGAAGTGTTTTAAGGCGCAGGCTTTCGGACGGTCGTCTGTCAGTCCTGGATTCCTGACATGTCGCAGATTGCGGGAAGTGCGACGCAAACGGCGCTCGCGAAACGGGCCCTTGGAGCGCAGGGGTCAGAGTCCGGCCGCTGTCGCGGGCGCCAGCTGCCAAGGTCCCCCGCATCTAGAGGGATTCAACGGAGGGACGGCCGAGCCGGCGCTTTCCCTGCACCCAAGCCGCTCCCGGCCCCGAGGACTGAGGGATTGAGGGAATAAGGGACGACCCTCGGCGCGGGCGCCGCCCGGGTTTTCTCCGGTCAGACGGCGCGGAGTACGTGTGCTTCCAGATCGCGAAGAACGACGACACGTCGCTCAAGCTGTACACCGAACCCGACGTCGTGTCGGGGCGCAAGTCGGTCTGGTTCGCATTGCGATAGCCGCCGAGTCGGGTTCTATCGTCTGAGGGCGAAGAGCGATGCGCAGACGGCTGCTCATGTTGATCTACCACGTCCTGAACGCGGCGAGCATCATCGGATGGCTCATATCGCTTGGTCTCGGCGCTCTTGTCACGGCGATCCTCGGATGGGCCGCAAGCTTCGACTCTCTCTGGCAGGTGCCCCTGTGGGTTGGCGTCTTCCTCGTGACGACGGGCATCGCTCTTTCCCTCGTGAGTCGTCTCCTGCCTCCACCCACGCAGCCGATCGCGTCTTCCCTCGCGCATCCGGAGTGGACAAGTCCCGAAGAGCTTCGTGACTACCTGCAATCGATCAAGAGCGTGATGGAGGAGGAGGGGTTCGGTTCGGAGCCGCCGGCACCGACGCCGACGCCGGAGCCTTCCGGTCACGCGCCTTCCTCAACGCACGAGGAGCGTGACGCGCTGATCAAGCGCGGTCACGACCTCCTCGCGAATATGGCGGTGTCGTCATCCCCCATGGGTGGAGGCCGGATCCTCTCCGCGCGGGCGATGGGCTATCCGGCCACGATTGCTTTCGTGCGCGACGGGCAGGAACTCGTCAGCCGCGTCCTTCCCGCTCGCGCGAACCCGGCCCTGATCACGGGCTACAAGACGATCGAAGAGGCGCGGTTCGCGATCCAGGAGACTCTAAGCGCACTCGGGAACATTGGACACAAGGTGACGCCGTTCGGTGAGTAGTAAACGTTCCGAACGTCCGAACGACCAGGGCGCCTGGACGAGCCACTGCCTGTGGTCGCCAAGAAGTCCTGAGTCGCGGCGTGATGCCGTCGGGTGGAGCGAGCTGGTCGATGCCAGGCTCATCATGCGGCTCGCTCTCGACCGCATCGGAGGGAGCTGGGACAAGCACCCGCTGTCCTCGTGGCCGGAAGCAATCCAAGTCGCTGCGGATACCGGGAGGCCGACCTTTCTCTATGGCGACGGCTCAGCCCTCCGCACTTACGAGCTTCGGCCTGGCAGCCCCGTCCCCTGGAAGGCGGAGCCTCCGTCGGAGCTCATCGAGGGGTTCATCTCTGAAGGGCTCATGGAGCTGACCCTCTACTCCGAGACCGGCGAAATCATCGGTCACGAGCCTTCGGTTCGGGAAGCCCACGAATGACTCGATGCTGCGCTCACTGCGGCCGTGCCCTCGGGCCGCGCGGAAGGGTCTACTGCTCGGCCGCGTGTCGGAAGCGAGCGTGGCGGAGGCGGCACGCCGACCTCCGGGACGACGCCTACGTGAACGGGGCGAGGCGTGGGCGCGTACGTCTCGGGACGCCCACGAGGGCCGAACGGCTCGCCGTTCTAGTCGCCGCGCGACCCCGTTAGCTCCGGGCAGGCCAGGCGACTTCCGAGCCAAGTCGTGGAGGACAGACGTTACGACGAGCCGGGTCCACTCCCGTGAGGTTGTAATCCGAGCCCAACCTTGTTACAACGGCGACGATCTGGCGTCACGGGTCGGTTCGTAAGGAGCCAGGCCCTAGTTCGGGGAGGAGGCGGTTATGTCAGCAATCAACGAGTCGCCGTCTGAGAACGGCGTTCGCAGTCGCCGCAATGTGTTGGCACTGATCGGCGGCGCAATCGCAGGCGCAGTTGCCGGAACGCTCGGCAGGCCGGAGCGGGCCCTAGGAGGTCACGATGGCACTAACGTCCTGCACTTAGGGGAGTTCAACAACACGCCAGCCGGTTCGTCCACGGGTATCGGGGCGACCGCCGAAATCTTCGCGCTCCGAGTTCACAACGAGAACGTAGGCCCGAACGCTGGCGGCATCGCGGGCACTAGCAAGGGCGAGCAGCCAGGCGTATATGGCGTCGGGTTCGATCCGAGTCCGGCGGGGGTGCGAGGCGTCAGCAGCTCGCCCACGGGGCCAGGCGTCCCCGATGGATCGGGGACGGGTGTGTCCGGCATTTCGGGCACCGGCATCGGTGTCGAAGGCGGTTGTCCCAGCGGTGTCGGTGTCTTCGGGCACAGCCAGAGCGGCACCGGCGGAAACTTCCAGAGCCAGAGCGGAATAGCTGTCATGGCCTCATCCGGAACGGCCTCTGGCGTCCGTGCCCACAGCGACTCGTCGAGCGGCGTTCACGCCGATACGACGAGCGGCATTGGCGTCATTGGAGAGAGCCTGCAGGGAACCGGTGTCCGCGGCATCAGCCAGGGGGCCAATGGCATCGGTGGGCAGTTCTCGAACGTCAACGGCTTGGGGATCGACGTCATCGGGAGAGCACGATTCACCACAGCTGGCGCGGGCAGCGTGCCTCAGGGGCAGAACTCGGTGTTTGTTTCCAACCCAGCCGTGCGTACCACCAGCCACATCTCCGTTACGCTTGTCGGCAATCCCGGCATTCGCCTTCTGCATTGGGTGGAGCGCTCCCCAGGATCCGGATTCACCGTCAGGCTCACGCCAGCGCCTGCTAACCAGCGGCCGGCGACGGCGTTTACCTATCTGATCGTGGAGGCAGCCGCCTAGCAGGAACGCGTCCACGTCCCCGTGCCAGGCACAGTCGGCACATCGGCCCGAGTGTCGTTTTGCGTCGCACTTCCCGCAATCTGCGACATGCCAGGAACAAGGCCTTGGTGCCTCGCGTGTGCCGGTGGTCAGCCCACGCGCTCGGCGCTCGCTCTCAGGGCGAGGCCGGCGAGGACGCCGAGCGCGCCCAGCAGCGCGACGTACTCGTTCGCGACGAGCGATCCGAGGCGGGTCGGCACGAGCAGCGAGGTGAGGGCATTGTCCACCTGGGGCAGTGACCGCTGACGCGGAGGTCAGAGCCGCGCAGGGGCTTGCGACAACGGGGGCAGGAGGCGAGCTCTCCCCGGGCCCGCTCGGCGAACGCCGCGTAGGTCGAAGCGATCAGCTGCTCGCGCTCCCTCGCGGCCTGCAGCCGCAGTTCAGCCTCGGCAAGCCGCGCGCGCGTCGCTTCCAGCTCGCTTGCGCTGGCGGCGAGCTTTCGCTCGAGCCGCTCGCGGGCCCGCTCGTCCTCGCCCGCCTGACACGCGCTGACGGCACGCGCTGACGGCAAGTCGCGGCTTGCGCTTCCCGGTCTAGGACTCGGGTTGCACCGCAACGGCTGACGGTATGAGGGCGCTGAGGGTTGCCGTCAGCACGAGCACGCGTCCTGGGGCGGACTGCCAGTTCTCGGAGCTGCTGGCCTCAGACATTCAGTCCCGGACTCTAGGCGATTCCAAGTCGCAACTCCGAGCCGCGGACACCTACTCACAGCCCAACCCGTCGCCGTCCCCGTCGAGGCGGTGTGGATCGCTCCCCACGACCCTCACGGGGAGCGCGAGGCCGCGGGCACGGAGATCGGCGCAGTCGAGATCAGGTGGATACGGCGGGACGCAGCCGCCCGCGTAGTTCGGATCGCACTTCCCCGTCGGGGGCGGTGTCGTCGTCGGGGGACCACTCTCTCCCGTATCGACAGCCCGGTACGGGTCGAGCCGCGTTCCTGAGCAGGCTCTCCACAGCCCACGCTTCGCAGCCTTCGCCCTCATCGCCTCCGAGAACAGACGCGCGGCGTACTTCCCCCTGTCGCCTCCATAGAAGTATGGAGCGGCAGCACCCCGCTTGACGAGTTGCAGGTTGACGTTCAGCGAGCCTCGATGGACGTAGCGCAGGAGTCGCCCGTACCGATCCGCTTTGTCGAGTCGCGGGTCGGCCTCCAAGACAATGCGACTGCCTATGGGGGCGAGACTGAGGAGCGCCGTCCTCGCTGCCCGCGAGTAGCACTCACCTGAGCCAAGCTCGGGCGTGTCGATCTGCAAGAGACGGATGCGCTGACCGCTCGTGAGCGTCAGCGTGTCGCCGTCGTAGACGGAGGCCACGACGCCGGTCTGGGTTCCGATGGCGGCATCGGAGAGATGCGCTCCAAGAGAGAGGGCAAGGGCGCAAGCTACAAGGAGGATCCAGCGCTTCACGGGCGCGACGGCCTGATCCTCCGCCCGTCGAGCACTCGCGTCAAGCGGACGGAACCCGCGCCTTCAACTCGGCAACGTCGGCCTCGATCCGCCGCAGTGCATCCAACACCTCGTCACTGTTCGTGTCCGTCTTGATGAACTCGGAGGCGACCGTCGCCGTCAGCACGGAGATGAAGCCGATCCCAAGCAGCATGACCACGATTCCGATGATCCGCCCCTCAACGTCGGAGGGATACAGGTCGCCATACCCGACTGTCGTAGCCGTGACGACGGCCCACCAGACGCCGTCCCACATGCTCGGGAACTCGTTGGCGTTGAAGGTCGCCTGCGCTGCTCCTGCGACAACGACGAGAAAGAGGGTAATGAGCGCAACCACCCGGAACGTGGTCGCGGAGGTCAGCCTGCGCTCGGCCTGAATCGCCCGCGCGATGATCGCCACCGCGCGGATCAGACGGAGAAAACGGAAAAACCGGAGCGAGGAGAGAAGCTGGCCGAGTAGAGGAACGGTCAATACAACGATGGCGACGTCGAGCCAGTGCGCTCGTAGGGCGGCTCCCTTTCGTGTCGCCACAATCAGAACCGCGGCTAGCTCCACTGCGAAGACGACCCAGATCAGCCAATTCGCGACGAACGCGGCTGTCTTCCACCCGCCCGAGGCGTCCGCCTCAACGATCAGGACGGGGATCAGCGCGAGCGTGGCCGCGAGAACGACCGGCTCAAGCGGCGTGTTTACATGGCCGGACTCGTCCTGGCTCCACACGCCGGACGAGTTCACCTCAGGAGGCGTCTGCCCTCTCAGAGACGGCCACCCTCCCGTACCCCGCGAAAGTGCACCTTGCCACTCGACCAGACTGAGACGGGTGCGACTGCGGCGGCGATTGCCAACGTCAGCTTCCTGCTCACTGCTCTCCTCGCGTCGGGGGTCGTACGGGATGTGACTTATAAACCGTAGACGTAGGGGAGTCAACGCGGCGAGGCTCGGGCGATGGCTCCGAGGTCGGAAGCACACGCTGCCTACGGTCATGCGCTGCGCCATATCCGCACCGAACGCGGCTTGTCGCAGGAGCGGGTGGCGCACCTAGCCGACCTCGACCGCAGCTACGTCTCCGGCATCGAACGAGGTGAGCGACATCCCAGCCTCGCGAACATCCTGAAGCTGACGGCCGTGCTCGGTGTCAACGTCTCTGAACTCGCGGCAAGAGCAGAGGAGTTGATGTCCGAGGGGCGGGGTCGAACCGAGACGATCTGACGCATGGCCTCAGGGCCTGCCGTACTCACCAATTCACTCACCAATCGCTCCGCCACGCTGGCGGTCTCACGGACTGGTTAGCGCCTCCACTCCCTGCTCGTCTCGACGCACGTCGCTGTCGCCGTTTGGCGGAAGGGCGACACATTTAATCCCAAGGTCGCTGATGAAGCGACACCCTCGGTTTTTGCTGGAGCGGGGTTCGTCACCGGCGGGCGAGCGAGGTTAGCGAGGAGGGCGAGCCTGCCTCGACCGCTAGGCGGCCAGCTCCTCTGGCGCCCGCGTGGGCGTTGGTCGTTCGGGGAAGCGAGTGAGTCGGGCGTCCGCTGTCGGTTTGGCAAGCAGGAGCGCGGCGCCGGCGGCAAGCCCTGTGACGACCGCGCCTGCGGAGAGCGTCGACGAGGAAGTGGTTGCCGGTGGGCGGTTCGAGGATCCCTTCGACGAGGAGGAGCTCGCGTCTCGCCTCGCGCGTTCCAGCAAGGACGTCGGAGAGCTGCGGCGCTACCGGGAGAGCGCGCGGGCATGCGCGTCCTCATGAACGCGTTCGCGCTGTGGAGGCGTGCCGCCTTCGCTCAATCCACGACGAGGCCGGTCTCCACGAGCAGCTCGACGGTCTCGGCCGGGACCGAGTCGCCATCACCGCGAGCGATCGCGAGCAGGGGCTCGCCGAGCTCGTCCGCGATCGGCAGCACCTCGAGGCCGTCGTCGCCGCTCATCACGAGCACGTAGTGCTCCCCCACCGCGAGCTCGTCGAGCGGCCTCTCGGCGTCGAGGGCCGAGAGCAGAGCGAGCGGCTCGCGGCTTATGCGGACCACGCGCGCGTCCTCGCGCAGGGAGAGAGCGCCGTCGGCGACCGGTGACGGCTCTGATCCCGCATGACCATCGCGCAGGGCGTTCACCGCGAGCTCGAGGTCAAGCACCTCCTCGATGAGCGCTGGAAGTGCCCCGGCACGAACGCGAGAACGCAGGTACGTCTCGAAGTGCCTGACCTCACGCTCGAACTGCGCGTGGGCGGGTTGCAGCTCCCAGAAGTGGTCGAGCTCCTCGCGGAGGGAGCCCTCGAGCGCCTGGCAGGTCAGCCGCAGGTAGGTGTAGAGCGGTGTCACGCGGTTCATGCGGTAGAGGGCGCAGCTCGTCTCCATCCCGGGCTGGTGTGCGACGGCCTCGAGGCGAGCGCGTTCCCGCGCGCTCAGCTCGTAGCCCGCGAGTGCCGAGTCCGGCTCGTCCCAGACCCGGCGAACGAGGACCGGCGAGGCCACAAGGTCGCTGAGAGCGCGCTGGAACGCCGCGAGCGTCACCGGGCGCGGCGCGTCCACGCGGCTCGTGCTCGCTCGAGCTGCTCGCGCAGTCCGTCCTCGCGGAGGACGGGGAAGTACGACTCGTGGAACTCGAAGGTGATCGCCCGCAGGTTCGGAGCCCGCTCGGCGACGTGGTCGAGCAGCTCGAGCACGGGCTCGGGACAGGCTCCGGCATGAGAGTCGAGCCACATGCCGTCGAGCTCCGTGCCGCCGGCGATATGGATCTCGATCACCCGGTCGAACTCGAGCGCGTCCACGAATGCCTGAGCATCGAAGCCGTGATTGCGCGAGTTGGCGTAGACGTTGTGAACGTCCAGAAGCAGGCCGCAGCCGGTGCGCGCCGCGAGCTGATTGAGGAACTCGGGTTCGCTCATCTCCTGATCCGGGAAGTCGATGAACGAAACGTTGTTCTCGATCAGGAACGCGGCCGGGATCGCCTGTCGCACCCGCTCGATCCTGCCGGCGACCAGGTCAAGTACCTCCTGGTCGTACGGCATGGGAACGGCGAGGCCCGTGTTGTGGTCCAGGCCGTGCGCGCTCGCCACGTCCACAAACGAGAGATGGTCGCTATGCCAGCGAAAATCGAACCGCGCATGCCATTCGACGAGCTTGGCGACGTACTGCTCATCGAGCGGTGTCGTTCCCGCGAGCGATAGGCCGATGTTGTGCGCGATGACGGGTCGGTGTGAAGCGATCCACTCGAGCTCGGTCATCCATGTATCGAGCTCGTCGTAGCGGGGCTCTTGACCCGGCCCGCGGTCGCGCCAGAACATGTCGGGTATTACCTCGACGTAATCCCAGGCGGCCGGATTCGACCGCAGAAACCCGGGCAACGCGACATTGTAGAGGACCCCTACGCCGAGCTCAGGCAGCGCTCCGAGGTCGTGCGTGCCGCCCCTCGGCTGAGACTCGACAGCCATCGAGCGACGGGCGCTCCGATCACCCGGCTACTTGACGATTCTGAGGCTCTTGATGTCGACGCGGATGACGGGGTCGAGCCGCTCGCGGATCACGAAGTTGTCGCCCGAATGGCAGGCGGGGCACGCGCGTGGAAGCTTCGCGATCAGATCGTTGAACACGAGCTCGCGCAGCTTAGCGATCTCCCTGAGCTTCGTTCCATGAGGAACGATGAGCTCGATCGTGCCCATCTTCGTTCCCGTCTTGGTGTAACTCAGCTCCGCGATTCCCGCCATGACGAACCCCTTTCAGTCACTGTGGGTCGGTCATCGTCCGCAGGTACCGACGCGCGAAATTAAACACGGTTCGCCGAAAGGTGTCAAACCTCCCGGTCAATTCAGGCGAGGGGCATGCCCGAGACGCGCTATGCCTACCGTGTCGGCCGGGGGGTTTCTGTCTGGTCAGGTAGGCGATGTCAATCGGCCGAAACCTACGCTGGGACAGGAATCCTCGAGTTTGAGCCAGAACACTCGGGCTCCACAGCCGCTTCGGGCCGTGAAGCCCCAAGAGTCCGCGCGCTCGTCCTGACGGTGCCCGTCAGCGCCGTCATGCCGTCCATCGATGCGCGCAAACCCTGCTCCGATGCGGATCGACCCCGATAGCGTCGACGTCACGACCACCGTGAACGCGAAGGTGCACGTGCGTACGTTCGGAGGTCGGTCGGCTACGCGCGCTAGCACATTGCTAGCGTTCACTAACAGTGAGCACGGTGTCTACGCCAGAGTTCCCGACTCGCTCAAGCATGCTCTTGCGGCCCGCGCGCGCGAACGCGGCCTGAGCCTCACCGCGGCGGTCGTTGCGCTCCTCGGCGGGGCCTGGATGCGACCGAGGACGAGCGCTCACGCGAGCGGGAACGTGAGCTCGCGGCGTCCGCCAGCGAGCTGGAGCGAACGCGAGCCCGGCTTGCCGACTGCACGCAGAGCCCAGCAAGCGTTCGCGTGAGGATTTCAGCGCGGAATGTCGTTTTGGATTGTCGTCGGCGCGGACGAGCCCAGCATCGGTAGTTTTGGCTTACCGATGCGGGCTAGGGCGGGAGGCTCGGCACGGGAATGTCTGAATGTCGCCGATTGTCAGGACGACATGGCGTGGACGCGGAAGCGCAGCAAGGGGCTTGTCCGGCTCTTCGGTCACCCCGGAAGGCTAAGGGGCGGAGCTACACTCACACTAGCCCCGGGCGCGGTCCCTTCCCCGGGGCTCAGGCTCCTTTTCCTTTGCCGCGCTCGGGGGTCACGAGCAAGTCGTGCAGACGTTCAAGGCCGAGACCGTACGCCGCCCACAGCGGGAGGTAGTCGATCCGAACGAGCCCGTCGATGCTAAAGCGGGCGCGGCCGTAGTTCCACGGGACGTAGCCGACAAGCCGACGGAGAAGCCGGCCGCTCGCGTACTCGACACCGAGGATGCCGGCGCCGTAGAGCGCGGCGCGGAGCGCGAGAGGACGCTGCCTAAGTACTCCTGTTCTTAAGTACGTACACGTATAGCGTCCGGCCTGGCTCCTAACGTCAGTGGCATCCTTGTCCTTCTCCGAGGGAGTTCGGATGCCGCGGCGAAGTCC
>Ga0184633_10000955_pt1 | contig 11549 bp, 8 predicted proteins | sample PLM31_170_b1_FD_133156 | JGI IMG/M metagenome (GOLD analysis project Ga0184633, IMG submission 133156) | Groundwater sediment microbial communities from an aquifer in East River, Colorado, USA - PLM3-1_170_b1 | ecosystem: Environmental > Terrestrial > Soil > Riparian zone | place: USA: East...
AATGGGGAGGATCTCGTCCCCCGTGACCGGCTCCCGAAGCTGATCAACCCGCGCGGCGAGCTTGTCGATCTCGGCGAGCAAGGCGACGTTCCCGAGCGCCTCCCGCGCGCTCCAGGTGAGCGAGTACACGAGGGCCGCGTTCGTGCTCCCCGCCACCTCTACGGTCAGGTTCTGGAAGAAGTCCTTGGCCTGCCGTTGGAGGGTCGAATCGAGCACGCCCACCGCGGCCGCTCGTTCCATGTACTTCAGCACCTCGTCGAGCAGGAGGAGAACTGGACGTCCGCCAGCCCCCCTGGCGAGAACATCTCGGATGACGTCTCCGCCGGGGGACACGCGATCCTGGTCATGTTCCGCCACAATGGGGAAGGCTCTTTCCGGGTCGATCTGCCATGCGAGCCACCCCCACATGGTTCGGATCGTGCGACCACCCTCCAGCTCTTTGCCGTTTCGGGCATCGAACTTCTCGCCGTCGAATACCGCAACCGCCACGTTCTTGGGACGCGCAAAGCCCTTCCCTTCGGGAATGCCGTCGAGTGCCTCCCGCTTGCGGGCGGCGTGGAGGAGCGATGCCAGAGTGTGCGACTTCCCACCCCCGAAAGGCGTGCGGAGTTTGAGCACACGGTTGTAACCCGACTTCCCCGCGAGCGATGCCAGGACCTCTTCGAGAATCTTCTGAAGATCGGACGTCAGGTATGTCGCCCGGAAGAAGGCCTCGGGGTCCCGGTTCACGACCGGAACGTTGGGGTCGCCGGAGGCTATGGCTCCGAGATCGATGGCAAAGACCGCCTCCGTGAGCGCACCCTCTTCGACATCAGGGTGCAGCTTCACGAGGTCGGTCCACGGGCGAAGCGCTCGGGTGCTCAAGGGTTCGCCTCGATAGGGAACGGGCTCAGCCCCATGCGATAGACAAGGCTCACAGACGCCGGTCTCCCAGAGCACGTACGATCCATGGTTCAGCCTCTACGCCTGCGGAGGATCAAGGTCGGCTCGCCATAGGCGTCCCCACCCACGTGGCGGAGATCGCGATGCTTGATATCCTCAAGGTTTCCGAGCTTACTCGTCCAAGTCCCATCCGGCAGCTGGCGCGCAGCGTGCGTGGGCATGCCATCCGGGCTGGCGAAAATGGCTATCTTCTCCCAGCCTAGTTCGGAGGTGGAATCTTCGCAGACCTCGAATCCGAGAGTCCGAAACGCTTCAGCAAATGCTCCTAATGTCGAGAGCCGAGGGGCAGGTTCAGGCCAGTAGTACTGATGGAACTCGTCCGGCCACCACCAGCGCGAATCATCTCCTGCAGCCCATGCAATGCAGTTGTAGTCCGGCTGGGCGGGGCTCGTGATCTCATAGCTCACGCCGCGCAACCCGGGAAACAGCCGCCCTAGATGCTGGTTCACGGACGAATCCCCCGTTTGCTTGCCCATTGGAGCCAATCGCGAGCCATCTGGGCGACATTGCCCCGATGCTCGGAAGGCACGGGATCCTCCCCCGTAATTGCTCGAAGGGCCCAGAACCAGTGGTCAGGTTTCCGCTCAAGCTCTGCGAAAATGAATGGAAGGGCGCTGGGCCCCATGCCCACGATCTGCTGGTAGGCGGAATGCAGAACCATTTCCCTTATCGAGGAAAGGTGGGCGCACTCCTCGCGCCAGATCTTTGCAAGATGTTGGAAACGTTGTGCCAGGGCATCCGACGATAGGCTAGCTTCACTCTCCGTGATCGAAGTGGAACGGCCCATCTCCCACCCGATCCTCAAGAGGCGCCGGATCGGGCGTCCCACCTGCTCCGATTCCTGGGACACATACGCGTCCTGAGAAAACCTGTCTTGCAATGCCGCAACGCCGGTCATGATCGACCCTCCGGTTCGAACAAAGCGCGAAGTCGGTCTGTGATGCTGTCCTCGAAAGCCACTACCACGTTATTGTGAGCCCGTTGGATCTCCACCCTGAAATCAATCTCTTCCAGCGGCCCATCACGTTGAAGGATATCGTAAAGGTCCAGCGTGAAGACTTGCTCGTCCTGCTTGGGCTGCGGTGGGGCGGCCGGGCCGAAGGTTATCAGTACTGTGTGACCGTGTTCTCTTTGGGGAACCTCGACTCGAACCAGGAAGGAACCATGCGTGTCGCCCAATCCAGGCGGAAGATTCGGGTAGATGGTGAAATAGTCTTCCATCTGGACCAGCGCTCCTGGGATCACCACTCGATTGATGTAGCGTAGTCCCAGGCGGGCGACCTTCTTGGGCTGGGTCAGTTCTTTGTAGATCTTGAGCGCCGAGTGAACGGCCGGCTCCCACCGTTCAAAATGAGGGTACGGCTGAAGTTGGTTGACCACCAGGAGATCCCGCGCAATCTGAATCATGCGGTCGCCCTTTTCAGAGATGAACTGCATCCAGGGCGGTAGGCGGCGCACCCCGGCTGTAGCACCAGCGGGGCCCAATGCGATCTGCGCTTCTTGGATTTCCCGTTGCCGCTTGTCGGGAAAGTCCTGTTTGACCCGCTCATAGAAGGCACCGGGAACGGTATCGTCCCACATCGAATCCGCGAAATATATCTCGCAAAGCGCCTCAATGACGGGCGGTTTCCGGTATCTGCGCTCCGGTACCACGTTGTCCGGCCCGGCCCCGAGTGGAGTACCATGTGGCGACTTCGTGCTCATTGGGCTTCTCTCCTTGCATCAAACAGCGTGCCTTCGTCCATCGCCAGCCGCTGGTCGATGAGCGCCCGCCAGTTGGCGACCAGTTTCTTCAGGGCCGCCTGCTCGGCCGCCGTCGTCGCCACCGTGTGTTCAGCGCCATCCTCCTTCTTGCCCGCGAGGGCCGTCCCAGCAAGCGCCTGGGCCACAAGGCGAAGACGCTCCCGGTCGGGGCGGGCCTCGTCGAGGAACCGATTCAGGTTTCGGGGCTGGTTCTCCACGAGCCACAGGATGCGGTGCAGGGCGTCGATGAGGGGGGCCGGTGCCCCGCCATCCTCCGGCAGTCCCAGCTTCTCGTCCTGCCCCCGTTCTGCAAAATCTCGAAGGCGGTACTTCCCCTTCTTCTTTTCGACCAAGGCGTGCCGTCCGCTTGAGAGTCCCTTCTGGCCGTCCAGTTCCACGTTCTGGCCGTAGGTGAAGACGATGGCCTCGCCGGCCTCCATGTCGGCCGCCTTGTAGGTGTACAGCCAGAGGACGTAGAATCGGCTCGGTCCGTCCACAGCCGCCACCCCGCTACCGACAATGCCGAAGATTTTCTCCAGAAGCGTTTCGAGGACAACTCCTTCCACATCGGCGAGGAACTTGTCGGCCGGAACCTCTTCGCCGTTCGCGTACTCGACACGGGAGAAGCGGGTGAACGCCCGAAGCCCAGCGCCCACGGCCGCAATCACCAGATCGGCACCCGTGATCCCCATCTTCCAGAGCGAATCCACGCGCTCGCGGACGATCCGCTCCAGCTCGGGGCGGACTTCGTCTTCGTAGGACCCCGTTGCTGTCCCTTCACGCTTTCTAGCGACCAGGAAGATGCTGGACGCCAACGCCGCTGACTCGATAGCCCGCACTCGTCCTGGTCGCTCAGTATCGAATGACCACGCCTCCGTGACGGTGAAGCCTGCTCTCCGAAGCGCGTCAACCAAGGTGGCCCAGCCAAGAGTCGTCTTGTGGGCATATACAACCACCATGTGTCCGTCCGGTTTCAGCGTCCGGCAAGCTTCTCCGAAGGCCACCCCCATCATTTCTTCATAGGCACGCTTTGCTCTCTCCTTGTCGCCGTCATGCCGAACCGCATCGGCCACTGCCTCGGCCTTCTTGGGAGTCCCTTCTGTGGAAAAGTGCTCTGGATACAGGTGACCCCCGCTGCGTTTGAACCACACGTAGAAGAAATCCGAGATGTTTGCGTACGGCACGTTGTCGTAGTAGGGAGGGTCGGTAACCACCGCATCAAGTGAGCCATCAGGCCACGGTAGGCTCATCGCTGAACCGCGTACAACAGTGGCTGGGCTTCCGGCGCTGGTCACGGAGTCGATCACGCCAATTATCCAGTCAAGCGCACCCTGGGGTGACCCAGATGCGTCACCGAAGGGTGCGAGCTCAACAAAGTCCCAGACCAGAGGAATCCCCTTTTGAGCGAAGGTGCTCTTTATGAATTGCCCTCCTGATTCCCACATACAGACGGTGCTGTCATAGTCAGCCTGTCGATCCAGGAGAACGCCCATGTAGCTTGCGAGTGCTCGCGCTCGCTCGGCTTCATACCCCGAAGAGAGCATCTCCGCATGGGCTTGACGGACACATGAGGCAAGGGTGAGAAGATAGAGTAATTGCCGAACAGTAAACAGGTCTCCAAAGGTGACGAGGCCATACAAGGGAGTCCAGTTGCTATTCTTGGCGTCCGTGACGATCGGCTCGTTGGGAACGGTAAGACCTGTGCGTGAACAGAGATCTACAATCTTTGCCTGGATCGAGATCTCGTCGGGTAGCGACCCCCGCACTTCATCGGGCGAAAGGAAGACCTTTCCGCGGTGACCTGGTCTAATACACGCGACGGCCATAAGCTGGTGGCCCATTCGCTTAGCGCAACCTTCGGCCTTAACGTAATCGCTGTCCGCCACCGTGCTGCAAAACGGGCAAGTCGCATTGCCGCCCTTCGAGCCCGCCACCGGATCAAACCCAAGCCCGCGCTCCGATGTAGACTCGACGACCTCAAATTGCGTCTGCTTCTTGCCCTTCGGGGCGACGATGCTCAGGGCTACGTACCGGCCCCTCTTGTTGGAGAGCCAAGTCTGCTTGACGAGAGGGACCGTAGCCCCGCAGGCCGGGTTCTTGCAGCGGACCGTCCGCGTCCATAGGTAGGCGACCGGAACGAGGTAGCCGGATGGCACCTCGTCCTTTTTTGCCGATTTCCACAGCGTCGCCTGCGTCTCAGGCCTGCGACCTTTGTACTCTGGATCAGGAATGAGACGATAAAGGTCCCCGATCTCAGCCTTGACCCTTTCCATCAACCAGTTGCCCCAGTACCGAACCTCTTCCGCCAAGCCTCCCCACGTAGTTTCGCTCTTCGCGTTCTTCGGCCCGGACGTTCCCCGTGCGTTCGCGTCCGACCGGCCGTATTTCTGCGGATAGACGAGCGTACAGAGCTCGATGATGTGGGCCACAGGGTTGAGTTCGAGGGCGTAGGCCTCACAGCCTAGACGGAGGGCCTCCAGCGGGATCGCCCCGCCGCCGGCGAACATGTCCAGGACTTTCGGACGCGGCGCGTGCCCTTCTTCAATGTCCTCAACGGTGACCTTCTTCCCGGTCTCTGTGGTCAACCGCTCGGCATGGGCTTCGAGGATGTGCCTTTGCGCCTCCTTGATGACGGTGGGATTGCCCGGATACTTGCAGAGCCGTTCGACGAACTTGGCCGCGTTGGCTCTGCCCAGGCTTTGCTTTTTGTTGTCCGGCCCGTTCTCCGGGACGAACCGCGAGGCCGGAACGAGCGCACCGTACACTGCCGCCCGGCATGCCACGAGAGGCCGCCGCGCCCACCAGAGGTGCAGCGTCGAGATGTGCCCCTTGCGGACGGACTTCTCCCGCGCGGCCTCGGCGCTGATGGCCTGGATCGGCAGGTAGTCCTCTATGAGCCTGCGGTCCTCGTCAGACATCGAGCGCGGCCTCCTCGCTTACCGGCAGTTCAGAACTCGGCCTGACGCTCAGCCAGCCCAACATGCCCAGGCCCCGAATAGTCGCGGCCACGTCCGCCTCCTTCAGAGGGGGGCGCCTTTTCTGCTTCCAACTCATCACCTCGCCCAGCACCTCCGATTCGCTCGGTTTCTCGGTTTTCTTCTTGGAGGCGACAGACTTGGCCGCGAAATGCACGGTTGCAGCAAGCTCCGCCTGCTGAGTGCGCATGCGCATGAAAAGATCCGCGAGCGCCTCAATCGTATCCTTCCACTCGGTCAATTCGCGCTCGTAGGCGCGACACGCGTCCATGAAGGTTGGGCCGGTCTTGACGGCGAACATCTGGCCGAGGCGCTCCTCACGGATCAGTCCATTGTTCACGAGCCGAGTGACCAGACCCTTCAATTCGGGCGCATAGGGACCGTAGCTACTCCGTCTGTACGAAAGCCCGGTGGGAATTCCCGACTCCGTGGCGAAGTAGGCGATCTTCTGAAACGAGGTCCTTCCGACGGGGTAGTGGTAGCGTTCGCTCTCGATCTCCTCGAGGATCTTCACGAGCGCGACCCATGCAGGTTTCATCCGGCTTGCCGGCTCGCCACTTGCTGCAGCCTTCTCTTCCACGGGCGTTTGTTCCAGGAAGGTTGGCTGCAGCTCCTCGTGCCGAGTCCCATACGGAGCGTAAAGTTCCACGGGAATGTCCAGCCGTTTGAGGTGCCGGTACAGCGTTGGGCCAACAACTCGCCATTCAAGCTGCCCGTGTCCGCAGCCGAGGGGGGGAACCGCAAGCGACGTGATTCCCCACTCTCTGTAATGCCGCTCCAAATAACGAAGGCCGCGCACGATATCATCGAGCTTCGAAACCGAGCGCCAGTGATCCTTGGTGGGGAAATTCAGAATCCACGGCGGCAGAAGCGAACGGAACAAATAGGGCTGCCCCAGCTTGACCTGCTTGGCCTCGCAACGGCGCAGGTAGTCCTTGTGCATCTCAGGAAATCGCTTCCTGAACTCAAGCGCCACGCCCTTACCCATGATGCCCACGCAGTTGACCGTGTTCACCAGGGTCTGCGCCTTGGACTTGAATATGTCACCGATGATGACCTTCAGCATCGTTCCGTCCCTACCTGAAGAACATGTGCCCGTTGATGGTCACGCCGATACCCGTCCCCAGCCCATTCAACCTGTCCATGGCCTCCTGACACGACACATAGGCCCCTACGATGAACGCGGGGTCTACCCTGTCTGGAACCAGAACCTCGGCGCACTTTGCAGACTTCTGCTGCCATTGGACAATCGGATTCGGATCTGTCCAGTACTCCGCGAACGTCGCCTCTCGATCCACGATGCTGATGCCCCCAGGCGCCGCAGCAAACCGGACGTAGTGGCTCGACGCGTTCGCATCCGTGACAACCACGCCGGGGAGATCCAACACATCCGTGCTCACTTGCAACACGCACAAGTCGAGATGCTGCCCCTGACGCTTGTAGAGCATCGGGTTCCTCGCGCACACGTAGAGGTTTACATAGTCGTGCAGCTTCCGTCCTCCGGGAACCACTACGTTCGCTCGCCGGTCCTGGACCGCTTGCATAGCCACAGACGTGTGTCCAACCTGCGAAGCCCGCCGATTCGACAGAATGCCATGGCCAAGAATCGATTGGATGTTGTCCATATGCGCGATGTAGTGCAATTCGCTCAGTTCCTCGCGCCTCACGATTGCCAATCCTCATCCTCGTACCTTCCCCGCTGCTGCCACGGCTTCCGCGGGGATTTCGAAGAACCGCGCCGCCACGATCTCCCGCTTCGCATGGTCCAGTCGGGTAGCCGGGTTCTGGATGCGGACGAGCTCCGGGGCCTTGCCCAGTGGGTCCCACACCACGTAGAGCCAGTACGTCTCGGCCAACTGCTGGGCCTTGTACCACTCATTCGTGGTGAGACGAACGGGCTGCCCGCGCATCCGGCCCTTGATCTCGACCCGCTTGACGAGGATATCGCCTGTCGCCTCGTCCGCCACCCTGTGTGCGCGCACGTCGAAGCCGAGCTTCAGGTGGCCGACACGCTCGATGCGATCCTCGGGGAACCCCTCCTCTTTGAGCGCGCCAACGACCATGTCCTCGGCGGCCAGCTCGCTCTTCCTTCGAATGTTCGGGTCGAGCTCGTCGGCAAGATCCGCAAGCTGGCCTTCCGTATCCGCGTCGGGGCCCAAGACAAGAGCCGTGGCAACATGCCGGACCGGCCCCGTTCGGGCGATTCCGAGTCGCTCAAGGCCGTCAATGCGCTCCGCCCGCGCGCGCTGAAGCTCATCCACCTGCTTCCGGGCCTCGTCCGCCGGAAGCTTGTATTCGGATTTCGTCGTCGCCTCCGCAGCCAGGAGCATGGCCCGTTCCTGGGCGCGCTTGATCCGGGCGACGAAGGACCGTTCCAGATACTCCCGGCAGACGCGGGCAAAGTGCTGCCGCTCTTCTTGACAGCGAGCGCGGCAGTCCAACTGGTACGTGCTCTTCAGGTAATCCGACGCCGCCTGCGTATTGATGAGGTCGACCGCCGTCGGCGGACTCGCGTGCGGAGGCAGATTCAGGAGGATGTCACTGGGAACCACCTCGAACTGTCCCCGCTGTTCCCTGACCGCTACGAGCTCTCCGTGTAAAGGAACGTCGTTGCCCTTGGTGTCCTTCCCGCGGATCGCAATCTCGAACAAATGAAGCCTGTACGGTTCATTTGTCAGCGGGTCCAGGTAGAACCCGATCCCTCCCTGCAGAGTCGCCAACTTCTCGTTGAGCTTTTCGTCGACTGCGGCGTACAGGGCGTGCCCCGGTCCCATGAGGACCGCGTCAATGTGGGCGGACTGTTCGAGGTGGTGCTTATGGAACGTGACCTTGCGGTACGAGGGATCGGCCTTGCCCAGCCGATGGATCGACCGGAGCCGCTCTGACCGCAGGTCGGCCAGGACGTGCTCGATGCGCCACAGACCGTCCGCCCTCGGCTCGACGCGAAGGCCGACTTCCTTGGCCGCCGCGATGAACTGCGTCTCCACGTAGCGGGGCATCAGCCGCTTCTCCTCGACCTCGAGGTTGCGGCGCTGGAATCCCGTGAAGTCCACGTGGCTCCGGGCCAGCGCGATGCCTGTGGCGTCTTCGTACTCCTTCAACTTGGCCGGATCGATGCGGTCGATCTGGTCCAGGTACTCGTCAAGCCGGCGGGGATCGTAGGCCGCCTCCCTCAGCATGTCCGGGAGGTTGACGTCGTTCAGCGACAGCACCTCGCCGATGACATCGAACACGCGACCTTCCAGGGCCTCGTTCATCGTGTCCAGTTTTTCCAACAGGCGGTGGAGGATACGCCCCTCAACGATGGGCTGCCCATCCTCGGAGTCCGTTGCGACGAAATTGAAGGCGTAGCAGTCCCTGTCCTGGCCGATTCGGTGGATGCGGCCCAGCCGCTGTTCCAGGCGCGTGGGATTCCACGGCATGTCGTAGTTGATCATGAGGTGGCAGAACTGGAGGTTGATGCCTTCGCCGGCCGCCTCCGTCGCCACACAGACTTGGGCAGTGGTTCGGAATTGTTCTTGGGCTCGCTTGCGCTCGTGCGGATTCATGCCACCGTGGATCTCGCAGGTGCTGTAACCCCATCGCTCAAGGTGCTCTCGCACGTAGCCCAGCGTGGCGCGGTGTTCGGTGAAGAGAAGGAGCTTGCCCCGGCCGTCCTTGAGCTCGACGAACTGCGCTTCCCCGAGACACTTCTTCAGAGCAGCCAACTTGGAATCGTTCGCCAGCTCTCGCACTCTCCGGGCCTGCTCGGCCAACTCCTTGAGGGCTGCGATTTCGGCTCGCAACTGCTCCAATTCCAGCGCCGCCGTGTACTCGTCCACGAGCTGATCGCGGACCTCGTCATCAAGGTCATCTTCCTCCTGCTCTGCGTCGGGCAGGCGTCCTTGGAGGGCTGCGAGGCGCTTGGCCCGCTGGGCGGGAGAAAGTCCTTCCAGCTCCTCCAAGAGGTCCTGCTGCTTCTTGAGGCGCCGCTTCATGGACTCGTGGATCGCGCAGGTCGAACTGACGAGGCGTCGCTGAAAGACCGTGCGGGTCAGCGCGGCGGACGACCGCCGCTGGCCGGTCTGCTGGGGGATGAACTCGTTGATGTAGGCCGTGACCGATTTGTAGAGGGCGTATTCTTCGCTGTTGAGCCGGAAGGTGACTGTCTTGGCGTGGCGGTCCGGGAAGAGCCGGTTCCCATTGAGATCCTTCAGATCCTCTTTGAGGCGGCGCAGCGCCCATGGGGAGTCTTTGCCCAGTCGGAAGATTTCCTTGCGAAGCGCGTCCGCCTGCTTACCCAACCGGTGAGGTTCGGGGAATAGGTCGGGGTCGATGAGCCGAAGGAAGTGCGAGAACTTGTCCTCATCACCGTGGTGCGGCGTGGCAGTGAGTAGGAGGACATGATCCGCCTGCGACGTCAGGCGTGACACAAGATCGTATCGCTTTGTGGTAGCAACCTTCGATTCACGCCCCTGGCCTCCCGACGCCGTCCTCGCCGAGCACTTGTGGGCCTCATCAACGACCACGAGGTCCCATCGTTGCTGCCAGATCCGCTCGCGCACCTCCTCTTGCTTTCCGTAATCAATGGAGGAAATGACCTGCGAGGACCGCTGCCAAGGATTAGTGAGCTGCTGTTGATCTACGGCGGAGAAAATCATGTCGAACGACTCTCCGAACCACCGGAGCATCTCGTCTTGCCACTGAATCGTGAGCGGAGCGGGGCAGAGGATGAGGACGCGCTCGATGGCATCGCGGAGCTTTAACTCTTTGATGAGTAGGCCAGCCATGATGGTCTTGCCTGCGCCAGGGTCATCCGCCAACAGAAACCGCAAACGGGGCTGCGGTAGCATCGCTTGGTAAACGGCCTCAATCTGGTGCGGGAGGGTCCGGATTCCCGAAAGACTCACCGCGAACTGGCGGTCATGCGCATAGGCGAGGCGAATACGGGCGGACTCGACCATGAGGCGCAGTCTCTCCGAATCCGCAGGCTTGCCCGCCGTTGGCGCTTTCTGTTCCGCGCCTAACACAGTAGCGCCCTCCGCGGGCGAGATGACCGCTTCATCGAGCGTGCCGTCGGGCAGTCGAACGCGGCACTCGTAGCCAGCGGAGCCGTCCGTACCCAGGGCTCTAACATCCTCCAGGATGACGGGGACGTCGAAGTGCCCCGGCAGAGATATCCGGCGACCGATCTGGGTTGAAAGGCGATCCTCAGCCATACCTACTCTTCTTCACATTCGACTTTCGGGTCGCCGGTTTCGATTTTGTCGTCTTCCCGGGGGATTCGGCGCCGGAATTCTCTCCGCCGCTGTTCTGTACCCACTTGTCCACCTCCGAGAGCTTGAATCGAAGCAGGCGCCCTACACGGTGTGCGGGAAAGCCTTTCGACTCGACCCATCGGTAGATGGATTCCTTGGCCACCCGCAGATGGGAGGCCACCTCCTCGACGCCGACCCAGCCTTCTTCAGCAGTCATGCCCGATCCTACCTCGCTCGTGCCAAGAGCGTCTATTCGTGTCCATGAGGTGTGAAGAGAGTATATGAAAATCGGTTCGCCCTGTCAACGCAACCTCGGTGGGGTCTTCCCCCATGAAAGAAAGGCTCGATGCGGTGAGGCGTCGGGACCTTTCGGGGGTGCGGCGTGGAGGCCTGGTCAGACCATGACGGCGCGGAGGCGGTTGAAGAGGCTGCCGCCCCCTCCAACTTCGCTCAGGGCAGGTAGGCGGCCTTTTTGATGGATTCCTTGATGGCGGCGCGAGGACGGGTCGTGGATAAAACGGAGCACCCAGATTTACAAGGTGTGAGGGAGAAAGCGCCAGATGCGGGTGAGCAGGTCGCTCGGCTGGAACGGCTTCGTGATATAGTCATCTGCCCCGTGGACCCCGCGGGCCTCCTTCTCATTGTGCATCCG
>Ga0184633_10000956_pt1 | contig 11549 bp, 8 predicted proteins | sample PLM31_170_b1_FD_133156 | JGI IMG/M metagenome (GOLD analysis project Ga0184633, IMG submission 133156) | Groundwater sediment microbial communities from an aquifer in East River, Colorado, USA - PLM3-1_170_b1 | ecosystem: Environmental > Terrestrial > Soil > Riparian zone | place: USA: East...
CACGGCCGCGGCGGGCTGCCCGATCAGCGGAAGACTCTGGTTCAGGAGTTTTTTCGCCGGCTCGTCCAAGTACGCTGCCACGACGTCGGGCCGCTCGAGAAGACGCTCGAGCGCCGCCCGGGAGCGAAAGCGCAGGAAGACCAACGGAAGGTGGCTGTAGTCGCGCAGCGTCTCGTACTCCTCTGGCCGCAGGGAGGAGAGTGCGGACTGTTTCGCCGCGGCGTACTCCCGGGCCATCATTTCCAGGATCTCCGCGCTGCCTTCCGCGACGGCCTTCTCGGCGCGGAGAGCGTGCGCCTGGAGGAGCACTGCGCCGCCGTCGAGCTCGATGATCAGGTCCTGCGCCTCGCTGCTCGAGAGCGCCTCTAAGACCTCCGCCGGGACTCCTTTGGCGCGGGCTCCCCGTGAAAATTCGGTCTCCTTTTTCTCGAGCGCCCCCGCGGCGGCTGCGAGAAAAAATGCGATCAACAGGAAGGGTGCGGCGAGCGGAACGCGAGTCGGCCTCATGGGTTCTTCTCTCTCGGGCTTACGGACAAGTCGTGAAAGCCTGCGTATTCTGGATCGTCTGGAAGGCGGCCCCTTGGGGGTTCGTATAGGTTTTGACGGCGCCGCTGACCGTGTCTTCCACCGTCATGGTGACCTCGACGTTGGTCAGCCCTCCCGAAAAGACCCAGATGCGCTGGGCGAAGCCGCAGGCGTTCAAGACCTTGACCACTATCTCGACGTTGGTGGAATCGAAGAACCAGAAATAGCCGGTGTCGGAGGTTAGAAAAAGGCCGGCGTTTCCCGCGCCGCTTGTCCCGTCGGGTTTCCTCCAAGTGGCCTGAACTCGGAACCGCCCGCCGCTCAAGCAGAGCGCGTTGGGTCCGGGAGTGCAGACAGCCGCGGAAGCCTTCCGGGCGTGGTCCTTCGCAAGGCTCCGCCGGACCGCAAAGGGGGGAGCGGCCCGTGGCGGATCGCTCCCGCGGCCGGAGTCCACCGCTCCGGACTGGGCAAGGGAGACGGAACTGCTCGAGCACGTGGCGAAGGCCTGCGTGTCCTGAATCGGCAAGAACGCCGTTCCCTGCGGGTTGATGTAGGTCTTGGAGATGCCGTTTAACGTGTCGGTCACGATCATCGTCACTTCGACGTTCGTCAACCCTCCCGCGAAGACCCAGACGCGCTGGGCGAAGCCGCACGCGTCCAAGACCTTGACGACCATCTCGACATTGGCGGCATCGAAGAACCAGAAGTAGCCCGTATCGGAGGTGAGGCCGAAGGCGTTTCCGGCGCCGCTCCTGCCGTCGGCGGCTTTCCATATCGTCTGGACCCTGAACCGGCCGCCGCTCAGGCAAAGCGTGTTGGGGCCGGGCGTACAGATGGAAGGCATGGGGGGCGAGCAGCCCGAAATCGAGAGAGAGTAATCGCCTGTGGTACCGGGCAGAAAGGTGGATGCCTCGACCCTCCAGGTCCCCGTCGCGTTCAGCGTGAACACGAGGCGCGAGTTCACGTTCACGCCCAGGTCGATGTCGTCGTTATAAGCGGCGAAGGCGCCCGAGGGGGAGATCAGGACGAGGAAGGAGTCGAAATCCGGGGCCGCGGGCGAAGACATTTCGATCGTGACCGTCTGCCCGGTGATCCCTGAGAACTCATAGACGTCGGCGAAATATCCCTGACCCAGATGCCCCCCCGTACAGTCGAAGGCCGACACATTACGCGCGAGCGTGACTGGGCAACTGACGGGCTCACCTGGACAGGTCGCCGGTGGGGGCGGCGCGGGCGGTGGCGGCGCGGCGGCGGCGGCTTCCAGGTTGATGCGCGGCTTGATCAAGCCGTTGCGGGGATCCGTCACCGGGGCGCCCGTCGTGGTCAGCCGCGCGATCGTCTGCTCGAGGACCTCGGTCGGGTGGGAGCTCCTGAGGACCGCCACGGCGCCGGATACGTGCGGGGCCGCTTGCGAGGTCCCTTGGTGCGTCACGCCCGCAGCGGTGATGAAAACGGCGGGAGCAAGGAGCGTCAGGAAATCGGCGCTGTTGGAAAAGCAAGGCACCTGGTCGGACGCCGTGGTCGGATCCGAGCACGCGTTCGGGGGCGCGTAAGTCACGGGGCCCACGTCGGAGTCGTAAACAGCACCGACGGAGACCGCGCCGGGGGTACAGGCGGGAGAGGAGAGCCGGTCCGTGAAACCCGAGTTGCCGGACGCCACGACCGGCAGGATCCCGACAGAACGCGCCAGCCCGAACGCGGGGGTGAATGAGCTGACGGTGCAAGGCGCCGTAGACCCGCTCCCGCCTCCCAGGGAAAGATTCATCGCCACGATGTTGTACTGCGCCTTGTTGGCGATCGCCCAGTTGACCCCCTCCAAGACGATCGAGTCGTTGGTTTCGTCGACGTTGAAAATGTCCAGCGCCGCGATCCGGGAGTCCGGCGCTACACCCAGGACGATCCCGGACACGTTTGTGCCGTGCAGGTCCGGATCGTCGAGCGTCCCGTCCGGGTCCGCGAACTCCTGATGGACAACTACCTTGCAGCCCGCCGGCACGCCGGGCGACGTGCAGCTTCCGAAGGCCGAGCGCGTGTAGTCCACTCCCCCGTCCAGGATCGCGACCGTCGTGCCGGCGCCGCGGTGACCAGCGGCCGCAGCCTCTGGCTGCCGGATCAGGGGGAGGCTCTCGGCCAGGACCTTCTTGAGCGTCTCGTCCCGGTAGGCCCCAACGATGTCGGGCCTCTCGAGAAGGCGCTCCAGCGTTCGCCGGGAGCGAACGCGCAGAAAGACCATGGGCAGATGGCTGTAGTGGCGCAGAACCTCGTACTCCTCAGGTTTGAGCGAGGAGAGCGCGGACGCTTTTAGGGAAGAAAAATCGCGCGCCATCCCCTTCAGGATCTCCGCATCGCCGACCGGAACTGCCTTCGCGACGCGCAATGCCTCCGCCTGGCGGAGAATCGCGCGGGCGTCGAACTCGACGATCAAGTCCTGCGGCTCCCCGCGGGACAGCGCGTCAAGAACGGGTTGAGGAACGGCGTTTGTGTTTGCGATCGCGACCGCGGCGGCTGTCAGGAAAGAGACACAAGCTGCGACAAGGAGAGCGAATGGTTTTCCGGAGGGCCTCAAGAGTCTTCTCCTCTCGCCTGAAATCCGCCGAGCGAGGGTACCTTGCCGCCCCGCGGGACGCAACCTCCTCCCCGGAAGCGCCGCCTTGAATCCTGCTCGACCGCCTGTCAATCTTTCGTTCGTGACGCTCTCATCCGTCCGCCGTCGGCTCCCGACGCTCCTGCGCATGCTCTCGGCAGCCGCGCTGCTCCTCCTCTCCACCGTCCAGATTGCGCGGCAGGGGCCGGTCCGGTTGGAGGCGCCGCGGACAGCGGTCTCGCGGACGCAGCCTGAGACGGAAGGCCTGATCCTGTTTCTCGCGGAAGTCGCGCGCCACGTTCCGCGCGGCGCGTCGGTCGCGGTTCTTCAGGGGGAGGGTGTCCGTTACTTCACTCCCGCGATGGTCTTTCTCCTCGCCGTCGGCCAGCTCCCCGACCACCGAGTCCTGCCCTCGGACACGCTTCCCGCGGCCGCGGCAAGCGCCGATTACGTCGCGCTCTATCTGGGCAACGTGGACGAATCGGGGCTCACGCTCGTGGCTCGAATCGGCCGCGGCGCTCTCTATCGGGCCGCGCCGTGACCGGCTTCGTTTTTCTGCTCGCCTTCGCCTCCCTGCCGCTTTTGGGCCTCGTCATCTGGCGGCTCCCCTCCGTCGCGGCACTGCCGCTCCCGGCACGCGTCGCCGCCGGGGCGGCCGCTGGGGCGGTCTTCCTGACCGTCGCAATGCTTCTCTTCTCACTGGCTGGAATCCCCTGGTCGGTCCCTCTCCTGGCGCTTCTTCCCCTGGCCTTGGGCCTCTTCGTTCTCTTCCACGGAAGCGGAGGACGGTCCCGCTTCGAAACACCGGGGCATTTCCCGGCAGCGGCGCTCTCCCTGGCCGTCGCGGCGGTCCTTCTCGCGGCGTACTCCGCTGCGACGGCTCGCGCGACCTCCATGGACTTGCTTTTCTTCTGGGGATCGAAGGGGCTTCACTTCGCAAAAGCGCGCGCGCTCGACACCGCCTTTCTCACACTCCCGGGGCACGGACTCATGCATCCGGGCTACCCTCCCCTCCTTCCCCTCCTGTACGCCTGGGCATCCCTCGCCGCCGGAAGGATGGCCTGGGGCGCCTCTCTTCTGACGATGCCGCTCTTTCTCCTCTGGACCGTCCTCGCGTTCCGGGGCTTTTCCCGGCGCCCGCTCGGGGAGCGCGGGAGCGCTCAGCACACCGCTCTGCTTGCCGCGCTTCTCGCGTTCGGCTTGACAAACTCGCTGAGCGCCGGGAACGCCGAGCCGGCGCTCCTCTTCTTCGAGACGATCACGCTCTGCGCTCTGACGTTCGGGGAGCGCGGACCCGACAGCGAATGGCTCGCGAGCCTGGGCCTTGCCGGAGCCGTAATGACGAAAGTCGAAGGCGTCGCCTTCGCCGCGGCCGTCGGCGCCGCTTTTCTCCTCTTCTCGCGAGAGCGCAGCCGGCGCTTCGCGTCTCTGTTGCGACTCGCCCTCGCGCCACTCCTGTTTCTCGGCTGCTGGCTGATCTTCATCGCGCGCCACGGGATCGCAGACTCCTACGCGGGGCGAGAGTACGGGGCGTTCTCGCTCGGCCACTGGCGCGAGGTCGTCACCGGAGTCCTCACCAGCGCCAGCTTCGGAATCGCTTACCTGCCCTGGATCGCCCTCGCTACCTTGGTCCTCCTGGGGCGCTCTCGCCGAGCCTTGCCGTTCCTCCTCGCCGCCGCGGCGTACGTTGTCTTCATCGTGTTCTCGTACCTCCACGGCGAGAGCGACCCTCGGGAGTGGATCCTCTGGTCCGGATCGAGGCTACTCCTAACGCCTCTTCTCATTCTCTTCTTCGGCGCGGCCGCGGCGAGCGGACCGGAGGGCGATCTCCGTGACGTGCAAGAGCTTCAATCACACGGACTTCGAGAAATCGATCCGGCGAAGTCCTCGAGCGCTCCGTGCTAGCCTGCCCTCTCCGAAATCGGTGATCTTGAGAACTTCCGAACCGCTCCTTTCTGAGAAGGGGTGGTCAGCCCGCGGCAAGTTCCCTCTAACAATGGCAGTTTTCGTCGGGCTTGCCGCTCTCATCGGGTTAGCCACACGGCGGCCGGGCGGCCCGATCGACTTCTTCGAGCGGGGTCACTGGCTCGGCCCCGCATCCGACATGCTTGCGGGCAAGATCCCCTATCGCGAAACCTTTCCTATCCATGGATTTCTCTCCGACGGCGGACTGGACCTTCTGCTTTTCACTCTCTTTGAACCCAACTTCCAGCTTTCGCTCACGGCGCACCACCTCCTCGGAATCTTCTTCCACCCCAGCCTTTATCTGGTCGCCGCGATGGCGACGCGACGACCGTGGCTCGCCGCGGCCGCCATCCCGCTGAACATAGCCCTGGCGACGGAGATCCTCGCCGATCGTCCTGTCCTGCCACTTCTCGGTCTTGCGGCGTTCCTTTGGGCGCTCGGCCACCCGACACGGCGCGGTCGAGCGGTCCTCGCCGGTTCTCTCGGAGGAATCGGTTTTCTCTACGCGCTCGAGTTCGGAACGTTCGTCCTCGTGGCGGAGCTGGCCACTCTCGGCTTCGGCCGCCTTACAATCCGCGAGCGGGAAGAGAGGCCGCTGGCGAGTCGTTCCTTCTTCCTCGGCCTCGGAGCGGTGCTCGCACCGTTCCTCGCCTATCTCGCAGTCGTCGGCGCGCTGATCCCCTTCCTGCGGACCTCCTTCCTCGACCTGCCGCTTTGGATTCATCCGGTTTGGGGGTGGGACTTTCCAACGCCCTGGGCGCTCTTGTCGTCCTGGCTTGTGGGACCGCCCTACAGAATCGGGGAGCTCACCATCGGGCTCGGTGTGGCAAAGCGCCTTTACTTGGCGCCGCTCTTCGGTGGGCTCGGCATCCTCCTCGCGCTCAGAATCCGACGCATCTTCGGCCTGCGGCTGCTCGCTCTCCGACTCTTCGTCGTGTCCGTTGCGTGCCTCTGCTTCTTTCGATACGTCGTCGCGCGGTTGCATCTCGATGTCGGCAACGCGCTCACCGGCCCGCTCCTTTTGCTCCTCCTCGTCGCGAGCTACAAGGCGTATCGCGATACCCATCCGGCGCCCAGAAGAAAACGGGTTGTCGCTGTCTTCGTTCTCGTGGCCCTGTTCGCGGGTCTGGCTATGAACGCGGCCGTACGCACTCTTCGGGTTCTCCGCGACGCGACCGAGTACAGGGTGAGGATGGCTGTCCGAGCAGGTCTCGTGCCGCTCTCCCTTCCGCGTGGCGGCGCGGCCCTCGTGCCGCCTCACCAGGCGCGGGAGATCGCGGCGCTCGCAGCCTGGCTCGAACGCGCGGTGCCGCCCGGCTCACGTATCCTGGACCTCACAAACCGGCCCGCGCTTTACTTTTTCCTGCGGCGACAGAACTCCACTCGCTTCTATCAGGTGCCGCTCATGGAGCCGTTTCAGGACGAAGTCCTTCGCGACCTAAAAGCCGAACCCCCCGCAGTCGTCCTTCTTCAGCGCGACACTCCGTACGACACTGTTGAGGGCATTCCGCACCAGCTGTTCATTCCGCAGGTGTGGCGCTACCTCGAGACGTATTTCCCTCGCCGCGTTCGGGTCGGCGAGACACTAATCGCCTTGCCGAGAAGTTCGGCCGGAACGCCTTACGAGTAGTCTCGAGCGAGCGAGAGCGGCCGTGCCCGGCCTGAGACGCGGGGTCCGCACGGCCTCGCAGTTCGACTCCCGGAACCCGCCGCGCGTCATTTCCGTGACGAGACCCTCGGCACGGCAAGAGAACACACCAAGCCGAGATTTTTCCCATCCCGAAAGCGAGGCTCGTGGAAACGCCATCGACAACGCAGGATCGAATAGCGGATCGAAGCTCCTCCCTGACGCGGAGGGCATCGCCATCTCGCGTGTTCTCCGTGGAGAGACCTTCCGGCCAAGCGGTTCCACGCGCGGCCGGCCAGGTGGGGCGCGCAATTACTCAGGCTCTCCGGCGGAGACGGAGGAACGTCGGGCGATCTCCGTTCTCACTCGCCGTAACACCTTGAAGACGAGCCAATAGACGTGGAACGCCAGACGGGCGCCCTCGCGACGCAGGTCCTGGAGGCGAGAGCTCCTCTGCCGGAATGATACGGCTCTCCGTGCGGCGGGCTTCAAGGTCCCGTAAGCGACGATGTGGTCCGTGGACGACGCGTCCCGCGCGAGATCTTCGTCCTCACGCGCGAGTATCTCGGTCACGAGGCCTCGCCCTGCCTCGGAATTCGCCCAGCTGACGTCCACCGAGGAAAGCACCCACGCGGCGATCTGCCCGCCATAAGGTCTCCACTCCACGATGTCGAAGGCGCCGCGCAGGAAGCCCCCGATCTCGCCGGAGCGCACGGCCTCCGACGGATCGTCCTTCCCGACTGGTAAGTCGAGGAAGAGGAGCGACTTCGCTTCGCGGGGAACGCGGTCCAGAAACTCTTGCGGCTCACGCAAATGCCGCCCCCGCCACTGGTGGCGTGAGCGCCCGATGTAGTCGTCCACGTAGATCGCGCCTCCCGGCACAAGCGCCCGCGAGAGCGCGTCGAAGAGGCGTTCCAGGTTCGAGACGTGGTGGAGCGACGCGTGGAAGAAGGCGATGTCGTAGGCGCCGTCGGGCAGACGCGGCTCGTCGAAGCTGCCGAGCTCGTAGTGAATGCCCGAGAGGCCTTCCTCGCGGGCAAGGCTCCGGGCGTCCTCCAGAGAGGCGGGAGAGATGTCGAAGGCGTCCATCTCGCCGACGATGCCGAGCTTCACGGCCCAGCGCTCGAACGACCCCAGGCCGCACCCGAACGACACTCCGCGGGAGAGGGGCCTGCCCCCATGGACGCGTTTGAACCAGTCGAGCGGCCATTCGCGGGGCGACCCCGTGACGCGCCGGTTGATCGCCTCACGGCAAAGCGGGTGCGCCATCCAGAAGGTGGGAGTCTTGACCACCTCGCGGTTCTTGTCCCAGAAGCTCGCCGTTCGCCGGCGGCGGGACGGGACGCTCACCGGCGGAAGGAAACCCGCCGCCACGGCCTTGCGGAAGGCTTCCAAAGCCCGTATGCCACGAGGTAGTGGGTCGAAGAGGGATCGGCGGCGAGCTCCTCGTCCTCCATCTCGAGCATCGCGGCGATCTCGCTCGCGCTCTCTTCCGAGCCGGCCCAATCCGGCGCGAGGTAGGGAAAAACGAGGCTCGTGATCTGGCCCCCGTAGGGCTTCCACTCCGCCACGTCCAGGTGCTCGCGCAGGAACTTCACGATTTCTGAGGACCGGATGGCCTCCGAAGGATCGCCCTCTTCGATCGGGACCTCGATCTTCCTCGGTATCCGAGCGCGCAGGGGGAGTCGCTTGAGCACGCGGCGTGCTTTCTCCATCTGCTCGATCCGCCAGTCCCGCCGCGAGGGCCCGACGTATTCGTCCACATAAACCGCCGCTCCTTCCCGCGCGGCCTTCGAAAGCGCGCGGAAGAGCCGCTCGAGCCTCGAGACGTGATGCAGGGATTGGTGAAAGAAAACGATGTCGTAGGCGCCCCTCTTCAGCTTCGGGGCATCGAAGTTGCCGAGGGCGTAGTGAATGCCGGCGACGCCTTCCTCTTCCGCCAGCCGCCGCGCGTCGGCAAGCGTCTCCGGCGCGATGTCGAAGGCGTCGATCTCCCGAACGATGCCGGCGCGGACGGCGCTGCGCTCGAAGGTCCCCGGCCCGCAACCCCAGGAGACCCCGCGCTCGAAGGGAACGGGCACACGCGTCCTTTTCAACCAGTCGAGGGGCCACTCTTGCTGCGACCCCGTCACCCGGCGGTTGATCGCTATCCGGCAAAGCGGGTGCGCCATCCAGAAGGCGGGGTCCTTCGCCTTCTGGCGGTTAGCGTCCCAATACGCGGCCACTCTCTCCGTGGGCACCGCGGAGAATCTAGCACCCGGCCACAGCAGTTTCCTCTGCCATAATCGGCCGATGGCGCGCCCTTTTACGGTCATCATGGATCTGACCGCCCGCTGCAACTTGAAGTGCGTCATGTGCCACTTTTCGCAGGCCGACCGGATCCACTTCCCGCCCTTCGACCTGCCTGTCGCGCCCGACGGGAACATGCCGGTCGAGGTTTTTACGGAGATCGCCGCCGACCTGTTTCCCCGGGCGCGGCGCGTGGCCTTAGCGTGCGCCGCCGAGCCCCTGATCCACCCCCGCTTCAAGGAGATCCTCTCGATCGCGGGGAGCTACGGCGTGCCGGACCTGTGGTTCCCGACGAACCTGCTCGCGCTCTCCGAAGGGTCCGCGCGCGCGATCCTCGACGCCAACGTCCGCACGGTAGCGGCCTCGATCGACGGTCTGACGAAGGAGACGTACGAAAAGATCCGCGCCGGCGGGAAGTGGGAGCGGCTCCTTCAGACGCTCGATCTCCTGCGGGCCGTCAAACGCGACGCCCGGCGGCGCCGGCCCGGCCTGCGGATCATCTTCACCTGGATGAAATCGAACTTCGGAGAGCTCGCGGACCTCCCAGCCTTCGCCGCGGATCAGGGGGCAGAGGAGCTAGACGTGCGCTACGTGTCTCCCTCTTACGGCGTGGACGTTTCGGCCGAGATCCTGGACGGCGAGGACCCCCGGGAGCTCCGCGCGATCCTGGCGCGCACCGCGCGCGAGGCCGTGCGCCGCGGGCTGCGGTTGATCGCGTATCCGGAATTCGAGATCGCTGCGGAGAGGTCGCGGGCCCTTCTTCCGCGCATCGGCCGGAGGATCTGGAGGATCCGCGCTGGGATCGACCGGCCGGAGCACATCCGCTACATGTGGCGGCAGCGGCTCCACGGCTGCGCCTACCCGGACAAATACTGGGTCGTCCGCCCGAACGGCGCCGTCTCACCCTGCATCTACTGGCAGGAGGAACCGATCGGCGTCTATCCCGCAGTCCACCGCGCGGCAATGGCTTCCGGAGCTCCCCTCTCCCGCATCCGCGAGGGTCTTCGCTCCGGGAACCCCATCGGCACCTGCGCGGGCTGCACCGAGCGCCGCCATGCCCTCTACCGCATCCGAGGAGGAGACGCGGCGCGCGCGGCTGCGGGCGCGAGCCTCCCTACGGTCCGGTAGGCGGAGCGACGGGCTGGAGCTTCCCGGCGCCGGGGCGGCCGGCGAGGGCCGCGAAGCAGAAGGCCCGGGCTCGGGGCGATTCGAACCGCTCGATCAACTCCAGGCACTCGGAGAGATCTTGCGGAATGCCCGCGCGCAGAAAAAGCGCGAGCGCGCGCCGCCGCGCCCATCCGTCGGAGAAGGCCTCGAGGGCACGTTCCACGTCTTTGAAGGAGAAAGTCATCTGACCGGAATCAACGGCCAATCGCAGGAGCCGGAATCGGGCCGACAGCCGTTCGGCGGCGAGGCGGCTGGAGAAGGAGGTCGCCGAGGAAGAAGAGCCCGTGGCTGCTGGCAACCCCTCACCCTGACCCTCTCCCGAAGAGAGAGGGGAGGAGACGGGAGCGGGAGGTGCGGAAAAAGAAGGAGAGGCCATGGCGGCAGGGAACACCTCACTCTGGTCCCCGCCTTCGCTAGGGCTTCGCTCGGCAGGCCCTCCCGGAGGGAGAGGGGAAGGGACGGGGACGGCGGCGGGCGAAGAGGAAACGCCCGAGGCGGCAGGGAATCCCTCACCCTGACCCTCTCCCGGTGGGAGAGGGGAAAGCGCGGGCGGGGCCGGCGCCGCTGAACCCCGCTTTCGTTCGGGCGGTCCGGTGAACTCCTTGGCCACGGCCTGCGCGGCCTTGAGCACCATCTCCTTGCGCTCCCCGGGGTCGCGCATCTGGTGCAGCAGGTCCGCCATCTTCAGGGGGTCGGACTTTTCGGCCTCTTCCAGCATTTGCAGCACGTCGGCGGAGGAGACCCTTCCGTCGCGCTCCCCGGCGGCAAGCCTCTCCAAGATCTCCTCCGCGCCCTCGAGCCCGATGCGGGAAGCCAGGTCCACCCGATCCTTGCGCGGGAGCGAGCGCACTGTGCGCCACGCGCGCGCAACGAGTCTCCCTCTTTCGAAGGGAGACTTCGTCGCCTGCAGGCGGCGAAGGAGCTCCGCGAAGTCACCGGGTGCTGCCAGAGCGCGAGCCTCCTCTCCGGCCTAAGCGGATTGTTTCCCGGGGCCTTTCGCCGGCGGCTCTTCCTTCTTGGCGGAGGAGTCCACGACGGCGCCCGGAAGGCGCGAGATGTCCTGAAGGAAACGCTGCAGGTTGACGCCGGCGAGCTGCTGCATGATCGGGTTCAATTGCGAGAGGACCGTGATGACGTCCTCGGTCAATTTCGCCGCGCCTGTGCCTCCGCCGTTCCCTCCGTTGCTGATGATCGTCGTCGTGCCGGCCCGCGACAGGGGCTCGGAGATCGCGGCCGCGATCTCGGGTAGCACCTTCAAGGCCTCGATCGAGAGGCCCGCCTCGTTGTAGAGCTTGAGAGCCTCGGCGAGCAGCCGCCGCGCCTCGGCCTCGGCCTGCCCCTTCGCCCGGATCGCGTCCGCCTCCGCAAGGCCGATGTTCCGGCGCATGACGG
>Ga0184633_10000958_pt1 | contig 11537 bp, 10 predicted proteins | sample PLM31_170_b1_FD_133156 | JGI IMG/M metagenome (GOLD analysis project Ga0184633, IMG submission 133156) | Groundwater sediment microbial communities from an aquifer in East River, Colorado, USA - PLM3-1_170_b1 | ecosystem: Environmental > Terrestrial > Soil > Riparian zone | place: USA: East...
CCGCAGCAGACGCTTCTTCCCACGCAGCCTCAGATGATCCAGCGCCCCGTCGGCCCGTCGGCGGCGAACGTCTGCCAGCCGGGCGGAATCCTGCGGCCGTATCAAACGGTCTCGATTCCGCGGACGCGGACCCTCGAGCCCCTTCAACTCCCACAGCCGCCCACCACCACGCAGCCGCCCGCCACGACGGTGACGCAGGTCACCGTGTCTCAAAGCGCGCCCGGTACCCAGGCGCCGGTCAGCCAGCAGCCGGCGGTCGAGACGAGAGCACCGAGTGGCAACCCACCCCTGGCAGCACCCGAGGTCGAGGAGTTTTCCAGGATCGAGGCGAGCTACAACCTCGATCCGATGCGCGTCTACCAGGTTGGTAGCCAGCAGCCACAGCAGTTCCAGAACCCACAGCAGTTCCAACAGACACCGCAGCTCCAGCAGACTCAGCAGCGACAAACCCCTCAGGATCAGGGGTACCTCGGCCCCTTCGGCATGCCGCTGCGCCAGTACGGCTATGCGATGTTCGCGGCGAACGTGTCGACGTTCGCGCCGGTCGACGACATTCCCGTCGGGCCGGACTACGTGCTCGGCCCCGGTGACGATCTCACGATCAACGTGTGGGGGGCGGTGGACAGTACCTTGATCCGCACCGTCGACCGGAACGGGCGCATCGTGCTGCCGAAGGTCGGCGATCTGCGAATCTGGGGGCTCACGTTCTCCCAGGCCGACCGCCTGATCCGGGACGAGCTCGGCCGGTTCTTCCGCGGCTTCCAGTCGAGCGTGACCATGGGGCGCCTGCGCACCGTGAGCGTCCACGTCGTCGGCGAGGTCTGCCAGCCCGGCGTCTACACGCTGAGCTCTCTCGCCACGGTGACGAACGCGCTCTACAGCGCCGGGGGCCCGACGAAGCTCGGCTCGCTTCGCGAGGTGCGGCTCCTGCGCAGCAACGTCCAGGTCGCACGGATCGACCTCTACGACTTCCTCCAGCGCGGCGACCGCGCGCGTGACTACCGCCTCGAGTCGGGCGACACGATCTTCGTCCCGACCGTCGGCGACGTCGTGGCCGTGTCCGGTGAAGTCAAGCGGCCGGCGATCTACGAGATCCTGGCCGGCACCCGGCTCGCCGACCTGGTCGCGATGTCGGGCGGGGTCACGCCTACGAGCTATCTCAAGCGGGTCCAGATCGTCCGGGCGCTCCCGAACGCCGAGCGCGTGACGCTCGACGTCGATCTCACGAGCCACTATTTGAAAGGGGACGAGCCGAGCAATCCGCCGATCAACGCCGGCGACCTCGTGCTGATCCACCGGAGCGATCCGCGCGTCTACAACGTCGTGAAGCTCGAGGGCGCGGTGCGCTATCCCGGGACGTACGAGCTGAAGCCGATGATGCGCATCGGCCAGATGCTCCCGGCCGACCAGCTCCTGCCCGAGGCGTACGTCGAGCGCGTCGAGGTGGCGCGCCGCCGGCCGGACCTGTCGATGGAGATCCTGTCCGTCGATCTCAAGAAGGCGTGGCGCGGCGACCCGGGCCAGGATCTTCTCCTCAAGCCTCTCGACGAGATCACGGTGCGCACCGAGCTCAAGGCGGCGCGGACGGTGCAGCTCAGCGGTCAAATCGCGCGACCGGGCGTCTACACGATCTCGGAGGGCGAACGGCTCTCCTCGGTGCTCGAGCGCGCCGGCGGCTTCAGCGACCGCGCTTTCCTCAAGGGCGCCGCGTTCACGCGGGCGGCGCTGCGGAAGACCGAGCAGGAGCAGGTCGACGCCTTCCTCAAGGCGCAGGAGCAGCGCATGCTCGCCTCGGCGTCGACGGTGATCGTCGGCGGCGAGAAGGAAGAGCTCGCGGCCCAGCAGCAACAGCTGCAGGCGCGGCGCGAGATGCTGAAGCTCCTGGCCTCGAAGGTCGCGGTGGGGCGCATGGTCGTGCACCTCGACGCGCCCGACAAGCTCAAGGGCAGCGACAACGACGTCGTCATGATCGACGGCGACACGCTGAACGTTCCGGAGCCGCCGCAGTCGGTGCTCGTGCTCGGCGCCGTCCGCAACTCGACCTCGGTCCAGCACAAGGAAGGCGCCGGGATCGACTACTACATCAACCGCGTCGGCGGCTTCTCCAAGGAAGCGGATAAGAAGGAAGCCCACATCGTGAAGGCCGACGGCTCGGCCATCTCCAGCTTCACGAACGTGCGCACGGTCGAGCCGGGCGACACCGTCATCGTGCCGCCCAAGGAAGAGGAGAAGATCCGCACACTCCCGACGATCCGCGACATCGTCCAGACCATCGGCGCGGCGCTCCTGGGCGTTGCGGCGCTGGCGGTGCTGTTCTAGCAGTAGCTCCGGCTCCGGCGCTCCTCACTGTTCAGACCTTGATGCGCTATCGTTTCGTCGACGAGATCGTGTCGCTCACCCTCGGCGGCGTGAGCGTGCCGGGGATCGACCTCGCCACGCAGGGAGTCGGAGTGTGACCGGACGCACGGTGCTCCTGACCGGGCGTGGCGTCGTCTCGCCGCTCGGCGTCGGGCTCGTCCAGCACTGGGAGGCTCTCTGCGCCGGGCGCACGGCCGTCGGCCGTCTCGATCGGCTCGCAGCGCTCGGGCTGCCGGCGTCGCGCGGGGCCGAGGTGACGCCGGATGCCCTCCAGCCCCACCTCGCGCGCTTCCCGCGCAAGCAGCAAAACCGCTACAACCGCCCGACGCTGCTCGCGATGCTCGGCGCCGCGCTCGCGATGGACGACGCCGGCCTCGGGGCGGGGGCCGGCGATTCCTCCCGCTTCGGCGTCCTGCTCGGCGTGAACACGCGCGCCTGGAGCCTGGACGCGACGGTCGCGTACCTCGTCGCGTCGGAGTCGGCGGAGACGCCTGATGTGCTCGACCTGCCGCGCGCGAACGGCTACTGCATGCGCTCGATCAACCCGCTCGACTTCTCGCTCAAGACGCTGCCGAATCTCCTGGCCGCTCACGTCGCCATCGCGCACGACGCCCAGGCGTGTTGCCGCGCGATGCCGGCGGGACACGTCGGCGGCGCGTGCGCGGTCGGGGACGCCGGTCGCCTGATCGCCGAGGGGGAGCTCGACGTGGCCCTCTGCGGCGGCGCCGACGACCAGCTCGAGGAGCTGTTCTTCTCGACCCACTGGGGCGCCGGGGCGATCGCGTCCGACGACGGCCGGCCCGGGCTCGTCCCCGGCGAGGGCAGCGGCCTCCTCGTCCTCGAAGAGGCCGAGCACGCGGTCGCGCGCGGGGCTCGGTGCCACGGCGAGATCGCCGGCTTTGCCTCGGGCGGGGGCGGGGGACGTTACGCTGGCGAAGATGATCCGGCGCGGCTGGTCGAGCGTTTGGCGCGGGTGATCGACGCCGTCCTGGCCGAGGCGGGCGACGCCCCCGACCTCGTGAGCCTGCACGGGGACGGCATTCCCGCGCACGACGACGCCGAGCGCTCGGCGCTCGCGCGCGTCATGGGATCCTCCGCGTCGTCGACACCCTGCCTCAGCATGAAGTCGGCCCACGCCGACCTCGGCGCCGCAGCGAGTCCCGTGGAGCTGCTCGCTTGTTCGGCGGCGCTCGAGCACGCTACACTTCCGCGTGCCGTCTCGGAGCGTCTGCGCTCGCCGACGCCGGCGTGCCGCTCGGCCCTGGTGCTTTCGCTCGGACTGTTCGGCGAGTGCGCGGCGCTGATGGTGCGGCGCTAGCGATGCCCATCGATCTGACCGGGCGGGCCGTGTTACTCGCGTCGGAGGAGGCGAGCTACATCACAGGCCAGATCATCGCCGTGGACGGCGGAATCGGCTGAGGAGGCCGGGCGAGCATGGAGCCGGACACCGCGAAGATCTGGACCCGCCCCGAGGTGCGCGCGAGCGTGGGGAAGCTGATCGTCGAGTCGCTCGGCGTCGACGAGGCGGACGTGACGGCCGACGCCACACTGATCCGAGATCTTGGCGCCGAGTCGATCGATTTCCTGGACCTGAGCTACCAGTGCCAGCAGACGTTCGCCGTCGAGCTGCCCATGCGGGCGATCCAGGAGCGCCGCATCGAGTGGCGCGACCTCAGCGGCCTGGCCCGAGTGCTCGAGGCGCGATACCGGATCGCCGTGCCGGCGGAAGAGCTCAGGATGGTGGCGCCGGCGACGATCGGCGCCGTCCTCGAGCACCTCGCGGCCAAGCACGGAGTGCCGCGCACCGCCGGCGACGCGCACGAGGTCCTCAGCGCGCTCGTCGTGCGCATGCTGGCGGATCTCGCGCGCGCCCCGCTCGACCTGGCGGATCTCACGGTCGACCGGTTCGCCGGCTATCTCGAGAAGAACCTGCACTCGCCGGACGCCGTGGAGGTCATCATGAACCGCCTCACGGTCCGTGCGGTGACCGAGTACATCGTGGGCCAGCTCACGGCGGCCGGACGCCTCGCCCCGGGGACCTGAGGGGCCCCGCGGGAGCCGCCGCCGGGCGATCCCTTCCGGACGGTATCCACGCAGATGAGTGAGCAGGCCCCGCGCGAAATCCTGGTCACGGGTGGCGGCCGTGGCATCGGGCGCGCCATTGCGCTGCGCTTCGCCGAGGCGGGCGCTCGCGTCTTCGTGAACTTCTTCGTGAACCACGCGGCGGCCGAGAAGACCGCGCGCGACGTCGAGCTGCGCGGCGGCACGGCGCACCTTCTGCAAGCCGACCTCAAGGAGCCCGCAGAGATCAAGCGTCTCGTGGCCGAGGTCGAGCGCCGGGCCGGACGTCTCGACGTGCTGGTGAGCAACGCCGCCTCGGGAGTGCTCCGCGACGGGCTCGAGCTGTCGCCCAAGCAATGGGACTGGGTGCTGGCGACGAACGCGCGCGCGCTGCTGATCCTCGCCCAGGACGCGGCGCGGCTCATGACGCCGGGCGGGCGGATCATCGCGCTGTCGAGTCTCGGAAGCCAGCGCGTTATCCCGGGCTACACGGCCGTCGGTGTGTCGAAGGCGGCCCTCGAGACCCTCACCCGGTACCTCGCCGTCGAGCTGGCCGCGAAGGGGATCACCGTCAACACGGTCTCCGCCGGAGCGGTCGAGACCGACGTGTGGCAGATGATGCCCGAGGGCACGGCCGCGCTCGCGGCGATTCGCGCGCGCACACCCGGCGGTGCGCTCGTCACACCCGAGGCGGTCGCCGACGTGGTGTTCTTCCTGGCGAGCCCGGCGGCGCAGGCAATCCAGGGACAGGTCTTGACGGTGGACGGTGGCTACTCGCTCCTCGCGTGAGCCGGGCGCGCGCCGGCGCGTCGTCGTGACCGGGCTCGACGTGGTGACCCCGATCGGCGTCGAGCTGGCCGAGTTCTGGAAGGCTGCGCTCGCGGGCGTCTCGGGAGTCCGGCGGATCACCCGCTTCGATCCCGAGGGGCTCCCGACGCAGATCGCCGCCGCGCTCGACGACCGGGCGCTGATCGAGGAATTCCGGGCCGAGGGGGCGCTCGATCCGCAGGAGCCGCGCGGGGTGGTCGTGGGCGTGCACGCCGCACGGGGCGCCGTCGCGGCGGCCGGCGCCCACGCGGTGCTCGCCTCGCCGCGCGCGGGCGTCTTCGTCGGCACGAGCGGGGAGCGGCACGACCTGCGCGATCTCGGCGATATCGCGTACGCGAGCCGTGCGGCCGGCGGGCCCGTGACGCGGTCGGGGTTCGTCAACGAGTTCGCGCGTCGCGCGGCGCGGGGCCGCTTTTACCGGATGTGGCCCCAGTACCTCGCCTCCCGGCTTGCCGCGTGCTTCGGCATCGAGGGACCGACGGCGACGGTCCAGACCGCGTGCACCTCGTCGGCCCAGGCGATCGGCGAGGCGTGCCGCGCGATCCGCCGGGGGACGATCGACGTGGCGCTGGCCGGCGGCGCCGAGTGCATCGTGTCTCCGATCGAGGTGCAACTGTTCTGCCTGCTCGGCGTCCTGTCGCGACAGAACGCCACGCCCGAGACCGCGAGCCGCCCCTTCGACGCGCGCCGCGACGGCTTCGTGATCGGGGAAGGCGCCGGCTTTCTGATTCTCGAGGAGGCCGACCACGCGCGGCGCCGCGGCGCGGCAGCCATTGCCGAGGTCGCCGGCTACGGAACGACCTGCGACGCGTATCGAATTACCGACGAGGCGCCGGACGGGCGCGGGGCGATCGCCGCCATGCGCCGCGCCCTCGCCGACGCGGGCCTGGGCCCCGACGACGTGGACTACGTGAACGCCCACGGGACGTCAACGCCGATGAACGACCGCGTCGAGACCGCGGCGATCAAGGCCGTGTTCGGGCCTGCGGCGCCGCGGGTGCTGGTGAGCTCGACGAAATCCATGATCGGCCACACGATCTCGGCGGCCGGCGCCATCGAGCTCGCGACGACGGTCCTGGCCGTCCGCGACCAGATCGCGCCGCCGACCATCAACTACCAGGTGCCCGACCCCGAGTGCGACCTCGGTTACGTGCCGAACGCGCCCGTCGCCGCTCGCATTCGGGCGGCCATCTCCAACTCGTTCGGGTTCGGCGGCCACAACGACTGTCTTCTCGTGCGGGAGATCGAGCGTTGAGCCACGCGTGGCGGGGCGAGCCGCAGCACGGCCGGGGGCTGGGGCCCCCGCGTGCGAGGCGAGCCAGAGGGAGATCGGCCGGCGGCGGCGAGCCGGGGATCAGATGAGACGGTGGATCGTCCCGATCGTCGTGTTGCTCGTGATCGTCGCCGCGCGGGCCGAGACCCAGCCGCGACTGCCCGCGGCCCTGGATCAGGCGGTCATCCGCGTCCAGAGTAGCGGCAACGAGCTGATCGTGATGCGCCAGGCGCCGGTCGCCTATTCGACGCTCGAGCAGATCGCCGCGAACATCACCGGAGCCAGTGTCGCCAGCGTGCCGCCCGTCCGGCTCGTGCGCGCGTCGCCGCCCCAGGAGATCGACTATCTCCTCTGCGTCACCAGTGGCGGAACCCTCGTGCTCGGTGAGCGCGTCCGCACGCGCGCTGCGGGCGAGCACCGGCACACGTTCCTGCGGGGCCAGATCGTCAGGAGCTACCCGTCCTTGAGCGTTCCGGAAGGCTGGCTCTGGCTCGTTCAGGTACCGCTGAGCCGCGAGATCACCGTGACGCTCCAGCTGCGCGCCCCGGTCGCGTGGCCGCTCGAGTCGGTGACCGTGACCACCGACGGTGTTCCGTGACGGCCTTCCTTCTGATGTTGGTAGCGTTCGCCCTGGCGGGATGCGGCGGCGTCGCCAAACAACCGGCCGCCCTGGCGGGGGGGCATCCGGCGGCGTCCCAAGCTGGTCCAGGCGCGGCCGACCAGCCGTCGAAGACGGCGGCCGATCAGGCGCGCCTCAACGAGCAAGTCAGCCGGATCGCCGGCGAGCTCAGCGAGCTCCAGAACGCTGTCGCCAAGCTCATTGCGTCGTCGCGGCAACAGGAGGATCAGCTGACGTACCTGCGCCGCCGGGTGGAGGAGCTGGAATCGCTGAACCGAGGCCGCCTGCCGGCCGCGCCGAGCGGTTTTGCCCCGTCGGCCCCGGGCGGAGTCGCTCCGCCCGCCCCGTCACCAGGGCCGATTCCGCTCGCGTCAGCGACTACGACGCCGGCCGCCGAGCTCTACCGCGCGGGAACTGAGAACCTACAGACGAAGAACGTCGACGCGGCGGTCCTGAGCTTCTACGACCTCATCGTGACCTACCCGAACCATCCGCTGCGCGAGGGCGCCCAGTTTCTGGTGGCGGACATCTTCTACATGCAGAAGGACTTCCGGAGCGCGCTCGCCGAGTTCGAGGCGCTGATCGCCGCCGTCCCGCGGGGCGAGAGGGTGCCGGACGCGCTCCTGAAGATCGGCCAGTGTCAGAAGAGCTTGGGTGACGCCGCGCGTGCAAAGCGGACCTGGGAGCGCGTCGTCAAGGATCACCCGGCGAGTGTCGCGGCTCGCCAGGCGCGAGTCCTGCTCCGAAACTAGGGCCCTCCGACGTGGACGACGTCAGCGGGATGGATCTCCACGACCGCCGCCTGGCGGATGAGCGTGACGGCGAGGACGAGCCGGGTCACCCGGTCCTTGCGCAAGAGCTTGCCGCGGACCCCCGCGAGCGGGCCGCGCACGACTTCGACGTCCATGCCCTCGACCAGGAACGGATGCGGATCGTACTGCAGCGTGGTTCTCGCGAGGAGCTGGATCGCCTCGATCTCGGCGTCCGGCACCGGCTCGGGTCGGCCGCCGGTGCCGACGAGGTCGGCGACGCCGACCGCGTTGAGGACTCGGAGGCGCTCGACGAGAGGGAAGCGGGCGAAGCAATAGCCGGGGAAGAGAGGGAAGGCGACCTTCTTGCGGCGGTCCTTCCACCGGCTCCACCGCTCGACGACGGGCAGGAAGGTCTCGACCTCACGACCCACGAGCTGATCGCGGACGATCTTCTCGTGGCGGGAGCGTGTGCGTACCACGTACCAGAGGGGGACACACCTCGGGTCGCAGACCTCAAGAGCCGTTGGCGCTGGCGCGGACATCATGGGCAGTAACCGGCGGCATTATAAGACAGTTCCGTCTCACCCGAAAACACCGGGGGGCACCATGACGCGGACACCGTTCGAGACCGGCAGGCTGTTGCAGTGGCTCGGGGAAGTCCTGAGAGCGGCCGATGGCGTCGATGTCGACGTGGTCGTCGTCGGCGAGCCGGACTCACGGTCCTCCGTGCAGATCACCCTGCACGGCGTCCCCGGTCCGCTCGGCGGCCTCGAGGTTCGTCCCGGCGAGACCGACTGAGCCGCCCGGCTTTCCCGCGACTCAAGCTCTTCGACCGACGATCAGCTCTTCGGCGCGCTCGTCCGAGGTTGGTCCAATGACCGAGCCATCAAAGCTTGCGGAGTCTCGGCACGAGCAGGGCGGCGGCGACGCCGACGGCCATCAGCGCGAGCCCATTCAGCCCGAGCGCGGCGCTGACGCCGAACAGTGACGCGAGCGCGCCGATCTGGAACTGGCCGAGGGGCGCCATCCCGATGGCCACGACCCACGCGCCGCCGGCGCGGCCTCGGAGCCCGCTCGGCACGGCGAGCTGGATCAGCGTCTGGGCGAGGACGTCGGTCACCGCGCCGAGCGCGTTGGTGCCCACGAGGATCAGCAGGACCACAGTGAAGCTGCCGGCGAGGCTCAGCGCCGCGAGCGACGCTCCGAAGGCGATGAGCACGGTGAGGAAGAGAGGACCGTACGCGGGCGCCGCGCCGAGGCCCGACGTGAGGGCAATGCCCGCGAGCCCGCCGACCTGGCGCGCGGCCGTCATCACGCCGAGGCCGCCGGGTCCCACCCGCAGCACGTCGCGGGCCAGGCTCGGCAGGAGGGCCTGGTGGGAGAAACCCAGCACCTCGGCGACCGCCGTCAGGCTCATGAGGTGCAGGAGCACGCGGTCGCGGCGAATTATCGTCAGGAAGCCGACGACGTCGGCGCCGACCGAGCCCGCGTCCGCGGCGCTGGTGCGAGCGTTCGATCGCGCCGGGAGCATGGCGACGGCGCTGGCGAGGTAACCGGCCGCCACGGCCAGGTAGGCGACCGCGGACCCGTGTCGGGCGATCAGGAAGCCGATCAGCAGCGAGCCGAAGAGGCCGCCGACGCGTGAGGTGAGGGCTACGAGGGCGAGGGCGTGGACCAGACCCGCGGGGCCTGCGATGTCGTGGGCGTAGCTCTGGCGTGCGGTCTGGTGGAGGGCCCGGGCGCAGCCCGTGACGAACGTCAAGACGAGCGCTGGCCAGACGCCGGCGAATCGAAACGCGACGAGGAGACCGAGGGTGGCGGCGGTGACGGCCATCGCAACGCCCGAGAGCTGCAGGAGCCTCACGCGATCACCGCGATCGGCGACGACGCCGGCCGGGATGCCGACGAGCAGGAGCGGGAGATTGCGGAGGCCGAGCGCCACGCCGACCATCAACGCCGAATCGGTGAGCTCCAGGACGAACCAGCCCAGGACGACCTGCTCCCCGACCATGCTGAGCGTGTGGAAGAAGACGCCAAGGCTGAGGCAGCGAAAGTCGCCATGCGCCCACAGATGGAGTAGAGGGATCGAGCTCAGGCGCACTCCGCGTATCCTAACCCACCCGCCGGCGGTGGGTCAGGTCGGGGTGACGGCCGGGGTCGCTCGACCACGCGGCACGCGTTCGCTACCCCAGTGCGGCTGGGCTCCATGCAGGCACATCTCGTCCGAGAACTACTTGGAGGGAACGGGTCTCGTCGACCCCGACCGTCAGTGGCATCCTCTGCGGCTGGCCGAGGATTTCGCCACCGCCGACATCATGACCGGCGGGCGCGTGGTCTTCGGCGTCGGCCGCGGATACCACACGAGAGAAGTGGAGACGTTCGGCAGCCCGATGCTCGATGACATCGTCATGAAGGCCTTCCACTCCGAGACGTTTTCGCACCAGGGCAAGCACTACACGCTGCCGCCGGCCGTCCCGTACCGCGGCTACGAGCTCCGGGAGCTGACCCTGGTGCCGCGCCCGCTGCGGCAGCCGGTGGAGTGCTGGCAACCCGTGGTGAGCGCCAGCGCGCGGCGGCTGGGCCGCGGCCGGCGTGCCAAGGTCGGGGCGTGGTTCGCGGGTCCGCCCGAAGAGTTCGTCGCCTACCTGAAATCGGTCGAGCTGAGATTCCCGGGACTCGAGTACGTACACGTGAGCAACAGCATGGGCACGCCCCAAAGCGTGATGCTCGAGCAGCTCGCCTGGTTCGCGAAGGAGGTCAAGCCCGCCTTCACACGCTGAAGGCCGCGAAGCACTTGCTCGAGTTGAAGATGTACGTCTGGACGAACTTCGCCGCGTCCGGGCGCCGGTCGAGCTCCGCCATCGCGCCCGCCAGGCACATCCAGTTCAGCATCTCCTGCTGTCCGCTTTCCTCGAGAGCCGGCAGCGACGTCCCCCGCCACGCCTCGTAGTCCCCGACCCGCAGCTTGTCGTAGAGCGCGCGATCGGCGTCGACGTCCGGGTAGAGCAGGTGGTGCTTCGGGGTCAGGAACGCGTGTGACCAGCTCGACGAGGCGATCAGGGCCACCCGCCACGGACTCTCGGCCATCACGCGCGCGGCGGCGCGGCCGAGGTCGAAGCAGCGCCACGGCGCCGGCGACGGTGGGTCGAGCTGAGCCTCCGTCGGCAGATCGGCGAAGCTCGAGGCGCCGCCGTACTGCGAGATGACCTTTCGCCCGTAGCAGTTGATCGAGAACGGCACGACCGGGTAGGGGAAGCCCTGCCGATCGTAGTCCAGGTACAGCAGCGTGTTCATGAAGGCGTGACCCAGCGGGTGATGCAACGGCCGGTACGCGTACGACACGTCGAAGCCGCGGTCGAGCAGGCCCGAGACGAGCGACTTCGCGCCGGCGCGGTGCCCCTTGTACACGAAGGTCGCGTCGCTCGCCTCGTCCCACGCGTTGCCCGATTTTTTCCATCGCGCTTCCGCCCACGGCCGGTGCTCGATCGACTCGTACGCCAGCACGCAGAAGGGCGGGATGACGTCTTCCTTGAAGTTCTCGTACTGGTCGTCGCCCCACACGACGATGAAGTCGGGCGCGAACTCATCCAGCGTGCGGCGCATCTTGCGCGTCTCGGTCACGAGCGCTTCACGGTGACGCTTCGCG
>Ga0184633_10000960_pt1 | contig 11524 bp, 11 predicted proteins | sample PLM31_170_b1_FD_133156 | JGI IMG/M metagenome (GOLD analysis project Ga0184633, IMG submission 133156) | Groundwater sediment microbial communities from an aquifer in East River, Colorado, USA - PLM3-1_170_b1 | ecosystem: Environmental > Terrestrial > Soil > Riparian zone | place: USA: East...
CGGCGTAACGCTGACGGGTGTCCCGGCACAAATCGCCGGGAACCCGGCGCTACAAAACCGAAGCAGCGCCCCAGGACCGGTGACGGCGTGAAGCTCCAATGACCATAGAGGCGCAACCGTGACTGTTCGCAGGAAAAACATCCGGCTGCCGGCTCGGAACTACGTGGGCAAACGCTGGTACTTTGTCACCGTGTGCTCTAACGATCGGCGGCCGTGTTTCGCCCGCCCGCAAGAGGCACTCGCCCTGATTTCAGCGCTTCGGGCAGTGTCGGCGAGCCGAGCCTTCGCCATCCACGCATTTTGTGTGATGTCCGACCACGTGCATTTGCTCCTCGAAGGGCTGGCGGATAGAAGCCGCCTACAACAGTTTATGACGGAGCTGAAACACCGCACGGCGTTGGACTGGCGCAGGAAGCACGGCGGGAGACTCTGGCAGGCAAAATTCTATGACCACATATTGCGGCCCAGGGATTCCCCGGACCGGGTTGCGTGGTACATCTGGATGAATCCTGTGCGCAAGGGTCTGTGCGACGATCCGCACCAATACGCGTTTTCCGGTTCGTTCACGTTGGATTGGAAGCAGGCGCCGCGGCCGCCCGAGCCCTGGCAGCCGCCATGGATGTAGCGCCGGGCTGACGGCGGATTCTGCCGGAATGCCCGGCATGGGTTCGTGCCGTACGGGGTTGTAGCGCCGGGCTGACGGCGTCCCGCAAGGCAGAACCGGCACGCCCGGCAATGTTTATTCGTGTCCCCGGTGGCCCGCCAAAGACGCTGACGGGTGTCCCGGCACAAATCGCCGGGAACCCGACACTACAAAACCGAAGCAGCGCCCCAGGACCGGTGGCGGCATGACGCTGCCGGGTGTCCCGGCACAAATCGCCGGGAACCCGGCGCTACAAAACCGAAGCAGCGCCCCAGGACCGGTGGCGGCGTGAAGCTGCCGGGTGTCCCGGCACAAATCGCCGGGAACCCGGCGCTACAAAACCGAATCAGCGCCCCAGGACCGGTGGCGGCGTAAAGCCGCCTCTACAAGCGAGGCGAGCGAGGCGCGATTGCAAAGCGCGGACCCGTCCGTTAGAATCCGTGCGAGTACCGCTTGTGGCTGATTCCCCTTCCAAACCGCGGATTGCGATTGGCGCCGACCACGCCGGCTTCCACGTCAAAGAAACCATCAGGAAGTACCTCGAAGACTCGGGCTACACCGTGGACGACGTGGGCGCCTGGTCGGAAGAGTCGGTGGACTATCCCGATTATGCCAAGGCCGTCGCGGAAAAAGTCGCGGCGGGGCAGGACCAGATCGGCGTCCTGGCTTGCGGCACGGGGATCGGCATGGCCATCACGGCAAACAAAGTGCCAGGCATCCGCGCCGCGGTCGCGCACGATGCCATGACCGCGCAGCTCGCAAGGGAACACAACGACGCCAACGTGCTGGCGCTCGGCGGGCGCGTGGTGAATGACGCACAGGCTCTCGAGATCGTGCAGAATTTCCTCGGCGCGCAATTCGCCGGCGGGCGCCACCAGCGGCGCATTAACAAGATCACCGAGATCGACCGCGAAGAGCACGCCAAAGTAGACCCTGGCCGATGAAACCCGTGACGCAAGCCGCTGCGCGAATGAATCTGCCGCTCGCCGAGGTGGATCCCGAAATTGCGGAAATCCTGCGCGACGAAGCGCGCCGCCAGGCCACCGGGCTCGAGCTGATCCCTTCGGAGAACTTCGTCTCCGAAGCCGTGCTCGAAGCCATGGGCTCGGTCTTCACCAACAAATACGCGGAAGGTTACCCGGGCAAGCGCTACTACGGCGGCTGCGAGTTCGCCGACCGCGCCGAGCAGCTCGCCATTGACCGCGCGAAACAGCTTTTCGCCGCCGAGCACGCCAACGTGCAAGCGCATTCCGGCACGCAGGCGAACATCGCCGTATATATGGCGGCGCTGCAGCTCGGCGATACGGTGCTGGGCATGAACCTGGCGCACGGCGGCCACTTGACGCACGGCCATCCGCTGAATTTTTCCGGGCGCATGTACAAATTTGTTGCGTACGGCGTGACGCGCGAGACGGAAACGATTGACTACGACGAAGTCGAGCGGCTGGCGCGCGAGCACCGCCCGAAGATGATCGTCGCGGGCGCCAGCGCCTACCCGCGCATCATTGATTTTGTGCGCCTCGCGCAGATCGCCAAGTCCGTGGAAGCCATCCTGTTCGTGGACATGGCCCACATCGCGGGTCTCGTGGCCGTGGGCGTTCACCCCAGCCCTGTGCCACACGCCGATTTCGTTTCCACCACCACGCACAAGACACTGCGCGGCCCGCGCGGCGGCCTGGTGCTCTGCCGCGAGAAGTACGCGAAGGAGCTCGACAAGATCACGTTCCCCGGCACGCAGGGCGGGCCGCTGGTGCACACGATTGCGGCGAAGGCCGTCTGCCTGAAGGAGGCGGCGGAGCCGGAGTTCCGCGAGTACCAGCAGCAGGTGGTGGCCAACGCGCGCGCGCTGGCCGCAGGGCTGGCGAAGCACGGGTTCCGCATCGTCTCGGGAGGGACGGACACGCACCTTCTGCTGGTGGACCTGATTTCGCGCGGCCTGACCGGCAGCGACGCGCAGAAGGCGCTCGACCGCGCCGCCATCACCGTGAACAAAAACGCGATTCCTTTCGACCCGCTGCCGCCGATGAAGGCCGGCGGCATCCGCCTGGGCAGCCCGGCCGTGACCACATGCGGCATGCGCGAGCCGGAAATGGAGCGCATCGCCGGCTGGATCGCCGAGATCCTCACGCACATGGGCGACGCCGAGTGCGAGCAGCGCGTGCGCCGCGAAGTGGCGGAGCTCACCGCAAATTTCCCGCTCTACGAAAAACGCTACCAGGCGGCCGACGCCATGCCCTACCGCGTGGCCACGCGCCGCGGCGACTCCTGACTCCTACGCCGATGCGCGTTGCGATCGATATCCGCCGCGCCGGCGACTTCGGCGTCGGCACCTACATCCGCAACATCGTCCTTCAGCTTGCGCAGCTGGACACCACAACGCAATACCTCCTGATCGGCCGGCGCCAGCATCTCGAGGAGCTCAGCGACTTGCCGGCGAACTTCGAGCTCGTCGAATACGCCGCCGAGCCGGAATCGTTCCGCACGCACCTGCACCTGCCGTTTGTGCTCCGGCGGCGGCGCATCGATATCCTGCACATGCCGTGGTTCTACGCGCCGGCGCTCATGCCCGCGCGTCTGGTGATCACGGTACACGATCTGACCGACGTGCTCTCGCCGCCCACCGGTTCATCTTCCGTGGTGCAGGCCGGGCGATTGTTTTTCGCGCGCCGCGCGCTCAAGAACGCCAGCCGCATTCTCTCGGTTTCACACGCCTCGAAGCGCGAGCTCTCGCGCGCGTTTGCCATCTCGGAAAACAAAATCGAAGTGATCTACAACGCCGTGGACGAGCGCTTCCTGCGCGAGCCGCTGCCCGCCGATGCCGACCGCATTCTGGAGCGCCATGCGGTGAATTACCCGTTTGTGCTGTACGCGGGGAACATCAAGCCGCAGAAAAACCTCGCGCGGCTGATCGAAGCGTTTGCCGTGGCCAAAGCCGACCTGCGCGATCACCCCGAGCTGGCGCAACTGAAGCTGATCGTCATCGGCGACGAGCTCACGCAGCATCCCGATCTGCGCCGCGCCGTCGTTCGCTCGCGCATCCGCGAAGACGTGCGCTTCCTCGGCTTTGTGCCGCTGCCGGTGCTCCGCGTGTTTTACGCGCGGGCGCGCGCGTTCCTCTTTCCATCGCTCTATGAAGGCTTCGGACTGCCGCCGCTCGAGGCTATGGCCCACGGCACGCCCGTGCTGACCTCGAATGTCTCCTCGCTGCCCGAAGTGTTCAGCCAGGCCGCGCTGCTCGTGAACCCGGAAAACGTTTTTGAAATTGCGCGCGGCATCCGGCAGATCCTCACCGAAGGCGTGCTGCGCGAGTCGCTCGCGCGGCGCGGGCGCGAGCTTGTCGAGCGCTTCTCCTGGCGGCGCTCGGCCGAGCAGGTGCGCGCCGTGTACGAAGCGGTGATGGCGGAACGCGCGCGCGCGGCTTAGCCGCGGTTCACTCCAGCACTTCAATCCTCAGTTCTGATACGTGGCCGTCGCGAATCCGGAAGGCGCGCACGGCAGACTTCGTCTGCGCCGCCGGTGAAACGATGAAATGCGCCGCGCCGGGATAGAACGCTTGCTCAATATCGCGCGGCGAAGGCGCACTCTCACCCGCTGGGTGCGAATGGTAGATGCCCAGGTGCTCCAGTCCCGCGGCGCGCATCGCGCGGAAGATGCGGAAGAGCTCTGCAGGCGCAATTTCAAAGGCCGTTGGGCTGGCCAGCGCATTCGGCGCGGGAAAAGCGGCGGAGATCACTCCGTCGCGACCGCCGAGCAGGCCGCAGCATTCCTGCGGGCCTGCCGCGCGCGCCGCGCTCAGCATCTGCTCGAGCACGTCCCTCCGCACCCGGACCACATCCCCCATGATCTCAGTCTAACCCCGCAAGTACCGCCGGATTCCGCAATTTGACCCGCAAGCGTGCGAGTGTTTGAGGCATTTGCCACATCGCCGGCCGTGTGGCTTTTTTCCTCGCGGAAGCTAATGCCTTCTTTTTCAATAACCTGAGGTCAGTTCCCCCCTGGCCCGCCACATGCTCCCGTGGGGGAGGGGGGAAGTGCATGTTGAGCTACGACGAGAAGTCGCGACATTACATCGCCGGGACGTACACGTGCCCGGCAACGCAGGCCGAAGTGGACCTCGAAGTGGAAGTTCCGCGACCATGGGTTGAGTGGCCGATTCGCGTAAAGTGTCAGGCCTGTGGCACGGAACACCTGCTCCAGTACGAAGCCGTCCGACAGAAGGAGCCGGTCTTCGGCCACGAGTAGCCTGTAGAAACGCTGCGCCCGGAAAGGCGGAAGCGGCCCCGCAATGTTCGGTGCCCCGACCCGTCTGCCTATGACACAGGTCGAACTGGAGAAAGCCGACGGCATCCTCGAACAGTTCGAGGACGCCCGGGGAAATCTGATCCCCATCCTGCAAGAAGTTCAGTCTCATTTCTACTACCTGCCCGAAGAAATCCTGCGCCGGATTGCACGCAAGCTGCACGTCCCGGCCGCCCAGATCTACCAAGTGGCGACGTTCTACCGCTGCTTCAGCCTCAAGCCGCGCGGCAAGCACTTGGTCCAGGTGTGCCTCGGCACGGCCTGCCACGTGCGCGGCGGCCAGCGCATCCTGGAGCGCGTGGAGACGGAAACGGGCGCTGGCGCAAGCGGCACGAGCCCCGATTTCGAATTCACCGTGGAGCCGGTGCGCTGCCTGGGCTGCTGCGCGCTGGCCCCGGTGATGCGAGTGGACCGCGATACGGTGGCGCATCTCGAGATCGGCAAGGTCCGCGGCGTGGTCAACCGCTACCGGCCGAAGGCGCGCAAGGAAACCGGAAATGTCTGACCCTCGCCCTCTCCTCCGCAATGTGGATGACCTTGCCGCAGCGGCGACGCGCGGGCGCAAGACTCTTTATCCCGACCACCCGAAGATTCTCGTGGGGATGGCCACCTGTGGGCAAGCCGCAGGCGCGACGGAAGTGCTCGATGCCGTGCGGGAGGAAGTGGAGAGGAACGGCCTGCCGTACCTGGTTGCCGAAACCGGCTGCATTGGGTGGTGCGGCCAGGAACCGCTGGTGGACGTCTGGCTGCCCGGCCGGGGCCGCGTCACCTACGGGCGCATGAAGCCCGGTCGCGCGCGGCAGATCGTTCGCGGGATCTCTGAAGACCTGAAGCTTGAATGGGCGATCGGCTGGATGCCGGGCGACGAAAATGCACTGAGCGGCAAGTGGACCAGTTACCTCGATTCCCACAACGGCCAGTTCAAGGGCGTGCCAGCGTACCGCGACATCCCGATGTTCCGGCGCCAGATGCGCGTCGTGCTGCGCAACTCCGGCCTGATTACGCCGCAGAACCTGGACGAATACATCGCGCGTGGTGGCTACTTCGCGCTGCATCGCGCGCTCACGGCGATGCAGCCGGAAGAGATCATTGACCACGTCACACGCTCGGGCCTGCGCGGCCGTGGCGGTGCCGGCTTTCCCACGGGCAAGAAATGGGCCGCGCTGCGCCGGCAGAGGGCCACGCCCAAATACCTGATCTGCAACGGCGACGAAGGCGACCCGGGTGCGTACATGGACCGCACGGAACTTGAAAGCGACCCGCACGCCGTGATCGAAGGCATGATCCTCGGCGCCTACGCCACGGGCGCTTCGGAAGGCATCATCTACGTCCGCGAAGAATACCCGCTGGCGGTGGCGCGCATGCTTGAGGCCATTGCGCAGACTGAAGCCGCGGGGCTGCTGGGCGCCGACATTTTCGGCTCCGGCTTCGCCTTCCGGCTGCGCGTGGTGAAGGGCGCGGGCGCGTTCGTCTGCGGCGAAGAAACCGCGCTGATTGCCTCGGTCGAAGGCCGGGTCGGCGAGCCGCGGCCGCGGCCTCCCTTCCCCGTCGAAAAAGGTCTCTGGGGCAAGCCCACTTGCATCAACAACGTCGAAACCTGGGCCAACATCCCCGTCATTGTGATGCGCGGCGGCGACTGGTACGCCTCGATCGGAACGGCCACGAGCAAAGGCACGAAGACCTTCTGCCTCGTCGGCCAGGTGAACAACACCGGCCTCATCGAAGTGCCCATGGGCATCACTTTGCGGGAGATCGTCGAGGAAATCGGAGGCGGCGTGCCGAAAGGGCGCCGCGTGAAAGCCGTGCAGACCGGCGGGCCTTCGGGCGGCTGCGTGCCCGCCGAACAGTTCGACCTCCCGGTGGACTACGAAAGCCTGACGAAGGCGGGCTCGATCATGGGCTCGGGCGGCATGATCGTGATGGACAACTCCACTTGCATGGTGGACATCGCGAAATACTTCCTCGGCTTCCTCCAGGACGAGTCTTGCGGAAAATGTTTCACGTGTCGCGAAGGCACGCAGCGGCTGCGCGAGGTCGTCACGCGCATCTCCGAAGGAAAGGGCCGCGAAGAAGACCTCGCGCTGCTCGAAGACCTGAGCTGGCTGGTGAAGAACGCGTCGCTCTGTGGCCTAGGTCAGACGGCGCCCAACTCCGTGCTCTCCACGCTGCGCTATTTCCGAGAGGAGTACCTCGCGCACATCCGCGAGCGGAAATGCCCGGCGAAGGTCTGCCGTGAGCTGATCACGTTTACGATTGATCCGGTGACGTGCAACGGCTGCGGTGCGTGCGTGCAGGTGTGTAGCGGCCAGGCCATTCTCGGCGAGAAGAAGAAGCTCCACGTGATCGAGCAGGCGCGCTGCACGAAGTGTGGCGCGTGTCTCGAGACCTGCAAGTTCGACGCGGTGCTGGTGCATTAGGCGCCAACGGAGCCCACGGATGATTCGGCTGACGATCAACGGCATACCGGCTGAGGTCGAAGAAGGGACCTCGGTTCGGGAGGCCGCGCGCTTCCTGGGAATCCCTATCCCCACGCTGTGTCATGAAGACGGCCTGACTCCTTACGGAGCCTGCCGGCTGTGCCTGGTGGAAATCGGCGAGGCGCCCCGCACGAAGCTGGTGGCCTCGTGCACGCAGCGCGCGGAAGCGGGCATGCGCGTGCGCACGAATTCCGCCGCCGTCGAGCGCGCGCGCAAATTGCTGCTCGAGCTTTACGTCGCCACGTGCCCACAATCGAAGCGCATCCAGGATCTGGCGTCAGCGATGGGCATGCGCCAGTGCCGCTACGAGCCCAAGCACGAGCTTTGCATCCAGTGCGGCCTCTGCGTGCGCATGTGCGAGCAGCAGATGATGGCCGGCGCCATCGGCTTTGCCTATCGCGGCGCGCGGCGCAAGGTTTCGCGGCCGTTCGACATGACCAGCGAGCTCTGCCGCCAGTGCGGCGCCTGCCTCTATATCTGCCCGGTGTGCGAGCTGCGCTGCCAGGGCGCCTCGGCCGAATCCACGCTCTGCAACGGCTGCCTGAACTTTTCCCCTGTCTGCATGCAGAGCTACGACGACGCCATGTGCTTCCTCGATCCGTGCCACGCCTGCGAACTTCCCGGGCCCTTTCGCGCCGATGTCCACGTCCGGCTCCAACCGGAAAAGATTCTTAAATCGCCAGGAGAACCAGAATGACCTACACGCGCCTCAATTCCTCTGCGGCCACACTGACCAAGAACCGCACCGAGGACTCCATCAGCCCATTTAGCGGGATGTGCGTCACCTGCGTGGACGGCTGCATCGGGATGTGCGAGATCGGCAAGTCTGCCTACCGCGGCGCCGAGATGATCTACCCGCAGCCGTTCGGGATCATCACCACGGCGTCGCAGAAGGACTACCCGGTGGACCTCTCGCATTTCACCATTCTGGGGCGCGCCACCGGCGCCTGGGGCGTCGAGCCCGACAGCAACAAGGCGCTCTTCCCCAACGTGGACCTCGAGACCACGATCGGGCGCGAGCCCGGCATCCGCTCCAAGCTTCCGTTCATCCTGGCGGCGATGGGTTCGACCAACATAGCCAAGAATAACTGGCCCGGCATTGCGGCGGGCGCGGCCATCACCGGCACGTGCATCACCGTCGGCGAAAACGTCTGCGGGATGGACATGAACGCGAAGTTCAGCGACGGTCGCGTCATCTCGAGCCCCGAGCTCGAAGAGCGCGTGAAGCTTTTTCGCGATTGGCAGACTGACGGCTACGGCGACATCATCATCCAGGCCAACGTCGAAGACACGATGCTCGGCGTGCAGGAGTACGCCATCCGCAAGCTCGGCGTGAAAGCGGTCGAGCTGAAGTGGGGCCAGGGCGCCAAGGACATCGGCGGCGAAGTGAAGATCCGCGACCTGGCCAAGGCGCAGGAGCTGCAGCGGCGGGGCTACGTCGTGCTGCCGAACCCTACAGACCCGGTCGTCGTCGAAGCGTTCCAGCGCGGCAGCTTCCATGAATTCGAGCGCCATTCGCGTGTCGGCATGGTGCAGCGCGACACATTCCTGCGGCGCGTCGAAGAGCTACGGCGCATCGGCGCGAAGTACGTCACGCTGAAGACCGGCGCGTACCGCCCGGCCGATCTCGCGCGCGCAGTGAAGTTCGCATCGCTTGCTGGACTCGACCTGCTCACTGTGGACGCGGCGGGCGGCGGCACCGGCATGAGCCCGTGGCGCATGATGAACGAATGGGGCGTCCCCGGCATCGAGCTGCACTCCCTGCTGCGCGAGTATCTCGAGCGTGTGGAGAAGAGCGGCGCGTACATCCCGAACATCGCGCTCGCCAGCGGGTTTACGTTCGAAGATCAGATCTTCAAGGGCTTCGCGCTCTGTGCACCGTACGTGAAGCTGATCGCCTGGGCGCGCGGGCCGTTGGCTGCTGCGATGGTCGCCAAGACGATCGGCAGCTCGATCGAGCGCAGCGACCTGCCGATCTACATCCAGCGCTTCGGCACGACGGTGGACGAAGTCTTCGTCACCGCGCCGGAGCTGCGGCATCGCTTCGGCGACCGCTTCGCGAAGCTGCCGACCGGGGCCATCGGCTACTACACCTACTATCAGCGCGTGGCGCAGGGCCTGCGGCAATTGATGGCTGGCGCGCGGAAGTTCGCGATGAAGTACATCGCGCGCGACGACATCGCGGCGCTCACGCCCGAAGCCAGCCGCATCAGCGGCATCCCGCTTGTCAGCCAGGTGGACCAGGACGAAGCTTCCTCCATTCTGAACGACGTGGAGCGCGAGGAAGTGGAAGACATCCTCCACGCGCGCTGACGAAGCATCGGTTCCCTCAGAAAACAAGAGGGGCGGGCAGAAGCCCGCCCCAGAGGAAAACGATCGCCGACACGAATGCCGGCGCTACAAGAGAATCACGCCTTCTGGGCCTGGCGGCGCAGGAACGTGGGCACGTCGAGGTCGTCCGCCGGCACTTGGTGGATGACCTGGCCGACATTGTGCACGACTTCTTCGATCACCGTGCGCTCGCGGGCAGCCTTCCACGTCTTCGGCAGATACGACGTGCGCTGATGCGCCTGCTTGCGCGCCGCTTCGCGGAAACCCGCAGCGATGACGGTGATCTTCACCGACTCCTTCATCGAGTCTTCCTGCACGGCGCCGAAAATGATGTTGGCGTTTTCGTGCGCGGCCTTCTGGATGATGGAGCTGGCCTCGTGCACCTCGTGCAGCGTGAGGCTGGACGAGCCGGTGACGTTGATCAGGATGCCCTGCGCGCCCTGGATGGAGTTGTCTTCGAGCAGCGGGCTATTGATGGCGCGGTTCGCGGCGTCAATCGCGCGGTTCGAGCCCGACGCCACCGCCGTGCCCATCACCGCGTAGCCCTGCCCCTGCATGATCGTCTTCACGTCGGCGAAGTCGCGGTTGATGATCCCCGGGATGGTGATGATGTCGCTGATGCCCTGCACGGCCTGGCGCAGGATATCGTCGGCGATGCGGAAGGCTTCGAAAAAGCTCGTGCCGCGCTCGACGGTGTCCATCAGCCGCTCATTGGGGATCACGATGACAGTGTCCACGCAGCCGACCAGCTCCGAGAGCGCCTGCTCGGCCTGCAGCATGCGCCGCTTGCCTTCGAACGCGAAGGGCTTCGTCGCCACGGCCACGGTGAGCGCGCCGAGCTCCGACGCGAGCGACGCCACCACGGGCGCGGCGCCGCTGCCCGTGCCGCCGCCGAGACCGGCGGTGAGGAACACCATGTCGGCGCCTTCGAGGACCTCGATGATTTTTTCGGTGTCTTCGAGCGCGGCCTTGCGGCCGATCTCAGGGTTGGCGCCCGCGCCCAGCCCCTTGGTGAGCTTTGCGCCGAGCTGCAGCTTCACCGGCGCCTGCGAAAGCTTCAGCGCCTGCAGGTCGGTGTTCGCGGCGATGAACTCCACGCCTTCGACCTTGGCGCGGATCATGCGGTTGACGGCGTTCGACCCGCCGCCGCCGACCCCGATCACTTTGATCCTCGCCCCCTGGTGCTGCTCGTCACTGAATAAAATTCGAATACCCGCGTCTTTCGGCGTCATGGCGCCTCCCCCAGATTGACGTGCCCGAACCGGTTCTCCCCTCACCTGCCGTCCTACTGCCCTGCAAACATCGCTTTCAGTTTGGCTCCCAGCGTCGCGGGACGCTGCGCGGCCGTGCGCCGCGCACGCGCCCCGTACACCAGCAGCCCGATGGCCGTTGCATACTCAGGCTGGGCAATTTCCTCCGGCATCTCCGCCAGCCCGCGCGGCACGGCCACGCGCACTGGCAGAGCGAAAATCCGTTCGGCGAGCTCCTGCAGGCCGCGCATGCGCGCGGCGCCGCCCGCGAGCACGAGTCCCGCCGGGATCCCGGTGTCGAGCCCGGCGCGGTGCAGCTCGTCGCGCACCAGCACGAGCAGCTCCTGCGCGCGCGGCTCCAGGATCTCGCAGAGCATCCGCGCAAACACGGTGCGCGGCGGCCGGTCGCCCACGCTGGCGATTTCAATGGCGTGGTCTTCGCCCAGCATCTCGCGCCAGGCGCAGCCCTGCTGGCACTTGATCTTTTCGGCTTCCGGAATCGGCGTGCGCAGACCCACGGCGAG
>Ga0184633_10000961_pt1 | contig 11517 bp, 8 predicted proteins | sample PLM31_170_b1_FD_133156 | JGI IMG/M metagenome (GOLD analysis project Ga0184633, IMG submission 133156) | Groundwater sediment microbial communities from an aquifer in East River, Colorado, USA - PLM3-1_170_b1 | ecosystem: Environmental > Terrestrial > Soil > Riparian zone | place: USA: East...
CCATAATGGACGTCGTGACTCGGGTCGTCGCGCTGTTCTTGTTGCTTGCCTGTGCCGGACAGGGCGCTGTGGATACTCTGTGGTGTCCCGACGGTTGCCAGGAGGCTCCGACACAGCAGGCCACCGACTCGCATCATCGGCCCGCGCCCGGTGTCTGTCTGTTCTGCGGCACCGGCTTCGTCATGACCGCGCCGGTTCTCCCTGCCGCACCAACGACGGAAAGACCGCAGGCACTTTTCACGTCCTCTGATTCCATTCCCTCGCCCTACTTTCACGCAATCGACCACCCTCCGCGACTGAGCTGACGACCGCTCGTTGGGGTCGTCCTACTGTCCGGGCTTGTCCGGGCGGTGCTCATTTCGACAGGAGGCTCATGACACGCTCGATTTTCGTCGCGTGGGCTCTGGCCGTGCCCTGGATCGTTCAGGCACAGACCACTCGGCCGTTTACGCTCGATCAGGTGCTGGAACTCGCCGCACGCCAGAATCCCGACGTTCTGGTTGCGCGCGCTCGTGAGGTCGAGGCCCGCGGCCGACTCACGACTGCGCGCGCCCGCCTTGCGAACAATCCGGACCTGGATCTGTTCTTCGGCTCGCGCCAACAGTCTGTCGGCGGGAACACGCCTGAAATTGATTTCAACGTGTTTCAGCGCGTGGAGATCGCCGGCCAGCGCGGATTACGCATCGAATCGGCGACCGCGCAAATCACCCAGCGATCTGCCGACATCGATATGGCCGCTCTGACGGCGCGAGCGGCGACGGCGGCGGCCTTCTACCGGGCTCTCCATGCGGAGCGGTCGGGCGAGGTCGCGAGACAAGCCGAACAGCTTGCCGACGACCTGGGGAACGCGGCCCAGGCCCGGTTCGAGGCCGGCGAGACCGCCGTCCTTGATGTGAATCTCGCCCGCGTCGAACAAGCGCGCGCCCGGCGGGATCGCTTGTCCGTCGAAGGCCTCCTCGAGCGAACCAACGGAGAACTTCGCGAGATCCTGGCGTTGCCGCCCGAGTCAACGGTCGCCGTGGAGGGCGATTGGCCAGGCGCTGCGCCGTCATCGCTTGATGCGCTCCTGTTGCGCGTCGCCGATCGCCCGGACATCCGCTCGTTGACGGCGGGTGTTACTGAGGCAGATGCGGATTGGCGGCTCACACGGGCGCTGCGTCGTCCAGATTTGATCGCGGGTGTCGGCCTGCGGCGGGAGGATGGTGAGCCCATTGCCGGCGCTCACGTCGGATTTTCAATTCCCTTGTTCCGGCGGAATGTCGGTATCCTGGCCTCTGCAGCGGCCCGAATCGACGCCGCCCGTCTGTCACTCGACGCGCGGCGTCGCGCACTCGAAACGCGCATTCGCAGCGTGCACAAGCAATACATGGTGGCGCTTGACGCGCTGAACGCGCTGACGGCAGGAGGGGTGCCACTCATCGAGGAAAACGAGCAGCTTGCCCGTGAGAGTTATCAGGCTGGGAAGCTGAATCTGGTCGACCTTCTGGTGATTCGGCGCGAAGGCTTTGCCGCGCGTCGCGAAACGCTGGACGCCCAACTCACTGTCGCATTGGCTGCGACCGAGCTCCGGCTCGCCGCCGGTGCGTTTTGATTGAGAGCAACGCTCATGATTCATATGACATCAACGTCGCTTAGAGAACCGGTAGCCGTGGCCGTGATCCTGTTCACCGGGCTGGTGATCGGCTGCGGGCGCGGGACATCGTCGACAGCAAGCGCCACGCCTGACGCGCCTGCGTCTGGCGAGACTCGCGAGCCTGCCGCAGTAGAGAAGCACGACGAAGCGTCCGTCGTTCGGTTGTCCGACGCCGCGCGCCAGCGCGCAACGATCGCCGTAGTCACAGTCCAGCCGCGATCCGTGAGCGACGTACTGTCTGCGCCCGCCGAACTGCAGTTGAACGGAGACCGAGTGGCGATGGTTGGACCTCGAGTGGCCGGCCGCGTCGCTCGGATTGCTGTGTCAATGGGTGATCGCGTTGCCGCTGGAGCGGTCTTGGCGAGCATCGACAGCCCCGACGTTGGCAGCCTTCTCGCGTCGTACGCCAGCGCGCAAGCCGCGGAGTCTGTTGCGCAACGCACCTATCAACGGGAGAAAGAACTTTTCGCTCGCCGTATTTCCGCCGAGCGCGAAGTCCTCGCGGCGGAGGCGGACCTCGCACGGGCGACCTCCGAGCGCCGCACGGTGGAGAGCCGGCTGCAGGCGCTCGACGTTGTCCTGCCTCAAGCTAGTTCGTCCGGTCCGGAGTCCGCGCTGCTGCCGATCCGCTCGCCCATTCAGGGCACGGTCATCGAACGCAACGCGGCGATTGGCGCACCGGTCGGACCGGACGCCGTGTTATTCAAACTGGCTGACCTCTCGACACTGTGGTTGGTCGCCAAGGTGCCGGAGACCATGATGCGGGACATCAGGCGTGGCGATACGGTGACGGTGAAAGTCGACGCGTTGCCCGATCAGCCAGTCTCCGGTCGTGTGTCGTACATCGGCGCCACCGTCTCAGACACGACGCGAACCGTCGATGTTCGGATTGATGTCCCGAACAGGACAGGCCAACTCAAGCCTGGGATGTTCGCTCGCGCGCAGTTGGCGACGCGCGGTGCGCGTGAGCGGTCGGACCACATCCTGATTCCACAGATCGGAGTACAGGAACTCAATCGTAAGCGTGTCGTATTCGTCCCTCGCAGCGATGGAGGATTCGACATCCGCGAGGTAGCCGTCGGCGCGAGCGTGGGCGACGACATTGAAGTCCTTTCCGGACTGAAAGCGGGGGAGACCATCGTGACCACCGGTAGCTTTACCCTCAAGTCTCAAGCGGTTCGTGGCGAGGCCGGGGAGTCTCACTAGCCATGCTGAGTCATCTGATTGCGTCGTCGTTCCGGAATCGCCTGCTCGCGCTCCTGTTGACCGTCCTCGGGGTCGGACTCGGTCTGCTCTCGTATTCGCGCCTGTCGACCGATGTCTTTCCGGATTTGACGGTCCCGGTGTTCAACGTCATCACGCAGAACGCATCGATGGCGCCCGAGGAGCTGGAACTATCGGTGACGCTGCCCGTGGAGAGCGCGCTCAACGGACTGCCGAGCGTGCGCCGCATCCGATCGACGACGCAGCTTGGCGTGTCACAGGTGACGGTTGAGTTCGAGAGCGAGATGGATTACTGGCGGGCGCGCCAGCTCGTGTCGGAACGGCTTGCCCAGGTGCTCCCTCAGTTGCCGGCGGGAACGAAGGCACCGCTGGTGTCGAGCCTGACGAACCGGCTTAACGAGGTGTACGAGTATCTCGTGGAGGGGGACGTCGATCCGATGGTCTTGCGTGACGTGGCGGAGTTCGACCTGCGCTATCGCATTCTTGCGGTGCCTGGCGTGGCGAGCGTGGAGCGGCTCGGCGGCCGTCTGCGCCAGTTTCAAGTGCAGCTCGATCCGGGTCGGATGCAGGCTCTAGGCGTGGGGCTCGACCAGGTGTTGCGGGCGGTGCGGGAAAGCAATGAGAACGCTCCGGGTGGCTTCGTATCCACCGGTGCTACAGAGTTCACGGTCCGGAGCTTGGGTCGAATTCGTTCGATCGACGATCTTCGTCGATCCGTCGTCATTGTCCGGCAGAACGCGCCGGTCACTATCGGTGACGTGGCCCTTGTCGTGGAGGGATCGGCCGTTCAGCGCGGACTTGCACACGCGTCGGGTCGCGATGTCGTGAGCTCACGGGTGATCAAACAGTTTGGGAGCGACACGGTCACGGTCACCCGCGCCGTTCGGGCAGCTCTCGACGAAGCGCAGAAGACGCTCCCGCCCGGTGCTCGGATTCGCTCGGTGTACGACCAATCGGAGTTAATCGACCATGCGCTCACGAGCGTTCAGCAGGCCATCCTCATCGGAGCGGTTCTTGTAGTGATCGTACTCCTCCTGCTTCTCGGTGACGTGCGGTCGGCGGTGATCGTCACGGTGACGCTACCCACCTCCGTGATCCTGGCGGGGATGGTCATGTATTGGTTTGGCGCCGGCATCAATACGATGACGCTGGGAGGGTTGGCGATCGCGGTCGGGATTCTGGTCGACGCCGCGATCATCATGACCGAGAACATCCATCACCGGCTGTCGACGACTGACGGCGATCGCGAGCGCATCGTTCTCCCGGCCGCCATCGAGGTGGGCCGGCCCATTGCTTTCGCCACACTCATCATCATGGCGGTCTTTCTTCCGCTCTTGCTGATGACGGGAATCGAGGGCCGCCTGTATCGTCCGCTTGCGCTGACGGTCGTCTCGGCGATGGGCGCGTCGCTGGTGCTATCGCTGACGCTCGTGCCGGCGCTGTGCGCGTGGTTTCTGAAGCCGGCGAGAGGGGACTCGGACGTCATTGTCATACGGGCGGTTAAGCGTCTGTACGTTCCGGCGCTCGACTGGGCTTTCCGTCATGCCGGACTGGTGCGGGTCCTGGCGCTCGCGGTCACGATTCCGGCATTCGTCGGCTTCTACTTTGTCGGAACAGAGTTCATGCCGGAACTCGATGAGGGAGCGTTCCTGGTGCAAACGGTGCTGCCGCCGGAGGCGTCCCTCGGCGAAGTGGACCGGGTGAACACCCAGGTCGAGGATGTGCTCGCGAAGTCGGACGGTGTCGCGTTCGTGTCCCGGCGATCGGGCCGCTCCGAAGAGACCGAAGATCCGATGCCGCATACGCTGAGCGACGTGCTCGTCGCGCTCAAGCCCCAATCGGAACGCGAGGATTCTGAGGAGATCGAGACAAAGCTGCGGGCTGCGCTCGAAGATGTACCGGGCGTGGCGGTGCTCTTCACGACACCGCTCGGCATGCGGATCGACGAAGGACTTGGGGGCACCGTCGCGCAGGTCAGTGTGCGTGTGTTTGGTCCGGACCTCGAAGTGCTTGAGACCACAGCGCAGGAAATCGCGAACATCGCACGGTCAGTTGACGGGTTGACCGATCTGCGCGTCGAGAGCGCCAGCGGCGTTCCGCAACTGCAATTGTCGATCGATCGCGACGCCGCATCCCGCCAGGGAGTCACGGCGGGAGAGCTTGCCGAAGCGATTCGCGTCGCGGTTGGCGGCGAGGTCGTCTCTGAGTTGTGGCAGGGACAGAGGAACTATGGCATCCTCGTCCGCGCGGGCGAACCGTTCCGCAGCGGACCGTCCGCAATCGAGCAACTGCCGCTGACGCTGCCGTCCGGCATGGTGGCACCGATTGGACGGTTCGCGCATGCGGAGATGACGTCGAGCCCCAGTGTCATTCGGCGGGAACATGTCACCCGGCGAATCGCCGTAGAAGGCAGTGTGGAAGGACGGGATCTCGGGTCCGCTGTCTCAGAGCTGCGAGACAAGATCGCCCAGTCAGTGACGTTGCCGAGCAACTACTACGTCGACTTCGGCGGTCAATTCGAGCAGCAGCAGCGCGCGCTCGGTTCGCTGGCTGTCGCGGTTGCAATCGCAGTCGGCCTCGTATTCATCCTGCTGTTCATTGCCCTCGGCTCGATGGCCGAAGTATTCGTTATCCTGCTCACGCTCCCGGACGCGTTTGTCGGAGGCATTCTCGCATTGCTCCTGGCACGACAGACCCTGAACGTGTCGTCGGCCGTCGGGTTCATTGGACTGTTTGGCATTGCGGTGCAGAATGGGCTCGTGTTGATCGCGCAAACTCGAACGCTCGTGGCCGAGGGCTTACCGTTCGCCGAAGCGTTGCGGACGGCGAGCATCGGCCGCGTCAGGCCGAAGCTGATGACCGCGGGATGCGCGATGCTCGGGTTGTTGCCGCTCGTGCTCTCCCGTGCCCAAGGAGGGGAGCTCGAACGGCCGCTCGCAATTGTTATGATCGGCGGGCTGGTCACATCGACGCTGTTCACGCTGCTGGCTTTGCCGACGTTCTACTCGCTGGTTGAGCACCTGACGGAACGATGGCGCGGCCTTCGCGGGAACCCAGACGGCTGGCCACTCGTGAATGCGGAAACGGGTTCGAAGAAGCTGCGCTAGCAACTTGCGAGTGCTCTCTTCCGTGTGGCCAGGCGTGCGCCGCGCGCTCGGTCGCCCACAGACGCTCATCCGCGATCGCGGGAGCGAGAGCCAGCGATTCGCTGGTCGTACGCACGACGTGGTATCCTGTTGCGTACAGACGGAGGATACCCGTGCCCACATCGACACGCGTCAGACGGCGAGCCGCTGACGGTCGAAGCGCCCGAACCGGCGCCATGAGCCCCGCGCCGCGGGCCACGCGACGAGGGAAGGTTCGGAAGGCTTTCTGGCTGGATCCACGGCTCCTCGATGAAGCCCGAGAATCGCTCGGAGTATCCACCGAGCGCGAAGCCGTGGAGGTGGCGCTCGATTTGGTTGCGTTCCGCAAAGACTTACTCAGCGGCGCACGAGCATTGCGTGGCCTGGCGCTCTCGCGCATCGACTGACGACGAATGGCCGCGGGACTGCGCAAGTTCGTGCTCGATACGAACTGCTTCATCGATGCTTCCCGCACAGACGCCGGAGCTGACGCTTTCGCGGAGTTCTGCGCTCGCGACGCTCCGAGACTGTATTTGAGCACTGTGGTCGCTGCCGAGCTCCGAGCGGGCGCACGGAATGCGACCGAACGGCGAATCCTGGACCGCCGCGTCTTGTCGCCGTATGCTCGTCGCCGTCGCTTGGTGAATCCGTCCGCAGCGGCCTGGGAGGCATTGGGAACAACGCTCGGTCGTCTCGTCGAAGACGAGGGCCTCGTGCTCGCTGATGTTCGCAAGAGCTTCATCTTCGATGTCCTGCTCGCTTGGTCCTGCCGGGAAATTGGAGCAGTGCTCGTGTCCGGCAACGTGAAGGATTTGTCCAGGATCGCGAGGATGTTTACGTTCGAGTTCGTGGCGCCGTACCCTCGCTGAGTCGGCGGCGATCGATGGCTTTGGTGATCTTACCCGCGACGTCGGCCTTGGCCGCCGCTTCATGGAATTGGGGGCAGCCGAGATTGGCGAGCGCGCGGTGATACCGTAGAATGCCGGCGGGTATCGGGCGCATAATTCCAACGCTCGAGCGCGAGGGAACATGAAACATTTCAAGGGGGAGGACGATGAACAGGTCCTATTTCGTTGCGGCATCCTTGTTCGGGGTCGTCGCGTCTGCGGGTCTGGCAATTCCGGCGGCAGTCGCACAGACCGGAGCGTTCGTCCCGGTCACCCAGGCGATGCAGGCTAATCCCGATCCCGCCGACTGGCTCCACATCAGTCGAACGTACAATCAACATCGTTTCAGTCCACTCAACCAAATCAACAAAGGCAACGTCGCGCAACTGCGCATGGCCTGGTCGCGCGGCCTGCCGGCAGGCACCCAGGAATCGACGCCGATCGTGTATCGCGGCGTCATGTACGCGATCGCTCCGGGCGCCAGCATCCAGGCCCTCAACGCCACCAACGGCGACTTGATTTGGGAGTATCAGCGCGACTATCCACAGGGCGTCCTGGCCACGGCGGCGCGCGGCAAGAGCCTCGGGATCTTCGAGGACATGATCTACTTCGGCGCGCCGGATGGATTCCTGGTGGCGCTCGATGCCCGGACCGGCGAGCTGCGCTGGGAAACCAAGGTCGACAACGGCCAGATCACCGCCGGCGGATTGCTGGTCGCCGATGGCAAGGTGATCTCGAACCGCACCTGTCAGCAAGGGAAGCGCGAGTTCTGTTTCATCGCCGCTCACGACGCCAGGACAGGCAAAGAGGTCTGGAAGTTCTATGTCACGGCCGCGCCTGGCGAGCCGGGGGGCGACACCTGGGGCAACCTGCCGGTCGACCAGCGGGCCGCCGGCCCCTGGGGCTTGCCTGGCTCGTACGATCCGGTTCGCAAAGTCGTTTATTGGGGCGTGGCCAATCCCAATCCGTACACACAGTTCAAACGTCACGGCCGCTACGAGGCCGTGTCCCTGACTTCGCCTTCAGAGCTCTATAGCAACTCGACCCTGGCGCTCAACGTCGAGACCGGCAGGTTGGTCTGGTACTTCCAGGAACTGCCCGGCGACGATTGGGACGCCGACCACAACCAGGAACGCATTCTGGTTCGCACCCGCGTGAGCCCGGAGCCGCGATTCGTCAGATGGATCAATCCGGCGTTGGCGGCCGGGACCGAGCAGGACATCGTCGTCACGGTCGCCGAAGGCGGCGGCATGTTTGCCGTCGCGCAGGAGACCGGTCGGTTCTTGTGGGGGCGGCCGTTCCCCTTCGATGATCCGAACATCAATATGAGCGTCGTCGACGTCAGAACCGGTCAGACGGGGGTCAATCCCGACAAGCTTTTCAGAAAAGACGGCGACAGCATCATCGGCTGCTACCACAACACGCGCGGCTTGTGGCAAATCGCCTATCATCCCGGCAAGAACTCGCTCTACGTTCCGTTCCACGACCAGTGCTTGACGATGCAGGCGGTCAATTCCAGCCCGACCGGTTACGGCCGGCGCACCGGCGTCTTGCGTCCGGGCTCCGACCCGAAGGCATACATGGGCATGGCCAAGATCGACGTCGCCACCGGCGAGATGCGAGTGATCTACTCGCAGCCACAAGCGACCAACGGATCGGCGCTCACGACCGCAGGCGACCTGGTGTTCTTCGGCGATCTCAACCGGCGTCTGCGCGCCCTCGACGCCGACGACGGCAAGGTCCTGTGGGAGGCCGTGGTCGGCGGCATGATCATCAACAGCACTATCTCGTATGCCGTCAATGGCAAGCAGTACGTGATGGTGTACACGGGCGGGGCGCAGTCGGCTACATCCGGGCCGCTCGGGCTGACCGCGCAGACCATGCCACCAGCCGTGCCAGGGCACAACGCGATCTACGTTTTTGCGTTGCCCTAAACGAGTTGAAGGGAGTCCAGTAAGCGGAAGACACGAGGTTTTGACTTGCCGATCTCCTCATCGTACACTCAGCTCAATTCAACCCTTTTTCAACTGTCATGGCGGATGAAGGTCCGCTGTGCGCAACTTGGAGGCCGAGTATGAGATTCCCAAGGCTCGTCGCGCTCGCAGCTAGCTGTGCGGTCACCGTGTCGGTTGTCCTCTTCGCGGCCACCGACGCCGTGGCCCAAGCCAAGTCCGCTGGCGCCATGACCCAGGCCGCCACTGCGTTCCTCGCATCACTCACGCCGGAGCAGCGAGCCAACGCGGTCACGAGCTTCGACAATGAAGAACGGTTTATCTGGCAGGAGTCGCCAGGCCCTCGCAAGGGGGTTGTGCTCAGGGCGCTCAACGATACCCAGAAAACATTGGCAATGAATCTTTTGAGAGCCAGCGTGGGCGACGGCGGCTATCAGAGAATTCAGATGAGCATGGCTCGGGAACCGGTGCTCAGCGCGCTCCAGAAGACGCCGGAAGGTCAGAACCTCCGTCACCCGGAGCTCTTCTATGTGCTGTTCTTCGGCACGCCCTCGGCCACGACCGCGTGGGGATGGACCTTCGAAGGTCATCACATCTCCACCCACTTCACAGTCCGCGGTGCCCAGGTCTCGACTGTGCCCATGTTCCTTGGTTCCCAGCCGAACGACCTGTCGGCCGCTGGCCTGGAGGGAACGGCGCTCGCGGCGGCCCAGAAGATTCCGCCAGCGCTGGCTGGACGGATCCTGGGACCGGAAGAGGACAAGGCTCGCGCGCTGGTGCAGTCGCTTGACGCGAAGCAGAGAGCGATGACCGTCTTCGACCGCACCGAGAAGCGGGATGCGGATATGCTTTCGGGGATCAACACTCGACGCGTAACGCCGCTGGGGTCTCCCGGGCTGCCGGCGCGACTGATGAACGCCAAGCAGAAGGCGCTGCTCGTCGCGCTGGTCGAGGAATATCTCACTCGGATGCCCGCTGACGAAGCTGCCGAGCGCCGGGGCCGTCTGCTCGCGGGCGCGGCTCTCGACGGGATGTCCTTCCAGTGGGCCGGCGGCACCGACCCCGGCCAGGCTCACGCGTATATCGTGCAGGGACCGACGTTCCTGATCGAATACGCTCAGAACCGTAACAACGCCGTCGGCCACGTCCACACGCTGTGGCGTGATTTCAACGGAGACTTCGGGGCCGACATTGTTGGCACACGGTAATTCTCGCGCTGGCGTAGCAACGCTGGCAGACCCACCGGCGATGAAGCAAAAGGTTGAAAGATTGACTCACAGAGGAAATCGATCATGAGGCGACATCTGACCACTAATCGGCAGTTGCTGTTCAGCGTTAGCTCTGCCCTTCTTCTGCTGAGCATCAGTGTTACCACGCAGCGCGCCGTGCCGACCCTGACCCCCGAGGTCGTACCAGAGAAGCTGAAAGGCTTCGTACCTGTCACCGATGACATGTTGCTCCGACCAAAGCCCGAAAACTGGATCAGCTTCCGCAACGGATACAAGCTCTGGGGCTACAGCTCGCTGAGCCAGATCAATGCAGGGAACGTGAACCAGTTGCGCTTGGTCTGGTCGCGGGCCATGCAGCCGGGGCCGCAGGAAGTCGAACCGCTTGTCTACGACGGGATCATGTTTCTCGCCAATTCCGAAGACATCGTCCAGGCACTCGACGCCACAACCGGCGATCTTCTTTGGGAGTACAAGCGGAACCTGCCCCCCGATATCGGACGTCTGACAGGGACGAATTATCGATACCGGAATATCTCGATCTACGGCGACAAGATCTTTCTTGCGACCAACGATGCCTTCCAGATTGCTCTCGAGGCAAAGTCCGGAAGAGTTCTCTGGGAGTCCCGGCGGGCGGACTACAAAGATCAGGTGGCCCAGACGACCGGCCCGATTGTCGTCAAAGGCAAGCTGCTCAACGGGTCGCGCTGCAATCCCTCGAGCCCGCTTCCAGGCGGGTGTTTCATTACCGCGTACGACGCGGAGTTTGGCGAGCCCCTGTGGCGCGTCAACGTCATCGCGAGGCCGGGCGAGCCTGGGGGTGACACGTGGGGAGGACTGCCGCTGGCGGCGCGGCGGCACGCGTCAGCGTGGATGCCCGGGAGCTACGATCCGGAGCTGAATCTCGTCTACTGGGGAACAGGCGTGACCGCTCCCGTGCCCGAAAAGCTCCGTGGCGCGGGAAAAGCGGACCTGCTCTACACAAACTCGACCCTCGCGATCAACCCGGATACGGGCAAGCTGGTCTGGTACTTCCAGCATCTGCCCCGGGACAATTGGGATCTCGATCATCCCTTCGAGAGAATGATCGTCGAGGCGACAGTCGCGCCGAGCCCCGACGAAGTGCCGTGGATCAGTCCCAGGATTCGACCCGGTGAGACGCGAAAGATCATCACCGGCATCCCCGGCAAGACCGGAGTCATCTGGACCCTCGATGCCAGGACGGGGGAATTCTTGTGGGCAAGGCCGACGATTTATCAGAACATCATGACCGGGGTCGACGAGCAGACTGGTCGTCCGATCATCAACGAGGATTCCACTCCGCAGTTCGTAGACAAACCTTCCTTTGCGTGCCCGTACAACCTCGGCGGCAAGAACCAGCCGTCCGGCGCGTACAGCCCGGACACCGGCGCGATGTACATGCCGATGAACAACACCTGCATGGATATCGCGATGTCGGTCGAGAAAGCC
>Ga0184633_10000962_pt1 | contig 11512 bp, 12 predicted proteins | sample PLM31_170_b1_FD_133156 | JGI IMG/M metagenome (GOLD analysis project Ga0184633, IMG submission 133156) | Groundwater sediment microbial communities from an aquifer in East River, Colorado, USA - PLM3-1_170_b1 | ecosystem: Environmental > Terrestrial > Soil > Riparian zone | place: USA: East...
GCTCCCGGGTCTCGGGGTCGATGATCTGGAACTCCTCCTCGACCCCGAGCGTGAAGGCCGGCCTTTCGTGCATGGCGTTACTCGGAGGCGGGAGCCCGGGCGGGAGCGGCGCGCCGCGCGGGCGTCGCCGGCTTCTTCGGCCGGGCCGGCGCTCCCTTTTTCGCGGGAGGCCGGGGAGAGAGGAACTCCTGCCAGTGGAACCGGGTCAGCGGCTCCGTCTCACGCAGAACCCGTTCGGTCAGCCACTTCGCGGCGTGCTCCAAGACCCACTGGAAGTTCTGCTCTCCCACCGAGCCGGGGTCGGCGTCCGGGGAGGGGTTCAAGAAGTCGATGGCGTAGGGGATTCCGTCTTTGACCGCGAACTCGAGCGTGTCGAAGTCGTATCCGAGCGCGCCGGTCAGCTTCAGGCAGTCGGAGCGCAGCCGTACGAGAAGCGCCGGGTCGATCGGGCGCGGGGAGCGCACGTACCGGTTGTGGTGCGGCTCGCGCGGGTCGTAGCGCATGATGTGGACGAACGTGTTGCCGATGACGTAACAGCGGAAGTAATCTTCGAAGACGATCTCCTCCTGCAGCGTCATGACGTGCTGGCCCGAGTCGCGGTAGGCATCGAAGAACTCGTCCGCGTTGTGACGCGATAGACGCTCTTCCAGCCGCCGCCGGAGTAGGGCTTGAAGAAAGCGGGAAAGCCGACGTGGGAGAAGATCTCCTCCCAGTCGAGGGGGAAGACAAGGTTCGACATGGACTCGGAGGTTGTGTCTGGCGGGTGCTGGTTCGAGGGGAGCAGGACCGTCTTGGGCACGGCGACGTCCAGTTTTTGAGCGATCACGTTGTTGAAGAACTTGTCGTCCGCCGACCACCAGAAGGGGTTGTTGACGACGATCGTGCCGTCCGCCACGAGCTTCTTCAACACCGACCGGTAGAAGGGGATGTCCTGGCTGATCCGGTCCAGAACGAGGTCGTACCGCCGCGGGCTCTCGAGGGAGACCCCTCCCACGGAGACTGGCTCGGCCACGACGCCGGGCGTTTGAGCTTTGTTGATACGCTCGACGAGCGCCAGCGGAAACGCGCGCTCCTGCCCGAAGAGGACCCCGATTCGCTTCATCTCACCATCCTGCGCCGCGCCGGCCTGATTTTCGAAGAGGCCGGATTATGACACGCGCGCGGGTTTCCCCTCTCCCTCCGGGAGAGGCTTGCCCGCCGCTTGCCCGCCGTAGCTTCAGCGAAGGCTGGAAGCTCCAGCGGAGGCGGGGGTCAGGGGTGAGGGGTTGCCCGAAGTCCGCTCCGCCCTACCGTGCCGGCCGTGTCGCGGACCCCAGGATCTCCAGCGCCGCCGCTCGGTCCTCTTCGGCCACCCAGAGCTGGAGGAACGAGCGTGGTTCGGTCCCGGCGTCCGGCGAGTCGTTCCCGAGCCAGGCCTCGATGCCGGCCTCGCGCAGGGCATCCCGCGCCGCCCGGGCCGCCGACACACTCCGGTAGGTCGCGATCGTCACGCGCGTCCCGGCCATCTTCTTCTTCTTCATCCGATCGGCCTGGCCGGCGTCGCCAGGATCTCCAGCGCGCGCTCCCGGTCCGATTCGCGCACTTTGAGCTTCACGCCCCCGATCGGCGTGTGGTCCAGCTCCGTCATGTATGCAATGTGCTCCTCCGCGACGAAGCACTCGACACCGGCGGCCTCGAGGCAGGTCCTGGCGAGCTGCGCCCCCGCGGCGTCGTGAAACTTCTTCAGCGTGACGAAGGGGTCCGTCATGCCATCACTCCGAAAAGATCGTCATTGGCGCGCCGCCGTTTCGGAGCTCTTCCCGAGGACGTACCGGTTGAACCACGCGAGGTTGCGCTCACCGAGGTCCTTGATGAGCTTCGGTTCCCGCGGGCCGTGCGGCATGCGGGGGTACACGACCATCTTCGCCGGCACCCCCCGGCGCTTGAGCGCGTTGTAGAGCTCGTACCCCTGCGAGATCGGTACGCGCACGTCCGACTCGCCGTGCTGGATGAGCGTCGGGGTCTTGACGTTCTGAACGTGTCCCATCGCGGAGTGCGAACGGTAGAGCTCGAAGTTGTCCTTGTCCCAGGGCTCGCCGCCGAAGTAGTCGGGAAGGAAGGCCGGGATGTCGGCCGTGCCGGTGAAGGAGACGAGGTTCGTCACGCCGGCGCCGACCGAGGCCGCCTGGAAGCGATCGGTCTGCGTGATGATCCAGGAAGTCATGAAGCCGCCGTAGCTCCACCCGGCGACGGCGAGCTTCTCGGCATCGGCCACACCCGCCGCGATGGCCTTCTCCACGCCGGCCATCAGGTCCCGGTAGTCGCCGCCGCCCCAGTCCTTGAAGTTCGCCCGGCGGAACGCGACGCCGTAGCCGGAGGAGCCGCGCGGGTTGGGGCGCAGGACCGCATAGCCTTCCGCGGCGAAGGCCGCGAGGGGATAGGGGCCCGGGAGCGCCGGATGCGTGGCGCGGAAGACGCCCGCCGGCCCGCCATGGACGAGGAGGATCATCGGGTAGCGGCGGCCCGGCTCGTAGCCGACGGGGTACGTCAGGAGCCCCTCGATCGTTTCGCCTTTGTCCCCCTTCCAGGTGATGACTTCGGTTTTCGGAAGCGGATGATCCGGCAGATCGCGGTTGGCGTCGGAGACGCGCACGGGAGAGAACGCGGAGAGCGCGCTGGCGTAGGCTTCCGTCGGCTCCGTCGGGGAAGTTCCCACCCAGCCGATCCAGGTGCCGCGCCCGTTGACGGAAGCCCCGCTGGAGACATTGCCCGGCTTCGTCAGCGGGGCGATCGCGCCGGTCTTCACGTTCTGCGCGTAGAGGAGGTCGTAGACTCCTTTCGTCTCGGCGAAGTAGATGGTCTTCCCGTCGGCCGACCATCCGGCGATGTCGGGCTGCTCGTCGCCGGACGCCGGCAGGTCGCGGGGCGCTCCGCCCTCAGCCGGCGCCAGACGCAGCGCCACGCGCCGGGCCCAGCGTGGAGGGTCGTCCGTGGCCAGGTACGCGAGCGTCTTCCCGTCCGGTGAGAAGTCGGGCGAGGACTCGGCCGCGGCCGTCTTCGCGAAGGGTGTAACCCTCCCCGCGGCGACGTCCACGAGCGAGATGTCGGCGGAGGTCCAGTCGTTGGCCGTGGGCCTCGGGGTGTGGACGAAGGCGATCGCCCTACCGTCGGGAGACCAGTCGAGGCGGTCGCCGCCGCCTCCCTCGATATTCCCCCCCACGCTGAAGGGCCCGGAGACGAGCTTGCGCGGCGTGCTCTTGCCGGAAGGATCGGGAGAGATGGAGACCACCCAGAGCCGTCCGGCCCTATCCTCCTCGTCCACGACGCGGGCGTCGTCCTTCTCCTTCTCGCGCCTCTCCTGTTCCTCCGTTGGAGCGTCCGCCGCGATGTAGGCGAGGGACGCTCCGTCCGGCGACCAGACGTGCGCCGAGACATCCGACTTCGAATCGGTCAGGCGGCGCGCCTCGCCGCCGCGCGGGGAGAGAAGCCAGAGGTTCGTCTTCTTGTCCGTCCGCTTGGAGAGAAACGCGATCCACCGTCCGTCGGGAGACCAGCGGGGCCGGCTCGAGGAGGTCTGGGCGAAGGTCAGCGGGAGCGAGTCCTTCCCGTCGGTCGAGGCGAGCCAGATCTGCGTGCGGTACTCGCTCGTCTCGCTCTCCATGATGGACTCGCGGACGACGTAGGCGACGGACTTGCCGTCCGGAGACACCTGCGGGTCGCTCACCAGGCGATACTTCAGCGTCTCGGCGGGCGTCCAGCGGTTCGGCTCGCCGGCCGCAAGCGCGACGGACGCCATGACAGACAGAAGGGCGCCGCAGAAGGCGCGCCGGCTCAGGCTCATCGCTTCTCCTCCTCGAAAGTTGTCCAATCTTATTCCAATAAAGAGAGGGCGGCTTGGCAGCCGCCCTCCCGAAGCTCCTAACGCCTTCGGCGGAAACCTACTTCTTCATCTGGCGCGGGTCGTCGGCGGGATTGACGTAGGTGAGCTGCCAGGGGCCCATCCCGTGGAGTTGGACGACGGTCTCCCCCTTGACCGACGCGAAGTGCCGCATGCCCGGCGCCATGAAGGTGAAACCGCCTGCCGGGATCGCCTGCATTTTGCTCTCGTCGAACTTCTCTCCCATCCCGATATTGAAGACGCCCGAGATGACCGTGACGTGCTCGAAGGCCGGATGCCAGTGCGGCGAGATCTTGTAGCCGTCGGGCGCCTTGAGGCGCATCGTGAAGATTCCCTCCTGTGTGGGATCGCCTTCCAGAACCGCGAGCTTCGCGCCGGCCGGGAGCGAGGGCGGCCCGTCTATCCACTGGATATCGGCCGGCGTGAAGACGCTGTGACCGGCCGGCTTCATCTCGGCGCCCATCTTCTTTTCTTCCGCGGCGAGGGCGGCGGCAAAGCAGGTGAGCGCGGCAAAAACCACGATTGTCAGAACCTTTCTCATTGCATTCCTCCTCAAAAGAGGGCTTCTTTCTATCAGAGACCGGGCCGGATCGTCTATTCCGAGGCTTCCACCTGCGCTCCCAGGACGTCCAAGGCGCGCTGCGCAGCTTCCTCCTTGGCGGCGATCGCCTCGAGAGGGTTGCGGAAGACTCGGATCGTCACGAGGGAGGCTATGCTTCACTTTCAAGAACCGCCCAGATAGATCCCGGCGAGGTGGGGGGCCAGGGCCTCTTCCTGGGCGGCGGCGAGCCTCTTCAATCCTTTGCGCGCGAGGGCGAGCAGCTCCGCGAGCCCCTCCTCGGAGAAGGGGCGTCTCTCGGCGGTTCCCTGAAGCTCCACGAAGGCGCCGGAGGCGGTGGCCACGACGTTGAAGTCCACGTCGGCCTCCGAGTCTTCTTCGTAGCCGAGGTCCAGGACTGCCTGTCCCGCGCAGATCCCGACCGAGACGGCCGCGACCGTCTCGCGCAGCGGCCAACGCGGGATCTTCTCTTCGCGCACGAGCCTGGCGAGGGCGATCGAGAGCGCGACGCAGGCCCCGGTGATCCCGGCCGTGCGCGTGCCGCCGTCCGCCTGGAGGACGTCGCAATCGAGCGTGATCGTGCGCTCGCCCAAGCCCCGCAGCTCCGTCACGCTCCGGAGCGACCGGCCGATCAGGCGCTGGATCTCCAGCGTACGCCCTCCCTGCTTCCCGACCGCGGCCTCCCGCGCCGATCGGGTGTGCGTCGCGCGCGGCAGCATGCCGTACTCGGCCGTGACCCAGCCGCCGCCGCTCCCTTTCAGGAAGTTGGGGACGCGCTCCTCGACGGAGGCCGCGCAGAGGACCCTCGTGTCCCCGAGCGTGATCAGAGCCGAGCCCTCCGCGTGCCGGGAAACGCCCGTCTCGATCTTGACGGTCCGCATCTCGGAGGGCTTGCGCCCGTCCGGGCGGGGAGGGCCCGGGCTCATGCGACGGAACTCTCGGGGAGGGCCTGGCGGTCCCCCGAGCCCGTCGGGTCCAGGCTGGGGACCTGGCGGTTCCCCGCGTCGACGAGGTCCTCCCGCAGGTAGAGCAGGGGGCGGGTCAGATCCACGTGCCCCCCCAGCGTCTCCGCCGGCTCCCCGTTGACGAGGACCCGGACGCGCGTGGTGTCGGCCACGTTCTGCAGCGCCGTGTTCACGAGCGACCCGATGATAGCCAGCTCCTCGGCCGAACCGAAGGAGAGGCTCGCGTCCCGGGCGAGGTCGAGCACGACTTCCCCCTCGGGCAGAAGGAACGCGGTGCGCAGCTGCAGCTTGGCCGGGAGCGCCGCCACGAGGCCGGGCCGCGTGGGCCCCTTCTGCAGCTCGGCGAAGAGGGCCTTCAGGAAGGCCCCGGGGCTGGCGGGCCTGGCGATGTCGCGCTCCTCCGGCCGGAGCCTGCCATCCCCGGCGCCGGGAAAGAAGAGCGTCACGCGGACGGTCTCCGCCGGCGTCACCGGGGCCTCTCCCGCCGCGGGCGTCACAGGCGCGGGAGCCGGAGTGACGCGGAGAAAGAGCCGCCGCCTCGGCCGGCCGCCGGAGGGGGACTCCGGGCGGAGAAAGATAAGAAACGCTGCCACCATCGCGGCCAGCGCGAGGAGGAGAAGGGCCGCCGCGCGGCGGGTCATGGGCCAGGAGCCTGCCCGATTACGCTTCCGTCTCGCCGCGCTGGCGACGGGTCTTTCTCGGACAGGCTCCTGGGTGCCCGCGTGGGCGGGGGTGTGGGCGTGGGTGTGGGAAGGGGGACGCGGAGGGCCTCGGGCTTGCGCAGAGCGTAGAAGCGGCCGAGCGCCCGCGCGATCGCGTCGGCGACGCTCTGCTGGAACTCGGCGGACTTGAGCTTCCTCTCCTCCTCGGCGTTGGAGATGAAGGCGGCTTCCACCAGGACCGCGGGCATCGTGGCGCCGACCAGCACGCGGAAGGGGGCCTGCTTGATCCCGCGGTTCTCGGTCTGGGAGACGATGTTCAACTCTTCCTGGATCGCTTCCGCGAGCTCGCTCGACTCTTTCAGGTGCGCGCTCTGGGCAAGGTCCCAGAGGATGAAGTCCAGGTCGGCCGCCGCAGGCGAAGCCGCCGCTGAGGAGCCCGGGCCGCCGTTTCCCTGGTTCTCGCGCCGGGCCACCTCCTCGCCGAGCTTGTCCGAGGCCTCGAGCGAGAGGTAGTAGGTCTCCGATCCGTGCGCGCCGGGGGAGCGGGAGGAGTTGGCGTGGAGCGAGAGAAAGATGCTCGCCTTCTCGTGGTTGGCGACGGCCGTGCGGTCGTCGAGGGAGATGGCGCTGTCGGAATCGCGCGTCAAGATCACGCGGGAAGCCAGGACGCGCGGGACCGTCGAGGCCAGGAGGCGGGCGAGCTCCAGCGTGAAGTCCTTCTCGAAGAGCCCTTCGGGACCGATCGCGCCCGTCTCCGCTCCGCCGTGGCCGGGGTCCACCACGATGACGATCGGGACGGCGGCGGCGGGCGGCGGCGTGACTTCGCCGGCCTGCGCGGGACGCCCCACCTCGACGACGACACGGTCGGGAGCCGTCAGCGGGTAGGCGCGCGCCGTCAGCCCCGCCTCGCGGAACTCGATCGAAGCGGCGTCGCTCGAGAAGCGGATGGCCGAGACGAAAGGGTCCTCGTAGGCTCGCTCGGCGAAGGGGGCAGTGACGCGCTGCCCCGGCCAGCGGACCTGGAACCCCTTCTCGGAGAGGCTCGGCACGAAGCGGGCCGGGGAGGACTGACGCAGCACGATCTGCGTCGTCGGGGCGACGTGCACGACGGCGACTTGGAGCGAGAGCGGGGCGGGCGTGACCTCCGCGAGCGCCCAGAGGCGTTTCCCCGCGTCGTAGGCGCCCGTGGCGCCGGCGAGCGGAAAGAGGACTTTCTCCAGGAAGTCCGCGGGCGCGTAGAGCACGCCTCCGGCTTCCGCGACCGCGCGCGAGATCGAGACCACGCGGGAATCGACGGGGACCTCGGAGGTCCCCGCGCCCACCACGACACGGTGGCCGTGGCCCGACAGCGTCAGGACCCCGGTCGTCTCGTCCCGGGAGACCGAGAAGTCGAGCGCGCGGGCGGCGTCGGCCACCGAGAAGCCGGACGCCCTGAAGACCGCGATGGGATGAGACTCGCCCCGCCACACGAGGGAGGCGCGCTCCTGCGCGGCCGCGGGGCCGGGAATCCCCAGGAGGAACAAGACTGAGGCCGCCACGGCGGCGGCCCGGCGGAATCGGAGGAATTTGGTGGAGGCGTTCGCAAAGAATTCGAACCGCGGCGGAGATCCCATTCCAGGCGGTGCTTTTCGAGGCATCCACACCAGGGTACCAGCGAATCGCGCGGGAGGCGAAGCACTTACGGGCGTTGAATCTCGGCCTCGCCGTCATAGGCCGTCACCTTGGAGTCTCCGAGAAGATGGTGGCGAAGGCGCTCGCCCTGGATCAAAGGAGGAAGCTAGCTGAGCCGATGGGCGCACGACCTCGCGGGTCCTGGAAAGCAGAGCGTTCAACGAGTTATTCTTGGAAAACATCCTCTCGTGGCGGACTCGCGTTGACGGTCGAGCAAGTGTGCATCCCTCCCGAGGCCGGGCCGTGAGCCGCCGGTTCGTCTTCTTCCTCGCGCTGGCGGTGGGCGGCTTCCTTCTGTATGCGGCGGTCCTCTTCTCGAACGCGTCCTTCGCGGTGGGAGGCTCGGACAGCTCGGGGTACGCCAACACGGCGCGGCTGCTGGCTCGGGGAAAGGTCGCGCAGCGGATCGAGGCGCTCGACCGCTTCGGGCTTCCGGACTCCGCCGACAGGGTCTTCATTCCGCTCGCCTTCGTTCCGGGCCCGGAGCCGCGCACGATGACCCCTTTCTATCCGGCCGGCTTTCCGCTCCACATCGCGGCTCTCTCGCTGCTGCTCGGCTGGAACCTAGGGCCGTACCTCGCCAGCCCGGTCGCCGCGTTTGCGTGTGTCGTGCTGATGTACTTTCTGGGCCGGGAGCTGGCGCTGCCGCGCGGCCTGGCGCTCGCGGGCTCGGCTCTGCTGGCGGCCTGCGCGGTGTTCGTCTCCCAGGCACTCCAGCCGATGTCGGACGTGACGGCGGCGCTCTGGTGCGTCGCCGCGATCCTCGCCGCGCTGCGCGCCCGCCGCCGGGTCGCCTGGAGCGCCGCCGCCGGAGCGGCCTTCGGCATGGCGGTCCTGGTGCGGCCCACGAGCGCGATCCTGTTTCCGGCGCTGCTTCTCGCGCTGCCGATGCGGCCCCGCCATCTCGCGGCCTTCGCCGCGGGGGGCGTGCCGCTCGCGGCGGTCTTCTTCGCGTACAACGCCGCGGCCTACGGCCACCCGCTTCGGACGGGATGGGGCGCGACGGGTCACCTCGAAGGGTTCGCCCTGCGACACTTTCCCGCGCGGTTCCTCCACTATGGAGACTGGCTCGCCCGGATGTTCTCCCCTTTGGTGCCTCTCGGGTGGATCGCGCTTCCGGCCGCTCGGGGCGCGCCGCTTCGCCACCGGCTGCTCCTCATGTGCTGGTTCGGCGCTTTCTTCCTCCTCTATTGCTTCTACGAGCCCTACGACACCTGGTGGTACACGCGTTTTCTGCTGCCCGGCATCCCGGCGATGATTCTGGGCGCGCTCCTCGTGGCGCGCGATGTCCTCCCGCGCCTTCCCGCCGAGGCGCGGCCCCGGAGGGTCATCGCCGCGCTGCTTCTCGTAACGGTCCTCGCGGTGGGCGTCGATCAGACGAACGATCTGCGTGTCGTGCGGGTGGACGAGGACCAGGCTGTGCATCGCGAGAGCTGCCTCTGGGCGGGGGAGCGGCTGCCGGAGAAGGCCGCCGTCGTGGCGATAGAAATGAGCGGCGCCCTGCTCTTCTACACGCGGCTCGTCCCGGTTCGCTACGACCGGATCCGGCCGGAGGAGTTCCCGCGCCTGCGCGAGCGCGTCGAGGCGGCCGGATACCGCTGGTTCGCGCTGATCATGCCGCACGAGGCGAAGGTCGCCGCGGCGGCCGTACCCGGAGAGTGGACCTTCCTGGGGGAGCAGGGACCCATGAGCCTGTGGCGTCTCGAGCCGGAGCCTCGGCACCGCTGACGCACCGCGGAGACCTGGTCGGGCGTCACGCCGACGCGCTCGCCCGCCGGCTCCACTCCCCCCTTCTCCTCGCGCCGGGGACCTACCGCGAGTTTCGGGCCCCGCTCGCAGCCTACGACGCGTCGCCCAGGGCGAGGAAAGCCCTCGAGCTCCTGGCGGAGCTGGCCGTCCTTCTGAAGCTGCCGGTCCGGGTCCTCACCGTCACGGAGAACGGGGAGGAGGGGAAGGCCCACCTCGCCGAGGCGCGAAGCGAGCTCGCGGCGCGCGGCCTGGCCGCGACGGGGACCGCGCGGGGCGGCGAGCCGGACGAGGCGATTCTCGCGGAGATCGGCGAGGGGGCCGACCTCGTCGCGATGGGCGCGCACGGGCACGGCCGCATCGTGGAGCTGGTGCTCCGATCGACGACCGACCGCGTGCTCCGCCGATCCGCCGTACCGGTCCTCTGCGCCTGACGCGCGGCCTGCCACGGAACCGATCCTCGCATCATGCCGCCGGACCCTCGTCCGCCCGGCTCAGCCGGATATCCACCTCACGCTCGACGTAGGACCACTCCTCCGTCTCCCGCAGCCGGCCCGTCAGCTCCTCGAAGGCCCCCGCGCTCTCCGGCGCGTACTCGAACCAGGTCAGGAAGTCGAACGGCTCCCCGAGATCTCGGCTGTGGTGCAGACGGCGCGCAACGGCGGGCAAGTACTCGAGCCCCGTCGCGATGTGCCGGGAACGCTCCTCGAGGATCGCCCGCCGTTCGTCCTGAGCCAACGCCCACCACTCGTCCGACTTGCGCACGGGGATGAGCGCCGCCTCGGTCGCATCCGGCCGCCCGAGCTCGGGCTCGCGGGCGATCAGCGCCCCGCGCTCGGCCCTCGTCACGTAGCGTTCGTGGCTTGTTACCCCCTGGAGGAGCCAGACGGCATCCGTGGGCGCGGCCACGCGGGTTCCCTCCAGGACGGCCAGGCGGGAAGCGGCAGGCAGGCCTTCTCCGCGGACCGCCGAGAGTCTCTCGACCCGCCAGGGGCCGGCCGCGCCCCCCACAAACGTGACGAGGAGCGGAGATGGCCGAGTGGCCGGGGCCCGAGCGCTCCGGAACCCCCGGGCGCCCGTCAGTGGACCCGCGCGGCCGCCGCCGCGCCCGGGCGGGATCGCGACGCCGGCTCCCTTTCGATGCGTGTCAAGACCGCCCGAACCATCCGGTCGCAGCGGTGCCCGAGGAAGGAGAACGTCTCCGCCGCCTTGGCGAGGCCCATCCCTTCCCCGATCCGGTAGGCGTGGACCTCCTGCGGGGAGAGGGCCTTGATCTCGCGCTGCTCCTGCCCGGCGTACGTCCCTTCCGCCTGGCCGAGAGCCGCCGCCGGAACCGCGACCGCTGCTGACAACACGAGCCCAAATCCCAAATCCGAAATCCCAAATCCGAAATCCATCAGATCTCCTCTTCCGAAAAGTGCCGGGCGGCGACCTCGAGGATCCCTTCCACGACCCCTTTGGTGCCGGCGACGACGTTGCCCCGTTCCCAGTGGCGCGCCCCGCCGCCATAGTCCGTGACCCTGCCTCCGGCCTCTTCGATCAAGAGCGCGCCCGCCGCGATGTCCCAGACCGACAGCCGGAACTCGAAGAACCCGTCGAAGACGCCCGAGGCCACGTTGGCGAGATCGAGCGCCGCCGAACCGGCGCGGCGGATGGCGCGGGCGCGCAGGAAGACGTCGTGGAAGAGGGCGAGGTAGAGGTCAATGCGGTCCTTTGACCTGAACGGGAATCCCGTGGCCAGGAAGGCGTCGTCCAACGCCGCGCGATCGGAGACCGCAAGGCGCACGCCGTCGCGGAAGGCCCCGCCTCCCCGCGTCGCGGTGTAGATCTCTTCCCGCAGTGGGTCCCAGACGACTCCCGCCACGATTTCCCCTCTCTCCCGCGCCGCGACCGAGACGCACCAGAAGGGGAACCCCGCGATGAAGTTGGAGGTGCCGTCCAGAGGATCGATGATCCAGGTGCGGCCGTCCCCCTCCGGGGACCCCCCGCTCCGCCGCCCCCCCTCCTCGCCGAGGAAAGAGTCCCCGGGGAA
>Ga0184633_10000963_pt1 | contig 11502 bp, 13 predicted proteins | sample PLM31_170_b1_FD_133156 | JGI IMG/M metagenome (GOLD analysis project Ga0184633, IMG submission 133156) | Groundwater sediment microbial communities from an aquifer in East River, Colorado, USA - PLM3-1_170_b1 | ecosystem: Environmental > Terrestrial > Soil > Riparian zone | place: USA: East...
ATCAAGACCCACAAAATATTGTAATAATCAGTGAATTTTTGCTTTCCTATTTCTTGCGAAGGCCTGATTTTGTTTCCCAGCCACGCTCTATGATCTCCTCATATATGTTTGAAAGTTTTGGAATGTTCTCGCCTTTTTCAGCTGCAGTCTTGACTTTATCCCTGTAATAGTCTTCAATCTCTTTTGCAATACGGCTGTCAATTGTTATGGAAACACGAAACTTTGGCATCTATTTTTAGCACCCTGTCTGCGATATTAGTAAGTATGATATCAATAATAAACTATCCACTATCAATTCTTACACTATTTTATAGTCAGGGCAAAGCCATCCCTTGTTGGTCTGAGGAGTACCAGCTCATTTTCATCAAAGCCCAGGCTTGATAAAAAGTTCTCAATGGTCATCTCGTCAGAAAGCACGTATTTTTTGCCCCCAAACTCAATTGAGACGACTTTTTTGGAAATGGTCTCCAACTGATCTTTGTAATAAATAGTCTACTTTATATCCTTTATTATATACTTGATCACTTTCATTCTTAGTGTATTTATTGATCAAAGTACGAAGTCTTGCAGTTGCCAGGTTAGCCAAGTGGTACGGCGACCGCCTCGAGATCAAAACAAGGTAGCGGTTGTGCTTCTGCACACATGGGTTCGAATCCCTTACCTGGCGTCTTGATTTTTTTAATAGTTTGAATTTAATTTTTTGAAAGTTCGAAAATGTCTGATGCCAAACTTCCTGCATTATTTTTGTAGAAATACTAGATTATTTGATTTAAAAAAAGAAAGAAATTTGGATCGTATGAGTGATGATTCCTAGTCTTCCTCTATACTATCCATATTCAATTAGCTTCAGAGTATTGCTCTTAACTAATCCGATGTTAGGCGCATACCATTTGAAGTCAACAGCAGTTGGTTCAAGAGGTGTTGTTTCTTCGGTTTCCAACAAATCCTCAAATACCCCAGCAGGTGTTTTTACCCTCTCGTCAAGACTTTCAATGACGGCTCTGTCCAACGCTACACCTGGTGCAATTTCCTGATAGTATGCAAAGTCTTCAAGTGGCAATCCTGGCATTATCAATCCTGCTCTTGCTTCATCTACTCCATGTAACCATGCACCATCATGGCTTACGACTTGTCCATCTTGGTAAATGTCTACATCTTCACCAAAGTAAAAGATGTTGTCATTCTCAGTACAAATTGCAAAATAGTTCTTTGAGATTTCTACCAGATCTCCATCTTTGGTTTCGCTTTCTTCTACAACCCTAGTTGTAATACCATCTATGGGTATTGTTTCATCTAGAACTGTGATGGTTAGCTGGACTACTGAACTACCTTCTTTTCCTTTGAGTACAAGTTGGTACCCTGGCTCTAGGATAAAGTAGCGATTGCTTCCTGTGGATGACCATGTGCACCCTTCCAAGTCAAAAGAATCTACAAATTCAGGCTCGTCGTCTTTTTCTGCGTTTGCTGTATTCATTTGGTTGTATGTTCCTGTAATTGCAGCTGCTGCCATTATGGCAACTACTCCAATCATCAAAGTCAGTTTTGAATTCATTACGAACTCTTTAACATCTGATATTAAAGCAATTGTGAGACAATAACCTAATTCAAAAATAGATCGGAATATTTGATCATTAATGATCTTTAAAATAATTACTGTTTCATTTAGATGAATGTACTATAATCAATATATCCTTCTAATTCTAATTTTGATAAAAGGATGAAAAAAATTGACAGTATCATAATTTTTGCCACGGATAAGAAGTTGGCGTATAGTGAATGATGAATCAAATAGTAACACCATTCGAGTATTACAATACATTCAGGAAAATCCGGGATGTCACTTGCGTCAAATCAAGAGGGAATTAATCATGTCTATGGGAACAACTCAATATCACCTTAATCTACTAGAAAACCAAGGTAAAATTTCTTCAGAAAGACACAATCTTCACAAATACTATTTCCCTATAGGTCTTTTTGAGAAAGATGAAAGAGATATTCTTAAAATTTTGAATCAGGAAACAGCAAGAGAGATTCTGATGATGATCTTGGAAAAAAAGAATCCAACTCAAACTGATATTGCAAACATGATAGGGATATCTTCAGCTTCGGTCAATTGGCATATCAAGCGATTAGTTGAACTTGGTTTAATTGTAGAACTAAAAGATGGCAAGTTCAGAAGATACACATTTGAAATAGATCCCAAACACATCATTTCTTTAATGAAAAACTATCATCCAAACATTTGGAACAGGTGGAGCAACAGACTTGCTGAGACGTTCTTGTCTCTATCAAAGGAGGATAAAGAATCATGATCCTCTCAAAATTATTCCTAGAAACTGAACCATTTGGAATAGAAAATGGAATAGAGTTAGGAATAGTGGCTTTCGCTTTGGTTTTATTTGCTTTATCTATCACAGCTTATCGAAATACTAGTATTAAGAAAATTCTATTTGCAGCTGCAGCTTTTGCTTTATTTGCTATACAACTTTTTGTTGACTCTATAGAGGATTACCTAGGGTTTTTGGATGAAGATATTACTGGAATTATATTGAAGTTAATGACATTTGCAATTCTGGTATTATTTTTTGTAGCAATCGTAAAGAAACGATGAAAAGATCTGCCCAAATCAAACGAGGAATGTAAGACACAGAGTAATCTTATTAATGTGAACTGTTCATTATCAAATGAGGAATGAAATAATGGGTCACATACGTATTGGAGGAAGAGGAACTACCAGAAGAATATCTGAAAAAGAAGATGACAACTGGGCTGGTGCTCCCTTTAAAGAATTCTCAAAACAGCGAAAGGAGGCTGCAAAAGATAGCTACATAACTATAGGCAGAGGCACTACAAAGGTAAAATTTGGTGACATACCTGATACTGCTGGAAGTACGTCTTCAAAAGGAATGTGGGTCAGCACTGGAAGAGGTACAGGCAAAAGAAGGTTATAACGACATACTTCAAAAACAGATAGAGTGATTATAACTAAATAAAATTAAAAAAATAGAGGATTCTATCTGAAAGATCGAGCCTTTCGAACCACTTTATTGTGATCAAATGACCCAGAAGTAGTAACGTAGAGTAGGTGATTTCTTCCAGCTGGCATTGTAATTCTTTTTACATTGCCATATTCTGCCAGTACATATTTGCATGCTCCCAGTTTTCGCTCAAGTTTTTTTCGTATTTTCCAAGCTCGCACAGCCAATTGCAGTGAAATCATGCTTTCTTTTTTGGAGAGAAGCATTTTTGTTTTCCTTGAACGTGCACTAAAAACAATTTTTCCATTCATGTCACAAACAGTGACGACTCTTACTGAAGGACTAAGGCGAATCAACTTTTCGACTGCTCTTTGAACTTGCACGAGATATTCAATCTACAGTAATTGATAAAGATTTCCTATAACAAAATAATAATGATTATCAGAGAATCGATTAGAATTGATGAAGAAAAACCGCTAGTCATTAAAGACTAACAGTTTTTTGGTTAACGAAGCCTATTATAGTTAGAAAACTAAACAGAGTATGTCAAAATCACCAGTAGAATGTAAATGTCCTTCTTGTGAATGTGGCATCTATACATATAACGAATCTCAAGTTTGTGCCAGGTGTGAAGAAAACAAGCATTCATCTGGGCAGAAAAGATGGTCAACTATGGTATTAAAAACTGAAACTCCAATTATCGCAGAAGAATCCATGTAGGAACGAGGATGAACTTTACTGATGAAACTATTTTAAAAGTTTGGCAAAAAGCTGAGATTGATGAATACAACGCACCAAATAATTTTAGAAAGGATCAGTGCGGAGCTTGGATTGAAAGAACGCAATATGGGAATCATGACTCTGCATATGGGTGGGAGATTGATCAGATAAAACCACAATCCGATGGAGATTTAAACGAACTATCAAATCTACGTCCACTGCATTGGAAAAATAATTCCTGTAAGGAGGATGAGCGTCTTGCTTGCCCTGTCACATCATCAGGTACCGTTAATGTCGATACAAGCTAGAATTATTTTGTACAGATAGGTCTGAGCACCTGAAAAATATTTTAAAAATTATTATTTTAAATTTTTATACAGTTGGTTCTTTGTCTTTTTTTAATCCCAGAATCTTTCTTAATCCTTGTAGACAAGATAGTTTTGTATTCATCGCAACAGATAATGTTCTCTCTTATTAAGTGGTCGTAATCAGCAATTTTATGAAAATTACCTGTAGTATGGTACGGCTAACTTTTCGCCAACCTTGAGCTCTTTTTGTATCCTGACTTTTTTTACAGCTTCCTCAAAATGTCTCATTGTTACTTTGGTATTATCTACCTCTTTTTCTGCCTCTTTCTGATCTTTATATTTACCAAGAAACTCATGTATGACAAGAGATACTGCAGTGTTTGCAATTGCTGCAACATCTGCCCCACTTAGGCCGTCTGCAGCATCTGCAATCTTTTCTAAATCCACATAATTTGGATTCTGTCCTAATTCATTTTTTTGTTCTTTATCAATAGGAATTTCCTTTGTGCTTATCTCTAGTATTTTCTTTCTGCCTTCCTTGTCTGGCATGGGTACAAGTATTATTTTATCAAATCTTCCTGGTCTTAGAAGGGCCGTATCAAGCATGTCTGCTCTATTTGTTGCAGCAAGTACTACTACATCATGAAGGCTTTCTATGCCATCAAGCTCTGTTAGAAGCTGGCTGACAACTTTTTCAGTAGCAGCGGTTTCTCCACCAAGACCTCTAACTGGAGCAATTGAATCTATTTCATCAAAAAATATCACACATGGTGAAGATTGTTTTGCCCTTCTGAAAACTTCTCTTATGCCACGTTCTGACTCTCCAACCCATTTTGACAACAGCTCGGGCCCTTTTACTGAGATAAAGTTAGCTTCGCTTTCTGTAGCTACTGCTTTTGCCAAAAGTGTCTTTCCAGTTCCACTAGGTCCATGAAGTAAAATTCCTCGCGGCATTCTGTAGCCCATATTAGTGTAAAGTGTAGGATATTTCATTGGCCACTCTACTGCTTCTTGTAGCTCACGCTTGACATTTTGCAATCCTCCTACTTCATCCCAGGAGACATCTGGGCTTTCTATATAGACTTCACGCATTCCAGCTGGTGTGACTTCGCGTAATGCATTCTGGTAATCTTCAGCATTTACAATAAGTTTGTCCAGAGTTTCAACTGGAATCTTTTCATCTGCTAAATTAATTTCTGGTAATAATCTTCTCAAACATTTCATTGCAGCTTCTTTGCACAGATATTCCAAGTCAGCTCCTACATATCCATGGCTTACTGCCGCAATTTTTTCCAAGTTTACATCTTCAGTCAGAGGCATGTTTCTTGTATGTATCAAGAGTATGTCGAGTCTCCCCTTTTTGTCTGGCACTCTGATCTCAATTTCTCGATCAAATCTTCCAGGTCGTCTAAGAGCTGGATCTAATGCATTGGGTCTGTTTGTTGCTGCAATGACAATTACTTTTCCTCTTGCTTCCAAACCATCCATAAGTGAAAGCAGTTGTGATACAACTCTTCTTTCAACTTCTCCTGTTACTTCTTCTCTTTTTGGTGCAATGGAATCAATTTCATCAATAAAAACAATAGAAGGGGCCTTTTCTCTTGCTTCTTTGAAAATTTCTCGTACTCTTGCTTCACTTTCTCCATAGAACTTGCTCATGATTTCAGGGCCTGAGATGCTGATAAAGTGAGCATTACTTTCATTTGCAACCGCTTTTGCCAAAAGTGTCTTGCCAGTTCCTGGTACTCCAAAAAGTAACACGCCTTTTGGAGCTTCAACACCAAGCTTTTCAAAAATCTCTGGGTGCCTCATTGGAAGCTCAATCATTTCTCTAACTTTTCTTATTTCACTAGTCAGACCGCCAATGTCTTCATAAGATACCATTGGAAGACCATGAAGGGAATCACTTTTTTCTCCAATATGAAATAGTGTCTTTTGGGTTACAATTACGGCATCGGCTACTGGTGTGACTCCTATTACCTGAAAAGTTAGCTTACCACCAAAATATGGCACCATTATGTTATCGCCTTTTATCAGTGGAGTATTTTCTAGCGAGTCCGTAAGATATCTTTCATCTATTGGAGGAATTGCCTCAAGTGGTGCGACGATGATTTTTTCTGCAGGAACTGCCTTTATTTTTCTAACTTCAATCTTATCACCCACTGCCACTCCCAAATTGTTTCGTACAAGACCATCAACTCGGATAATTCCCTTTCCTTCGTCTGACGGATAAAGTGGCATGCATTTTGCAACAGTTCTTTTTTTTCCTTTAATTTCAATGACATCACCAGTTGCTGCGCTAAGTGAATTCGTAGAATCGTAATCAAGGCGTGCTATGCCTCTACCAACATCACGAGAATATGCTTCAAGTACTTTAAGCGAAATAGAATTTTGGCTTATGTGTTACATCGTTCGTTCTAACCCTTATAGCTTTGCTATTTTGCTACATGAGATGATATGATATACGGATCTGAGACAATTGATTACGAGCTATAAGAGATCAGATGTTTAGCGATTCTTTTAGTCCCTTGTACCTGTTTCGTATTGTAACTTCGGTTACCCCAGCTGCTAGTGCAATAACTTTTTGTGTCGTGTCTTCTCCGTTTAACACACATGAAAGATACAATGCTGCTGCTGCAAGTCCCATAGGATCTTTTCCGGCGGTAATTTCCATCTTGTTTGCATCATTTAAGATTATAAGAGCTCGTCGTTTTACCTTTTCAGTTAGTCCGGCTTCACTTGCTATTCTAGACATACATTTTACTGGGTCCACTACCGGCATCTTTAGATCGAGTTCTCGCAAAAGAAGTCTATAACATCGCGAGACATCTTTTCTTTTGATATTTATTTCACTTGAAACATCGTTTAATGTTCTTGGGGTTCCGCTATCCCTGCATGCTGCATATAGTGCAGCTGCAAGAAGACCTGGAATGGATCTTCCCCTGACAAGACCCTTGTCAAGTGCCTTTCTGTAAATGTAAGCTGTTTTTTCTATCACTGCGTCTGAAAGTGCAAGCTTATCTTTTAGTCTACCAAGATCACTAAATGCCTGTCTAAAGTTTCTGTCTGAAGATTCATGGGCCTGACTTCTACTGTCCCATGTTCTAAGACGTTCTATTGTGCTTTTCATGGATGCAGACAGCGGTTTTCCAGTTACGTCCTTGTTTGCATGGCCAATTATTGTAGCAAGTCCCATGTCATGCATTGCAAGCGAGGTTGGAGAACCTGTTCTGCTTTTATCATCATATTCATCTTTTGAAAACGAACGCCATTCTGGACCAGAATCATCAACGCGTTCAGTAATAACAAAACCGCATCCTCCGCAGAACCTTTCGCCAGTAGTATTATCAGTTAACATGGAATTTTTTCCACAGCGTGCACATCGCATGCCCGTACTGAAAGTTTGTAAAACCATACAATATCTGGCATTGTGGAGGTTGTCTCTACATAAAAACCAGAGTATTTCATGGTTTTCTATTATAATCAGTCATTATATGTGTAGGAAAAAGGAAAAGACCTTTTTCAGGTCCGATTTTTTATCTTTTTCTCTTTGCGCTTTTTGATTTAGCTTTTGATTTGGCTTTTGCCATGCACATCAAGTTTTTGCATTGCTATTAAGCGTGCTGAAATGATTCAATTTAGTCAGTGATGTTAATTTTTGTATCATGATTACAATTTACATCCATTCTTATTGGGATACAATTCATGGTAGATCAGAAAGGAGGTGCAACGATGAGTTATAACGACGGCGGTTTTGGAAGATCTAATAGAGGATATGGCCGAGATAGAGGATATGGCGGCAATAGACGATTTGATGACGGACCAAAACCAGTAGAAACAGGAAAAGAATACGACGTTTCCATAACGGAAATTAGCAGAAAAGGAGACGGTATCGCAAGAGTAGAAGGCTTTGTGATATTTGTCAAAAACGGCAAGGCTGGTCAGAACGCAAAAATAAAGATCACCCAAGTGGGTGGACGATTTGCTTCTGGTGAAATCGTAGAAAGTTCTTCACAACCTGCAGCAGAATCAACAGCTGAATAAGCAGTCTGATCAATCCAAAAAACTAATTTTTTTCCCAAATTTTTCTTTCTAATTCCATATATCTATGATGTAATGTTTAAGCAATACCACGTCAGCTAATCTATATAATCACTAGGTGTGATTTTCCGAATCCTCAATTGTCTAGTCCTTTTTTGGTCCTACCATTTCATCGCTTTTGACGTCTTGATCCCATCGTCCACGATATCCCTTGACTAGTGCAACAATCCCAGAACTAATCAATCCCATTACTACCCCAAAGAAAATCAGCTTGTCCTGCATTATAACACCACAGTCAGCTGATACTGCGCCAGTTTCTGCATAGTTAATGCAGTTACCAAACTCGTTTACCTGAACTGTAAATTCTAAAAACGACCTTCCAAGTATTCCCAAGACAAGGAAGCCAGCAAATATGAGTACTATTCCCAGCATTATAAAGCGAGTATCGCTCATAGCGTAATTTGCATCGTGTAATATTTAATGTTGTGATGATATTATTCCAGTAGGTAAAATATCATATGGTTTTTGGATGGGGTAAGAAAAGATCTACAGATTCTATAGAGTCCACTCAGTTAGTTAAGCAAGTTTCTTTAGATAAAATAGAGAGTATTTTACAAGAAAAAAAGAACAACCTAAGTAATCAGATTGTTGAAAAATCAAAATCAAGGAGAGATAAAATAGAAATCAGCCGAAAAAAGATCGTACATCTATTTTCACAGTTTGAATCAGATGATCTAGGATCACAAGATGTAGACAAACATTTGAAAATAATTATTGAGAGGGGTAAAGAGGTCGTAATTTCTGGAGTAAGAAAAGAGACCTCCAAAAAATTAGATGAGATAAAAAAATATCAAGATGTGATAAATCTGAATTCTGAGGTTGCTCAACTGCTAAAAAGAATTGGCGACATTTTAGGTCCAAATTCAAGAGTAATGCATGTTTTTGCAAGAAAATACGCAGACAAACTTAAAGAAATCCTAGCAGATATTGCCAAAACCAAAGCAGATCTGCAGAAACTTGTTAATGAATACGACAAACTTGATTTTGATATCTCACGAATTTTAGAGGAATCAAAAAAGATTATCGACTCAAAAAAAGATAACGAAGTAAAAAACAACACAATAGCAAAGACAAAAGAAGAGATTCAAAACAGCATTAAAACAATTCAAAGTTTGGAAGAAGATATCAAGAATCTAAAATCAAGTAATAACTATATTGAATTTCTTAATGTCAAAAAAGAACTAGAATCACTTGAAGTAGAAAAAGACAAGATAAAACATGAAATAGATTTCCAGTTTTCAAAAATTTCAAGACCTCTTGGCAAATATAGCTATGTTTCTTCACTTGAAAAACCGCTAAAATTAGTCATGGAAAAGATGATTGAAAATCCCTATGATGTAATTACCAATGAGACAAAGAATGCAGTAATTGAAGTATTGCATGCGGTAATCAAGTCAGTCGTTGCAGGCAACGTCTCTGTCAAGGATACTAACAAATCAGTAGAACAAATTGAAGAGACAATTGACAGATTAGATGAATTTTTAAAGTTAAAAAATGATTTAGCAAATAAAAAAAATACACTAGAACAAAAGATTCTATTCAATAACAAAGACCTTGAAGAAAAAGAAAAGGATTTGATCAGAATAAAAGAACGCAAAACACAGTTTGAATCAGAAATTACCAATCTTGAAAATCAAGTCAATGAAACAACAAAACTCATGCCACAGGTTGTAAAAAATATAGAATCAAAATTAAGTGAAATTTTAGGAACAAAATTTACCATAACTTGATTTAAGATTAATTAGCTTGACAGGTAATCTTTTCTTATGATTTTCAAGAAACCAAAGATGCAGCGCACCATTACCATTACAAAAGAGACACGTGATGGAATATTGACATATTGCAAGATGAATCATCCAAATGAGGGAATTTTGATTCTCCGTGGCAAATCAAACAAAGGAAATGTTGTAGTCGATGGTCTTGTAATACCTCCATTTTCACACCATGGACCTACATTTGCGGGATTTCCTCATTCGTTTTTGCCTTTTGATCCAAGCTATGTAGGAACTGTTCATTCACACCCAAGTGGTTCTGCACGGCCATCTGTTACAGATCTGCACAATTTCTTTGGTTTTGTAACAATGATTGTAAAATCACCATACGAGGATGAAGACATTTTTGCTTATGACAGAGATGGCAATAGTCTTCCAATAACAATCAGTTAAAAGAAATTCTGACAAAAACTTATAAGCTTTTTGAAACAAAGTGAAGTGTTTGGATAGACAATACAAGACGTATCTAATTTTCCTTTTCGGTTCACTTGCCATCAGCATTGGGTTACAGTATCTGTTGGGATTTCCATGGGGATTGATCGCATCACTAGCACTTTTCATACTATTTCCCCTTATCATTAGAAGACGAGCTATGCGAAGAATGGGTGGGTATGGTGAAGGTGGAGGATTCTTTGGTCAAAGCCAGAGTGTAAAGTATATTTGTCTTACATGCAACAATAAATACAAAGGTGGCGCCTGTCCACGATGCGGCTCCAAGATGAAAAGAGCAGATTTCTAAAAGATCACTAAATCAATATGACTCTTGAAGAATTAAGGAAAAAAGCATTATTTCAAAATACGATAGATGCTTGGATAATGGCATGCAGTGAAAACAATGCAGAGTGGTTTTCTCCACAAAACTACAAAAAATTCATAGACTATCTTACCAAAAGCGGTCTTAAGATGCAAAAGTTTCCTCTTTGCATAAAGGAATCTGGTGGCATGTACGAAAGAGGAAAAGACAAGACACAGTTTGCAGAAATGTTATCACAAGAAACTGATCCTAATGCAGCAGCATATACTTTGAGACTAAATGACGATGTGATAAAATTAATTCGTCAGTTCAAACCCTAACGCTTCAGTCTTGGGTTTGCTATTGTATACATGGCGTTTCCTATAAATACAAACGCAAGACCAGTAATTGCAATCATTATTCCTGGAGGCAGAATCCACCACCAAAGACCTCGAGCTGCAGCTCCAAAAGAGTTTGCATCATGAAGTATCTGACCCCATGTAGGAAAAGTTGGGTCTCCTAGCCCCAAAAAGCTCAGCCCCGCTTCAGTGGTTATTGCTGCAGGCACCGAGATTGCTATACTAGCAAAGGTATACGGCAAGAGCTGAGGCAGTATGTGTTTGAATATTATTTTGATATCTTTTTGTCCCATGATTTCGGCAGCCTCAATGTACTGTAAGTTTTTGATCTGAATCGCCATACTTCTTGACACCTTTGCCACACCGACCCATCCAAATATCATCAAGAATCCAACTATCAAAAATACGCTGTTTCCTATGGTTACTGCTAAAATTATCAATAAAGGAAGCGCCGGTAGAGCATAAATCACATCGTTAAAGCGCATTAGAGTCTCATCTGTTTTGTTGCCTTTGTAGCCTGCAAATACTCCA
>Ga0184633_10000964_pt1 | contig 11499 bp, 7 predicted proteins | sample PLM31_170_b1_FD_133156 | JGI IMG/M metagenome (GOLD analysis project Ga0184633, IMG submission 133156) | Groundwater sediment microbial communities from an aquifer in East River, Colorado, USA - PLM3-1_170_b1 | ecosystem: Environmental > Terrestrial > Soil > Riparian zone | place: USA: East...
AACTTCGGCATCCGTGGACTGGAGCGTCCACAGAAAGAGTGCCGTGAGCCGGGCATCCTCTTCTAGCGCCCCGGCCGCACCATTCCGGGCCCTGGCTTCGGCTGTGCCGAGGATTTGTTCAAGTGCGGTCCGCCCCTCGATTTCCCAGACGTAGGCCAGGAACCCGCGTTTGTAAGGTTCCGCCGCAGTCGGATCGCCTCCCAAGGGAATCTCGCGTCCTTCCGCGTCCTCGACCTTCAAGTAGCGGCTATAAACCTCCATCGCCGGGCCGATGCAGGCGAAGACCAAATCCGCGCCACGCACACCCTCTGCACTGAGACGCTCCATCCAGTCGCCGATACGATTCGTCAGCTCTCGCAGCACCTCGCCCCAGTCGCCGACTGGCGCAGTGACTGGCCGAGGCCGGCAGACAAGATGGACGCTGGTGGCGAGTGCAGCAGACTCGCGGGCGCGCAGGCGCGAGGCCATCTAGGTGGCAATGGGCCACGAGCCCGTGATCGTCCAGCCGCCGCGGATCATGCCGGAGAGCAGCGCTTCCCAGCCTTCCGTGGTCTTATGCGCGAAGACCACACAGCCGACGCCGTCGTCCTTAAGAACTCTGCGACCTTCGGCGAAGGCTTTGCCCATCATCTCCTCGAAAAACGCTCGATCCTTTACGCGGCTGTTAACCTGCTTCGTTTCGTCCTGCACGATCTCCTGAGTCTTTGGGGTCAATGAGTTTTTAGGATCGAACGGATCGCGGAGGAGTGGATGACCTGGCAGCGTTCGCTTCAGCCACACGTAGAAAAAGTCGGAAAGGTCCGCATAGGGAACTGCGTCGTAATAGGGAGGATCCGTGAACCAAACGCTACCGGTCTCTTGCGGTAGAGGAGATTGGCAGGCATCGGAAATATTGACCTGTCCTACAATTCTTAATGACGAGTTAATAGCAGCACCGACTTTAGCAATGAGATCTACTGCGCCATTCCAGCTTCTTGTAGCATCAGAGAAAGGATTAACCTCTGCGAAATCCCAAACAATCGGCAAGGCTTGACGACCGAAGACGTGCTTCACCTCTTCACGGGAGGCTAGCCAAGTAGATAGAGCCGCGTTGCCGTCAGCGATGCGATTTACTGCTATAGCCATGCTCTCACGCTCCAGGGAATTCCGGATGCTAGCTGTCTCCCTTGACAGCTTTACCAGTGCCAGCTTCTGCCGGGCCGTGAAGAGGTCACCCCACTGGAGCATGCCATAGCGTTGCACACGGAAACCCAATGTACCGATAGGTGGCAGCGGGTCATCCGGCACCGGGTTTAAGCCGCTGGGCAATTTGATCGCAGCGACTTTCTCCAATGTCTTTTGGACTTCCCATACGGCTTCGTAATCACGTTCTGTGGGTGACCGATACTTGCGCCCTTGCTCGCCCGGTCGGAGCGTCACCACTGCGAGAAGACGAGCCCCGCCGATCCGCTGCCCTTTGCGATCAAAAATCACATCCGCACCGCCGCGCTGCTCGCTCAATTGGGAGCGGACGCGTTCCGGAGACAAGACAATGTTGCAACAAGGACAGGTCGCCTTCGCGCGCGTAACCGTCCCAGTCGGCACTTCCCGGTCATTCTTGGGCTCGAAGATCTCAAACTCCACGCGGGGCGTGTCACCCCTCGGACGGATCACCTTGTATCGCAGTGCCCTCTTGCGATTCGCCTTCTTACAGAGCCAGAACGACCGCCCTAGCGGAATCTCCGCCCCGCATCCTGATGACTCGCAACGGATGGTCCGTGCCCAGAGGTACGCGATAGGCTTCGCCCCATCCTTATCCGGTGGATAGAACTCCCCTAGCTCCTTCTCGGCAGCGGCTTTGATCTCCGCCCCCACACGCCGGAGTTCCTCGGCTAATTCAGGACCATGACGTGGGATGTCCTCCAGCATCACCTTTAGGATGAGACAGGCGACGGGATTGAGATCACTGGCAAAGGTTTCGCACCCAAGGCGCAACGCTTCCAGCGGAATCGAGCCACCGCCGGCAAACGGGTCCACAACCAACGGCGGCTCCTCGCCATGCGCAGCCTTCACGAGCCCACGAGAGATTTCCAAGTAAGTCCGATCCGCCGAGAGGTCCCAGTTAGCGAAGTCCCCAATAAACTTCAGCAGCGCCTGCCGCAGGTCTTTATCTTTGGGACCGATCCGTCCGACCACTTGCGGCAACAGTTGACGCGCCTGCTTTTTGAAATCCTCCGGACACTGCTGGTCGCAGGGATCTGGCAGTAGCAGCCCTAGCAGCATGGCCCGACAGGACGCGAGCGGTCGCCGCGCCCACCACAGATGCAGCGTGGATGGATGCCCATGGCGGATGGACTTCTCCCGCGCCGCATGCTTCGACACCACGGCAATCGGAAAGTCGACTTCTGCAAGCCTCTTGCATTCCTTGGGAATTACAGTCCTACTTATGATGTGCTTCCCAATCCGAGGCTCCGTGACGCCTCCCTGGGTCATCGATTCAGGAACTGGGTCAAGGTTGCCGTCCTGGGACGAAGCCGTTATTGATTTCTGCGTGACAGCCGCCGTCGGTAGCTTAAAGAGATCAGCATCGTGCGGCCTAAAATCGCGCCTGCACTCGACAACGCCTACTGGCTTCCCAAAGAGGAGAAACCCCGGAACGCTGGGTGGTTCGACTCGTCTCAGCCGGTCTCTGTTCGGGCTTCGCAGTTCTTCCCTGAGTTCCATTAGCAACCGGCCGAGTATGTTCACTCCTACCATCGACTCCTCGTCCGCCGGTTTCGCGCCCCAGAATTCATCCCTACCGGACGCCTCAACGATCGGCCGGTCACCAGTAGCCAATAGCAGGGCGCTGAACTTCTCCCAATTCCGGGCAAGCTTAACCCGAAGGCACCACCGCATGACCTCGACGCGAACCTTCTCCCAATCAGGCCGCGTGTCCTTGCGGTACGGTTTGCTCCTCATTTTGGCAGTCATTGGACTGTACTGCTGAATGATTAGCCGTTGGACATCGGGCCTATGCGGGAACCGGCACGCCTGGTACAGCGCCTCTGACGTGCGCATTCGAATTCCGTTCACCTCAAGGGGAAAGCCGGACGCCATATTGGAGAGGCCCCCGAACCTCTCGGTGGTCTTCCGAAAGACCACCGAGCTCCCTCGGATGTATGTTCGCGGTTCGAGCGACAGGCTCATCAGTTCGTCTTTCTGGGAAACAATGGATACCAAGGGTCGCCGGCCCAGAAAGCTAGCGGGCAAGTGTTGGGACAATTTCGGTAAGTGACTATCAGAGAGCCAAAGCCTAGAGTTTTCAACACCGAGTACCCCAGAGGCCGATGGTTCAGTTTCAGGTTAGGACACATTTCTCTTATCCGCAGGCCAGATTGCAGGAATTGCTGCTCCAACACGTCACGTCCTTCTTCGGAAGAGAAGACCTTGCTGTTGCCCATTTTGTCAGCTTGGCGCAACAGGGGTGGATACCCGCAGTCGTTCAGGTAACTCACGTATTCCCCTGTCAGCTTGTCCTTAGGCAAGTGGGTTGTTCGGAGGACATCTGACTTATCAATCTGGTTTTTTCGATCCTCCATCTCCACGCACCGCCACCAGGTGATTTTGATTTCTTTTTCCTCAGTGTTGGCGGTCGCTTCAACAGCCTTCTTGGCATACCACCAGCCGCTTATATGGAGAGCCATGACCACCACATGTAACTGAGCCTTCGCGGGAGCGTCGTCCCTTATCCAGTCGCATAGGTCGTTCCTGACACGATTGCCGCTAAATAGCCCGTCGTCGAGATACAAAAAGGCTTTTGCATTGGCACCGCACTTGGCAACCTCCATTCCACACTTGCGTTCTAGGACGCCATCGAACAGCGCGAGCATATCTCGCTGACTGTTGCCGGAACTTTGAATATCTAGGAATTTGATTTGCCTCCAAAACCTACATGGCGAATCTCCAGCGAGTGTGTCGTTCGTTACCAGGTTAGCAATAAACCGCTTGGCAGTTCTCTTTGAGATATAACTGCGGTTGAGCACATGGTCCATTTCAGCCAGAAGCGGCACTTCGACTGACTTATCAAACTGCCTTACCCATCTCTCAACATGTTGTGGCGTAGGAGAAACGTTTTCCCCTTTGCGATAGTCCGCTATCGTCTCAGATATGGACTCAAGAAGTTGGCTACGCTTGCTCATTCAACCTATTAAAGGCCATACTTCTGCGGATCACCTTCACTGATCTTCATTGGCTGCTTCATCGCGTCTACAGACAGATAGTAGTGATCTACCTTCTTGACCTCATGCCAAGGCAGCCGTGCCGGGTCCTTGATCGGCTCCTGAAGGCGCGGCGCCGTCTTGCAATCGGTCACGACGTACAGCCAGTAGCAATCACGGCGGTCTTCAGCCACGCGCTTCTCGTTCGGGGTCAGCATCACGGTTCCGGTGGCCGCGCCGATTCCCTTGACTTCAATTAGGCGAAGCTCGCCCGATTGGGTATCGAGGCTCGTGAGGTCGTAACCCAAATCCTTTTCGTGAACATCTGTCACGACCCGGCCTTGCGCCTGTTCGTACTCCATTGCGACTCGCATAGCGGTGGCTTCCGTTTCCGGATCTGACCGTAGGGTCTTAACCTCCGGCTTGTCGCGTTCTGGATGCGGGAAGACGAGCACGCTGGCCAGCCGTTCGACACCTTGAAGCGTCAACGAGCGCTGCCGCTCCAGCTCCTGCCGGCGCCGTTCCCGACGGTCCATGAGGGCCTGATGCCGCTCTTCGGCCATTCTCAACAAGCCGGCCGCGCCTTCTACTCCACGCTCCACTTCCGGGGCGAAGCGCCCAATTAGGCGGTCCTCCTTCTCCAGCAGCTCCGTGAGTGAGAGTTCAACATGGGCTTTGATTCGGTCAATCTCTGTCAGGCGCTCGGCCCGGACTTCTTCCAGAAACGGCGTGAGGGCCTTTGCTGTTAGCCAAGACTGGTCTTCTGGCAGCCCGGCCACAGCCGGCAGGTCTTTGGGTCGTTGAGCCGGCTTCCAGTTTCCGAGGATGCTCGGCTCCCGACGGCTTGGGGTCCCATCTTCTGTGGTATGCACAGCGAACAGCCGTTCGTGCACGACTTGGCCGAGACCGTCCACGACCTTGGCGCGATAGAAGTCAATCCGAGCCGGAGCGGCATGGTCGATCGAATGGAAACAGGCGCCGGTCGAGAAACTATCACGGGCTTGCGCTAAGGCGTGCCGGCGCAGTGCCTCAAAGAGCGGATGCCCCGGCGTGACCCATTCGAGGTTGTGGCCTTCGGCGGTCTCGCGGTCCGTCGAGAGGCGCGGGTACCTGTTCGCCAAAGCTGGCAGCTTCCAATCCTGATCGTTCTCGTAACCCTTCAACACTGATGGGGTGCTTCCGGGTTCAAAGGCGTGGGGCAGCGAGGGGACCGGTTTCAACGCAAAGGGGATGGACGGAGAGGCCTCGCGCATGAAACGCGCAATCGTCTCCGGCACAACCCGCCGTTCCTGCGCCCGCGCGCGCCGCTCGATGAGCATTTCGAGGTTCAGCTTCTTCGCGGCCAGACCTTCAAGGGCGTTCCGGCAGATGTCCCGGAAACGATCTTCCTTCACATCCCGCAGGAGCCGATCCTCCAGGTCATCTGCCCCCATACGGCCCGCGTAGTACTCGCGCAGCACCCTCTCCAAATGAGCCGCGGGCAGGATCTCGCCCACGACGTTGAAGACGGCGTCGTCATCCAGCGCGTCCCGGATTTCCTGTAGCTTCTCCAGCAGCTTCTGCAACACTCGGCCTTCAATGGTGTTTGTCGCAACGAAGTTGAAGATCAGGCAGTCCTTGGTCTGCCCGTAGCGATGGATGCGACCCATCCGTTGCTCCAGGCGATTCGGATTCCAGGGGATGTCGTAGTTGAAGAGGATGTGACAGCACTGGAGGTTGATCCCTTCTCCGGCCGCTTCGGTCGCCACGAGAACCTGGATCGCGCCGTCTTTGAACTGCTGCTCAGCGTACAGACGGCTTCCCGGCTCATCGCGAGAGCCGGATTTCATGCTCCCGTGGATGAATCCGACGCGGAAGCCCCAAGTCTTGAGACGCGCCACCAGATAGTCCAGGGTGTCCTTGAATTCGGTGAACAGCAGCAGTCGCTGATCAGGACGATCAAAGAAGCCCTGCTCGTGCAGAAGATCTTTCAGGCGGGAGAGCTTGGCTTCGACGCCTGCGTCTTCGACTCGTTGCGCCTGAACGGCGAGGGCCTTCAGCTCAGCGATCTCATCTCGAACTTGTTGCGGGTTCTGGGCTAAGGTGACCGCTTCGATGATCTCTTCCAACCGTACCCGTTGGGCTTCTTCCATTTCCTCGAACTCTTCAGGATCGGGAATTTCCGGCGGCGCCTGACGAGCCAGTTCCTGGGCTCGCCTGAGCCCTTCATCCAGCCGCTTGGCCCGGTTCTCAAGCGAGCGGTGAAGGGCAAAGGTGCTGGAAGCCAGCCGGCGCTGGTACATGGCCATCAAGAAGCCGACCGCCCTAGATCGAGGGTCATCCTCTTCGGCAGCCGCCTTGTACGACTGCGCCTTCACATAGGCCGTGACATCGCGATACAGCCGGTCTTCGTCCCCGTCAATCTTGAAGTCCACGGTATGGGGGATGCGTTTCGTGAAGATTTTGCGCGCCACCCATTTGCCGTCCACCTGGCGCTCGGGGAAATGGACCATCGCTTCCTTGGTGCGGCGGAGATAGAAGGGCGCGCGCCGCCGTTCCATTGCCTCTCGGATAGACTTCACATCCGCATAAGCGTCCTGATCCAGCAACTGAAGGAACAGGCTGAAATTCACCGGATCCCCCTTGTGTGGCGTCGCCGTCAGGAGCAGGAGATGGTCGCTGGTCTCGCGCAGCAACTCTCCGAGCCGGTAGCGTTGGCTCTTGTGCTCGGCGTCTGCAGCCGACATGCGATGGGCTTCATCTACAATAACCAGGTCCCAATGGACCTGTTTCAGCCCAGGCAGGATGTCCGTTCGTTTGGCGAGGTCCAGTGACGTGAGGATTTGTTTGTGTTCAAGCCACTGGTTGATGCCGAATTGATCGCGGATGGCGTCGCCCCTGATGACATGGAACTTCTCGTCGAACTTCTCATTCAGCTCGCGCTGCCACTGGAAGGCCAGGTTCGCCGGACAGACGATGAGGATGCGCTCAGCTAAACCGCGGAGTTTCAATTCGCGGATGAGCAGCCCCGCCATGATGGTCTTGCCCGCCCCGGCATCATCCGCCAGGAGGAACCGGACGCGGGCCAGTTTCAGCAGATGGTCATAGATGGCTTCAAGCTGGTGCGGGAGCGGGTCCACGCGTGAGATCGAGAGCCCGAAGTAGGGATCGAACTCGTAAGCTATTCCCAAGGCGTAGGCTTGTAGACCCAGGCGTAGCACCTGCCCATCTCCTTTGTATGAGCAAGTTGGCTCCAGAATCTTGAGCCCTTTGAGGTCCGCAAGAGAGAGCGTGACGTTGCGGAAGCGTTCGGTTTGGGTGCCGACCAGACCTACGATCCATGTCTCGGGCCCGCCAGCGCGAACAGTCTCTACGCGCATCGGCTCGCTGAATAGCGAACCCGTGAGGATTTGACCTTCGCGGATGGGAGGGACGTCGGACATCGTTAGCCTATGGGAGGTGGAAAAGGGTCAGGCACCACAAGGATTCGAGTTGGAATCTGCTTGCGGGCGCCCCACCAGCCAGGGAGTATAGTCCCGGCCTTATGAATTGTCACGGACAGCGGGGGGCGGACTGAGGTTAAAGGGGGTTACGCCGCTTGCTCATCCCCCTCTTCTCCCAGAATCCGCTGAACCGTCGCGTTGCCGATGCCAAGCTCTCTCGCAATCTTCCGCATACCCTTCCCTTCCCGGCGCAGAGCAAGCACCTTAGCGGTGACCTTCCCGTCAACCCGTGGCCTTCCTAGCTTCCTCCCTTCGGCCTTGGCGCGCTTCAGGCCCGCCTTGACCCGCTCGACGATGATGGTGCGCTCGAATTGAGCGAAAACACCCATCATCTGAAACATCATTTCGCCTGTGGGCGTGGTGGTATCAAGGCCCTGTTTGTGTAAGTACAGGTTGATTCCCTTGGCGTGAATGTCCTTCAAGAAGGTCACGAGATCAAGGAGCGACCGGCCCAACCTGTCCACCGACCAAGCCGCTATCAGATCGAACTCCCGCCGCATGGCAGCCTTACAGAGTCCATCGAAGGCGGGCCGGTCTTTCCTACCCTTCGCTCCGCTGATTCCCTTGTCTGTGTATCGCTGGACAATCTGCCAGCCTTCTTTACGTGCGACGGCTTCAAGTTCTTGTAGCTGGTTCTCAACGCTCTGTCCGTCTGTGCTTACTCTCGCATATAGGGCAACCCGCTTCCTCTCCTTCATGGCAGCCTCCCTCTGGTTGTGTAGTGGCGGCGAATATGAAAAGGAGTCTAGTATATGAGATGTCCTGAAATCAAGTATTATCAGGACAACCGAATCGGCAAAAGGGAAGCCGCGTGAATCGCGGGGTTTCAAGAGGTCAGCTTGGAGGGGTTTTCAGGACAGGGACAGATTCATGGGTAAATGGGGGTAGAGGTTGACGGTCGCTCTCCGGCTTGACACCTCCCCACGGTCGGCCTAGCCTTGCCGACATTCTAGGCATACTCTTGCGGAGGATAAGGCTCGGCTTACCACCTACCCTAAATCGAAGGGGACCTATGAGCGTCGGGGAATTTCGGCGGTTGCTGACAGAGGATGGGAGAACTGAGGTCATTGCTAACCATACCGGGCTAGACCCAGAACGGGTTAAACGAATTGACCGTCTTGGACAGCCCTGGCCGCTCGGATTGCCCGATGGGCTGGGTCAGGAATGCGCGAACGAAGGCATAAATCGAGTCGAAGCGTTGGCCGCTCTGAATCCCCTCCTCGATATGGAGCTGGCAGAAAGGGAGGCAAAGGGTGGTGATGTGGAACCAAACCCGGCTGTAGCCGAATATATTGAAAAGGTTGGTTCGCTGTCAGGCGAGGAAGAAGAAACCATTTGGAGGGTTTTTGGCGGCGTGCTTGAGTACTACAAGCGTCTGAACGCACTGGTAAAGGAGGAGGCAGAGCGGAGGGGCCGCGCGTACGAACAGAAGTAGTCGCGCTTACGCCGCACGGATCATCATGGCTGACAAACTCGACCCCAAAGAACTCGTGACCATCGAAGAACTCACGATCTCCAGCATGTGGGAGATGGCGGCCCGTGCGGCCAGCCTTTAGGCATTGCCTTGCAATACTGAGCAGGGCTAGGTAGGTTGGGGAAGAATCAGAGGGATAGAGTCTCTCCCTAAAAAGGCGCCGGCCGACCTTCTCGTTCCGAGTAAGGCTCGAAGGGGTGCCTCTTATGTCTCCTGGGGGATGAGTCCTCGACCTTTCTAATCGAGCATATATCGCCTTTAGGGGCGATGAGGAATATTCCCTGATGTTCTCTGCTCTGTCTCACCTTTTCCATCGGCAACTTTAACGTAACAATAAAACTGCTTCTTAATTCATTAATCGTGATGAAATAGATACCTGCTACAATCTTCACGAAACTTGTAGAGGAAACATAGCATCTATAGGATTGGTCATTGTCCAATGCCACTTCGGCGAAGGCTGTACGTTAGTTCCCTAGGATTGTGCGGCACACCTCTTTGGGGGCGTCTGGTTCAACAACCCACCATGCAGCAACCCGATCAACTCTCCTAGCCATTTCTGACAATAGATCGAACTCCACGCTGAACTTCGCCGCTGCGAATAGCAACAACATGATAGTATTTTCAGTCCCCTTTGCAGGGATATCAAATTTTGCACCGTGATCTCCTTTGTTTTCCTCGGCAGCAATGAGGCGGCTAACAATAAAAGGGGCGCGGCAATTTATAGGCGCGAATCGTCGTGGATCGGAAGATCGGGAATCAGAAGACAATTGGACCACGAAAACCAGGTCTTGCACTCGGCGACGGAAATAGTCTGCCAATGGTCGGGTGCGCGAAAGGCTAACTTCCGTGCCAGGTGTTCCAATTGTATAATAAGAATGAATAATTTCGCTTCGGGAGCCCCTATATGAATTATCTAACGGGATACTGAGCCCTTTCCCGAACTCTACCGTCTTCACCGTAAGACGTGAATTTTCGATAGAGTTGCCTTCCAACCAATAGGTAACGGTTACAAAATCCGTCAATCTCCCAGGACGTATTGCGGACACTTCATCTCCGCCAAGCGAACGTACGACTTGTGAAAGCATGGACCGCAGAACGGCAGACGGTTTGAGCGTTATCGGAACGGTCACCGTGAGGTGGTCCTCCAAGCCTTCTGCGGGGAAAGCGGCGACCTTGCCTATTTCAATAACATGGCCGTCTTTCTTGATTGAGTCAATCAGTTTGTCGATGACGGCTCTATCGTCATGGGCCTCGACGATCAACGCCTGTCCCGACACCAAGCGTTGGAACAAGGTTGCTTCGTTCTTCTGGACGCGGGCAAAAGCCTTCTCTCGCTCCCTGATTTGATCAAGTGCTGCCTCACGCTCTGGACCTGATGGGGTCTTCGCTACTAACCCTTTCCAACTGTCGAGCTCCTTGCTCAGACGGGCGTACTCATCCTGAAGCTTTTTGTAATCCTCCGCGATGTTCTTGCCTTTGATGCGCCGAGCCAGCTCCTCCATCTTGTCGGTGGTCACCGTGGCCTTGATCTTGATGTAGAAGCGCAGGCCATCGCCAACTAGGGTGCGAGTCTTCTCTAAGACCTGCACCTCCAACACCCCGCCCGCGATGGTCTGTATTTCTTCAGCCGTGAGGTCATAGTTATGTATTTTGGTGTACGTCTGCACATAGGTCCCGGCCTGTTCTAGGGCGATCTGCTTCGCCCGCTGTAGGACCTGGGCCTCCGCGAAGGAGGGTGACTCGCCGTCACCCATCGTGTAGGTCGCCTCAGCGGTGAGGACCTTCGTGTCGGCGTGGCTGAGGGGGAGGGTGAGGAGGATACCGACCAGTGTGAAGAACGGCACGATGAACCGTCGTCGCATGAGACTACCTTACTCTCTATTTTACGGGGCAGTCTGGCCTTTTTCAACGGCCTCTGAGCGCTTGCGGACGTTTGGCATTACTGCCGTGCTCGCACACCGACCGGTGTAGGGACCCCGCTGCGGGCGGCCAGGCTCCCCGGTCGGCACCACCCGCGATCAGTGGAGGCTAAGAGTGTGGTCAGTACCAGCTTTCCTTCTTCGGATGCCGGGGTGCACGATGCGAGGAATAACGAGCATCACGGTTGCGCACGCCGCCGAGATGGTGAGGCGGCCGGGTCTTAGGGCCCCCCCGCTCCGGCAACGTACGCTCCAGACCGCTTGCCATCTGCTGATTGGATGGGGTGTAGGAACCTTGGTGGGTGCCCGAGCTTCCGCGCAATTTGCGACGCAGGTCCTGCCATCCTCTCGAAGCCCCAAAAGATTCCTCGCACTTTTTCTGTTTTGATGCCCCTTATGGCCAATAGGACCCCTATGAGTTCTTCATCTCTCGTCCCAGGATTCTC
>Ga0184633_10000966_pt1 | contig 11495 bp, 9 predicted proteins | sample PLM31_170_b1_FD_133156 | JGI IMG/M metagenome (GOLD analysis project Ga0184633, IMG submission 133156) | Groundwater sediment microbial communities from an aquifer in East River, Colorado, USA - PLM3-1_170_b1 | ecosystem: Environmental > Terrestrial > Soil > Riparian zone | place: USA: East...
GACATGATCCACAGCCCGAAGCGTCACCGTCCCGGGCAGGACTTGCTGCGCCCAACCCGGCGCAGCCAAATCCAACAACGACAAACATGAACACCTTACCACTCGTGCTGCTGGTGGGTATCGCGGCTGCGTGCTGGCCGCTCAAGGGCCTTGCAGACGAAATCTGGCTTCTTGGCGACCAGCATCCTCACGCCGGGGAAATGATGGAGGAAACGCCGCATGCATTCATCATCAAGTTCCCCAAAAGCCAGGTTCAGCAGATCAAGCGGGACAAGCCGTTGGAGATCCGACAATGGCACGAGCGCCGCATCCTCTGGCAGGACACGGGTGACAGTATCGTTTTGACGCTGCCCAAAGAACGAGTCGAATCGTCCGAGACGGGGCAGGCGGAAAAGGCGCGCCATCTGTCCGAGGCCTTGGGCAGCGTGGGCATGCAAAAGAGCGACTCCGCGGGCAAGGCCATCAGCTTTACTGGCCGAGTGGTGGGAAAAATCATTTCACATGGCGAACCGGTCGCGGGCTGCAAGGTCGGACTCGTTTCGCGCGGAGGCGAGGCAGGGGTGATCTCCAAGCTTTTTGGGGGTAAGAAATCATCGGCGAATGCGCCTCCCTCCTCCCAAGCGGTCACCGACCGCGAAGGGAAGTACGCGTTGGAGGACGTCGTGGTCGGTGAGTACAACATTTATTGGCAGCCTCCCAATGAAAAGCAATGGACGCGCAAACTGAGCGAGAAACCCGACATCACCGTGACCGCCGGGGAAACGGTCCAATACCCGGACATCTACGTGCCGTAATGGATCGCGCTGAAGCCTTATTTGTGCAAACGAAACGTCCGCTCATCGTGGCTTTCCCTGATCGCGAATAGAAGGGTTCCGCTGACACGGCGTTCGCGGAGCGATCCGGGGCGGGAAGCGGGACCAAGGCGCGCTGCCCGCAAACGGCCGACTTCGTCGGTAACGTGTACGCGCACCGAGGTGAGGTGGGAAAAATGATACAACGGCAGCGGAGATGACCAAGTCTTGCGTTGTTTTAGCCGCAGCCGGAATCCTGGCGGTGTGTGGTCTTGCGTCCGCGCAGCCGGGGCCCACACAGGAGGAACTGAACCAGGCCGACCGCGGCACCGACTGGCTGCTGCCGAACCACGACTACGCCGGCGTGCGATACGTCGATCTCAAGAAAGGCACGGGCACCGTCGCGGGCAAGCTTAAAAGCCCGTTCCTCCGCCGGCGTCCCGCCGTGGTGTACATCGAAAATGTCGCCGGCCGGCAGTTCGCCCCGCCAGCCAAAAACCCGGTCATGGACCAGAAGAACCTGATCTTCATTCCCCACCTCTTGCCCGTGCTGGTGGGTTCAACCGTGGATTTTCCGAACAGCGACACGGTCCGTCATAATGTCTTTTCACCCCCCAAATCCGCCAAGCCGTTCAACCTGGGCACCTATCCGGCGGGCGAGGTGAAACAGGTCGCTTTTGACAAAGTGGGCGTGGTGCCGCTGCTGTGCAACGTGCACGCCGAAATGTCCGCTTACGTCGTGGTGCTGCAGAACCCCTACTTTGCTCTGACGGACAAGGACGGTGCGGTTACCCTTGGCAACGTGCCAGAAGGCGAATACACGCTGACTTTCTGGCATGAAGACCTGAAATCAATCAGCAAGCCCATCAAGGTCACCCAGCAGCAGATCACTGAAGTCCAGTTTGAGAACCTCTCTCGAAAATAAACTTCCCCGCATTGCGCCTTCCGCTCGTGATTTTTTCATGGCCACTTTCCCGCCGCTTGCACGCTCAGGTTTGGAGACCGGCCGCTGGATTGGAACGCGGCTGAGGGGGTCCGGAGCAGAGCCGGCCTTTACGTGCACACTGGCCGGGCAAGCGAGGTTTGGTGTCCACGCTTTAGCGTGCTCGGCCAAGGTGACACACTGCTGTGCGAACACGCGGGCCAAGCAAGCGAGGCAACGTCTATGAGCGCACACGGCCCACTGCGACAGGAGTTGGCGTTGTCGTTGTTGAAGACCGCCGCGTTACTGGGAGTGTCGGCGCTGTTGGTTTACGCGGCCCTGCCGCAGTTAGCCGGCGATTACCGTTCATTTCCTGGCTTGGATTCCCGCATGGTCGTGTGGCTCATCATGCAGCTTCATCTGATGTTTGCGGCCTTTGTGCTGGGCGTTCCGATCTTCGCGTTGATTGTCGAAATCGTCGGGGCGGCCACGCGGGATGAGCGATACGATCGGTTGGCGTGGAACTTCACCCAGCTTGTTGCCCTGGCGGTCATAACCACCGCGGTCTCGGGCGTGGCTGGCCTGGGCGCACTCGTGTTCTTGTATCCCAAGTTCATGAACTTTTTGGGCAGCATCTTTACTCCCACGTATCTGGCTTACGCGGGCACGATCGTGCTCAACGCCATCCTGCTCGTCCTTTACTACGCGACGTGGCAGAGGATGAAGGGCCGACTGAAGTGGCTGCATATTGGGATTGGCGCACTGCTCAATATTTCCGGGACTGCGCTGATGTGCATCGCCAACGCTTGGACCACCTTCATGATGAGCCCCGCCGGGGTGACTGAGGCGGGCCAACTCGTCTCGCTGTCGCAGGCCATTCAGAATCCGCTGTGGTGGCCGATCAACATTCACCGTTTCATTGCCAACATCGCTTTTGGCGGCGCGCTGGCCGCGGCCTACGCTGCTATCCGCTTCCTGATGACCCAATCGGAGGAAGAGCGGGCCCACTACGACTGGATGGGCTACGTCGGCAGTTTCGTGGCCATGTGGGCGCTGATTCCGCTGCCGTTCGCCGGTTACTATCTGGGCATGGAGATGTACGCCTATAGCGCCCAGATGGGCACCACCCTGATGGGCGGCGCGTTCTCCTGGCTGTTCATCATTCAGGCGGTGCTGATCGGGGTGCTGTTCATCGGAGCCAATTACTACATGTGGCTGGGGCTGGGGCGGATTCCCGGCGGGCACCGCTACTACAAGTACGTCCTGAGCATGGAAATCCTGATCTTTGTTTCCATGGCGGTCTGGATGACCCCGCACACGCTGGTTGCCTCCTTGGCGGAAGCGCGCCGGATGGGCGGCGCGCACCATCCGCTGCTGGGTGTCTTGGGTGTGATGAGCGCCAAGAACACCGCGGTGAACGTGGTCCTGCTGACCACCTTCCTGTCCTTCGTGCTTTATCGCCGGGCCAACAAGCAACGCCAAGTGCCCCGGCCCAGCGGCGGTCTCGGCGCGCCGGTGTTCATCGCTCTGCTCTCGCTGTTCCCGGTCCTCTATTGCGGCGTGAACGGGTTTGTTTCCGCCGGGGCCAAAGCCGAAAGACGCCTGCCGGAGTTAACGCGTGAGACGCAGGCGCTGCGCGAACGGCTCCCGCAGACCGACCAGAAAATCGCCGTGGTGCTGAATGAACTCAAGGAACTGGGCCGCAAGGAATCCGAACTCACGCAGCTCGCACAAATACCGGGCCTGCATCACGCGGCGGGCTACCGCGTCCTGACGGGCATCTTTGCATTTTTCCTTGGCCTCGCGCTGCTGGACATGTTCGTGACGCGGGGGCGAATCGGCGACTTGTTGCAATGGACCATTGTGGCGATCGCGGCCGCGATTGTGGTCTTTTTCGGCGTCAAAGGTTACTTCGTGCCGGCAGCGGTGCGCATCGGGTACTCGGTTTACCAGGTCATGGCGGTGCTCTACGCCATGCTGGTCGTCACGGCCCTTGACCTCCACCTCTTCTTCGAGGCGAAGTCCCTCGGCGCGATCCAGTGGGGCAAGATGCCCCTGCGCTCGCAATACGTGCTGGTGCTCTTGGCCGTCACCTTCACCCTTACGATTGGATTGATGGGCTTTGTGCGTTCGGGCATCCGCGAGGCCTGGCACGTGTACGGGATGGTGCAGGATCTTTCGCCCTCGGCCTACACGCCGACGATGGGTTACGGCGCGCAGGGTGTCGCGGCGGCCACGCTCCTGTTCCTGGGGCTGCTGTTCCTCCTCTTCCGCTACGGGATGCGAAACCAATGAGCATGACCGGCGTTATGTGGCGTCAAAGCGGACAAATTGTTCTGTTCATCCTGGGGATCGTGGCCGCCTTCGTGTATTTCGCCAACGCCATCCCGCAAATCAAAAGCGAGCGCGTCGAAGCGGTCTCCAAGATTGGCGCCTCGCCCGAAGAACTGGTGACGGCGGGCAAACGCCTCTTCCTGGGCGATCACGCCCAATGTCTCACCTGCCACTCGCTCGGCGAGGATCCAAAGGCCCGATGCCCAAACCTCGATGGCGCCGGACCACGGGCCGCCCAACGCAAGCCGGGCGCCAGCGCTGCCGAATATCTGGTCGAATCCCTCTACAACCCGAACGCCTACATCGTTCCGGGCTATCCTCGGAATCAAATGACGCCCGCCCACAAGCCGCCCATCGCGCTGGCGCACGATGAAATTCTGGCACTCGTTGTTTTCCTGAACTCCCTCGGAGGCCAGAGCGATGAGCCGTTCATTCAGCAGGTCCGCAAAGCCCAGGAGCCATGGCGTCAAGGTCTGCTACAGCCTGAAGCCGGCGCCGAAGAAGCCAAACTGCCTATTTTGCCAGGTGACGCCGGCCGCGGCGCCGAGATTTTCCAGAGACTGGGCTGCGTCGGATGCCATCGCGTCGGCGCGGAGGGTGGCCACCTCGGCCCGGATCTCACGGCCATTGGCGCCTCCCAAAGCGCTCAGTACCTCTTGGAATCGATCCTCGATCCGAATGCCGTGCTCGTAAAAGGATTCAAGCCGATCACCGTCGTCTGGACGAATCCAGCGCTGCCTGAACTTCAGGGCCTGCTGCGGGCTTGGATTCCGAACGAGGAACATCGCCAAACGTTGCGGCTGAGCGTGGACGATGAAGGGATAAGAGAAGAAAGGGAAGTGGACCTTGCCAAAGTGGCGCAGGTGGGCGACACGGTCGTGACCTTGGAGAAGGAAGGCCAGACCGTTCGTTACGTCGGCAACTACGTCTCAGGCGACGAAAGAATGGGCGTAACGCTATTGTTTTGGGAGCCGGGCCGCTGGGTCGAACGGCGCATCCCCGCCGCCAGCATCCAATCTATCCGCCTTCCGTCCTCGCCCATGCCGGCCTTTGGCGAGGCGATGACCCCGCGAGAGACCTATGACCTGCTCGCGTATCTGTTGGCTCAAAAGGGCAGAAGATGAAACGCCTTCCGTCAGCAGTCTGGGCTGCCGTCATCCTGGGAGCGTCTTACCTTTTGTTCCAATATGCCGTCGCCCCGTTGACGGGTCTGGTGACGGGCATCCCTGCACCTCTGCCTTCCAGCCTGGTGCTGCTGTATGTGGGAATGGTGGCGCTGGCGATTCTGATTTACGTGTCAGTCCAGGAGGAACGGTGGAAAAATTTCAGAGAACCCATCCTCGCTTTTCTGCGTGAGTCCAAGCCGCCCTCGCTGCCGAGGCGCGTGGCGCGCACGGCTTTCCTAGTTCTGCTGCCCGTGATCATCGGATGGCAGGTTTACTCGCGAGCGTCCGCTCCGCCGGAGACGCCGAAGGACCCGCCGGGAATTCATTTCAGTCTGCCCGTCGCATACATGACGATGGTCAATCCGCTTCCCTGGACACCGGAGAACATCCGTGAAGGGGGTATTCTCTACACCAAAAACTGCGCCATGTGTCACGGCAATGCCTTGGACGGGAACGGGTTGTTTGCCCGCGCCTTCCAGCCGCGCCCAGCCAATTTCCGCGATTCCGGCAGCATCGCTCAACTGGATGAGAACTATCTTTATTGGCGCATCAAGGAAGGCGGCCCCGGCCTGCCCCAAGGCTCCATTGGCTACCGCTCGGCCATGCCCGTATGGGATGGGGTCCTGAAGGAGGACGAGATCTGGAAGATCATCATGTTCGAATACACCAGCGCGGGCGTAAAACCCGCCAAACGCTGACTGCGGTTATGCTCCGAAACTTTCTCAGCAAGCTAGCTTGGGTTTTCACACTCACGGTGGTCTTCGCTGCCCGCCCCGCAGCGGAAGACGGCCGGACGATTTACTTGGAACGCTGCGTCTGGTGCCACGGCGAAACCGGTCGCGGCGATGGTCCGTCCGCTGACGGCATGCTGCCTCGCCCGCGCGATTTCGTGATCGCCGATTACAAAATCCGCTCCACCCTGCATGGGCAATTGCCCACCGACGAAGACCTGTTCCGGACGATCTCTCGCGGGATGCCCAGCACGCCCATGTCGGGCTGGGAAAAAATCCTGAGCAAGGAGGATCAATGGAAACTGGTCGCGTATCTCAAGAGTCTCTCGCCCCGGTTTCAAAGCGAGAAACGAGAGGCCTTGGCTGTTCCCACCGGCTCGGCCTCGGTCGAGCGGGGCCGGGAGGTCTATCGCCAGGCCAAGTGCTTTCTCTGTCATGGCGAAGCGGGCCGCGGCGATGGTGAGATCACGGCCCGCCTTAACTTCGAGTGGGGCCTGCCGTTCTCGGCCCGCGACTTGACCCGGGGCTGGACTTTTCTGGGTGGACACACGCCGACCGAGATTTACTTGCGCATCACCGGCGGGCTGGATGGAACTCCCATGGGACCTTACCAAAATTTGTTGACCGAGCAGGAACGCTGGGATCTCGTTCATTACGTGGCCTCGTTGGACCAGGAAGCCAATGAGACGAGCGAAGATTTTCTCATTATCGCGGCTTTCACCCGCAGAAAGATTCCCCCGCAGCACGAGGCTGCCGAATGGAAAAAAGCCCGGCCCGTTCAAGTTCCGCTGGCGGGCCAAGTGATTCTGAACCCACCGTCGCGTTGGTGGACACCCACGGTTGGTTCGGCAACTGTTCGCGCGCTCTGGAACGGCCAGGACCTGGGCCTGCTCGTGGAGTGGGACGATCCCACCGGACCCGACAGCCGCTGGGCCGATTCGGCGCTCGTGCAATTTGCGGCCAGTCCTGAACTGAGGCCCTATTTCCTCCTTGGCCAGACCGACAGCCCGGTCAAGGTCTGGCACTGGGCGGCGCAGGCTGGCGCTGAGACTTGGACAGTCAACGGCCCCGACAAGCTTCAAGCGGAGGTCCCCGGCTTCAAGGTTGCGTCTACTTGGAAGGACGGGCGCTGGCACGTGCTGTTCCAGAGCGCCCTGGCGAACGAGCGCAGCTTAGCCGTAGGCCGTTTCGTGCCGATTCTCTTTTCCATCCGCGACGGTGCCAACGGCGAACGCGACCACGTGCGCGCGATTTCGACTTGGCTCTACACCACGTTGGAGCCGCCGCCCTCAGCGCGACCCTGGTTGTTGGCGCTTGCGTGTGTCCTCACGACTGTGATTGGCCAAGTCTGGCTTATATCCAAGCTGCGATCATGAACAGGTGGGTGAACTACTGGATTGGATTGATCGCGGCAGCGGCGCTCGGCGCTGCCGCCGCGCAGACAAGCGCCTCACCCTCCCCGGCGCCGCACGATCCCTACCGGCGGACGAAGAACGGTCCTCCACTACAGAACATCTTCCACAAGGTGAACCCGGAGCGGCTCTTTCAAATGCTCGCTCAGCCAAAGCATTATCCCGCCGCGCGGATGCCGGACTTCCAATTCAGCCAAGAGGAAGTTCTGGACATTATGGCGTATTTGAAAAGCATCGGCGACCCGCCTGCGCCCGCGCCGGTGTCATGGCCTGCGTGGGCCGACAAGAAATTCGATGACTTGTCGGACCAGGAAAGCGAGGCCGTGTTCGCTTTGGTGGACGAGGGCAAAAAGGTCTGGAGCAGCGCGCGGTGCTCCATCTGCCACACCATTCATGGGCCGGGCGGGAGTCTGACCGGCGGTTATGTTGACCTGCGCGTCGGCGGCATTGACCTGCAAATCGCCGGCGTTAAGCTGCAACGCGATTGGCTCTACCGTTGGCTGCAAGATCCGAAGCGCTATTTCCCGGACACGCTTATGCCGCGCTTCCGGTTTTCCGAGGCAGAACTCCGGGCGTTGACCGAATACATCTTGCGGGATGAGGTCTTTCGACCCGCGAGCCCGGAAGCGGAGGAGCCGCGCGATTTCGGCGGTGTGCTGGCGTCGGAAAACCCGGAGCGGATTTCACGGGGCAAACGCCTCATGGTCCTGTCGCGCTGTGTGCTCTGTCACGACATCAAAGGGATTTCAGAACTGCTCCCGCCGTCCGCGCGCCCGCAGCCGCCGCAGCCGGGCAGCTTTGAATTCCTGGCTTACGACCTGCGTTGTCTGAGCTGCCACTCCTTTGCCGGCCAAGGCGGGACCTACGCCCCGGAGTTGGCCAGTGAAGGTAGCCGCTTGCAGAAGGATTGGCTGGCGCGCTACCTCCAGACGCCGGACATCATCCGGCCTCTGTCGCAACAGATGCCGAAGCTCAACCTCACGGAGGAGGAAGCGGCCCTCGTCGCCTCCTACATGGAGAAAAATGGGCGCGACGCGCGAATTCCGGAAAACATTCCCGGTGGGCCGGTGACGCCGGCGGAGATCGAGCGTGGCCGGGCACTATACAAGGTCAAAGGCTGTTTTGCCTGTCACAGCATCGGCGAAGGAGCTGGAGGCGTGGTGGGACCCGCCCTGGAAACGGTCGGGACTCGGCTGCAATCCGGCTACATCTGGTATCACCTCAAGAACCCGCACGCCCTCAACCCGTATTCGGCAGAACCGGATTACGGGTTGACAGACGAAGAGGCCAGAGCCCTGGCCACTTACTTGTCCTCGAAGAAACCATCTCAAGGGCACTTCCAGCAGGGGGCGAGCGTGGGGCGCCGTCGTCCGCTCCTGCTGCCTCTGCTCATGACGCTGGTCTTTGTTGACGGCGCAGCGGGTCAAGAGTTGATCCACCGCCGCGAGCAGGCCCGTCAGGATTTTCTGGCCAGCCCGAAAGGCATTTATCTCCACTACTGCGCCCACTGCCATGGCGACGACGGCAAAGGCGAAGGCCGGCTCTGGTCCACGGACCTGTCACCCAAACCGGCCGATTTGACCGTGCTCCGGACGGACAAGGGAACCTTGCTCAAGGGGATTCGCGACGGCCCTCCTGCGGTCGCGAAGTCCAACCTCTGTCCGCCCTGGGGCCGGACGATTCCTCCCGACAAGGTCGAACGCCTGGCGCAGTACCTTGTGTCGCTGACTGGACAGTCCCAGGCTCCCTCCGACCGGCCGGCAGTTCCGGCCAGCGTCGTGGCCCAGCCCTTGCCTTGGTTCCTGATGGTTTTGATCCCTGCAGAGTGCGCGCTGCTGGCGTGGATGCTTTTCAAGCGGCTAAAACCGCGTGTGACGCCACAACCGTCAACTCGGTCTGCGCCATGAACGCTGTCTTACCCAACGAAACTCCGCTCCCCTACCTCGTGGCCATCAACGTCACTCGACGCTGCAACTTGAGCTGCGCCCATTGTTATCTCGACGCGACCCAGCGGTGGAAGGCGCAAAGCGACGAGTTGGGTCAACGCGACCTGGCACCAGTTTTTGCCGAGCTGGGCCTGCATGCGCCGGGCACGATCGTCGTGCTCACGGGCGGCGAGCCCCTGCTGCATGGTGAAATCGAACCGATGGTGGAGGCTGGCGTGGAGGCCGGTTTGCGGGTGGTGCTCGGCACCAATGGCGTGCTCCTATCGGAAGCGCGCATCAAGCGGTTCAAGGCGCTCGGTCTGGCGGGAGTGGGGATCAGCCTCGATTCGGTTTGCGCGGATGAACATGATGGCTTCCGCGGAGTGCCTGGCGCGTTTGAGAAAAGTTGCCAAGCAATCCGACTCTGTGCTGCTCAGCAACTCCACGTGCAGGTACACTTCACCGTGACCAGCCGGAATTACCGGCAGCTTGAGCCAGCGGTCAGCCTCAGCAAAAACCTGGGCGCAGCGCTCATCAATTTCTTCTTTCTCGTCTGCATCGGGCGGGGTCGGCCCGTGCTGGACCTGCCCGCAGCAATCTACGAACAAGTGCTCCGGGAAATCGCCGACCTGCAGACGCGTTGCAACGGCATCATGATCCAATGCCGTTGCGCGCCCCATTTCAAACGCGTCCTTTACCAGCAGAACCCGCAGTCGCCCTACACGCGCGCGACCGGCTACGACGGCGGCGGCTGCTTGGCCGGCACGCATTACTGCCGGATTGATCCGACCGGCGAACTCACCCCGTGTCCCTACATCGAACTGTCGGTGGGGAACATCCGGCGGCGCTCCTTTTGGGAGTTGTGGCAGGCGGCGCCGTTGTTTCAGTCGTTGAGACAGTCCGCCGTGGGCGGGCGCTGTGGGGGCTGCGAATACCGCCTGCTCTGTGGCGGGTGCCGCGCCCGCAGCTTGGTGGAGCATGGTACCCTGTTCGGTGATGATCCGAGCTGCTGTTACACGCCGCAGGGGAACAACCTCATCGCGGTGCAGCCTCAGGTGGCGCCTGCCGCGCCGGTGACGTGGACGCCGGAGGCCCTCGCACGGCTCAATCGAGTGCCCATTTTTCTGCGAAAAATGGTCCAAAGAAAATTGGAAGAACGGGCCGCGGCAGAAGGCACGCCTATCACCGTGGAACTGATGCAACGGCACCGGCAGGAGCGAGAAAAAGAACTGGGCATCAAATTCGCGGACTTCACAGACAAAACACGAAAGGAGCCAACACCATGAGAGACGACTTGACTACGAGCAGGATTCTGGTGGAAACAAACGCCGTGGCGGTGGACCTGCCCCAAGGCGCAGTCCGGCTGCCGCTTCAGTCGCTCCCATCCCAGTATGCCGACTGGCTCGAAGCGGGGCGGCGTCACCTCTACGAATCCTTGGCGGGCCAAACCCATTCAGTGCGGTTTTTCTCCCAGCATCTGCCGGTGCTGGTGACACAAACCGAGGGCAGGGTTTTTCCGTTCAATTGCTGCCACAAAGGGGTCGGCTTGATTCCCAAAGCGGAGTATCTGTCCGAATTCATTGAACTCTTTCGAAGTACTCTGGCGAAGACCGAGAACCAACCGTGGCAGGAATCCCTTCAGCAACGCATCCAGGCCGTTTCCAAGTTCTACTTCGATCGGGAGAAGATTGATTACCGGGCTATGAGCACGCTGGAAATTTTCCAGCGACAAACCCTACAAAACTTGCGCCGGATACCCTTGGCGGGTCTGCTCTTTTGCGGCGACGGGCCCGACTATGTCAGCTTTCAACTCAACTGCGCAGTGGAGATTCTCGAGCCGGATGAGCCCCGCCACACCTTTGTCGTGCTGGCGCGGAGCCTGTTTGAGCACGATTCCTTCCACCTCACGCAGCGGCACTTTCCTCACGCCTACATTTTCTGGATTTCGGAAGTGATCGACAAAACACCATTCCGCGTGGCGACCACGCCGGAGCGTAGCACGCCGCCGGTCCCCGCCGACGGTCTGCGTTGGGACGAAGAAGCCTGGCTCGCCTTCCAGCACGCGCCGGCCATGATTCAGACCCACATTCGTGAGCAGATTGAGAACTACGCGCGCTGCAAAGGCGTGACTGAAATCAACCTCCGGTTGGTGCAGCAGGCAAAGGAGGAGTTGATGTGAACCAGCCGCGCGCAGCCTCGAACCCAATGACGAGC
>Ga0184633_10000967_pt1 | contig 11494 bp, 10 predicted proteins | sample PLM31_170_b1_FD_133156 | JGI IMG/M metagenome (GOLD analysis project Ga0184633, IMG submission 133156) | Groundwater sediment microbial communities from an aquifer in East River, Colorado, USA - PLM3-1_170_b1 | ecosystem: Environmental > Terrestrial > Soil > Riparian zone | place: USA: East...
GAGTCGATCCGCCGGCGGATGGTCAAGGCCACGTTCCTCACCGGCCAGCTTTGACCGTGACGCCAGTCCTCGGGACCGTCGGGCCCTTCATCGGCCTGTCGGACGGCGCCGAGCTGCGGTAGCATCGGCACCATGGCTGGAACGCTCCGGGACGTCCTCGAGGACCTGCGCCAGGCCGGCGAGCTGATCGAGATCAAGAAGCCCGTCGACATCCGCCACATCGCCGCGCTCGTCGACCAGGCGAAGAAGGCGCTGCTCTTCCGCAACGTGATCGGCTACGCCCTGCCCGTGCTCTCGGGGTTGACCAACAGCCGCGAACGGATCGCGCTCGCCATGGGCTGTCGCTTCGACGAGACCGAGGCCAGGCTCCGTCGCGGCCTCGATCGCCCGATCGAGCCCGTCACGGTGACGGGCGGCCCGGCGCGGGAAGTCGTCCTGACGGGCGACGCCGTCGACCTCTTCGCGCTGCCCATCCCCCTCTTCTCGCTCCTCGACGGCGGCCCGATGATTACCGCCGGCGTGACCCTCGCCCGGGATCCCGAGCACGGGCTGAACGCCGGCGTCTACCGTTTCCAGGTCAAGGAGCGGAACCTCACCGGGATCGACGTCGTCACGCCCAACAACCTGCGCAAGTTCGCCGAGCGCGCCCTGGCCGCCGGCCGGCCCCTGCCGATCTCGATCAACATCGGGACGCATCCCGCCGAGCTGATCGCCGCCACCTACAAGGCGCCGATCGGGGTGAGCGAGATGGCGATCGCGGGCGGCTTCGCGGGAGCGCCGGTCCGCTTCACGGCCTGCGAGACCATCGACGTGCCGTGCCTGGCCGACGCCGAGATCGTGCTGGAGGCGGAGATCCTGCCCACGGGATGGACGAAGCCCGAGGGACGGTTCGGCGAGTTCACGCGGCTCATGGGCGGGCTGCACTGGAACCCGTGGGTGCGCGTGAAGGCCGTGGCCATGCGGCGCGACGCGATCTACTACGCGCTCCACATGCCGTGGGAGAACATCTGGCTCAGCGCGCCGATCTACGAGGCGGCCCTCCGGCGCGTGCTCCGCGAGGCCGGCGTGCAGGTCGCGGCGATCAACGTCACGCCAGGCGGCTGCTGCCACTGGCACGCCGTCGTCGCCATCCAGAAGCATCCGGGTGACGGTAAGAACGCGATCCTCGCCGCGCTCTCCGTGGCGGACATGAAGCACGTCGTCGTCGTCGACGACGACATCGACGTCTTCGACGGCACCGAGGTGGAGTGGGCGATCGCGACCCGCGTCCAGGCCGACCGCGACGTGGTCATCGTGTCCGACGCGCGCTCCAAGCCGCTGGACCCGAGCCTGCCCGTCGTCTCCGGGCGCATCCCCACGACCGCGAAGTGCGGCGTGGACGCCACGATCCCCGAAGACGTCCCGCGCGAGCGCTACGAGCGCATCACCTACGCCTACGCCGACCGCGTGAGGCTCGCCGACGTCCTGGGCGACGGCGACGGCGCGACGGCGGGTGAGCCGGCGGCCGTCGACCTCGCCGCGCTCGCCGCACGGATCCGCGCCGCGCTCGCGGAGACGCCGCTCTACTTCGCGCAGATCGCCGAGCGGTTCGCCGCCGAGGGCTTCGCCTCGGTCACCCGCACTCTCGGCTCACTCCACGCCGCCGGCGCCCTCAGCCAGGACGCGGTCGGCCGCCACTGCCTCGCCGGCTCCCCGTTCGCCGCCACGCCGCCGGCAACGAAGGCGTAGCGGGCGGGCGGGACGCCGGTCCCTCGGATCACAGCGCCAGGCGCTCCTTGAGCACGCGTACGCGGTCGCGCGCGACCTCCAGTTCGACGCGTGGCGTCCCCTTGAGCCGCACGAGGAGACGGCCCCCGGGCCACGGCTGGATCTCGCCCACGTAGTCGAGGTTCACCACGGCGGCGCGATGGATGCGCAGGAACTTCGCGGGGTCGAGCTTCGATTCGAGATCCGCGAGACCGAAGTCGACGACGTGGTCCCCGCTCGGCGTGACGGCATGCGTCAGCCGGTCCCGCGCGACAAAGTGGGTGACCGTTCTCACGTCCAGGAGCTGAATGCCGTCGCGCGTCCGGAACGGCAGGCGCTCCAGGAACGGCGCCGGGGCTGTGCGCAGGGCCGCGGCCAGGCGCCCGAGCATCGCCGCCGTGTCGGCACGCGCCGGATCGTCGCGGAAGCGCTCGAGCTTGTCGAGCGCGCGCGCGAGTCGCTCGCGCTCGATGGGCTTCAGGAGGTAATCGACGGCGTTGGCCTCGAAGGCCTGGAGCGCGTGCTGATCGTAGGCCGTCGTGAAGACGATCGAAAGGCCCCGCGGCAGGCGCCCCGCCAGATCGAGCCCCGTCATCCCCGGCATGTGGATGTCGAGGAAAACGACGTCGGGGCCAAGGCGGCTGAGCGCGGCCAGCGCTTCGGCGGCGTCGCCGGCCCGGCCGACGATCTCGACCCGCCCGCTGGCATTGAGCAGACGGGAGAGCCGCGTGAGCGCGAGGGGCTCGTCGTCGACCAAAAACGCACGCAGCCGGCCGGTCATGGATCAATCAACACGGCGGGGGACAAGCCCCCGCCCTACAGCGCGCTAAAAAGTCGCTCACGTTTTCGATGGCGTTGTCTTCATCGGCAGCGTGATCGAGACGACCTTGCCGCCGTCGACGCGCTCGACGTCGAGCCGGCCTTCGCCGCGATAGAGGACGTCGAGACGCGCGCGTAGCGTGTCGAGACCGTGGCCTCGGGGGACCGTGTCGAGGGAAAACCACGCACCGGCGTCCCACACGTCGAGCCGGAGCCGCCCGTCCTGCGCCTCGCCGCGGATGCGGATCTCGGCTGGACCGCTCCGCACGGCGGCGACGTGCTTGACGCTGTTCTGCACGATCGTATGCAGCGCGAGCGGCGGCACCTCGCAGGATTCGAGCCCGTCCGGAAACTCGATGGCACAGCGGAGCCGGTCGCCGAGCCGCGCCTGCTCGATCCCGAGGTACGCCTTGACGATGGCCAGCTCGGCACTGAGCGGCACCGTGTGACGCTCGCTCGCGTCGAGCGAGAAGCGGAGCAGCGCGGCGAGCTGCTCGACGAGCTGCTCCGCCCGCTCCGGGTCCTCGGGGATCAGGGCCGAGATCGCGTTGAGCGTGTTGAACAGGAAATGGGGATGAAGGCGCGACTCGAGCGACGCAAGCCGCGCCTCCGCCGCCAGCTTCTCGGCGCGCTCCCGCTCGATCTCCTGGGCGCGCAGCTCGGAGACCGTCGCCTCGAGCCGGGCGCGCGTCACCTCGTAGACCATCATGCCGCCGCCGAAGCCGAACGTGATCAAGGCGCAGATGCGGAGACTCACGCTGAGGAGGCTCCCCAGCGCCACTACCGGGACGAGGCCGATCCCGACGATGATCAGCGCCGCCAGGACACAGCCCACGAAGGCGACGGCGAGAAGGATCGCTGTGAGGACTAGCCACGCCAACCGCACGCGGTCCCACGGCAACCGCCGGGAGACGAACGGCAGGACGAGGCCGGCCAAGCTTCCGATGGTGTGAGAGAAGATCAGCGAGGTCGCCAGCTCGGTGAGGAATGCGCGGCGGCCGCCGGCGGCCATGAACATGACGGCGACCATGACCGCGGCCAGCGTATTCACCGCGATGAGTCGGATCCACCGGCGGCCGGCGCTGCCGCAGACGTCGCCGACCAACCTCAGGGTGGCCCGACTCGTCATGGCCGCCACGATACTACGGCAGCGTCCCGAGCCACGTCTCGATCTCCTCCGTGGTTCGCGGATTCACGACGAGCCCGAGATGCGTCACGCCCGGCAGCACCGTGAACGTCCGCTTCGTGTAGGGCGAGATCGTCGGCTCGTAGCGCTCCGCGTAGAACGACTCGTCGCGATCCCCGACGAGCACCAGGCGGCCGCGCCCGGCGATTCGTAGACGCGCGCGGCGAGCGCCGTGCCCTCGCGCGCCGTGATCGTCGTCGTCGCGGGAAGCCCGGAGTAATCGATGCTCTTGAGATCGCTCTCGTCGTACACTCCGCCATCGCCGGTGGCTGCCGGCGCGCCATCGACGGCGGTCGCCACGTCCAGCCAGACGATCGCCCCCACAACCGTCGCCACCACCGCCACCGCGCCCATCACCCAACCGCGAATCGTCTCGTCCATGGTTTGCCTCCTCAATCACCGTGGCAGCCGAGGCAGGTCAGGCCCCCGCCCGACGCCGGTTTCCGCGCGAGCCACTTCTCGGCCGTCTCGGCGTACGCAGAGAACGGGACCTCAGCGACGATGCGCGTGAGGTACGCGCGTGACTTGGCGTCGTCGCCGAGGCGCTGCCAGCTCTCGGCGAGCGCGCCGAGCAGCTCGCCGCGCGCGTGGGTGGAGAGTCGCGGGAAGATCTCTTTCTGGATCCCGAGTGTCGTCTCGTAGTCGCCGACCGCCGTCCGGAGCAGCGTGGCGCCCAGCTCGCGATCGCCGATTTCGGCGGAGGCGCGGCTGAGGGTGACGCCGCGCAGGAGCAGCACCACGGTGTCGCGAGGCGCGATGGCCGCGGCCTCATTCATTTCCCTGAGCCCCCGCTCGACCAGCTCGCCGGCCGCGGCGAGGTCTCCGCGCCGGAAGGCCTGCCCCGACAGGACGGTGAGACCGGAACCGTGGAAGACGAGCGCCTGGGCGTGTCGCGGGTCCTTCGCCAGCTCGTCCTCGCAGCGCCTCATCACCTTCTCGAGCCGCGCCGTGTCTCCGCGAAGCCCCGCGAAGAAGTCGTCGCGCACGATGTGGTCGAAGCGCATCGGCGGCGACTGGCCGAGCGCCGGCAGCACGCTGAGACCTGCGAGAGCGATGAAGAGCCCGATGACCGTGAGTGCGATGGCTTTCATGGCGTCTCCTCCTGCGTGGAGGATGCCGGCCGGCGGAACGGCGCGCGCGCGAAATCGTCCCAGGGGCGCCGGACGGGGATGAGAGGCGGGAATCGGCCGCTGAGCGGCATGCGTGCTTCGAGCGGCGGGTACAATGATCGGGATGCCCGAGTTCCTGCCCTTCGTCCGCCACTGGTTCGACGAGACGTTCAGCGAGGCGACGCTGCCGCAGCGTCAGGGCTGGGAGGCCATCGCCTCGGGGCGGGACACGCTGATCGTCGCGCCGACGGGGTCCGGTAAGACCCTCGCCGCGTTCCTCTGGGCCCTCGACCACCTGCACCGCCTCGGCCTCGAGCGCCGGCTGGAAGACCGCGTGTACGTCGTCTATGTCTCGCCGTTGCGGGCGCTCAACAACGACGTCGAGAAGAATCTGCGCGCGCCGCTCGCCGGCATCCGGGCCGCGGCCGCCGCCGACGGCCTCGCGCCGCCCGAGGTGCGCGTGGCCGTCCGCACGGGCGACACGCTGGCGGCCGCGCGCCAGGCGATGACGCGCCGGCCCCCGCACATCCTGATCACGACGCCCGAGTCGCTCTACATCCTGCTCACCAGCGCGGGCTTCCGCCCCGCGCTGGCCGGCGCGCGGTTCGTGATCGTCGACGAGATCCACGCCCTCATGGGCGGCAAGCGCGGCGCCCACCTGGCGCTGTCGCTGGAGCGGCTCCAGGCGCTCGTCGAGGAACGCGAGCCGGGAGCGCGGCCGCAGCGGATCGGCTGCTCGGCGACGGTGAGCCCGGTCAGCGACGCCCTCACCTTCCTCACGGGGGCGACGGGGCGCGATCCCGTCGCCATCGACGCGGGCTTCACGCGGGAGCTGGACATCCAGGTCGTGGCGCCGGTCGACGACTTCCTCACCTCGTCGAGCGACACGATCTGGGACGCTACTCTGCAACAGATCGCCGAGCTGGTGGAGGCGCATCGCACGACGCTCGTCTTCGCCCAGAGCCGGCGCTCGGCCGAGCGGTTGGCGCGCGACCTCAACGACCGCATCCCCGGCGGGCGGGTCGCGGCCCACCACGGCTCGCTGTCGCGCCGGGCTCGCCTCGAGGCCGAGAACCGCCTCAAGGACGGCGAGCTGAAGGCGCTGGTCGCGACCTCGTCGCTCGAGCTGGGCATCGACGTCGGGGCCATCGACCTCGTCGTCCAGCTCCAGTCACCGCGCAACATCGCCGCCGCGCTCCAACGCGTGGGCCGCGCCGGCCACTTGCTCACGCGCGTGTCGAAGGGGCGGCTCGTCGTGACCAAGGGCGAGGAGCTGATCGAGGCCGCCGCCATCGTGCGCTCGATCGGCGCGCGCCAGCTCGATCGGATCGCCGCGCCCGAGGCACCGCTCGACGTGCTCGCCCAGCAGATCGTCGCCACCGTCGCCGCCGAGTCGATCGCCGTCGACGACCTGTACGCCCGCTTCAGGAACGCGGCGTCTTACCACACGCTTTCGCGCGAGGACTTCGTGGCCGTGGTCCGCTCGATCGCCGAGCCGCTGCCCGCCGAGGTCAAGGGCGCGGCGCCCCGCATCCTGTGGGACCGCGTGAACGATCGCCTGCACGCGCGGCGCGGGAGCCGCTTTCTGGCGCTGACCTCGGGCGGCACGATTCCCGACGCCGGGCTCTACGACGTCTTCGTGGCCGAGACCGACCTCAAGGTCGGGACGCTCGACGAGGAGTTCGTCACCGAAAGCCTGCCCGGCGACGTCTTCCTGCTCGGCTCGAACGCGTGGAAGATCCTCAAGGTCCGCGCCGACCGCGTGCTCGTCGAGGACGCGCGCGGTATGTCGCCCACGATCCCCTTCTGGAAGGGCGAGCACCCGTCGCGCTCCTACGACCTCGGCGTGGCCGTCGGCCGCCTGCGCCGTGACGCGGCCGAGCGGCTCGACGCCCCGGACTTTGGCGAGTGGGCGCGGCTCGAGTGCGGACTCGACGCGCGCGCGACCACCGCGATGCGCGCCTGGCTCGTGAAGGCGGGCGAAGTGCTGGACGGTGTTCCTGACGATCGCGGGATCGTGGTCGAGTCGTTCGCCGACGAGATGGGCGGCCGCCACGCCATGATCCACTCGGTCTTCGGCATGCGCGTGAACGGGGCCTGGGGCATGGTGCTCAAGGAAAAGGTGCGTCGGGCGTTCGGCCTCGTCGCGGAGGCGGCCCACGTGGACGACGGGATTCTGCTGTCCTTCGCTCCCGGCCAGGTCCCCCCGTCGCCCGAGCGCCTCGTCACGCTCGTCGCGCCGGAGGAGGTCGACGCCCTGCTCGGCCGCGCCCTCATCGGCTCGCCGCTCTTCGCCACGCGCTTCCGCCACTGCGCGCTGCGGGCGCTCTACATCCCGCGCATGTACATGGGCCAGCGCACACCCGCGTACTTGCAGCGCCTCAAGGCCGACGCGCTGCTCGAGGTGGTGGGCGGCCAAGCCGAATTCCCGCTCGTCGCCGAGACGCTGCGCGAGTGCTTCAACGACGCCCTCGACGTGCCTCGGCTCAAGCGCCTACTGGGACGCCTGCACGACGGCGAGATGTGGACGCGCCACGTCGACACGCCGCTCCCCTCTCCCTTCGTTTATCCCCTGCTCCTCGCGTGGGACTGGGCGTACCTCGACGCGGGCCACGCCGAGGAACGGCGGATCGACGCGGTCTCGATGCGCAAGGCGTGGAGCGTGTCGTCCGGGCCCGTGCGGCCGGACATCGTCGCCGCCGTGGAGGCCGAGCTGCAGCGGACGGCGCCCGAACGGCGCGCGCGCGACGCCAACGAGCTGGCCGCGATCCTCGACGACCTGGGAGACCTCACGCCCGCCGAGATCGCCGAGCGGGTCATCGGCGACGGGGGCGCCCTCGTCGCATCGCTCAGTGACGAGCGCCGGATCCTGGAGGTCGAGCTGGACGTTCCCGGCGCGCGGGGCAAGCGGGCTTGGATCCCGACGACCGACGCCGCACTCTATGCCGGGCTCGCCACCGACGCGGGGCTCGAGCGCGTCGCGCTGCGGCTCCTCCGCACCCGTGGTCCGGTCACGGCTGCGTGGGTGGCCGAGCGCTATGGCCTGCCGCCCGCCGAGGTCGCGGCGGCACTGGAGCGCCTCGTCGCGCGAGGCGTCGTGCGTCAGGGCGCATTCCTCGAAGACGTTCCCTCGCCGCAGTACGTTCACATCGCGGTGCTCGAGGAGATCCAGCGCCGGCAGGTGCACGCGCGCCGCGTGCCACGGCCCGTGGCCTCACCCGAGCAGTTCTCGGCCTTCCTGCTCCGCCGCCATCACCTGCATCCCGACCACCGATTGGTTGGCCCGCCAGGAGTGCTGGCCTCGCTCGAGCTGCTGCAGGGCGAGGATTTCCCCGCCCGCGTGTGGGAGCACGCGCTGCTTCCAGGCCGCGTCGACGATTACCAGCGTGACTGGCTGGATCGCCTCGGGCTCTCGGGCGAGATCGTGTGGACGGTGTTCGACGACCGTGGCGCGACTGAGCGGAGCCGCTCGGGACGCGTCGGCGTCGCGCTGCGCGAGAACCTCGGTTGGCTGCGCCAAGGGACAGCGCCGGCGGCGGCGATCGACGAGCGCACCAAGAACGTCCTGCTCCATATCCAGCTCCGCGGCGCTTCGTTCGTCCAGGACCTGGCGCGACTCACCGGACTCGACACGGCGCGGACCCTGGCCGCGCTGTGGGAACTGTTCTGGGCGGGGCTCGTCACCCCGGACACGTTCAGCGCCATCATCGCCGGCGTCACGCCGCGGCCTCCGAGTGCGGCCACACCCGCGCGGCGGCGCCGGCGCGGTCAGGCGCGCGGACTGCTGCCCCGTCTGCCCGTGGTCGGACGCTGGAGCGCCTTCGGCGACGACGAGCGCCTCTCGCCCGACGACCGCGAGGAAGCGCTGGCGCAGCTCCTGCTCGCCCGCTACGGCGTGCTCGCGCGCGAGCTGGCGCGGGGCGACTGGTCGACGCTGCGCCACACGCTGCTCAGGATGGAGTACGGCGGCGAGGTCGTGCGCGGCTACTTCGTGGAAGGACTCTCGGGCGAGCAGTACGCGCTCGCGGAGGCGCTCGGCGATCTGACGCCGCCGTCACGCCGGGCCGAGCCCCACGTGCTCGTCAGCATGGTCGACCCCGCCAATCTCTGGGGCCGCGTGTTCACGCTGACGCACCCCGACGGCACGCGCGCGGCCGCGGCGCGCATCCCGCAGTCCTGGCTCGTCTTCCGCGGCGGCCGCCCCGTCGTTCTCGCCGAGGGCCACGGCCGCGATCTCACGCCACTCGCCGGCTTCGAGCCTGTCGATCTACCCGGAGTCGTCCGCGCGCTCCAATCGGTCATGGACCGCCCGTTCCCGCTGCGCCCCCTCCGCCGGCTCGAGATCCTCACCTGGGACGGCCACCCCGTGCGCGAGACACCGGCACTGGACACGCTCAACGCCGCCGGCTTCACCATCGACGGCCCCCGCGCCACCTGGGACGGCCACCCCGGCCCCCGCCATCGATCAACGTCGGGGGGAGCGACCGCCGGATTGATTGACCGAAGGGGGCAACGCCCCCCTCGCGCTCCCCTGGCCCAACACCCCCCACCGGGACCATGAAACGACACGTGGAAGTCGGAAATATTGCGATCAAGCGAATCTACGAACCGGCGGACGCGGGGGACGGGACGCGGGTGTTGATCATGCGGCTCTGGCCGCGTGGTATCCGCAAGGAGCGTGTGGATCGCTGGCTGAAGGAGCTGGGGCCGATCAAGCCGCTACTGCGCGACTTCCTCGATCGCAAGGTCGACTGGTCGACGTACTGCCGACGCTACCTCGCCGGCCTGGAGCGTCCGGAGGCTCGGGCCCAGCTCGACGAAGTCCAGGCTCTCGCCCGTGAGGGCCGCGTGACGCTCCTCTGCGGCTGCGCCGACGCGAGACACTGCCATCGCTCGCTGCTCCAGGAGTATCTGCAAAAGCACCGGGTGTAGACTGCTCGCGTGAGGCGAATCGTCGCGGTTGCGCTGGTCGCGCTCGGGCTGCTTGCGGAAGCGCCGCGAGCCCGTGCCGAGCACACCGTCTATTACCGCTATGTGGTCCTCGGCTTCGTCAAGGACGTACAGGGCAGGCTCGAGGTAGGGCGCCCGGTGGACGTCATCCGCGATAAGACCGGGCTGAGCTACCCGACCAAGACGGACGAGCAAGGGCTCTTCGTGGCGGTGGTGAGGCTCGGGGACGAAAGCGCCGGCGAAACGTTCACCCTCCGCATCGGCAAGGCGGTGACGACGATCACGGCGCGCTTCGACCCCGTCAACCACACCGACGACCGCGGCACTCGCGTGGATCTCGAGGGGACAAAGTTCGTCGAACGGACGGCGGCCTTCCGCCCCACCCTGACCCGCTTCCTCGGCAGCGGAACGCACTGACTCCGCCCACTGACTCAGGAGGTGTGACATGGCGAAGGCCTCGCGCAAGGGCATGAAGGCATACGTCCTCATCGAGACGGCGCCCGGGAAAACAAAGTCCGTGAAGCGCGCGCTCGGCCGGGTCACGGGCGGCGCCTCGACGATGGTCCACCTCGACGCGATCACGGGGCCCTACGATTTCATCGCCGTCGTGGAGGGGCCGAGCCTCGATGCTATCGGGCGCCTCGTGACCGACGAGATCGGCACGATCGACGGCGTGACGCGGACGACGACCTGCGTCGCCGTCTCCCTGGCCTGACGTGGACGAGCTGCTGCGCCGCGCCGGCTGACGGCGTGCGCGCGGCACCGCTGAACGTCCTCGTCTACGACGCGAGCGCGGCGCCCCGCTACGCGCAGCTCGTTCGCGCCCCTCGCGGCCGCGTCGTCCTGCACCGCGCCTCGACCCCCGACGAGGCCGCGTCGCGCATCGGCGAGGCCGAGGTCCTCTACGCCTGGAACTTCCCGCCGGAGCTGTACGCGAAAGCCAGGCGGCTGCGCTGGCTGCAAGTCATGGGCGCCGGCGTCGACGGGGCGCTCGTTCCGAATCTCCCGCAGGAAGTCGTCGTCACACGGGTGCCGGGCGTCTTCGGCCCTTGGATGGTCGAGTACGTGCTCGGGTGGTGCCTCTGGATCACCCAGCGAATGGCGGCGTATCTCGAGGCGCAGGGACGCCGCGAGTGGATCCAGCACGTGCTGCCCGACCGTCTCCTCGGCAAAACGATGGCCATCGTCGGCCTCGGCGACATCGGCCGCCTCCTCGCCCGCCGCGCGCGCGCCTTGGGCATGCGAGTGATTGGCGTCAGCCGTTCCGGGCAGGCCGTCCCCGGCGTCGATCGCGTCCATCCCGTGCGCGCGCTACGCCGCGCGCTGGCGGACGCGGACTTCGTCGTGCTCGTCCTCCCCCTCACGGAGGCGACGCGAGGCCTCATCGGGGCCGCCCAGCTCAGCGCCATGCGGCCGAGCGCGTGGCTGCTCAACATCGGGCGGGGCGCCCTCGTCGAGGAGACGGCGCTGGTGCAAGCCCTCGAGCGCCGGATCATTGCAAGCGCGATCCTCGACGTCTTTGCGACCGAGCCGGTGCCCCCGGAGCACCCGCTATGAGAACTCGACAACGTCGTCATCACGCCCCACATCTCGGGCCCCAGCACGCCGGAAGAAATCGCACCCGTCTTCAACAACAACCTCGCCCGCTACCTCGCCGGCCGCCGCCTCCGTCACGTCGTGGACC
>Ga0184633_10000968_pt1 | contig 11487 bp, 12 predicted proteins | sample PLM31_170_b1_FD_133156 | JGI IMG/M metagenome (GOLD analysis project Ga0184633, IMG submission 133156) | Groundwater sediment microbial communities from an aquifer in East River, Colorado, USA - PLM3-1_170_b1 | ecosystem: Environmental > Terrestrial > Soil > Riparian zone | place: USA: East...
AGCACTGTCTAAAAAAAGTACACAGGTATTGTAAACATCGTACACCCCAATCAAAAATTGGATAGACAAATTAGGTTGCGTAGCAACGTATTCGATTTCAAAGTGCGTGGCTTCTCCACAAACAATGACACCTGGTGAGCCCGAGGAATAAAATTTACAGTCAAGGATCTCTACTGTTTTTGGTTTGTAAACTGACTGTTTTTTTAGTCGCCTAAAACTACTGCTAACCGATGATTGGGAGAGATAGTTTTTTATTGCTCCATCGATATCACCAGCAAACTCAAGCTTTCCTTGGGTAAGAACAATGCCTCTTGTACACAATGAGTTGATTGCTGCCATATTGTGACTAACAAAAATAACCGTTCTGCCTTCTTTTCCAACATCCTGCATTTTACCTATGCATTTGTTATGAAAATGGATATCTCCCACCGCTAATACTTCGTCAACAATCAATATTTCAGGCTCTAAATGTGCAGCAACTGCGAATGCCAATCGCATATACATACCACTTGAATAGTGCTTTACCGGCGTATCGAGGAATTTCTCCACTTCGGCAAAGGCCACGATCTCGTCAAACTTTTCCTTGATTTCCACCTTCCTCATACCGAGGACGGCACCATTCAAAAAAATATTCTCCCGACCGGTGAGTTCGGGGTGAAAACCCGTACCTACCTCCAGCAGGCTGGCCACGCGTCCCTTAATGGTAATTTTCCCAGATGTCGGCTCTGTGATGCGGCTCAAGATTTTCAGCAGGGTTGATTTCCCAGCACCGTTGCGCCCGATGATGCCAACCCGGTCACCCTGCATGATGTCAAAGTTAATGTCCTTGAGTGCCCAAAACTCTTCATGAGTGGGATCATTTTCTGGTGCGGCAAAAGGATGGATTAGTTTATGGATTAAACGCTTGGCACCATTTGCCAGGACATCCCGCAATGCGAAATAGCGCTCCCGCTTCTGATGGCTGATGATGTATTTTTTCGAGAGATTCTCGATAGTAATACCAGTTGACATCAGATCACGTCCGCAAAGGATTTTTCCGTTTTACGGAAATAATATATCCCTGTGACCAGTATCGCCAGGACCAGAACTAGTGAGAGCAAAAAGCCGGGCCAGTAAAGTTGAGTATTGCCCCCCAAAATGGCCCATCGAAACCCGTCGATCACACCCACCATCGGATTGATGGAATAAAGCAACCGCCATTGCTCAGGAACATTAGTGCTGCTAAACCCGACCGGCGAAACGTACAGTCCGAACTGCACCACAAAGGGAATGATGTAGCGAACATCTTGGTATTTAACGTTGAGCGCCGCAGCCCACAGTCCTGCGCCCATTGCAGCAGCAAAGGCGATGGAAATAAACAGCGGCAAGGTAATAATGCGCCAGTCAGGCGCAAACCCATACCAGAGCATCAATCCGACTAAAATGATTCCCGATATCAGAAAATCAGAAAAACTCACGATCACCGCACTGGCGGGCACCACTAAGCGAGGGAAGTAAACCTTTGAGATCAATTTGGCATTGCTGATCAGACTGTTACCTGCTTCGGTAAATGCATTGCCAAAAAATTGCCATGGCAGGAGTGCTGCAAAAATCAGAATCGGATAGGGCACACCATCGGAAGGCAGTTTGGCCACTTTGCTGAACACGATCACAAATACGACCATGGTCAGGAACGGTCTGATCAGTGCCCATGCCAAACCTATGACAGTTTGCTTATAGCGAACCAGAATATCCCGCCAGGCCAGGAAATAAAACAGTTCGCGGTATCGCCACAGGTCTTTCCAATAATGGCGTTCCGTTCTGCCTGCCTCGATAACTAGCACACTCTGATTGTCCATCATCTTTTCCCTAATAAGCAGTCAACCCCATTTGGGTAGCGAGCGCTCGACTTGTTTGGATTGATTTCATGGTGCCGCATGCCAATTCTTCAAATGTTAAATTCCAGAACCCAAGCGTTTGAGAAACCCTCCATCAGCGCCCGTGTTTCACGCTCGCGGGTGGCGAGGTCATCGAGACTGGCGCATACCTGGATGGGTTCTTCCTTGTCTGCGGGGTAGCGGGCGAGGAAGTCCACTCTCGTCAAGCCGGCACCACATCATTCACATCGATCTCCACGGCCGCAGCCTGCTGAATGAGTCGGACTCCCAACACTAGGCGATGCCGTTTTTCTTTGCGCAAGAGAATCCCGTGAACTCCTTGCAGCGGACCTCGGACCACTTCCACTTGCATTCCTTCGTGCAGATAAGGATGCGGATCATATGGCAGCACGCTCGTCATGAGGGTCTTGATTGCCGCAATCTCCTCGTCTGGGATCGCCTCCGGGCGATGGCCGCTCCCTACAATGTCGACAACTCCTATGGTCTTGAGCACCGGCAGCTTTTGCTTCGATGCAAAGCGAACGAAGCAGTATCCTGAGAAAAGGGGGACTTCAATTTCTTTCTTTCGATCCTTCCACTGGCTCAGACGTTTGACCGTCGGCAATAACGGCTCCATCCCCTGATTTGCAAGCTGGTCGCGCACGATCTTTTCGTGACGCGACCGCGTCCGTAATGCGTACCAGTGCAACGGATGGTTCATCTGGTCTGTCTGGTTTGTTTGGTTTGTCTGGTTCATTTCGTTGATTTGGTTTGTTTGGTGCGTAGGTATTTGATGAGTCCGGAGATGATTCGACCCATCCTGTCGGCCTGTGCGTAGATCGACTCGAATGCATCCTTGGACAGATATCCTTGGTCCACGGCGATATACAGATGGCTTTTAACTTCGGCGGATGAGGACATCGCAATGAACAGAAACTGCACGAACTCTTTGTTCGAGCGACGCACAAACCCTTCCGCAATATTGGCCATCACCGAACCCGCGGCGCTCTGAATTTGAGTACAGAGACGCCCATCTCGTTTCCATGCAGAGTTCTGTTCGATGGCTTCGTAGACTTGCCGCGTCAGCTGTCGAGCTTCTTTCCAACAATCGAGCTCCTCAAAACGAGTTAACTTCATGGCAAAATCGGTTTGTCTGGTCGATCTCGTTTGTTTGGTTCAGCTGGTTTGTTTGGTTGGTTTGGATTTGTTGATCAATTGCACCGGTTCTTCCAACCAGACAAACCAAACAAACCTCCTCGACGAGATAAACCAGATTTGGACGCAGCTCCGCCCTTTCACTTACAGATCCAAATCGCACGCACTGCACAAAATTCCGGTCACGCGCGGAAGCACCACGCCTTATTCGCGTAGGCCGAGTCTCAGTACCTTTTCCCGTGGCACTCCCGACTGTACCAACTGTTCTTCACACGCTGCCGCATGTTCGAGATCCGCAATCAACACCCAGTCAAATTGCCAGCCAGCGATCCTATCCGGCGAAAAAACCGGGCAAGAGAGGAACGACTCACGCGAGCTTCCATCAATGAAGCCCACACAGTTGATATTCATCTCTCTAAGCGACAGATAGGCCAATTCGGCTAACTCGGTCGTCCCGTAGATCACAACCCGCTGGCCATGAGAAGCATCGAACGTCGACAGCATCTCTTTTAACCGAGTACGCATGTCACGGTAGTATGAAAGGGAGTACTGCATGTAGAGATAGGTCAAACGTGACTTTTCCGTGAAGCCCTGTGGCGTCAGGAGATACCTGATTCGACTGCGCGGGATAGTCGTGATCTTGATGTAGCCTTTGCGGGCCAGACGCTTGAGATAGAGATTGGTCAGGCCGAGCGCGACACCAAGTTTGATGGCAAGGGTGCGCTGAGTGGCCCCGCCATTGCGATCGAGCTCACTCAGGAGCAGAAGGTCTCGTTGACCTTGTAAATCCATGAATTATACGGATAAATTATTAACTTGTTCACAATATGAACATGTGGACCTCCCCTGTCAAGCAGAAACTACATTGCCCGACCTTCATCGCGAGCCATGGGTACTTTAAGTGAATGTGATTCCTGGAAAGTATGTGGGGTGAATTTTGCCGTTCGTCTTAACCCCATAAGAATTCGGGCAATCGAACTGCACAGCCCTGACCTCGGTGATTACGCACACAGCGGCTCAACGATATTGTGAAGATATACGGCCGTCCCGAAATGGAAGACCTTGTTTAAAATCGCAGGCAGGGCTGACACCGGAAAAGACGCCACGTCAGGAATCTGAAGAGCTGTTTAACCCGCATCATTCATGACGCTTCTGCTGCAAGCGCGGATACACGGCTGTGACGGGCAGTCTCGCCGTTCAGCCCTTCGACATACTGCACGAGTATGCCTCAGGGCTTCACGCCTCCGAGTGCCCGTCTCGCTTCACGTCTGCACGCTTTCGCGGCGAACCTTCATGAATAATGCGGGTTACGGCCGCACAGCCCGGCTTCCCGGCGAGGAGAAGCCGCTGTGCGGCAGCAAATACCTCGTGAACCGCAATTAACCTCATGCAATTCTCCTCGCCTCTCGTACAGGTCGGGTGAAAGCAACTGCGGCAATCGAGATCCTTATAGAGCACTTCCACAGGACCACCACGAGGACCCCACTCGCGAGGGCTCGACGGGCCAAACAACGCCACCACGGGAGTGCCCACTGCGGCGGCAATGTGCATCGCGCCGCTATCGCTTCCAACGAAGAGCGCTGATTTTGTGGCGAGGGCCGCGAACTGTTTAATGGTTGTACGGCCCGCCATGATGATGGGTCTACTCTTCGCCATCTGTCGAATCTGTTGCGCGAGATCGATGTCTTGATAGCTGCCTCCGATCAACACCTGGCAACCATACTGAGACGTGAGACGATCGGTCAGCTCCGCGAACCGCTCCGGAGGCCAGGCTTTAAACCAGTACCGGGCGCCGGGCTGCAGCACCACAATCGACTGCGATCGCTGAACGCCGAGTTGATCCAACAGTTGATCCGCACTGTTCGCCTCTTCCGACGTCAGCCAAAGTTGAAGATCCTTTGAGCCGGCTTGGATGCTGATGGGCTTGAGGGCTTCCAGATCCCGGTCAATCCGGTGCCGCACACCTGGCACAGGCTGGATCACCTGTGTGTAGCACCGCCCTCGCCAACGATGCTCGTCGTTGAATCCAATTCGAACCGGTGCTCCGCCGATCCAACTCAAAAATGCCGACCTGTCTCCATCCGTCAAATCGATCACCGTGTCGAATCGCCGACGACGCAGCCCGGCGATGAGCCGCCATTTTGCCGCCATGGATCCTTTGTCGAGGACCACAATCTCATCCATGTCAGGGTTCCCGGACAATACGTCTTCCGTCCCGCGATTCACCATCATCGTGACCCGGACATCCGGTTGTGCAGCTTTGATGGCACGCACGGTCGGCGTCGCCAATAAGACGTCACCGATGTAGCGGAGTTTGATGATCAGAATTTTTTGCATGGCTGCCATGTCACAAAGTCATCAAGTCATAAAATCATAAAGTCGAAAGTCCTTGTCACGACTTGAAGACTTTCAGACCTTACGACTTTCAGACAGTTTCACCACACACTTCCCGATAGAGCGCCACTGTCCGCGTCGCCGCCTGCTCCCAGGAGAACTGCTTGGCACGATCGAATCCTTTGATTTTCAAGGCGGCTCGAAGCGGCTCATCCTCAAGCGCACGAATCATCGCCTCTCCGAGCGCCCGCGCGTCTTGAGGATCTGCCAACACCGCCGCATCACCCGCCACTTCCGCCAACGCGGTCGAATTGGACGTGAGCACCGGCGCCCCACAGGCCATTGCCTCCAACACGGGTATCCCAAACCCTTCGTACAACGAAGGGAAGACGAACAGATCGGTGGAGGAATACAACAGCTGCAGATCGTTCATGGATAGCCGTCCTGGGCAGAGCACCTTCTCCGTTAAGCTGCGCTTTCGAGCCGTCTCCTCATAGTTCCCGAACGGATGGATGGGCGAACCGACAAGGACCAACATTCTCGATCCCAGTTTCTTCCTCACCATCTCCGCCGCTTCAAGAAATATCTGGTGATTTTTGCGCGGGTCTGCCCCTCCAACAAATAAGACATAGTGCTCAGCCGTCAGACCGATCCGTTTCCGCAACTCCGCCATCGCCTGACCATCCCGACGTGGCACGAAATCCTCCGACACCCCGTTGGGAATCACCCTGATGTGGTCGCGTTTCAAACAGTAGAGTTCCACGAGTTCTCTGGCGGAAAACTCGGACACCGTGATGGCTTTTCTGGCTCGTAGCGCGATCTGTCTCGTCTTGAACGACGATGGCCATTGGCCCAACATCTTTTTCGAGTATTGCGGGTTTCGGTCCAGCCACAGATCGTGGATCGTGACGATCCCGCCATAGCGCCCAACGGTCTGCATCCGAAAGTTGGTCCCATGGTACAGATCCAACCGATCGGACGAGCCCCGCTTCCCCATCCCCCATCGGCTCGAGTTCACCCACTGGAGCCGCTCAGCGCCCAGCCAGGCCCCCACAAAGTCAGGCCGGTCGGCGCCCGGCCTCGCATAGGCCACAAAGTCGATTCCCCCTTGCTGTGCCAACATCGTACGGAGCAGGTGGTAGGAGTGCCACCCTACCCCGCCCATATCGCCCACTATCGGATTCGCATCAAAACCGATTCTCATCCTCGCCCCTTCTGTGCTCCCAATACCTCCCCATACAGCTGTTCCATGTGCGCGACGGACGCATCGAGACTAAATCGCTCGTGCGCACGCGCCTCCCCGTTACGGCCCATCTGCTCTCGTCGGACTTTGTCTTCCAGGAGCGAGACGACAGCTACGGCCAATGATTCGACATCTCCAGGAGGAACTAGCAAGCCGGTCTCTCCCTGCGCCACGACTTCGGGAAGTCCCCCTGTCGTGGTCGCGACCACGGCCTTTCCCATTGCCATCGCTTCGACCACCGCGATCCCAAACCCCTCCATGAGTGCCGGGTGCACATACAGATCGAGGGAAGCCAGGAACGGCTGAACTGGGTCCTGAAAGCCAACAATATGCACGCGATCGGCAATCTTCAGCTCATGCGCGAGCCGCTTCAATCGATCGGCATAGTCGTGATCGTCACTGCCCACGATCACGTAATGCACCGTGGGTACCGCACGGACGATGGCTGGAAGAGCCCGAAGCATGACCTCATAGCCTTTTCGTGAAAACAGATTGGCGACGGTGCCCAATAAGACAGCTCCGTTCGGGAGCCCGATCATTCGACGAATCGCCTGGTCATCGTGAGTGAGCTGGCTCTCGGAAAGGTCGATGCCGCTGTAGACAGTCCGGACATTTTTCACTGAAACCCCGCCGGTAATCAGCGACTGTTCAATCTGCCGAGAGATCGCAATGACAGCCGCTACACAATCAAGCTCATAGCGTCCCACCTTCGCCGGCTCGATTTCCTGTCTCACATGGGCCACGATCGGCACGGGATTGGACGTACGACTCGCGATAGCCCTCACGGTATGGGGTACCCACCAGATGTCGTTCACATGAATCATGGCTGGATCGAGTTGATGCACGAGAGCGCCCAGACGCCCGACCGCCGATCGGCGCTGAAAGAGTGCGAGGGGTTTTCTCCAGGGGGGAAGGCTAAGCGCATGAGTGGGAACTGCGATTGCGTGGAGCTGCTCTCGGAACGGGCCCGTTCCGGGACAGACCACATGCGGCTCCCACTTGTGACGATCGAGTGTCTTCAGCAGTGCGATCAGATCGCGTTCCGCCCCACCGATGGCTTCAATCCCATGCACGTACAGAATTCGCGTGCCCACTACCTGGCGTCCGGATGAGAGGCGACCTGCCTGGTTGTATCCCACAGCTTGGCATATTTCACAAAGGTATACATACTGGCAAACACACAGACAATGAGCCCGCGCACTGCATCGCGAAACCCTTGCCTTCGAATATAGTACTTCCAAAAGGTAAACAGCGGACGCACGGTCAGATCCGTCCATCGAACCGTCTTCTTCGTTTTCCCGCGCTCTCTCGCTGCCAATGTCGTAAAATTATTGAACTTCTTGAAGTGGTCTTTGATCGTCCGTTCTGTGTAATGATCGAGCGCATTGGTCAGATATCCGTGCTGGCCTTCAAACACAAACCGGTTGTGAGGCTCGCTATCATCTAACCGACCGACGCCACGCCGGAACAATCTGAGCTGATAATCCGGATACACCCCTCCCCATCGAACCCACTCCCCATAATAATAATTCTTCCTTGGAAGCGAATAGGCCACCGGACCTGCTCGGCCTGAGGCCTCTAACACGCGTTGGATTTCTGCACGGAGATCGTCACTGACGCGCTCATCGGCATCCAGAATAAAAACCCAGTCTGATGTAGCATGATCGATCGCGACGTTTTTTTGTTCACCAAAACCATTCCACTTGCGCTGAGAGACATGCGGTGTAAACTCCCGGCAAATCTCAACGGTATTGTCGGTACTGTAGGAATCGACTGCGATGATTTCATCCATCCAAGCTACCGAGTCGAGAGCTTCACGAATGTTCCGTTCTTCATTGAACACGACAATCGCGCAAGAAATCGTTTGATGCATATCGGTTCCTTCAGGCAAATGTTGTCAGGGGACTTCCCTAGAGCACGGCATGATCATTCCCCATGCCCTGACTAATCGGTTGAATGTCTTCCAGGAGAGACGCAGTATGAAGGCAAGCCTGAGTAAGCTTACGGGCATCGCGCCGGTTTCCTTCTTTCGCCTTACCTCCTCGCGCCAAATCTGCCGTTCGGTCACTACTCTCCGCATCAATTACCACACCCTCGTCAACCCAATGGACAGGCTGGAGACAGTCTGGAAGATTGTGTTCCTCATTCTTGGTGATCACCACGCAAGCCACTGTGAGCAGAGTCGAGACAGTGGTCACGGCTGAACTCCACCTTGGGGAACAGACCGTCCTCCCCAATTCTTCGAACTGCCGGTGGTATCGTTCAACGATTCGGCTGGGACTGACGAGCAGCCACCGCTTGCGAATCACCTGACACCCGTTCGCCTCAAAGAACTCCGCCGACCCGTCTGTCGAATGATTGTCGACGACGATGACTGTGTAGGGACCGGTCGTGTACTGACGACTCCCCTCTAAGAAGAGCATGTGGTGGCCGATTTGATTGTGCGCTGCAGCGATCACGCTTAGCATCCAGTTCGATCCTCTGCTTTATTTTTCACCGCGAATTTAAACTCGTTCACCCAATGCAGGACGGTATAGTTGCATTCGCGTGGGAGCACACGATGAATTCGGTTGAGGTCTCCCACGGACTGATAGATTCTTTTGACAAATTGCGCATGTCGACAGTCGCAAAACTCGTCAATCGTATGGCTTGTCTTGGGTTCGAATATGAGCGTATCTTCTTCGCCTGCGTATACAAACCAGCGATGGAATGACCATCCACGATCAGCGTGCGGATAATTGTAACCCTGTTCATAAAACGGGCTGGGCGTCTCTATGTATCCTGCACGTGCGATGCGCATCAGTTCTTTGCAGGCTGCCTCAGGTTCCCTGGTGTGCTCCAACACATGAGAGGCATAGACATAGTCAAAGGTCTTGTCCTTGAAAGGGAGAGATTCCACCGTAGCCAGAAGAAGGGGGAGCCCTACTCTTTGTATAGGCTTCCCGCGTTCAGAATCATCCTCGGGAAGGAGGTCGACCAGATGGGTCGCGTCCTCATGGGGTCGATGGCCAGATCCAACATCCAAAACCCGTCTCTTCGAGGGTTTCCCAAATCGCCGGCGAAGGTAGAACTTGCAACGACTCACTGCACCGCTCAGTCCCATGTGTCTAACTCCATGACTATAGAACACGTAGGGCCTCGGCCTATTATGGTCGGTCCGACCATTACCCGCGGAAGCCTCGCTGGAAGATCGTTCGGTAGAATCTCCAATTGAGCCAGCGATTGCGCCGGGCTGCCCAGCGCCGGGAGGATCGGAGACGATCCGCCATCACCGCCGGATGCGATCCACTGAATTCCTTCAACATGGCATAGTCCTCAAACTGAAAGCTGTCGTGAGCAAGTTGCTTGGCCTCCGCGGCAGGAACGTGGCCTCCATGATAGACCGTCACTTGCTCCCGTTTTTTTTTCAGCATCGTTTTAGGGTCCTTCACCCACCCATAGTGAAAGACTCGCCCACCCGATGGGGCAATCCATTCCTTCGGTCCACTCTGGAGATACTGCTGCGTCGCCTTGAGATGGAACCCCACGGCATCGCCGCAGGACTCGACTTCACCGTTGTTTCGAATGATCCGCACAGCTTTGTGGTAGAACCAGGGATTCGTCGACCAATAGTCCGCGATAAAATGCAGATACCGGAACAAGAGCCCTTTCACCGCGGGATCGCCGAGATGGCGGCGCATCGCCTCCTGGATGATCAGTAAATCGTCTTCGTGCACGATCTCGTCGGCTTGAATGTAGAACGCCCAATCGCCAGTACAGTGTGACAACGCAATGTTGGTCTGTTGGGCATAGATCAGTCCATCTTTTCGCAGCGTCTCATCCCAGACCGACTCCACGATCCTGATCCTCGGGTCGCCGATCGAGCGAATCAGCTCAAGCGTGCCATCGTCGCACCGCCCGACATTCACGATGAACTCGTCGACCACCGGCAAAATGGAACGGATCGACTCCACAACCGGATAGTCGTACTTCACCACGTTCCGCACAAATGTAAATCCGCTCACCTTCATATGAAGAATTGTCTCATTTTACGATTTGAGGATTGCTTCATTGTTTGAGTCCGACAAATCACCCGATCTTACAATGGTTCGATGAATCAATTCCCTTTCGAGAGCTCCCAGAGCTTGGCATACTTCATGACGGTGTAATAGGCATAGAGTCCGGAGAGAATCAAGCCAGGCATGCCGTCGAGAAAGCCGGCCCGCTGCACATACATCTTGAGAAACGCGCCAAGTGGATGGGTGATTAGTTGATGGGAGGAAAACCGCCGGCCTTGCTCCGCCATGCGACGGGCCATCAAATCCGAATAGCGATCCTGCTTCGCCACGTAGTGATCGATGTCTCGGAAGGGATACTGCAGCGCGGGACTCTTGAGAAACCCGACCGGCCCGTCACAATCAAAACTCTCATGGACAAGTTCATCGCGATAACGGAACCGTCCCTTTCGAAACAACTGCGGTTGCCGATAATCGGGATACCAGCCGCAATGTTTGATCCACCGACCTAAAAAATAGTTCTTCCGAGGGACAAAGTAGGCATCCGCGTCTGGTTCGCAGCTGAGCACCAGCCTAATTTCTTCTCGCAATTCGGGCGTCATCCTCTCATCGCTATCCAGACTAAAAACCCACTCATGGGTCGTGAGTGCGACTGTCTGATTGCGCAGATCACCGAATCCTTTGAAGTCAACTTGATAGACCTTATTCGTAAACTCACGACTGATTGCAGCCGTCTGATCCGTGCTGTGGGAATCAACGACGATCAACTCATCGCCCCAGCCTGCCACAGATTCGAGGCAAGCCCGCATATTGGGCTCGTCGTTGTACGCGATGACATAGACCGACAATTTAGACATGCACGCCCCTTAGCGAAGCAGGCTGCGGCAAAACGATGTCGGCCCGC
>Ga0184633_10000969_pt1 | contig 11487 bp, 9 predicted proteins | sample PLM31_170_b1_FD_133156 | JGI IMG/M metagenome (GOLD analysis project Ga0184633, IMG submission 133156) | Groundwater sediment microbial communities from an aquifer in East River, Colorado, USA - PLM3-1_170_b1 | ecosystem: Environmental > Terrestrial > Soil > Riparian zone | place: USA: East...
AAAACACCACACCTCGAACTTTTCTTTTCCGCTCCCTCCCTGCCTGTCGTTAATCTCTCGGGGGAGTTCAGATCCGCCATCACGATGGCCGCTCCGTACTGATCGGGATCAATTTCACGCCACTGAGGGCGTCTGGCGGCGAACTCTTGGGATGTGTGAGCATCTTCCAGGATCTGGCGGAGCGCAAACAGATCGAGGCCAGACTTCGCCGAGCCGACCGGCTCGCGGCGGTGGGGCAACTGGCGGCAGGGCTGGCCCATGAGATCCGCAACCCACTTGCTGCGATCAGCGGGTCTATTCAACTCATGAAGGAAGAGGGCTCCGGAGCCCGGCCTCAATTGCTCGACATCATCCTTGGCGAGACCGAACGGCTGAAGCTGGTGACGGGTCAGTTCCTGGATTTCACAAGGCCGGCGGTGGCTCCGGAGAGGCTCTGCGATCTCGTGGAGACGGTCGAAGAGGCGGCCTCGCTTCTGAAACGCACTGGCAATAGCGGCATGGCGGTCACCATTTCCGTTCAGAGCGATTCCGAACAGGTCATGGTCGCCGCTGACCCCGATCAACTGAGACAGGTCTTCTGGAACCTGGGGCTCAACGCGATTCAAGCCATGCCGACAGGGGGGCAGCTTACCCTTGCGGTCCGCCGCCACGTGTTAACGAACGGAGCCGGGTGGGCAGCGGTTGAGTTCAGCGATACGGGACAGGGGATCCCGCCCGCTGAGGCCGATCGCATCTTTGATCCGTTCTACACGACGAAACCCGGTGGAACAGGTCTTGGGCTCGCCATCGTGCGGAAGATCATCGATGGTCTTGGAGGACGGATCGAGGTCGTCAGCAGGCAGGGCGATGGAGCGACCCTTCGCGTTTTCCTCAGACAGGCCGTCGGAGAGGCAGGTCCTGGCTCACAAGCCTAGGGAGTGGCATGGGTAAGGTGTTGGTTGTCGATGACGAGAAGGCGATGCGCGATTTTCTCACGATCCTCCTGGAGAAACAGGGACACAGCGTGATCGTCGCCGCTGACGGTGAGCAGGCATTGCAGGTTGTTGCGGCGCAGCCGCCTGATCTGGTGATCTCCGATATTCGAATGCCAAAGGTGGACGGGATCGGCCTCCTGGCTGGGGTTCGTGAACAGCATCCCCATCTGCCCATGATCCTGATCACGGCGTATGCCTCATCAGATTCGACGATCCAGGCCATGCAGTTGGGCGCGGACGACTATATCACCAAGCCGTTTCGAATCGATGAAATCCGGCTGGTGGTGGAAAAGGCCTTGGCGAGGCGAGAGAAGGGCCACGCCGATCAACAATCCCGGCCAACGGCCCTCGAGGAGTTCCAGCTCGAAGGGATCATCGGGCGAAGCCCAAAGATGATCGAGATGTACAAGCTAATCAGCAGGATCGCCGGACTGGACAGCACCGTCCTGATCACCGGTGAAAGCGGAACAGGAAAAGAATTGGTGGCCAGGACGATCCACTGTGTGAGCCCAAGGGCCAAGCGCCCGTTCCTCGCGATCAATTGCGGGGCCATCCCCGAGGAGCTGCTGGAAAGCGAGCTATTCGGGCACGTGAAGGGCGCATTTACGGGGGCCATTTCGCACAAGGCCGGCCTCTTTGAAGTCGCTAGTCATGGGTCCGTGTTTCTCGATGAGATCGCCGAGATGAGCCCGGGCCTCCAGGTGAAGCTCCTTCGAGTCCTGCAGTGGCGAACCTTCAGGCGGGTGGGCGGGACTGAGGACGTGGAGGTTGACGTCCGACTCATCGCGGCCACGAACAAGGATCTCGTCAAGAGAATCGCCAGCGGTGATTTTCGGGACGACCTGTTCTACCGGCTAAATGTGATCCCCATTCATGTGCCGCCCCTGCGCGAGCGCAAAGAAGACATCCCCTTGCTGGCAAACAGCCTGTCAGTTCAATTTTCCCTTCGACAACAGCGGGGCCCGGCCTCGATCTCTCAAGAGGCCATGGAGCTCCTGATGCGGTATCAGTGGCCGGGCAACGTGAGGGAGCTTGAGAATGTGATCGAACGCGCTCTCGCCCTCGAACCCGGCGATCAGTTGACCACCGCGAGCCTGCCCCTTCAGATTAGAGAGCAGGACGGTGGAGGCGGGCAGCACAGGCCAGAACGCCCCACCCTTCCTGAGGAGGGTATCGATCTGGACGGGGCTGTCGCTGGCCTTGAGAAGGATCTGATGCTCCAAGCCCTCGAGCGCTCGGGGTGGGTGCAAACACGTGCCGCCGAACTGTTGAAGATCAGCCTTCGCTCCTTCCGCCACAAGGCACAGAAATACGGGATCACGAAGGCCTGGCGCGGTGTCTGAAGCCGCGATACCGGGCATCGTGAGCTCGGTCGTCCGCAGACGCTCCCTCCTGCAGTTGACCATCCTCTGGGGGCTCATCTCCCTGCTGCTGATCCTGCCGCTCTCAGACGGAGGAAGAACGTCCTTCGCCAGGGCGATGCTGGCGGCAGGCGTTTTCTCGCTGGTTTCCCTCGCGCTCATCAGCCGTGAGAGCTCCGTGTTCCTCAAAGCGATCCCTGTTTCCTGGGTTGCGCTCGTCGGCCTTCTCACTGTCTCCTCATGCCTGACGTCGATCTTCAAGGATTTGAGCGTGAAAGAAGCCCTGGCGCTCCTCAGCGCCATTGGCGGGTCCGTCCTGGCCGCTCACGTCGCCAGGCAAGGCGGGCATCGGCTGCTCCTGCTTGCCTTGCTGGCGAGCGGCATGGTCGCGAGTCTTGTCGCGGCACCAGCCTATCTGAGCGCCCCTTCTGGCTCCCAGGCGGCGTCAGCCCTTTCGGGCTCCTTCCATTACCCCAATGGCCTTGGAAGCTTCCTCTTGCTGGTCGTCTTCCTCCCCTTCGCATTGATCTTCCACGGCAGGACTCCGGCAGCGTCGCTCGCCTCAATTGTCCTCTCGGTCTTCTTCGCGGCACTGATCTTGACCCACTCGCGGGGGGTCTGGACGGCCGGGCTGATCGCATTCACCCTCTGGACGATCGTCGAATGGAAACTGATGTGGGCACACCGCCGTAGGCTGGCGCTGGCGGCCGTTCTCGTCACCGGTCTCGTCCTCCTGGTCTCCAGGCGGCCCGCTGAAATCGCCCCTCGCCTTGCGTCTCTGACGGCGGCCACCTCTCGGGGGCACGACGACACCTCCATTCGGTGGCGGTGGTCAATCTATGCCTGGACCCTTGATATCTTTAAGGATCATCCGTGGAACGGAACTGGCATCGGCACATTTCCGATTGCCATCAAGCGCTACCAGCAGGCTCCATACATTACGGGCCTCTACGCTCACAGCCACTACCTTCAAACAGCGGCGGAGATGGGACTGCCGGGGCTTCTGGGGCTCCTGCTCTTCCTCGGCTTCCTCTTCAGGCGGGGCTGGAGGATTATTGCGTGTTTGGAACCGCTGAGCCTCGAGCGGAGCCTGGCAGTAGGTCTGACCGCCGGACTCGCGGGTTCCTCGCTCCATGCGGCGGTGGACCTTGGCTGGAGTTATCCCGCCGTGGTATTGGTGTTTGGAGTGCAAGCGGCATTGCTCTTTGGTTTGGGCCCTCCATCGTTGATCCTGGCAGACCGCAGCGTTCCCTGGCCAGTCGGCATGAAGATAGGACGCCCCATCCTCCTTTCCCTCTGCCTATTGATGGCGGCCCTTGGAGGGACTCGCTATTATGCCGAACTGCTCAGAAACGAAGGAAACCTCGCCCTGGAAGTCGGGGAGGGCGATCGTGCCGTTCGGGCCTTTCAGTGGTCTGCTCGATTAAATCCATTCTTCTATTCGCCGCGGCGACTGTTGGCTTCAGCCTATGCAGCCCAGGGAGACTGGAGCAGCAGTCAGGACGCTGCGGAGGCTGCCTTTCGACTGAATCCATCCGATGGAGATTCGTACCATGCACTGGCCAGGATCAACTGGCAGTCCGGGGATCTTGCGAAAGCAGAGTCGGCGTTCCTGTCGGCCGTGAGGCTTCAGCCCTACACTCGTCCGAGCTACTATTATGACCTTGCTGAATATCTTCTCGAGAAGGGACGACCGATTGAGGCGCAAGCATGGTTGAAGAAAGGGATAGAGATCTTCAAACCGGAGATCGTGACCAGTAGGCTGAATCGCTGCCTTGCGCCTGGTGATCGCTATATTGTTGCCAGGATGTATTGGAGGATGGCAGAGACCCAGCAGAAGGAGGGTGGCGTATCAGACGCGTCGCAGGCGAAGGAGCTGGCCACTCGACTCGCCAAGCCGGCGATGGAGGAGATCTGCTTTCGGGAGATGAAAGGCCTGTTTCTTTCGCCGGAATCGACCGTCGTGGCCTATTGGGGGTCGAGGAGCCAGGGGGATTGGCCCGGGGTCATCGCGACCTTCTCCCGGGACGTCGATCAACAGCTCAAGGATGAATCCCTGCTGGCGTTGCCTGCTATTATCGAAACAATCGAGGTGGATTGGATCGTCAGTATTGTCGGAAATGAGGATGCCGTCAGGATTGCCTACGAAGTCAAGCTGACTCCCCGTGATGGCGACGTGAGAAAGACAGCGTTCACCGATACCCTGGTCGTGGAGCGTGGAGGGTGGCGCCTTCGTCACAGGAGGTTCGGGCTGCACTGACGGAGATTTTCAGTCCAAGACCCGAGATGTGTCCCGGCTTGCCAGTAGTCCCATTGAAGTTGAACGGGTGAAGAAGGCTGGAGCGACGGATCACGCGATAAACGTCTCTCCGTACCTCACTGAATTTGTAAAGGAGTGTAGAATCTCCGTACAGGACACCAAGATAGTTTCTCCTGTCCCAGGGAGCGTGGCATACTTCTTGCTGTGTTCCAACGGAAGCGATGCCCAGCGGCTTTACACAGCTTAGAAAGAACAGGTCAGGATGATGCGAAAATCACCCACTAACACCAAAGGGTTCACGCTGGTCGAACTGCTGATCGTCGTGGCGATCATCGGGATCCTGGCGGCGATCGCCATCCCGAACCTGGGTAGTGCCCATAGGAGAGCCAGAGTCTCCCGGTCCCTGGCTGACGCTAAACAGATCGTCACCCAGGCGTATCTCTACAACAGCGACTTCAATAGCTATCCGACCCTTGGCACACTTCAATCCACCAACTACATCAGCCAGACGAGAGACCCCTTCGGCGCGAACCCTCAGGCCCAGGATTATGGGTTCGAGGCGGGCTCGTCCCATGTCTGGGCGTTGAGCGTCGGGCCCCCGGGAGGCGGCGCAGCACCTCCCTCGACGCCTCCCAATGCGAGCAGCAGCGGATCCGGTTGTGGCGGTACGGTCGGGTGGTCTAACACCTATGGCGCGGTCCAGCCGACCGGCTGCTAGCCAGCAATCAAGACGATTCAGAAGATCGAGTTCACCGACTCGTTGGGCTCGCCAGGGCCTACCTGGTGTTCTCCGGCTCTTCGCTACATCGTCCTTCCACTTACCCGGTTGCTCATAGCGGCTAAAACCCGGCCTTGCTGCATCCGTCTTCGGAGGTCCCACCTCAACAGGCAAGTGGAGCAGAGCTCCCTGGGCCCCAAGCCTAGTATTAGCCCCAGGAGTTCTGGCTGAACTGACAGAAAATGTCAGTCTTGGGGCCGCGATATGTCATTGTTGACTGATCTTCCGAGCTTCATTGCATAGCCGAAGAAGGCTGGATTGACGAATCATGAGATGAGCGTTTTTCCGTAACTCATTAGATTTTCCGAGAAATGGAGAGTCCCCATACAGGAGCATCGAGCAATCTCTCAGCTTACAGAGAAAGTGGCATTGATCTTGCTTGAATCTGGAGCACAGGATTCCAACCGGCCTCTAATAGGGCCTAACCTAAAACCAGTAAGTAATAAGGAGGAGGAAAGAATGTTGCGAAGATTGCGCACCAACGCCAAGGGGTTCACGCTGATCGAGCTGTTGATCGTCGTGGCGATCATCGGGATCCTGGCGGCGATCGCCATCCCGAATCTGCTCTCGGCCCAGCGGAGAGCTAAAGTCTCGCGGGCCCTGGCTGACGCCAAACAGATCGTTAGCCAGACGCAACTGTACAACAATGACTTCAACTCCTATCCGACGACGCTCGGTGTGTTAGAGACCGTCAGGTACATCAGCATTACAGCCGATCCGTTTGCCCCTCCGGGGACACCCTATGGTTACCCCGCATCGTTCCCGGGGACGACACCCCACATCTGGGCGCAGAGTGTGGGGCCGGTCCCTGACGTCTCAACTACGGAACCGTCGGCTAACGGAACGAATAACGGCAGGGTAGGGTGGTCCAACGTGTACGGGGCGTTTGATTCCTAGTCAGACAGCCTAGATCGGGAACAACGAAAACCTGGGCGGATGCAAGATCGACCGCCCAGGTTTTCGTGTTTTGAGCCTCACGAATCCTATCCCACGACTGTTTCTCCTTCCTCAGTCTCCCCCGCCAGCCCATTCAGGATGGCCGGTCCAGCTTGACATTTTCTGAAGACTTGCCTATGGTAGCAGCCAAAATCGCCATTTGCGGGTAATCCCACGGGCTAAGATAGGAAGATAGGAAGATAGCAAGATGGGTCGGCTATGGTGTCTCCCGTAGAAACACAAGGTCTCACCAAGGAGTTTCGGGTTGGCTTTTGGGGAAAACGGGTGCGGGTCCTGTCCGACCTGAACCTGGAGGTCCGTGAGGGAGAGGTGTTCGGCTATCTGGGGCCTAACGGAGCGGGCAAGACAACGACGCTGAAACTCATTACCGGCTTATTGAAGCCGACCTCGGGCAGCGTTCGGATCTTTGGGCGCGACTGTTGGGACTTTTCGATCAAGCGGAAGGTTGGGTTTTTGCCGGAGAACCCGTATTTCTATGAGTATCTTACGGGGCGAGAATTATTGAACTTCTATGGCCAGCTTGTCGGCCTGCGCCCTGGTGAACGACGGGAGACGATCGAGAGGCTGGCGAAACATGTTCATCTCAGCGCCGCCCTTGACCTGCCTCTCCGAAAATACTCGAAGGGGATGCTTCAGCGGATCGGGCTGGCGCAGGCGTTACTCAACGATCCCGACCTGATCCTCCTGGATGAGCCGATGTCAGGGTTAGACCCGATTGGTCGCCGGGAGATCAGAGATCTCATCATCGAATTGAAGGGTCAGGGGAAGACGGTCTTCTTCAGCTCACACATTATTCCCGATGTCGAGCTGTTGTGCGATCGAGTGGGAATCCTGGTAGGGGGTTGCCTTGTGGCTCAGGGACCCGTCGATCAGATGCTGGAGGCGCGGATCGAATCGATCGAGGTCACGGTGTCTCGCGTCCCCCCCGGCCTGGTCGAGGAGCTTGATCATTGGCTTGTCTCGCCTCCCGTCACGAAGGGCGAACGACTGGTCCTGACGGTGAAGGACGAGGGGACGCTCGCCGAGCTGCTCACTCGCCTGATCGAGGCGAAAGCGGCCATTCATGCGGCTGCGCCTCAACGGGAGAGCCTTGAGGAGTATTTCCTTCGGCACGCCCAGCCGCGAGGGGGGCCATGAAGGTCGCCGCCATCGCGCTGAACGCGTTCAGGGAAGCTGTCCGCGATCGAATCCTGTACGCCATCCTGGTCTTTGCCCTCGTGATGCTGGCCGGCTCTACGATTCTGGTCACGATCAGCGTCGGCGGGGAGGAGAAGATCATCAAGGACCTTGGGCTCGCCTGCATCTCGATCTTCGGCACGCTGATCGCAGTCTTCCTCGGGATCGGACTGGTCTCCAAGGAGATCGAGAAGCGGACGATCTACTCTGTGATCTCGAAGCCGATTCACCGCTATCAGTTTATCCTGGGCAAGTATCTCGGGCTGGTCCTGACCCTCCTGGCGAACGTCGCACTCATGGCGCTTGGCCTCATCGGGTTGGCGTATCTCTGGGAAGGAACCGTGAGCCCCCGCCTCGTTCTTGCCATCCTGTTTATTTTCCTTGAGCTGATGCTGGTGACCGCCCTCGCGCTCCTCTTCTCGACCTTCTCCTCGCCAACGCTTAGCGCGATCTTTACGCTCTGCCTCTTTGTCGCCGGACATCTGACCGCTGATTTGCGGCTCTTTGCGGCTCGCTTCGGGGGTGTCCTGAGCAAGGCCGCGATCGAGCCCCTGTACTTTCTACTGCCGAACCTCTCGCGCTTAAACTTGAAGGATCAGGCGGTCCACAGCCTCGGAATAGATGGAGGGACCACGATCCTGTCGTTCCTGTATGCGATTTTCTATATTGCGGCCCTGGTTCTGGCGGCCATGGCGATCTTCCACCAGCGCGATTTTCAATGAAGCGCCTCGGCCTGACGATCCCCGTGCTGTTGGTTGCCTCACTCGTCGGATCGACCCTTTTGGCGGCCGTACTGGATGTCAGAGGAGGTCATGCTCCGGCGCCGAGAGGGTGGCGATTTCTCCCAGAGGCCAGATATCTCAAACCGGCGCTCCTCGGGTTTCACGCGGTCTCGGCCGACCTCCTCTGGATTCAGATCGTCCAGTATGTGGGGGCCCATGTTGAGACCGACAGGAAGTTCCCGCAGCTCGCAAAGGCGCTGGATGTGGCGACCACTTTGGATCCCTACTTCATTGAGCCCTACCGATTTGGCGCGCTCTACCTTCTCTATCTTGGACGACAGCCTCAGGCAGCGGTGGCGCTGCTCGAAAGGGGAGCGAATGCCAACCCTGAGCGGTGGGAACTCCCTCATGACTTGGGACGATACTATTACCTGGAGGTGCGCGACGATTCCCAGGCCCTTCGATGGTGGGAGCGCGCCGCCACGCTGCCGGGGCGGCCCGAGTACCTCCCCAGATTTGTCGCCAGGCTGTACGCCCGGACAGGTCGCGCCGACACAGCGCTGGAGCTCTGGCTGGAACTCTACCGGACGACGCAGGATGAGTATATGAAATCGCTTGCCCTTCGAGAGATCGAACGACTCAAATCAGCTCACGGCTCACCGTTGACGGCCAACGAGTCGGGATCACTCCTGCCATGAACCGTCGATCGTCAACAGTCAGCGCCTGAAAAGGTGGCGATCTCCACCGAATCAATCATGGGCCCTCAAGAAACGATCTTCAGTGTTCTGATTGGCCTGATCGTCGGCAGCTTTTTGAACGTGTGCATCCATCGCCTCCCCAAAGATGAGAGCATCATCCGCCCTGCCTCTCGTTGTTCACTCTGCGGTGTCCCGATTCGATGGTATGAGAATGTCCCACTTCTGAGTTTTCTCCTGCTCAGGGGCCGCTGTCGGGGGTGCGGGGGCCGGATCGCGTGGCGCTATCCCTTCGTGGAGGCCTTGACGGGTTCGCTGTTTCTCCTGACCGTGTTTCGCTTCGGGATTGGCGTCAGGTCGATCTTTGTGCTGATCTTCCTGTGCGCCCTGGTCGTGGTCGCCTGTATCGATCTCGATCACGAGATCATTCCCCATGCGGTGACGCTGCCGGGCATTCTTCTCGGCCTTGTCGGGAGCCTCATCACCCGTGACCCTTCCCCGATTGAGGCGGCCGCAGGGGCGCTGGTCGGCGCCGGGCTCGTGTACCTCGTCGCGGTGTACGCGGAAGTGGCGTTCAAGAGGGAAAGCATGGGGGGGGGTGATGTCAATCTGCTCGCGATGATTGGGGCGTTTCTCGGCTGGAGGCAGGCGCTCCTTTCGTTTCTCCTTGCAGTCGTCACCGGCGCCGGCCTTTCGCTGATTCTCATTGCCCTGCGGGTGTTGTCGCGGAAGGATCGGATCCCGTTCGGACCGTTCCTGGCGCTCGGCGCGGTTGCCGCCCTGTTCGGGGGAGAGAGGCTGATCGACTGGTATTGGGGGCTCCAGCACTAGTGCCGTTCCAACTATTTACGCCAAATGACAAGGCTGGCGAGATCCACAGTTTCTAGCAGGGTAACTGTTGTCGATTAGCCGCAACAAGTTGGAACGGCACTAGCGCCGGGGCAACCTGCCCTCGGCACATCGGCGTGAAGAGCATGATCAGGCTTCGCATCTTCCGGGATTACGCGTCACAGGTGAGAATCTTCGCCCTCCTGCTCATCCTGTGCCTGGTGATTCTCTTGACAGGGGCCACCTTCCTGTATGCCAGGGCGAAACAACACCTCACGAGAGAGCTGGAGGATCAGCTTCAGCGAGCGGCCAATCTTGCGGCAGCGCGTCTGGACATCGGCCCACAGGTCGCTGGCGCGTGGGGCCTCGAGAGGGTCCTCGAGGAGACCGGGGTGTCGCGCATCTTTCTCTGGGGGGGGACCGGAAACGAAACGATCACCGGATCCGGGCCATCGGTGCGCCCTCCCTTCGAGGCCGTCGGAGAGGCGAAGGCTGGAAGACCAGGCCTCACGGACTTTTACGGGGATCGGCGGCAGGGGTACTACCGGGCCCTGCTGACTCCAGTGCCCGGTGATTCCCGGGAGGAGCGGCGGGTCTTGGGGATCGAGGCGAGGAATGACTTCCTTGGGTTCCTCCATCGAATCCGATGGCTGATCAGGGTCGGGTACACGAGCGGGCTCATGTTGGCTCTCGTCTTGGGTGGCCTCTTTATCCGATCGATCCTGGGTCCGTACGCCAAGCTCACTTCGGTCGCCAGGGATTTTCGTCAGGCAGAGGGCGTTCCCCAAATAGACGGGAGCGCGGATATTGACTTCGTGGTGTCAACATTCCAGCGGGCGACCGATGCCCTCCGCGAGAAAGAAGCGGAGCTGAGCCGTCTGTATGCTTCGGAGCGGACGAGGGCCGAAACGCTCGAGCGATATCAACAGGCCATCCTGGAAAGCATCTCCAGCGGCGTCATCAGCTTCAAGCCGGATTTGACGATCGCGGTCTTCAACAAGACGGCGAGTCAGATCTTCGGGTTCGGCGCAGAGGAGGCCGCCGGTCGGCTCTGCCAAGAGGTCTTCGGGGACGATGCGGAGATCACTGCCGTGGCCGCTGAGGCCATGCGCCAACAACGGATCTTCTCTCGCCTGGAGTTGTCAGTGCGACGCAAGGACGGCGCCCTCCGTCGGGTGGGATTGAGCTCGTCGTTACTCAGAGATGCCGAAGGGAGCGTGTTCGGGCTCACGCTCCTGCTGACCGATCTCACCGAAATCCTTCAGTTCCGCGAGCAGGCGGTGATGCGAGACAGCCTTGCCGCCCTCGGTCAGATGTCGGCGGGGATCGCCCACGAATTCAGAAATTCGCTGGGGGTGATTATGGGATACGCCAAGCTGCTCCAGCGACGCCTCTCATCCGAGGACACCAACCATGCCTATCTCGAGGAGATCGTGTCGGAAATCGACCTCTTGGAGTCGACCCTCAAAGAGTTTCTGGCATTTGCCAGGCCGATGCAACTGTCCCGTGTCCCTGTTCGAGTCACGGCGTTAGCGGTTGAGGCCCTCGACGGATTTACACAGGCCATTGACAAGGGCAAGATCAAGATCCTGACCGACCTTCCGCAGGAGGAGTTGACGGTACAGGGTGATCCCTCTGCCCTACGGAAGGCGCTCGGGAATCTGATCCGGAACGCGCTAGAGGCGATGCCGGGTGGGGGGGAGCTGGCGGTGCGGGTGCGGTCCCAAGGCCACACT
>Ga0184633_10000970_pt1 | contig 11484 bp, 12 predicted proteins | sample PLM31_170_b1_FD_133156 | JGI IMG/M metagenome (GOLD analysis project Ga0184633, IMG submission 133156) | Groundwater sediment microbial communities from an aquifer in East River, Colorado, USA - PLM3-1_170_b1 | ecosystem: Environmental > Terrestrial > Soil > Riparian zone | place: USA: East...
ACTCCGCCACCGCGGCCGCCCTGGCGAGCAAGGCGCTCGGCCCCGGCAACGTCTGGGGGCTCCTGCTCCCCTACCGGGAGAGCAGCCAGGAGACCCGGGAGCACGGCGCGCTGGTGGTCCGGTGGCTCGGGATCAACTCCGAAACCATCAACATCACCCCGATGATCGACGCCTACTTCGCCCGGGAGCCGGAGGCGGACCGGGTGCGGCGGGGGAACAAGATGGCTCGGGAGCGGATGACCATCCTCTACGACTACTCGGCGAAGCTCCGGGCCCTCGTCCTCGGGACCAGCAACAAGACCGAGCTGCTCCTGGGCTACGGGACCCTGTACGGGGACATGGCCTCCGCCCTGAACCCCCTCGGCGATCTCTACAAGACCCACGTCCGGGGGCTGGCCCGGCACCTGGGGGTCCCGGCCGTCATCGTGGAGAAGGCGCCCAGCGCCGACCTGTGGGCCGGGCAGACGGACGAGGCCGAGCTGGGGTTCACCTACGAGGAGGTGGACCGCCTCCTCTACCACATGGTGGACCTCCGCTACGACACGGCCGCGCTCCTGGCGGCGGGGTTCGACGAGCGGTTCGTGCGGGCTGTGGCGGAGCGGGTGCGGGCCTCCCAGTACAAGCGGCGCCCCCCGGTCATCGCCAAGATCTCCCGGCGGACCATCGACCGGGACTTCCGATACCCCCGCGACTGGGGCCTGTAGCCGCCCGCCCATGACCTGCCCTGGCTGCAACGGGACCGGCTACTTTCAGATCCGGAACGGCAGCGGCACCTGGATCAAGGTGAAATGCATGCAGTGCCGCGGGACCGGGCGCCTCCCCTGAGACGTCCTTCGCCCTTGCATTTTCCCAGCCCGGGCAGTACAACTACGGCCGGCATGGCCACCGCCGTCCTTCGGGGGAGCGGCCAGCGGCGCCTCCTACGCGGGCACCCCTGGATCTACCGGAGCGACATCCAGGAGGTGCAGGGGTCCGCGGAGCCCGGGGAGGTGGTGGACATCGCCGCCCCCAACCGCCAGTTCCTGGGGCGGGGGACCTACAACCCGCGCTCCCAGATCGTCCTCCGAGTCCTGACCACCGAGGCCGAGGCCATTGATGCGGCCTTCCTGCGGCGGCGGATCGCGGCCGCGGTGGCCCGGCGGCAGGGGCTGGCAGGCCCGGAGGCGGCCTACCGGGTCGTCTCCTCCGAGGGGGATCTGCTACCGGGGCTCATCGTGGACCGCTACGGGCCCGTGGCGGTCGCCCAGTTCCTCACGGCGGGGATGGACCGGCTGCGGGAGGCGACCCTGGGGGCTGTCGAGAGCCTCCTTACGCCGCGCGGCATCTACCTGCGCAACGACGCCTCGGTCCGGGCGCTGGAGGGTCTGCCCCTCGAGCGGGGCTGGGCGCGGGGGGACGGCCCGGAGCAGGTGGAGATCCGCGAGGGACCCTGCCGCTTCCGGGTGGATGTGGCGGGGGGGCAGAAGACCGGGTTCTTCCTGGACCAGCGGGAGAACCGGCTGGCCGCCCGGGAGGTGGCGGCCGGGCGGACGGTCCTGGACTGCTTCTGCTATTCGGGGGGCTTCGCGGTGCACCTGGCGGAGGCCGGCGCGACGCTCGTGGAGGGGGTGGACATCTCCCCCGAGGCGGTGGCGGCCGCCGAGGCGAACGCGCGCCTCAACGGACTCGAGGGGCGCTGCCGGTTCCGGACGGCCAACGCCTTCGACGAGCTCCGGGCCCTGGACAAGACCCGGCGCCAGTACGACTGCCTCGTCCTGGACCCCCCCGCCTTCACCAAGGGGAAGGAGGCGGTCGGGGCAGCACTCAGGGGCTACAAGGAGATCAACCTCCGGGCCATGCGGCTCCTGCGGCCGGGGGGGATCCTGATTACCTGCTCCTGCTCCTACCACATTGACGAGGCGACCTTCCTGGCGATGCTGGAGGAGGCGGCGGCGGACGCCCACTGCCGGATGCGGGTCCTGGCGGTCCGGACGCAGGCGGCTGACCACCCCATCCTCCTGGGGGTGCGGGAGACCCGGTACCTGAAGTGCGTCTTCCTGGAGCGGCTCTGAGCGGCGGACGCGGGGACAGGGTGCGGATAGGCCAGCCCGAGTTCGGCGAGCGGTACGGGGAGGCGGTCGCCTCCGCCTACGACCGGATGGCGGAGGAGTACGACGTCTTTGACGCCGACACCCCCTTCTTCATCAACGACTACCAAGTGACGCGGGCTGCGCTCGAGGCACTGCGCCCCCGGTGGGAGAGAAAGGTGGTCCTGGATGTGGGGGCGGGCACGGGCCTCCAGACTGCCCAGTTCGCCCCCCGCGCCCGGTGCGTCCTGGCACTGGATTTGGCCGCCGACCTCCTCCGCAAGGCGTTGGAGAAGGTGACGGCCCTGGGCTGCCGCAATGTCACTTTCCTCCGGGGGGATGCCACGTCCCTGCCGCTCGCGGACGGGAGCGTGGACTTCGTCTGCTGCTACGGGGATGTGATCGGCCTGATCCCGGACTACGCCACCGCCATCGCCGAGTTCGCCCGGGTCTGCCGCCCCGGGGGGACGGTCACCATCCAGTACGACAACAAGTGGCACGTGGGCCTGCTGTGGCGCCCGGACGAACTGGCGCGGGCCTTGCGGACGCGGGGGATGGGGGACAAGCGGATCTGGACCTACACCTACCTCACCCGGGCCGAGCGGGTGGACTTCGTCTACAAGACCTACACCGGGCGGGAGATGACCCGGCTGCTCACCGGTGCCGGGCTCCGGGTCATCCGCCGCCTGGGCCTCCACATGGTCTCCTCGATCGTCCCCGAGCCGTACCAGACCGTCTACAAAGACGGCCAGCCCCTCTACGACACCTTCAAGCGCATCATCCTGACGCTGGGCCGCCTCGATGCACCGCTCCGGGCCTTCCCGGGCATGAGTAGGGTCGGCTATGCCGCCATCCTCGTGGCGGAGAAACCGGCGCCCCGCTAGTCCTTCTTCTTCTTCTCCCCCTCCCAGCCGACCCGGGAAGCCACGAAGGACCGCCCCACCTCGACCTTCACGTTGTCCGCGATGCGCAGGGTGATCTTCTGTTCGTCGATGTCCACGATGGTCCCGTAGAGCCCCCCGCTGGTGATGACTTGGTCCCCGGTCTTCAGGTTCTGGAGCATCTCCCGCTGGCTCTTTTGCTTTTTCTGCTGCGGGCGGATCAGGATGAAGTAGAAGACGGCGAACATGAGGAGCAGGGGGATCAGGGCCTGGTAGCCGCCGGCGCCGCCGAAGCCGCCGTCGCCTAGGGCCCCCGCGTAGGCCAGGGTGGGTGCGAGCAAGCGCGTCCTCCTTTACTCGGGGTGGGCGTGGGGGTCAGGCACGCCCCGGAGGGCGGCCAGCCGGTCATCCAGGAACTTGGCGAAGGTCCCCTCGGCCAGGGCCTGTCGGGCCTCGGCCATCAGGGTCAGGTAGAAGTGGAGGTTGTGGAGGGTGTTGAGCCGCAACCCCAGCGTCTCGTCCGCCACGAACAGGTGCCGGAGGTAGGCGCGGCTGAAGGTCCGGCAGGTGTAGCAGGCGCACTCGGGATCCACCGGGCGCTCGTCCCGGGCGTACTCCGCCGCCTTGATGCTCAGACGCCCCCGCCGGGTGAAGAGGCTGCCGGTGCGCCCGTGGCGGGTCGGCATCACGCAGTCGAACATGTCAATGCCGGCCGCGATCCCGAGGAGGAGATCCTCCGGGAGCCCGACCCCCAGGAGGTGGCGGGGGCTCTCAGCCGGCAGGCGGGGCGTGGTCTGCCGGAGGACCGCCAGCATCTGCCCCTTGCTCTCCCCCACGCTCAACCCGCCGATAGCGTAGCCGTCAAACGGGAGCGCCGTGAGGCGCGCCGCCGCCTCCGCCCGCAGCTCCGGGTAGACCGAGCCCTGGACGATCCCGAAGAGGGCCTGGTCCGAGCGGGTCCGGGCCTTGAGGCACCGCTCCGCCCACCGCAGGGTGAGCTCCATCGAGGTCCGGGCCTGGTCGGGGGTGGCCGGGTAGGGGGTGCAGTCGTCGAAGGCCATGATGATGTCGGCCCCGAGCGACTCCTGGATGCCGACGGCCCCCTCGGGGGTCAGGGTGTGGCTGGAATGATCCAGGTGGGAGCGGAAGGTGACGCCCTCCTCGGTGATCCGCCGCAGCTCGGCCATGCTGAAGACCTGGTAGCCGCCGCTGTCCGTCAGGAGCGCCCTCGGCCAGGCCATGAACCGGTGCAGGCCGCCGAGGGCGGCGATGGTCTCGGCGCCCGGCCGCAGGGAGAGGTGATAGGTGTTGCAGAGGACCAGTTCCACCCCCTGCTCCTCGAGATCGCGGGGGGAGAGGGTCTTCACCGTCGCCTGCGTCCCGCACGGAATGAAGACCGGCGTCTCCACAGTCCCGTGGGGGGTGTGAAGGCGCCCCCGCCGCGCCCCGGTGTCGGGGTCCGTCGCCAGCACCTCGAAGCGGAACCCTGCGGCCCTCATCAGGCCCCCGTCCCCGCCTGCCCGCTAGAGGATGAGCATGGCATCGCCGTAGGAGTAGAAGCGATAGCGGGCGGCCGTGGCCTCGCGGTAGGCCGCCAGGACCTGCTCCCGCCCCGCGAAGGCGCTGACCAGCATGAGGAGGGTCGTGCAGGGCAGGTGGAAGTTGGTGAGGAGCGCGTCCACGACCCGGAAGCGGTACCCCGGCGCGATGAAGAGGGTGGCCTGCCCCGGCCCGGCCCGCGGAGCGCCCCCCTCGTCGGCGGCGCTCTCGAGGGCCCGCACCGTCGTGGTCCCCACCGCCACCACGCGGCCCCCCTTCTCCCTGGTCTCCTTCACCGCCCGGCCCGTGGCCTCGGGGATCCGGAACCGCTCCGGATCCATCCGGTGCCCCTCGACCTCCTCCACTCGGACCGGCTTGAACGTGCCGACGCCCACGTGGAGGGTAAGAAAGGCCACCGCCACTCCCCGGGCCCGCACGGCCTCCAGCATCGCTTCGGTGAAGTGGAGACCCGCCGTGGGCGCGGCGATGGCCCCGTCCTCCCGGGCATAGACCGTCTGGTAGCGCTCCCGGTCCTCCCGGTCCTCGTCTCGGGCACCAGCCCCCAGCGGACCCGCCGGCCGCTCCCTCGGCACCGCCCGCTTGATGTACGGCGGGAGGGGTATCCGCCCGTGCTGCCCCAGGAGCTCCCGGACCGACAGCGATCCGTCAATTTCAAGGAGGATCCGGCCCTCAGGTCCCTGCTCGCGCACCTGCGCGAGGAGACCGCCCGGCAGCGAGAAGGCGGTCCCCACCCGCGCCCGCCGGCCCGGTTTCAGCCAGGCCCACCAGGCCGTCGCCCCAGCCTCCTCCAGAAGGAGGATCTCGACCCGACCTCCCCGGGGCGTGGCGCCGTCCAGGCGCGCCGGCAGCACCCGGGTGTCATTCAGGACCAGCAGGTCTCCCGGGTGGAGCAGGGACGGAAGGTCCCGGAAGCTCCGGTGCGCCACCGTCCCCGTGCCCCGGTCCAGGAGGAGGAGGCGAGAGGCGTCACGCTCAGGCAGCGGGCGCTGGGCGATGAGCCCCGGGGGGAGCGCGTAGCGGAAATCACTGAGTCGCATCGGCATTTGCCCCCCGCCTAGCGCTCGGGGAGGCGGTGCAGGGCGGTGAGGGGAAAATAGTACTGGAGGATCTCCTCGTAGCCGAAGGCCAGTTCCGCCATCCCCTTGGCACCCCACTGGCTCAGCCCGACCCCGTGCCCCCACCCCTTCCCGACAAAGGTGAACCCGGTGCCGTTCCCCAGGACACTGAAGTTCGTGCTCCGGAGGACCTCCGCCCCCAGCAGGCGCCGGAACACCTTCGCCTCCAGGGCGAGCAGGCCGGTCCCGTGCCGGATCAGGAGGCGCTGGATGCGGCCGGAGCGGCTCCGCCCGGCCGGCTCGATTCGCTGGATGATGCCGAGGGCGTACCCCCCGGCGGCCAGCCGCTGGCGGAGCGTCTCCTCCGGGATCGTTTCCTCCCAGAGGTGGTGCGGCGCGCCGGCGGAGAAGGGATCGGGCACCCCAACGATGAAGGGGTACTGCTTCTCCCAGACCTCCACGGCGTCCTCGGTCATCCCGCCTGAAGCCGAGTGGTAGAAGGCCGGGATGACCATCCCCTCGTAGGTCAGGACGACGCCCCGGGTGCCCAGGACCGCCTCGTCGGAACGGGTGTCTTCCCCCCAGGCGCCGGCGTAGAGCTGGGAGGTGGTGGTGGCCGTCAGGTCGTAGGGCGCCTCGCCGCTCGTCAGCGCGGCGTACAGCGCGTAGGTTCGCGCGACAACTGCTTGAGCCTTCATCGCCTCGAGGGGCCAGTCGGGGGCGATCTCGACGCGCATCACCCCGCGGACATACTCTTCCAGCGGGAGGACATTCACCGCCGTGAGGTGACCGCCACGCTCCCGGTGCAGGCGCAGGACGCCCCGGTAGGGCCGCCCGTCCAGCCGGACCCAGCCGCCCCCCACGGGCTCCACGAGCAGGGCGGAGGCGGCGAAGGCCCGCCCTTCCACGCCAAAAAACCTCCCGGCAGCCGCCACGGTCACCGGCGTGTAGGCCCGGTAGTGGCCCACAAGTAGCCCGGTCGCGGGATCCGCCAGGGTGAAGGCGCTGGTCCCGCTCACAGTCACCCGATCGGCCCCCTCCCGGAGCAGCACCCGGACGGGCCAGGGCGGCCTCGGGGGCGCCTCCCCCGGCGTCGCGGTGGCCGGGAGCGCCAGCAGGATCGCGGCGAGGAGGAGCGGGCGGGCCCGCATCGGACGGCTCACCGGCGGCCGAAGAGGGAGAGGAGGAGGGTCAGCACGATGCTGAGGAGGATCGAGGTGGCCAGCGGAAAGTAGAAGGTGAAGTTCTTCCGCTCGATCACGATGTCCCCGGGGAGGCGCCCCAGGAACGGGACCTTCCCCACCAGGAGCAGAACCCCCCCCAGAAGGACCAGGGTGACCCCGATCAGGAGGAGCATGCGACCCAGGGATTCAAAGCCCCACATGGAGAACCCTCGGATGCGCCACGGGGCCCGGCGGCCCTACCGACCTTCCCACAACTCGGGCTGCTTCCCCGGGGCGCGCTTCACCTCGAAGTACTCCAGGGCCAACCGGGTGACGGTCCGGCCGCGGGGGGTCCGGGCGAGGAACCCCACCTGGATGAGGAACGGTTCGTAGATGTCCTCGATGGTCTCCTTCTCCTCCGCCACCGCCACCGCCAGCGTCTCCAGCCCCACCGGCCCCCCGTCGAACTTCTCGATGATGGTCTGGAGGATCCGGCGGTCCATCTCGTCGAAGCCCCGCTCGTCCACTTCCAGCCGGCTGAGGCCGGAGGCGGCCACCTCCGCCGTCACGGTCCCGTCCCCCAGCACCTGGGCGAAGTCCCGGACCCGGCGCAAGAGCCGGTTGGCCACCCGGGGCGTCCCCCGCGAACGCCGGGCAATCTCGCTCGCCCCCGCCGGCGTGATGGTCACGCCCAGGATCTGGGCCGAGCGGGTCAGGATGCGGGCCAGCTCCTCCGCCGTATAGTAATCCAGCCGGTGGACGACGCCAAAGCGGTCCCGGAGGGGGGAGGTGAGGAGGCCGGCCCGGGTGGTGGCCCCCATCAGGGTGAAGCGGGGGAGGTCCAGCTTGACGGAGCGGGCGGTCGGCCCCTGCCCGATCATGAGGTCTAACTGGTAGTCCTCCATGGCCGGGTAGAGGATCTCCTCCACCACGTGGTTCAGGCGGTGGATCTCATCAATGAACAGAATGTCCCGCTCCTCCAGGTTGGTCAGGAGGGCCGCCAGGTCCCCGGGCCGCTCGATGACCGGGCCCCCGGTGGCGCGGATGTTCACCCCCAGTTCCGCCGCGACGATATAGGCCAGGGTGGTCTTCCCGAGGCCCGGCGGCCCGTAGAAGAGGACGTGGTCCAGGGCCTCCCGCCGGCCCCGGGCCGCCTCGATGAAGATCCGGAGGTTCTCTTTCACCTTCTCCTGGCCGACGTACTCCTCCCAGGCCCGCGGCCGCAGGCTCTGCTCGAGCTGCTGCTCCTCCCCCTTGGGCTTGTGGCTTACGATCCGCTCGACCATCGCCCCCGCGACACGGGCGCTACCCCCGCGCCCCCTCCGCCAGCCGCTTCAGGGCCTCTTTGACGAGCGCCTCGAAGGTCGGGGCCCCGCCCCGCCCGCGGGCGGCCTGCCCCACCACCCGGGCCGCCGCCTGGCGCGGATAGCCCAGGTTCACCAGCGCGGAGATGACGTCCTCCACCAGACCATCCCCGCCCGCCCCTGGCTCCGCCGGCGTCACCCGGGCCAGCGCGAGGCGGCCGGCCTTCTCCTTGAGTTCCACGACGATCCGCTCCGCCGTCTTCTTCCCGACGCCGGGGACCGCCTGGAGGCGGGCCAGGTCCCCGGTACAGATGGCCGGCACCAGTTCCCGCGCCGAGATCCCCGACAGGATATTGGTGGCGAGGCGCGGCCCGATCCCGCCCACGGTGCACAGGAGCTCGAAGGCGGCCTTCTCCTCCCGGGTGAGGAAGCCGTAGAGGACGAGGCTGTCCTCCCGAACGTGGGTGGTCGTGTGCAGGAGAACCTCCGCCTCGAGCGGCGGCAGGCCGTAGTAGGTGGAGAGGGGGATGCAGGCGTGGTAGCCCACCCCGTGCACATCCACCACCACCTCGGTGGGCGCCTTGGCCACCAGCCGGCCCTTGAGCTGCGCGATCATCGTTCCCCCCCCTCGCCGGCTCCAAACGACCGGGTTCCGGGCCAGCTCAGAAGGTAGACAGCAGGTCTGTCAGCGGAACCCGCCAGCGGCCCTCCTGCCACTCGAGCAGATAGGCGCGGTCCTCAGGGGCGCACCGGCGCCGGGGGCGGGCCGGCCCGTGCGGCTCGAACCCCACCGTCCCCCGCACCAGGACCCGCTCGCGCCCGAGGGCGACCGCCTCCGCGAGCCGAAAGGCGGCGAAGCAGCAGGCGGGGCGGCAAGCTTCCGCGGACATCCGGAGGCGAAACTCCGCCGCGCCGAGCAGCCGGCGCGTCTCGGCCGTCCCGGCCTCGTACAGGGCCTCGAAGGCCCCGCCGTGCCAGAGCCCCAGGATCCCCTCGAGGGCCCGGACGGCCGTCGGGGTCGGCTCGGCGGGGGGCGGGTCCGCCGCTCTCGCCGGGAATGCGAGGAGCAGGGTCAGGGCGACCAACGCGCCCCCGGGCGCCCGCCTCCTCACGGGACCTTCAGCGCGCGCCAGGCCGCCCGCCCGGTCCGGACGCCCCGCCGGGAGGCCAGCAGGCGCAGCCCCTGTCCGCCCCCGGCCGCGTGGCAGTGGCAGATGGCCAGGGCGAGGGCGTCGGTGGCGTCCAGGGAGGCCGGCACGTCCGGCAGGCGGAGCAAGCGGGTCACCATCCCCCGGACCTGCTCCTTCTCCGCCGACCCGTACCCGGTGACGGCGGCCTTCACCTCCCGGGGCGTGTACTCGAAGACCGGGAGTCCCCCCTGCACCGCCGCCAGGAGCGCCACCCCCCGGGCCTGGCCCAGCGTCAGCGCGCTCCGCACATTGCGCGCAAAGAAGAGGCTCTCCACAGCAGCGCACGCAGGCCGATAGCGCCCCATGAGCTCCAGGAGAGCCTCGTAGATGATCCGCAGCTTATCGGGGGCCGGCTGGCGGGCGCCCGTTCGGATGCCGCCGCACCCCACTAGGGTGAGGCGGGCGCCCTGCTGCCGGACCAGCCCGTACCCCGTGACCGCCGTCCCGGGGTCGATGCCCAGAACGAGCACCCCTCCTCCGGGGCCGCGGCGCCGGGAGCCGTCAGCCGGTGACGGACACCATGATGGATTCGGGGATGTCGAAGTTGGCGTAGACGCTCTGGACGTCGTCGTGGTCCTCCAGCTCCTCCATGAGCCGGAGCATCTGCTCCGCTGGCCTTCCGTCCAGCTTCACGGTGCTCTGGGGGACCATGGTGATCTCGGCGCTGGCGACGGTGAACTTCCCGCGGGAGACGGCCGCGCGCACCGCCTCGAACTCCTTCTCCCGGGGCGCGGTGATGATCTCGAAGGTCCCCTCCTCCTGCCGCATGTCCTCCGCCCCGGCCTCCAGGGCCACGCTGAGGAGCGCCTCCTCGTCCACCCCCTTGGCCTCCACCCGGATGAGGCCCTTCTTCTCGAACATCCACCCGACGCACCCCGACTCCCCCAGGTTGCTGCCGTGCTTGGCGAAGAGCTTCCGGATCTCCGCCGCCGTCCGATTCTTGTTATCGGTCGTGACCGTCACCATCACCGCCACGCCCCCGGGGCCGTACCCCTCGTAGGTCAGCTCCTCGTAGGTCACCCCGGGCAGCTCCCCGGTGCCCTTCTTGATGGCCCGCTCGATGTTTTCGGCGGGCATGTTGGCCGCCTTCGCCGCCTGGATCGCCGTCCGGAGGCTCGGGTTGCCGTCTGGGTCCCCCCCGCCCGTCTTGGCCGCGATGGTGATCTCGCGGATCAGCCGGGTGAAGATCCTGCCGCGGGCGGCGTCCGCCTTGGCCTTCTTGTGCTTGATCCCGTGCCACTTGGAATGTCCGGACATGGCCGTTCCCCTTCCGGTGTGGGACGCTAGCATACCGTCCGCCCCGTTGGCAAAGGGAAACCTCCTCCGGAGAATTCCCTTGACAGGCCGGCCAAAGGGGGCTAGAAAAACGGCCACGCGCAGGAGGCGCGGCCGACGATGCAGAGCACCCGGTGGGTCTGGCGGTTTATCTTTCGCGGCGTCTGCCCCGTGGGGGCGGGCACCGGCCGCCGCTAGGCCGCCCGGGCACCGTCCAGCAGGCCACGGGAGCAGACGCTGACTCCCGTGGCTTTCGTGTTTTCGGGGGAGCCACGGACCGGTTCCGTGGCTTTTCACCTTTGGGGGCCGTGACGGGGAGGAGGCCGGGATGGTCATCGTGATGAAGCCGGGGGCCCGCGAGGAGGACCTCCGGGAGGTCATTGCCAGGGTGGAGGCCCTGGGCTATCAGGCCCACGTGATCCGCGGGACGACGCGGAGCGTGGTCGCCGCCGTGGGGGACGAGCGGGGAAAGGCGAAGCTCCAGGCCCTGGAGGCGCTGGCCGGGGTCCAGAGCGTGGTCCCCATCCTGCAACCGTTCAAGCTGGCCAGCCGGGAGACCCGGGCGGCCCGGACCGTGGTCCGGGTGGGGTCACTCGAGATCGGCGGGGACCGGCTGCACGTCATGGCCGGGCCCTGCTCCGTGGAGTCGGAAGAGCAGCTCCTGACGGTGGCCCGGGCCGTGCGGGAGGCGGGGGCCACCATCCTGCGAGGGGGAGCCTTCAAGCCCCGCACCTCCCCCTACGCGTTCCAGGGGCTGGCGGAGGACGGGCTGAAGCTCCTGGCGGCCGCCCGGGAGGCGACGGGCCTCAAGATCGTCACCGAGGTCCTGAACCCCCGGGACCTGGACCTGGTGGCCCGCTACACCGACATCCTGCAGGTGGGGGCCCGCAACGTCCAGAACTTCGCCCTCCTGAAGGAGGTGGGGGAGATCCGCAAGCCGGTCCTCCTCAAGCGGGGGATGTCCACCACCATCCAGGAGTACCTGATGTC
>Ga0184633_10000972_pt1 | contig 11480 bp, 8 predicted proteins | sample PLM31_170_b1_FD_133156 | JGI IMG/M metagenome (GOLD analysis project Ga0184633, IMG submission 133156) | Groundwater sediment microbial communities from an aquifer in East River, Colorado, USA - PLM3-1_170_b1 | ecosystem: Environmental > Terrestrial > Soil > Riparian zone | place: USA: East...
AGAGCTTTGTGCACAGGACAGGGCCCCAGACCGGATAGTCCACCTCTGGAATGTGACACCGAACGAACAGACCTCATCGCGGATCGAGTACTGTGAGAAGGCACAGGACCTGGGCTTTTACAGTCTGCTCTTTCTGGCCCAGGCGCTCGACCTACAGCATGTGACAAAGCCACTGCAGATCGAGGTCATCTCCAACCACATGCAAGAGGTGATCGGTGAAACGACCATGCATCCCGAGAAAGCCACCCTGTTAGGGCCTTGTAGAGTCATCGCACAGGAATACGCCAATATCACCTGCCGAAGCATCGATATAGATTCGAGAGCGGAACAGTTCGTAGACCAACTTGTAGCCGAACTCTTCTCCAAGCCTTCTGAGCTAGTCGTTGCCTACCGCCGCAGGCATCGGTGGGTGCAAACCTTTCAACCAATAAGACTAGAGGCTAAAGACGGGGACTCAGCACGGTTGAGGGAACAGGGCGTCTATCTGATCACAGGAGGATTGGGAGGCATCGGATTTGTGTTTGCCCAACACCTGGCAAAGACCGTAAAGGCCAAATTGATCCTTACAGGCCGTACCGCCTTGCCAGCGAGAGAAGAGTGGCCGCAATGGCTGGAAACCCACGATGATCAGGATGGCATAAGCCGCAAGCTACGGAAACTCCAGGAGCTCGAAGCATTAGGTGCTGAGGTCCTGACGGACAGCGCCGATGTTTCCAACTTAGAACAGATGCAACGTTTGATAAAGCTGTCAACCGAGCAATTTGGTGCAATCCATGGCGTCATCCACGCCGCGGGGATTGCCGTTTCAGGAGGCATTATTCCCCTAAAAACCATTCAGATGGCAGCGGACGTTCTTGCGCCCAAGGTAAATGGAACCGTAGTGCTTCATGATGTACTGAGAGACGTCAAACCGGATTTTTTACTGCTTTGTTCTTCAATTGCTTCAGTCCTCCCTCCCCCTGGACAGATAGACTATTGCGCGGCCAACGCTTTTCTCGATGCCTTCGCGCATTGTCATAATTCGAACAATGGGACCTATGTGGTCGCCATTAATTGGGATACCTGGCGGGAGGTAGGGATGGCGGTGGACACACCTGTGCCGCTTGGCCTTAGAAAAGCAAGGGAGGAAAACCTCCAGAAAGGAATATTGTCTAAAGAGGGCGTGGAGTTGTTTAGTCGCATTCTGTCTACTCCATTACCTCAGATTGTCGTGTCAACCAGAGATCTACGAGCAAGGTTTGCCCAGTCAGTCCAAGCCGAATCGCTACCGGATACGGAGCAATTAAGCAAAACGGTTTCAGAAGAACCAGCCTCACGCCATTCCAGACCGAATGTAGCGAGTACCTATGTTGCTCCTGAAACCGAGATGCAGCAGACCATCGCCGAGGTCTGGCAAGAGTTACTCGGTATTGACCAGGTTGGGATTTACGACAACTTTTTTGACCTGGGGGGTCATTCGCTTTTGGCAACTCAGGTCCTTGCCCGATTAGAAAAGAAATTGGCTCTACGCATCAATCGAACGGAACTCATGTTCCAAACCCTGGGACAGCTCGCCGCAGCTTGTGAAGAAAAGATGGATAAGACCCAAAGGTCGGCGCCTGAGGGCTTAATCCAAAAGTTATCCCATGCCATTAGGAAAGCCGTCTCCCCTAGAGCAGATGATCTCATGGGATAATTCTTGCCTGGAGAATGGAAACCACTTCCGAGCCGCTATTGACCATAGAGAGATTTGGGAGGCAATCCAGTTTGTCGATCGGTACGCCTGGGGCTGGGATAGAACCTTTCTACTTCGGCACAGACAAAAAACTCTTTGGTTGCTATCATGCAGCCCAATCGAGGGTTCCTCGCGACTCCAGTGTCATTCTCTGCTATCCCATGGCGCAGGAGTATATTCGTTCCCACCGTACCTATCGCCAACTCGCTTACCATCTTTCGAAGTTTGGGTTCCCGGTCTTGCGGTTCGATTTTTTCGGCTGCGGAGATTCTGAAGGCAACTGTGAAGAAGGCCGGATCCACCAGTGGCTTACTGACATCGGAAGTGCCATCTCCGAAATCAGAGAGAGGTGTGGTTCAGTCAAGATCTGTCTTGTTGGGCTTCGCCTCGGAGGAACTCTTTCGATGATGGCGGGGGCGGAGCGTGGCGACATCGAAGGCATGGTCCTCTGGGATCCAGTTCTCAACGGTAGGGCGTACATTCGGGAGCTGGCAATTCTGCATCGCGACAGAGCCCGACACTCCCTTGGGAAGGTGAACCAGGATACTGCAGATGAAAGGCCAACCGAGATACTGGGATTTCCCCTAACGGATTTGATGCTTGCGGATCTTCAGCAAATAAATCTTTTGTCCATACGCCAGAAGCCGGCGAACCGTATACTCGTCATCGCTAGCAGCGAAGAGGCCAGTCAAGGACGATTACGGGCGCATCTTAAAAGCCTTAACGCCAACGTGGATTATCAAAATGTCCCTAGCCCCGAGATCTGGATAGAGAAAAATAAAACAATCGTCCCTAACGAGATCCTGAAAGCTGTAGTCACCTGGATCTGTCCCGTGTACCCATGAGAGAAGAAGCCCTGCTTTTTGGAAAAACGAAATCTTTGGTCGGGATTATTACGGATCCTCTGGAAGCGAAAAGATCCAACCGGCTTCCCGGAATTATCCTCCTAAACGCCGGGATCATACACCGAGTGGGTCCTAATCGTATCCACGTCAAAATCGCAAGGACCTTGGCTCCGATGGGGTTTGCGGTTCTTAGATTTGATTTCTCCGGGATTGGGGACAGCAAAGTCCGCGGCGATAATCTTCCTTTCGAAGAGAGTGCCGTTAGGGAGACACAGGAAGCGATGGAGTATCTGACTGTGACAAGGGGCATCAAGCGATTCTATCTCATTGGCATCTCCTCAGGGGCCATTGTCTCATACAAAACAGCCTGCCGTGACCCGCGAGTTATAGGAGCGACTCTGATCAATCCGGCAAGTTACGGGGATGAACTAAGATCCTATGCGAAAGCACGCCGTTATTGGAAGAACGTACTATCGGATCCTAAACGTTGGGCAAAGGCAATCACCGGCAAGGCCAACTACCGGACGATAAGCCCCCGGCTTAGAACTGTGTTTTCTAGCAGAAGGAACGCGCTCTCGGTAGCGAGCGATATTGCGGCAGATTTTCGCTCATTGATCGAGCGCCGCATTGACCTGCGCCTCGTTTATAGCAAAGGGGATCTGGGCCTGGACTGCCTCGATGTGATTCTCGGCAACGAGCTTCGTGAGCTCAGTACGCGTGGAACGCTGAAGCTAGAAATAATTCCGCAGGCTGACCACACCTGCACCCTGCTTGAGAGTCAGCAACGTCTCCTTAAAGTAGTTCAAAATTGTGCCTGGGCGATGGTTCAGGGTGATGGTATAGGCCCGGATTTTGGTGCATCTTCTGCTGCTTCATAGTGTTCCCACCCGAGTTCGCTAGCTTAGCTAACCTAGGACCACCGCCAGGACACGCCTGCGATGGGGTATGCTCCGCTTTAGCCTATGTCAGTAGACTGAGAACTCAGAGCTATTTGAAATGAAATCTTCCGGTCAGAAGATACTAAGATCAACTGCTCTCGTGATGGCTCTTACCCTCGCTGCTAAAGCGACGGGGCTTGTTCGCGAAATCATCGTGGCCGCGCAGTTTGGCACTTCCGAGCAGATGGACGCCTTTCTCGTAGCGGCAACAATTGCAAGCCTGATCTTCGTATGGCTGAGATCCCCTATCCGTGTTGCTCTCGTTCCGTTTCTCATGGAGGAGCGGGGCACTCGAGGAGAGCGCTCTGCATGGGAGAAGGGGAGCGTCATTATCAACACGATGACCGTCCTTCTAGTCATATTAGCAGCTATAGGATGGCTCCTTTCCCCTTACCTGGTCTGGCTTGTGGCGCCGGGCTTCACTGAAGAGACAAAAGTTCTCTCCGCAGATCTGACTGGGCTCATGATGTTGACCATTGTCTTTCTTGGCGTAGCCAAGCTTCTCTCGGCCGTCTTTCATTCGTACCAGCGCTTCGGATGGCCGGGGATGATGGGTGCCGTGGACAACCTTGTGATCATCCCATTCATCATAGTCCTTACCCCCATAGTGGGAATCTACGGTTTGGTAATCAGTATCGTTTTAGGAACTCTGGCTCAGGCGCTCATTCAAACCTCGATCCTATGGAAGAACCGATCTTATTATAAGCCTAAAGTTGATTTTAAAGATCCTACCCTTCACCGCATGGCCTGGATGGGCTTTCCCCTGTTGATCGGGACCGGCAGTACCAAGCTGGCCAGTGTCATCGATCGCATCTTTGCCTCCATGCTCCGACCGGGAAGCCTTTCAGCTCTTTCTTACGGACATCGACTGACCTATGTCAGCCTGGAATTGTTCGTCGAGTCGTTCACCACGGTGCTGTTTCCGTTCTTTTCCAAGATGGCAGGGTCGGAAGATTACAAGGATTTCGGCAAGAAGCTTTTCAAGTCCCTAAGGACTTTGTTTTGGATTGGCTTCCCCGTCTCGATCGGAATCTTAGTGGTCCATGAGCCTCTGGTCCGCCTGGTCTTTCAGAGGGGCGCTTTTAGCGAGGAGTCCGTAACGTTAACCAGTCAAGCTGTCCTGTTTTATGCGATCGGCCTTTGGGCTTACAGCCTCTCACATGTGCTCAGTTTTGCCTTCTATAGCTTAAAGGACACGAAGACCCCTGTAGTGCTGGGCTTTGTGCGACTGGGTATAAAGATCCTTCTATCGTTCGCTTTGGTAGGACCCATGGCCCATGCAGGGCTGGCCCTGGCCGAGTCCCTCTCCTATATAGTGAAGGTTGCCTTGTTATTGCTTTTTCTCCCCGAAGAGCTCAGAGGACAGCTCGAATACCGTGAGGTCTTCCAATCCTTTGGCATGACCGCTGTTATCACCGCCGGCATGGGCGCCGTGGTTTTTTTCATTCTCCCGATTTTAGAAGGAATCTCTGGGGGCACCTCGTTTATCGCCACCTCCATCGGCTTGGGGGGAACCGTTGCAGTCGGCGCGGGAGCCTATCTTACCTTTTCTTTGCTGCTTCAGCCTGCAGAGGCGAGAGACCTCTGGAGAGTTGTGCGCAGCGGACTTGCCAAACATTAACATAGGCACTCGCCGTTTCGCGAAAAAGATGCCTGAGAAGAATGAGATAAAAGTTGCGATGGTAATCTCAAAGGCCGAAGCCTCCTTGGGCGGGACGCAGAAGCAGGCGCTTCGCCTTGCCGATGAGCTGCAATCTCAAGGCGTGTCCGTCTTTGTTTTGACGAAGCGCAAAAGCCGGGAGCATGCGCGGGGCCAAGGAAAGGAATTGAATGGCAGGGTTCAAATAGTTTACCTGCCTGTCACCGATTTACAGCCCGCCTGGTCTTTTCTCTTTTCTTTTCTTGTCTGGGCATGGATCAACCGAGGTTCCTTTCAAATCATACATGCCCACAACGCTGCGATGGGAGTGATTTCTTCGATCGTGGGCTGGCTCATCGGCAAGAAGGTAATCGTAAAGATTCCCAGTCTAAAATACGTGCAGTATCTCAATGGAGGTAGCCTATCCCGTGAACTTCGGCGATGGATTATCACGAGGAAAACTGACCGCTTCGTTGCCGTCAGTACTGAGATGTTTGAGGCCCTTCGTCAAGCAGGGATCGCGCCAGAGAAGCTTGCCTTAATCAACAATGGGATCGAGCTCACGGCCCCCTGCAACACTAATTCCAGCGCTCTTAGAAAAGAGGTCTCAGGAAAGTCTGAGAGGCCAGTAATTCTTTTCGTCGGCCGCCTCGTCAAAGAGAAAGGATTGGACCGGCTGCTTCGAGTGTGGGCCTCGCTACCCGGCCATGAGACAATGCTTCTGCTGATCGTCGGCGATGGCCCGTTAAGAGAGGATCTGGAGTCCCAGACAAAAAAACTACGGCTTCTTCCCTCGGTCCGATTTCTCGGTCATCAGACCGATGTCTCAAAGCTTTACTGTATAGCTGATCTCTTTGTGCTCCCCTCCAGGACCGAGGGCATGTCGAACTCCTTGCTAGAGGCGATGGCGGCAGGCCTCCCGGTTGTGGCGTCCAATGTCGGCGGTAATAAGGACGTGATCAAAGATCAACAGAGTGGCTTCTTGGTTGATTGGGAGGACACAACGCTGTGCGCTGGAATGTTATTGACCCTGTTGTCCGACACAGAGCTTCGTCTGCGGATCGGTAACGCCGCTAAAAGAGAAGTGAGCGCCTTTGCTATGGGCGATGTCGCCGAGCGTTACCATGATCTCTATCAAGCGGTGCTTCAAGAATGAGCCCTTTAAAAGACCATCCAGATATCGGGATCTTTTTTGGTCGTCCAGAGCGCAGCCATATATTAGCCGAGAAGCTTCGGACTCAGGGGTTTCAGGTAACGCTTTACAACAGACGCGGGCTTCCCGGAACATTCGTGTTTGTCCGCTATGCTTTCGTCCCGGCTTTATCCTGTCTCCTTTCCACTCACCACCAGGTTTATTTAACATCGCTGAGTTTTGTTCCGTCATTTTCGCTTTACCTCAACATGGCGGTCCGTGGCTTGCCTTATGTCTTCAACGCCACCGGCTTGAAGTCGGCGATGTATCGAGACCGGTCGGCGCGATGGCCATTACCCCGATTGGCAGAGCGTTGGGTTTATCCGACACTCATGAATCGGGTCCTCGCGGGAGCCAGCCGGATCGTCTGTAATAGTCGCTATCTTCAGGGGAAACTTGAATCCCAGTTCCCCGGGTTTGCGCATAAGATGACGACGATTTACAACGGCATCGATTTTGACCTGTTCGCTTCAGGCCGGCGCATCTCCATTGAAGGTGTCCCTTCAAAGGCCCCGAAACTCCTTGCGACGATGACATGGGACTATGAGGAAAAAGCGGCAGGGGCCAGGCTGATCATTGATGCGATGGGGCTCATCACCGAGCGATATCCTGAGGCGCGGCTTACTATCGCAGCCAAGACAAATCATCCCCGTTATGCCCGGGGAATCGAAGATTATCTGGCCACCCGGCCATGGAAGAGTTCTATAAAGGTTCAATATAACCAAGTAAATGTTACGGACCTTCTAGCAAGTAGCGACCTATTCATGTACGCAACGCCCGCCGAATCAAACGATAGCCTTCCCCGCGCTGTCCTTGAGGCTCATGCTGCCGGCCTTCCAGTAGTGACCACAGCGACAGCGGGCTGTCCCGAAATTGTAGAAGACACAGTAACCGGGTTTCTCGTCCCTTATGATGCAAAAGCCATTGCAGGGCGTGTGCTCGATTTGCTTAAGGATCCAGGCAAAAGACAACAGTTCGGAAGGCGCGGCCGAGAGCGTATCCATGAGTTGTTTAGTTGGGATCACATGGCCGAAGCCTATGCTGACCTCTTTCTCGAGATTGTGGAGGATCAGGCTCAAGCCGCCAAAACGAAAACCCTGATGCAAGTAAAAGGAGGAACCCCTTGAGGCAAAAGCCAAACATTATCCTGATCGTCATGGATGCGGTCCGGGCTGATCACCTGTCATGCTACGGCTACTCCAAGCCGACAACGCCGTATCTCGAAGAGCTCGCGGCTAAGGGAGTGATCTTCGACCGCGCCTTCGCCGCAGCGCCCTGGACGCCACCTTCCCATGCCTCTCTTTTCACCGGAACCTATCCCTCCAGGCATGGGGTTGATGTAGATGAGAATCTTTACTTGAGCGGCAAAAATCCCACGATGGCTGAGATCCTATCATTGAATGGTTATGCGACATTGGCGGTTCTCCCCGATGCCCATTTGAGCCAGGCCAGGGGATTCAATCGAGGTTTCAATCACTTCGAGGAGATCTTCCGGATGCCGTACGTCAGTTTCGACCGCGATTCCGCAATGAGCCTTTTGCGTAACCTCGTGTGGGGCAGGGATGGCCGCGCATATCACTCCTCTCGACTCCTGAAAAACTGGCTTCATAGACAGGTAGGTAGTGATGCGCAGCCCTTCTTTGCCTTCCTAAATTACAAAACAGCGCACAATAGCTACCGCTCTCCTCGGCCCTTTAGAAGCCGTTTCGAGATCTCCCCAGTTGCGGGTCAGGATCGGCGAAAGCTCCGGTACTACGCCAACGGCGGCGCCTATCCCTATATGGCTGGTGGTTTGCAGATGACAGAGCAAGACATGGACGTGCTCCGATCCTGGTATGATGGGGCGATCGCCTACCTCGACTACTGTATTCGTGATCTCTTTAGCTTCTTGAAGCAGCTCGGTGTATACGAGGATACCCTGGTCATCATCACGGCGGATCATGGGGAAAACTTTGGCGATCACGGACTTGGTTACCACATGTTCTGCCTCTACGATAGCCTTATGCGAGTCCCTTTGTTGATGAGTTACCCCAGACTGCGCAAGAGCGGAATAAAAATTAGTAGCCTCGTTTCTCTAACCGACGTCCTTCCCACTGTTCTGGAACTTATCGGTTGTGATCTCCGCGAGTATCAGGAGATTCAGGGAAAGAGCCTCCTACCTTTTAATGAGAAGGAGGTTCATGATCACATCTTCGCCGAATTCGGCAGACCTCAGTACATGCTCAAAAGGCTGGCCGCCCGATATCCCCAGCATGATTTTTCGCGTTATGACAGGGGACTCCGGTGCGTTCGAACAAAAGAGTTCAAGCTGATTGTGGGGAGCGATGGTGTGGAAGAGCTCTACCACCTCCCCTCCGACCCGGGCGAGACCAACAACCTTATCGAACAGCGTCAAGAAGAAGCTAACGTCCTCCGACTTGCCCTGGAAGACTGGTTGGCATCATTTAAGCCTGCACCAGCCTCTCTCCCAACTCGGGAAGATGATCTCGTCATTGTGAAGAATCTGCAAGAGTTAGGTTATTTCTAAAACGAGACGAAGTGGATAAAAAATTTGTTTTTATATTTTTATTCCTTTTGTTAATTCCTTCGCTCTTGCCGGCCCAAAATCAAGAGCGGACTCCTCCAGCCATGAAGTACCAGGGTTTTGGAGCCGCCACGCCGGGGGGATCGGGAGGAAGCAATTTCCGTGTAACAAACCTTAACGATTCGGGGCAGGGGAGCCTGCGTGACGCGCTTTCCAAGGGAAATCGGCGCATCGTTTTCGATGTGAGCGGAGAGATCATTTTCAACGGTGGATATGTTCCGATAAGGGGAGCGTTCATAACGATTGATGGTTTTACGGCTCCGTCTCCCGGAATCACAATCAGGAACGGAGGTATCGAAATTTCAGGAAAGAAAGGGGCGCATGACATTATTGTGCGGGGAATCCGGATCCGCAATTCCGACAAGGATGGGATCCGGATCACAAATGGCGCCTACAATGTCGTCATCGACCACGTATCCATACACGGTACAGGGGATGGAACCCTCGATATCACCGAAGGCACCCACGACGTGACGGTCTCCTGGAGTATTTTCGCCGAGCCGGCAAGCGGAAAAACCATGTTAATCGATTACAACCCGAGCTCGATTACCCTACACCACAATCTCTTTGTAAAAGGGAGAACCAGGAACCCACAGGTCCGTATTGGTGCGGCAGGTACGCCGGCCGGAAATACGACCCTCGATATGCGAAATAACGCGGTGTGGGGTTGGGGAAGCGGACATGGAACCCTGATCCGCTACGGCCCACGAGTCAACGTCGTAAACAACTTTTATTCGAACCCTAACGGCAGTCGCCATGATAAAAAGCAAGCACTGGTTGTTTGCCAAGGAGACGGGAAGGAAACCCCTGAAAATCTTTCTTCGTGCGGGCGTGGGGAGAAGGCCAGCCGTGCCTGGTCTTACGTCGTTGGAAACTTGAGCGCCGATGCTCTCGACATGGACATCAATGCAGTGGGAAACCAAGAAAACTCTTTCCCGGCACCTCCGCTAGATACCCAAGAAACCTGCACAGCGGCCCAGCGAGTGCTCGCCGGTGCAGGTGCGCGCCCCCTTGATGGTACCGACCGGGACTACATTTCTTTGATTTCAGTTCCGCCGTGTTCCCGGGCCCGCCCCTGAAGAACCTCTCCTGCCTGATTACCGGTCATGATTACTGTTGGGAGGTCATGAATGAACGTGATGATCATCGGGTTAGACAGCGCGGTGCCCGCGCTGGTCTTTGAGCAGTGGTGGGACGAACTCCCCAACCTGCGTAGTTTAACGCACGAAGGGATTTGGGGAGAGCTTACGAGCACGCATCCTCCCATTACGGTTCCTGCTTGGTCCTCGATGATGAGCGGTCTTGACCCGGGCGAACTTGGATTCTATGGATTTCGTAACCGCAAAGATCATTCCTACGATGGTTATGCAATCGCCAATGCGAGCGTCGTCCAGACCGACCGTGTTTGGGACATTCTCTCCCGACAGGGCAAGAGAATTATTCTCCTGGGTGTTCCCCAGACCTTTCCCATCAAGCCAATCAATGGCTGTGTTGTAGGTGATTTTCTCACCCCGTCAACGAAACACGAGTACACCTATCCCCCCGACTTAAAGGCAGAGATCGAGCGAGTGGCCGATGGCTACGTTCTCGACGTTGACAACTTCAGGACGCCGGATAAGGAAGATCTCCTGCAGCGGATCTACCTAAAGACCGAAAAACACTTCAAGGTAGCGAAGCATCTCACGAGCACGCGCCCATGGGACTTTTTCATGATGGTCGAGATGGGAACCGATAGAATCCAGCATGGTTTTTGGAGCTATTGCGATCCCGATCATCGAAAATACCAGCGAGGAAATCCCTTTGAGAACACCTTGAAGGATTACTACCGTTATGTGGATAAGGAGATAGGCGAACTGCTCTCGCTCGTCCCCCGGGATACAGCGGTTCTAGTCGTTTCGGATCACGGCGCAAAAAAGATGGATGGTGGTATCTGCATCAACGAATGGCTGATTCGAGAAGGTTACCTCAGAGTAAATCAATACCCTACCGAGCCTAAAAGGCTGGAGGAGCTGTCCATAGACTGGGATCACACGATGGCCTGGGGTGAAGGAGGATATCATGGCCGGATCTTCCTCAACGTCAGGGGACGCGAGCCAAGGGGCACCATTTCACCAGGAGATTATGAGAAGGTCCGACAAGAACTAATCGATAAGATAGTTGCCATTGAGGATCCTTGCGGCAAGAATATCGGATCGTGTGCCTACCGGCCAGAGATGATTTATAAAAAAGAGATCCGGGGGATGCCTCCAGACTTGACCGTCTATTTTGGTAACTTGGCGTGGCGATCGGTGGGTTCCTTGGGTCTGAATGCGATCTATACGTTTGAGAATGATACCGGCCCCGACGAAGCCAACCACGACTGGCAAGGGATTTTCCTCGCAAATCGACACGCGGCCTCTTTGATAGGGGCCATACCTGGCCGCCAAGAAGGTCTCCACATCTCCCATGTAGCCCACATGGTCTTGAAGATGTTCAATCACAATGGTGGGGCATAACTGAGTGATTTATAAGATCGGTTAGCTATCCGCTCGCTTAGCTAGCGTCTTCTTTCCGAAAGTTCACTGCTAA